>Ga0157375_10001468_pt1 | contig 20281 bp, 19 predicted proteins | sample M35metaG_FD_115311 | JGI IMG/M metagenome (GOLD analysis project Ga0157375, IMG submission 115311) | Miscanthus rhizosphere microbial communities from Kellogg Biological Station, Michigan, USA - M3-5 metaG | ecosystem: Host-associated > Plants > Roots > Rhizosphere > Soil | place: USA: Michigan... | reverse complement strand
CCTCACCTACGCCGCCTACGACTACTTCGACATGCACGGCGCCGACCCGATGCGCTGGGAGCTCGGGGTCAAAGAGGTCTGGGAGGTGAAAGAGCCGCTCGACCGGGTGATCCACACGATGGGCTGGCCGCTGCGCAAATCGCCGCGCTTCAACGAGTTCGGCGGCAGCTTCATCTACCCGATGGGCGAGGACAAGCTCTGCATCGGCCTGGTCGCCGGCCTCGACTACACCGACGCCACCTTCTCCGTCCACGACGCCCTGCAGCTGCTGAAGACCCACCCCTTCATCAAGAAGCTGCTCGACGGCGGCAAGCGGGTCGCCTGGGGTGCCAAGACGATCCCCTCGGGCGGCTACTTCGCGATGCCCAAGCGCCTCGCGGTGCCGGGGATGATGGTCGCCGGCGACGCCGCCAGCATGGTCAACGTGCCGACCCTGAAGGGCGTCCACTACGCGATGCACGCGGGGATGTACGCGGCGGAGACGATCGTCGAGTCGCTCAAGCAGGACATCGACTCGGTCAACTTCGAGGCCTACGACGAGAAGATCCACAAGTCGGCGATCGAGAAGGACCTCTTCGAATCGCGCAACATGCGCCAGCCCTTCTCCAAAGGCTTCTTCCTCGGCGGCGCCCTCGCCTCGGCGATGACCGTCACCAAAGGCAACTTCCCCGGCGGCCACTGGAAGCAGGAGCACGACTCCGAGGTCGAGATGGACCTCGGCAAGGCCGGCGACACCTACGTCAAAGCCGACAACGAGCTGACCTTCAACAAGCTCGACTCGGTCTTCCTCTCCGGCAACGCGACCCGCGACGACGCTCCGAACCACGTCCGCATCCAGACCAGAGTGCCGAAGGAGGTCGCCCAGACCTGGGTCTCGATGTGCCCGGCCCAGGTCTACGAGATCCCCGAGGACCAGCTGGAGAGCCAGGCGGCCGAGGTCGACGTCCACGTCACCGCCTCCAACTGCGTCCAGTGCGGCGCGATCACCGCCAAGGGCGGCCGCCTGACGCTGCCCGAGGGCGGCGACGGGCCTCTGTACCAGGAGACGTAGCCTCCACCCGATCGTCGCGATCTGCGCGCAACCGGCGCGGCGGATCGTCGTACGGTCACCCGATGTTCGCCTCCACCGTCGATCTGCTCGCGGCGCTGAGCGGGTTGCTCGCTGCCTCGATCGTGGTCGGTGGATTCCTGGCTCACGCGCATCCGGCGATCAGAGGCGAGTCCGAGCCAGAGCTGCGGCGGGCGGTCTCCTGGCCCTCGCCGTCACGATCCTCGGGCTTCTCGCACTGGGATTGCTAACGTAACCTTTTGTCTACAGCGTTGAAGTCGAGAAGATGAGCGAAAAGCAGGCATTGATTCTGACGTTCGCCGTAAGCTCGGTCGCCATGGCTGCGGCGATGGTCGGTATCAAGCTGCTGGGCGGCGGTCCCGAGTTGATGGCCTGTGTGATCCCCCTCTTCGTCTGCGTAGGTGCATGGGAGGTTGCCGGTGTGGTGGTGCGCTACGCAGGAAAAGAAGGCCAGCGGCGTCGAGGCTGAACTACCTTCTCCAGGTGGAGCTGAGGCCGGAGGCAGAGATACGGGACCAGGTGCAGGCGGCGTACGCCGCCGAGCGCGGCGAGGTCGTGCGCCTGCTCCCCGCCGCGGAGGTGGAGCACATCGGCGCAACCGCGGTCCCCGGCTCGTTGACGAAGGGGGACCTGGACCTGCTGGTCCGCGTCCCCGCGGCGGACTTCGCGCCCGCCGCCGAGCTGCTGGGCAGCCGTTACGAGATCCACCAGCCGGAGAACTGGACCGCCGGCCTCGCGAGCTTCAAGCGGGTGCCCGAGGGCGAGATCCCGGTTGGCGTCCAGCTGGTCGCGATCGACGGCGAGTTCGACCGGCTCGCGCTCGGCTGGCGCGAGCGACTCCGGAGCAGCCCGGCGCTGCTGCGTCGCTACAACGAGGTCAAGCGCGCCCACCGGGGCTCGACGACGGCCGCGTACCGGGCGGCGAAGGCTCGTCTCATCGAGGCGGAGATGTAGCTTCCCGGCGGTGCTCGCCCTGGGGATAGTCGCGGCGATCGGGGCCTCCTGCCTCTACAACACCTCGATCGCGCTGCAGGCGCTGGAGGCGCGGGAGGTTCCGCACGAGCACTCGCTGCGGCCCTCGCTGATCGGCAAGCTGCTGCGCAACCGCAAGTGGCTCGGCGCCACGGCGCTGGGGCTGGCGGGCTGGCCGCTGGAGATCGCGGCCCTGCTGCTGGCGCCGCTGACCGTCGTCCAGCCCTGCCTGGTCAGCGGCCTGATCGTGCTGCTCTGGCTCGGCACCACGAGGCTGGGGGAGAAGCCCGGCCGGCGCGAGTACCTGGCCGTCGGCGCGATCATCGCCGGCGTCGCCGGGGTCGCCTGGGCGGCGCCGGACCGCACCACCGACCATGCCGGCACGGTCGCCATCGCCATCGCCCTGGGGCTGGTCGCGATCCCGATCGCCGCGCCGTACGTGCTGCGGGGCCGGGGGGCGAAGCTCGGCATCCTCGCCGTGCTCAGCGCCGGCTTCGGCTACGCCTGGACGGCGATCGCCAGCAAGCTGCTGACCGACGAGCTGGCGGCGGGGACGCTGCTGGTCGCCGCCGGCTGGCTCGCCACCGCGCTCGCCTCCGAGGGCCTGGCGCTGCTGAGCGAGATGAGCGCCCTGCAGCGCCGCCCGGCCACCCACGTCGCCCCGGTGATGTTCGCGGTGCAGGTGCTGGTGCCGGTGATCCTGGCGCCGTTGATCTTCGAAGAGCGCTGGTCGACGACCCCGCTGAACGGCGCCGTCCTGGTCGCCTTCATGGCCGTGGCACTCGCCGGGACGACGCTGCTGGCCGGCTCCAGGGCCGTGGGAGCGGTGCTCGAGTCCGCTCACGCCGAGGATTGATCGGCCGGGGTCCGGGTATTTAGTCCGGTTTCGCTGCTAGCCTGCGGCGCCTTCGGCGCGATAACCCGTCAACTTCCTCGCCGAACGCCCCCAGCCACACTCACCAAGGAGTCATCGTAGGCCCCGCAGAGACAACCCGGCCCGATGCGACCAAGTTCGCAATCGGGTTCGATCACCGCGACCGCACGCGCCTGTTCGAGCTATGGACCGAGGTGCTGGATTCCGAGCAGTGGTCCGAGGGCGCCAAGCTGAAGGCGTTCGAGAGCCGCTGGGCGGAGTGGAACGGGCTGCCCAGCCTCGGCCTCTCCAGCTGGGCCGGCGGCGCCCTGGCGGCGCTCGAGTTCGCCGGGGTCAAGGGCGAGACGGTGCTCTGCCCCTCCAACACCTTCATGGCGACGCCGCTGGCGGCGATCGGCGCCGGCGCCAGCGTCGAGTTCGTCGACTGCAACCGCGAGGACCTCTGCATGGCCTTCGCCGACTTCGAGGCGAAGGCCGAGCGGCACAAGCCGCGCGCCGCGATCCTCGTCCACGTCGGCGGCCACATCGCCTTCGACGCCGAGCGGATCGCCGCCTACTGCCGCGAGCACGGGATCTTCCTGCTCGAGGACTGCGCCCACGCTCACGGCGCCGAGTGGAACGGCGGCAAGCCGGGCGGCTTCGGCGACGCCGGCGTCTACTCGCTCTACGCGACCAAGACCGTCTCCACCGGCGAGGGCGGGGTGCTGGTCTCCGCCGACGAGGAGCTGCTCGAGTTCGCCGCCAAGTTCCGCAACTACGGCAAGTTCGAGCACGAGGTCGACGGCCTCAACTTCCGCATGAGCGAGTTCACCGCCGCCCTCGGCCTGGTCCAGGCCGAGCGGATGGAGGAGATCGTCGCCTGGAAGAACGAGTACGCCCGCGAGCATCTCGACCCGCTCCACCCGGCGCGGCTGGAGCTGCCCGAGGGGATGACCTCGGGCTTCTACAAGTACATCGTCTTCGAGCAGATCGAGAAGTCCACGGGGCGTGTCTACGACCAGCCCTGCCACCGCATCATGGGCCGCTCCGACGAGCTGCCCAACACCGACTGGGTGGCCGAGAACCACTGGTGCGTGCCGCTCTACTACCGCCCGCAGAGCCGCGAGGCCGCGCTGAAAGAGGAGGCTTCATGAGGGTCCTGGTAACCGGAGGCGGGGGCTTCATCGGCTCCCACGTCGTCGATCGCCTGCTCGACCGCGGCGACACCCCGCGCATCTTCGACCTCAGCGCCTCGCCCTACCACTCGCCGCTGGAGGTGGAGACCTTCACCGGCAGCATCACCGACTCCGCCAACCTCGACCTGGCGATGCGCGACTGCGACGCGGTCATCCACCTCGCCGCGGTCGCCGACGTCGGCCACGTCCTCGCCGACCCGGTCCTGGCCGAGGAGGTCAACACCCGCGGCACCCTGAACGTGCTCGAGGCCGCCTGCCGGGCCAAGGTCGGCCGGGTCGTCTACGGCTCGACCACCTGGGTCTACAGCGACTGCCCCGAGCAGGAGGTCAGCGAGGAGACCCCGATCCCGGCGCCGCGCCACCTCTACACGGCGACCAAGCTCGCCGGCGAGACCTACTGCTCGGGCTACTCCGAGCTCTACGACCTCGAGAGCACCGTCCTGCGCTTCGGCATCCCCTACGGCCCGCGCGCCCGCGCCGCCGGCGTCGTCGCCAAGTTCACCGACCTCTCCTTCGAAGGCAAGGCGCTGACGATCGCCGGCGACGGCAGCACCACCCGCAGCTTCATCTACGTCGAGGACCTCGCCGACGGCATCGTCGCCTCCCTCGCCCCCGAGGCCGCCGGCCGCACCTACAACCTCTCCGGCGACGAGGTCGTGACGATCCTCGAAATCGCCGAGCGGGTCCAGGAAAACGTCGACACCTGCGAGATCACCCACACGCCGCCACGACCGGGGGACTTCCCCGGCAAGACGATCTCCAACGAGCGGGCGCTCGAGGAGCTCGGCTGGAAGGCGGAGACGAGCTTCAAAGAGGGCGTCCGCAAGTACGTCGAGTGGGTCCGCGGCACGACCCGCCCGCCCGACCCGATCCCGGGCAAGCAGCCCTCGCTGAACGGCAACGAACACGCCGCCGGGGCGCTGCTCGCCGGCGCCTCGCGCTTCGAGGAGCGCGACCCCAGGGTCCTGATCCTGACCGCCGACATCGGCGAGGGCCACGACCTGCCGGCCCGGGTGATCAAGGCCGACCTCGAAGAAGAGGTCCCGAACGCGACGGTCGAGATCGCCAACGGCCTCGACGGGATGGGGAAGATCTGCGCGGCGGTGCTCCGCAACGGCTCCAAGGTCACCTTCCGCTGGATGCCCTGGCTGTTCGACGTCCAGTACTGGCTGATCACCAAGTTCGCCCCGGCCCGCTGGCTCTTCCACCACATCGGCTACCTGATCGGCGGCCGCGGGCTGCTGAAGATGATCGCCGAGCACGACCCCGACGCCGTCATCTCGACCTACCCGGGGGTGACCGCGGTGCTCGGGATGCTGCGCGAGAACCGCCGGCTCGAGATCCCGGTGCAGTCGGCGATCACCGACCTCGCCGGCCTGCGCTACTGGGCCCATCCCGGCGTCGACCTGCACTACGTCACGCATCCGGAGTCGATCGAGGAAGTCGAGCGGCTGGTCGGCCCCGGCACCGTCGAGTGGGTGCGGCCGCCGATCTCCCGCGATTTCCTGATGCCGCGGACCCGCCGCGACGCCCGCGAGGCGCTCGGGGTCCCCGCCCACGCGCGGATCGTGCTCGTCTCCGGCGGCGGCTGGGGGGTGGGGGACCTGGAGGGCGCGATTCGCGCCGCCCTCTCCACCGAGGACACCCTGGTCGTCTGCATCACCGGCCGCAACGAGATCGCCCGCGAGAAGCTCGAGGAGCGCTTCGGCGACAACGAGCAAGTCCGCATCCTCGGCTTCACCGAGCAGATGAGCGACTGGATGGCGTCCGCCGACGCGATGATCCACGCGACCGCCGGCCTGACCGTGCTCGAGGCCCACATCCGCGGCTGCCCGGTCGTCTCCTACGGCTTCAACGCCGGCCACCTGCGCGCCAACAACGCCGCCTTCGAGCGCTTCGGCCTGGCCGAGGTCGCGCGCTCCGAGCACGAGCTGGAGTCGATGCTGCGCCACGTCACCCGCGAGCGGCGCTCGCCCGACTCCTCCTTCGCCTCGCTGCCCTCGGTCGCCTCGCGCGCCCTCAGCGTGCGGCCGCGGGTGCGCCCGCAGCCGGTCTGGCGCCTGCGGGCCGAGCGGGTCGCGGCGGCGGTGACCCTGGCCGCGGTGGCGCTGGTGCTGATGCTCTCGCTGGTCCACCGCGAGAGCCCGCTGAAGGTGGCCAAGCCGGTCACCAGCCGCATCCACATCGGCAAGGACAACGACACCGCCCAGGCGGTTTCCCGGTCCGAATCGGCGTCCTCTCAGCCGGTCGCACAGCAGGAAGCGGCGAAGCCCGCTCCTTGATCCGCGCGGCCGCCGGGACGGGCTTCGCGGCCGCAGCGGTCGTCCACTGCGGCCCGGCGCTGGCGCCGGTGCTGCCGCTGGTCGGCGCCCGGCTGCCGGTGATCCTGCGGCAGCCCGGCGAGGAAGGGGTCGCCCTCACCTTCGACGACGGGCCGCATCCGCAGGGCACGCCGGCGGTGCTGGAGATCCTGCGCGAGGCCGGCGCCAGCGCCACCTTCTTCCTCGCCGGCGAGCAGGTCGAGCGGCGGCCGGCGCTGGTGGCCGAGACCGTCGCCGCCGGCCACCGGGTCGAGCTGCACTGCCACCGCCATCGCAACCAGCTGCGGCTGACCCCGCGCCAGCTGCTGGCCGACGCCGAGCGGGCGCGAGCGGCGATCGAGGACGCCGGCGGGCAGGCGGTGCGCGACTACCGGCCGCCCTACGGGATCTTCAGCGCCGCCGGCCTGAGGGCCGTGCGCGGCCGCGGCTGGCGTCCCGTCCTCTGGTCCCGCTGGGGCCACGACTGGCGCCGCCGGGCGACGCCGATGGGGATCGCCGCCGAGGCGACCGCCGGCGTCGGGGCCGGCGACGTCATCCTCCTGCACGACGCCGACTACTACAGCGCGCCCGGCTCCTGGGCCCGCACCGCGGCGGCGCTGCCGGCGATCCTCGCGACGCTCGAGGCGCGGGGGCTGAAGTCGACGCTGCTGCGGCGCTGAGCGCGGGGCGCCAGCGTCCACACGTCGCAGCCGGCGAAGGCCTCGTCGAGTCGCTGCGCCATCGTGCTCTTGGGTCGTGCCTGGTCGAAGATCCGCTTGGCCACTAGCTCTCCGTCCTCCTGTAGGGGGTTTGGCGAAGATTCACCCTCCGGTCGGACGAAAAACCTGCACTTTGCGAAATTCTGGGAACGCTTGTTCGCTTTGGGCTGGGACGAGGGGGCGGAGGCGGGCGAGCCCGAGGGGACCCTGCCCGTAAAACCGTCGCGCAGCTGGGGCCACGGTTGAGGGTCCGTAGGTCTGAACTGGAGCTTTCCGGGCAGGGTCCCCTCGGGCTCACAACGCAGGTCCAGGGTTCTCAAGCAAGAGGCCCTGTGTTCCCAGAATCTTCGTGCGCTCACAAGCTGAATTACCTCGTGACGAAGTGCGGGCTTCGTGGGGGGAGATCGGGGGTGCCCCTCGTACGAGCGGCGTTAGCTATTCGCCCCGGTGCGCGCCGGCGGACGGCCGTTCCTCCCTCCAGGCGAATAGCCCAGCGAGGGAGAGGGGCACCCCCCGACCCCTCCACGCCTACCCCTCGACGAACGCCGCGATCTCGTCGGCCAGGCGCTGCGGCTGGTCGAGCGCGACGAAGGTCTTCGCGTCGGGGATCTGGACGATGCGCGCGTTGCCGGCTTCGCCGGCCAGCCGTTCGGCGTAGGTCAGCGGGAAGAACCTGTCGCCGGGGGCCCAGGTGAGCAGGATCGGCAGCTCGGAGCCGCGCAGCTTCGCCGCCGCCTCCAGCGTGTAGCGCTTGTTCATCCCGGCGGTGACCTTCTTCAGGTCGCGCATGACGCCGGCGTCGCGCATCGCCGGCTCCATCCAGGAGGCGATCAGCGCGGGCGGGATCGTGGTCCGGGCGAACGGCTTGAAGGCGGCGCGGGCGACGGCGCCGATCCGGAACGGGGCCGCGAGCACCGTCATTCCGCCCGGCAGCTTCGCCAGCGGCGGCATCGTCTTGAAGATCCCGGGCGGGAAGTTCTCGTGGGTGTCGCAGTTGGTGAGGACGAGGCGGCCGATGCGCTCGGGGTGCCTGGTCACCAGCACCTGCGACATGGCGCCGCCGGAGTCGTTGCCGACGATCGTCACGTCCTCCAGCTCGTTGGCCTCGAGGAAGGCGGCGACCGTCGCCGCGATCCCGTAGGGGGAGAGGTCGGCATCGGGTTTCATCGCGATCTGCTGGGCCCCGATCGGCCAGTCCGGCGCGAAGCAGCGACAGCGGTCGGCGAGGCGGTCGACGACGCCGTCCCAGAGGCGGCCGTCGACGAGATAGCCGTGGACGAAGACGACGGGCCTGCCCGCGCCGGCCTCGCGGTAGCGGATCCGCCCCATCGGCAGGTCGATCTCCTTGCGCTCACTCGTGTCGGTGGTCATCGCATCTCCTAAGGTCGTCTTTCGCCGGCGTCGGTCGCCGCTGGAAGTCGCTCGCAAAAGCATGAGCCCGTTGCTGGAAGTCGCTCGCAAAGCATGAGACCCGTTGCTGGAAGTCGCTCGCAAAAGCATGAGGCCCGTTGCTGGATCTGTTCCGTTGTAGTTATCCCAGATAACATACAGACTGTATGAATGTTCGCAAAAGCCAAGCGGAACGCACCCAGGCCACGCGCGGGGCGTTGATGGACGCCGCCCGCCGCCTCTTCACCGAACGCGGCTACGAGGACGTCGGCACCGAGGAGATCGTCCGCGCCGCCGGCGTCACCCGCGGCGCCCTGTACCACCACTTCGGCGGCAAGCGCGAGCTGCTCGACGCCGTCTACGAGCAGCTCGAGGCGGAATCGACCGAGCGGGTGGCGCGGATCGTCCTCGGCTCCGAGCTGGAGAGCCCGCTGGAGGCGATGAAGGCCGGCATCGGCGCCTTCCTCGACGAGTGCGCGAAGCCGGAACTGCGCCAGATCGCGCTGCACGACGCGCCCGCGGTGCTGGGCTGGGACCGCTGGCGGCAGATCGGGGCCGCCAACGGGCTGGGGCTGATCGAGGCCAGCCTGACGGCGGCGATCGAGGCGGGGGAGGTCCGCGAGCTGGCGGTGAAGCCGATGGCCCACCTGCTGCTGGGGGCGCTGGACGAGGCGGCGATGCTGGTCGCCCGCAGCGAAGACCCGAACAGCCGGGCCGAGGTGACCGCGGTCCTACTGACCCTGCTCGAGAGCTTCGCCGTCCCGCGCCCGGCCTAGGCGCACCGCCACCTCGGAGCCCTCGATCCCGATCGCGTCGTCGCGCGGGTGGGCGAGGCGGCGCGACTCCTTCTGCGCGTACATGCGCACGTCCGCCAGCTGCATCGCCTCCTCCGGCGTCTCCGCCTCGGCCGGGATCGAGACCGCGCCCCAGGCGGCGCCCAGGGCGAAGCCGCGGCCGCTCGCGGTGAGCGCTTCGGCGGCGCGCTTGGCGATCGCGTCGCAGTCGCCCACGTCGCACCTGGCGAGGACCGCGAACTCGTCTCCGCCGACCCGGTAGGCGTCGCCGTACTCGGTGACCGCGGCGCCGAGCTGGCCGCCCAGCTGGGCCAGGATCCCGTCGCCCGCCGGGTGTCCGAAGGTGTCGTTGAAGCGCTTGAAGCCGTTGAGGTCGAGCAGCAGCAGGACCGCCGGCTCGGCCCCCGCGCGCTGGCAGTGCTCGGCGAGGTCGACCTGCAGCCGTCCCTGGTTGCCGAGACCGGTCAGCTTGTCGGTCTTGACCTGCTCGAGCAGGCGCTTGTTCTCGCGCACGCTGATCGCCAGGCGGGCGATCACGGCGATCATCGTCGCCGCCCAGAGCACGGTCGTCAGGCCGCTGGCGCGGCTGAAGTACTGCATCGCGAAGAGGCCGATCATCACCGTGGCGAAGAAGGCCGGGATGACCAGCTCGCGCCAGCCGTCGAAACGGGCGGCGGGGCGGATCGTGTCGACCTGCGGCTGCCAGGCGACGGCGCCGATGCAGGCCGCGGCCAGCAGGTAGATCGGTTCGATCCAGTCGCCCCCGGGCAGGCTGCCGTCGGTCGACTGCAGCGTGTAGGCGACGTCGGCGACGACCAGGGCCGCGAGCCCGACCAGCAGCAGCGACCAGGTCCGGCCGGGCCGCCAGCGGGTGAGGGCGACGACGCCGACGACGAGCGCCAGCATCAGCACGTCGCCGAGCGGGTAGGCTAGCGTCGTCGCCATCTGCACCGCGCTGCCGGTGGCGCGGTCGGCGACGAACTCGAAGATCAGGGCGGCCCCCAGGGCGGCGGTGCCGAGGGCGGCGATCAGCCCGTCCATCCAGAGCCGCCAGTCGAGCTCCTGGGCGCGGGCGCGGACCAGGAGGTAGACGCCGGCCGCCGCAAGGGGGTAGAAGGCGAGGTAGCCGAGGTCGGCGGGGGACGGGTAGGGCGGCGAGGGGTCGCCGGCGAGGAAGGCGGTCCAGTAGACCTCCGAGGCCGCCCAGCAGAGGACGGCGGCGGCGATCGTCAGCCAGGCGGTCCGCTCGCGGCCGGCGCCGTCGGCTTTGAGCAGGCAGGCGAAGCCGGCGCTGAGGACGACGGCGTCGTACAGAGGTCCATTGACGAAGTCGCGGAGGCCGGCGCTGCCGATCCCGAGCCAGTCGACGAGGGCGACGACGAGCGTGCCGCCGAAGAGAACCAGCCCGATAGCGGCGCGCAATGCGCCGCTATCCGCGCGTTTCGGTCCCGGGCCGGCGATCTCCACGAGAGGGGTATCGGCACCACTTGACCAGTTCTCTAGACTGAGAGGAGAAATGAAGGCGGCAATACACCCCAATTACACGCTTGCCAACGTGCACTGCTCGTGCGGCAACCAGTTCTACACGCGGTCGACCAAGGACGACCTGCATGTCGAGCTCTGCTCCGAGTGCCACCCGTTCTACACCGGCAAGCAGAAGCTGGTCGACACCGGTGGGCGCGTCGAGCGCTTCCAGCGTCGCGCCGCGAAGCACCGGGCCGGGAAATAACCCGTGAGCCCGCCGGTGGGCTCGGCACAGGCACCCCCTGTCGCCTCCGGTAACGGCGGCGACCCGGTTCGCATGCCCGACGGCGCTCTCGTCGCCAAGCGCGACGCGCCGGTCGGCGGCCAGGCTGTCCTCGAGGGCGTGATGATGCGCGGCATCTCGGTCTGGGCCGTCGCCGTGCGCAGCCCGGAGGGCTCGATCGAGGTCGAGTCCGAGCCGCTCGTCCCCTGGGCCCAGCGCCACCGCGCCTGGCGCCTGCCGGTGATCCGCGGCGTCGTCGCCCTCGCCGAGTCGATGAAGATCGGCTTCAAAGCCCTGGCGATCTCCGCCAACGCGCAGATGGAGGAGGACGACGAGGGCGAGAAAGAGGAGATCGGCGGCTGGGTCTGGGGCGTGACGATCTTCTTCTCGCTGCTGCTCTCGATTGGCCTCTTCTTCGTCGTCCCGGTCGGGCTGACCAGCCTGATCAAGGACCAGCTCGGCTCGCCGCTCCTCTTCTGGCTGATCGAGGGCGTGCTGCGGACCGCGATCTTCATCGGCTACATCGTCGCGATCAGCAAAATGCCGGACCTGCGCCGGGTCTTCGAGTACCACGGCGCCGAGCACAAGACGATCTCCTGCTACGAGGCCGAAGACGAGCTGGTCCCCTCGCGGGCCAAGCTCTACTCGCGCCTGCACCCGCGCTGCGGGACCAGCTTCCTGCTGATCGTGATGGTGCTGGCGATCTTCGTCTTCGCACCGATCGGCCTGCCCGCCTGGTACTGGCTGGTCGCCTCGCGGATCCTCGGTATCCCGCTGATCGCCGGCCTCTCCTACGAGGTGATCAAGTGGGCCGGCAAGAACCGCAGCAAACGCTGGGTGCGGGCGGTGATGTGGCCGGGCCTGATGCTGCAGAACCTGACCACCCGCGAGCCCGACGAAGAGCAGCTGGCGGTCGCGATCGCCTCGCTCAACGCGGTCCTCTCCCGCGAGGACCCGATCGAGGCGGCGAAGCAGCAGCAAATCGAGATCGTCGCGTAGCGCCCGTTTAGGGTTGTAACCGTGATCGAGCAGCTGGTCGAGCAGATCAGGGCGCGCTTCTCCGAGCTGGAGGAGCAGATGTCCGACCCCACGGTGATCGCCGACCGCGAGCGCTATGCCGAGGTCGGTCGCGAGTACCGCGATCTGCAGCCGGCGCGTGAGCTGGCGCTCGAGTGGGCGACCCTGAAGGACGACCTCGAAGGCGCTCGCGAGCTGCTGGCCGAGGGCGAGGACGAGGAGCTGCGCAAGGTCGTCGACGAGGCCCCGGCCCGGCTCGAAGAGCTGGAAGAGGGGATCCGGCTGGCGATGGTCGAGCGCGACCCCAACGACGACAAGAACGTGATCGTCGAGATCCGCGGCGGCACCGGCGGCGACGAGGCGTCGCTGTTCGCCGGCGACCTCTACAAGATGCTGACCCGCTACGCGGAGGAGCGCGGCTTCGCGACCGAGGTGCTCTCGCAGTCCCCTTCGGAGATGGGTGGCTTCAAGGACGTGACCTTCGCGGTCAAGGGCGACGGCGCCTACTCCGTCTTCAAGTTCGAGGGCGGGACCCACCGGGTCCAGCGGGTGCCCGAGACCGAGTCGCAGGGGCGGATCCACACCTCGACGGCGACGATCGCGGTGCTGCCGGAGGCCGAGGAGGTCGAGGTCGCGGTCGACCAGAACGACCTTCAGATCGACGTCTACCGCTCGTCCGGCCCGGGCGGCCAGTCGGTCAACACGACCGACTCGGCGGTGCGGATCACCCACAAGCCGACCGGCATCGTCGTCTCGATGCAGGACGAGAAGTCGCAGCTGCAGAACAAGGAGCGGGCGATGCGGGTGCTGCGGGCGCGCCTCTACGAGCGCGAGCTGGCCGAACAGCAGGCGAAGATCGCCTCCGAGCGCAAGGCCCAGGTCGGCAGCGGCCAGCGCTCCGAGAAGGTCCGCACCTACAACTTCCCGCAGGGCCGGGTCACCGACCACCGGATCAAGCTGACCTCGCACAACCTCGACGGCGTCCTCGCCGGCGACCTCTCCGAGTTCACCGACGCGCTCGGCGCCGAGGAGAAGCGGGAACGGCTCGAGGCCGCGGCCACGGCCGCCTGAGGTGGCGACCCTGGCCCAGGCGCGCGTCGGCGAGGCGCTCGCCTCCGCTCGCGACGCCTTCGCCGCGGTCGGGATCGAAGATCCCCGCCTGGATGCTGAACTGCTGCTGGCTGAGGCCACCGGCCAGGATCGGGCGGCGCTGATCGCCAGCCCCGGGGCCGAGCTGGCGCCGGCGGCCTCGCGCTCGTTCGGCGAGATGGTGCGGCGGCGGCTGCGGCGCGAGCCGGTCGCCTACATCCTCGGTCGCAGGTGGTTCCGCGAGATCGAGCTGGCGGTGGACCGGCGGGTGCTGATACCCCGGCCGGAGACCGAACTGCTGGTCGAGATCGCGCTCGAGCGGGCGCCGGCGACGCTGCTCGACCTCGGCACCGGCTCCGGCGCGATCGCCCTCGCCGCCGCGGCCGAGCTGCCGGATTGCGCGGTCACCGCCGCCGACACCTCGCCTGGCGCGCTGGAGGTGGCCCGGGCCAACGCGGCGCGCCTGGGCCTCGCCGACCGGGTCGAGATCCTCCCCGGCTCCCTGCCCGAGGGACGGTCCTTCGACCTCGTCCTCGCCAACCTCCCCTACGTCGCCGAGCGCGACTGGCCCTCGCTGCAGCCGGAGGTGACCCAGTGGGAGCCGCGCGAGGCCCTGCTCGCCGGCGCCGACGGGCTCGACGCCTACCGGCAGCTGCTCGAGGGTGGTCGACTTTTGTGCCGCCTGGCGGCACAAACCTCAACCACCCTTGCGGTCGAGGTGGGGGAGGGGCAGGCCGGCGCGGTGGCGGAGCTGATGGGCGCGGCCGGCTGTGTCGGAATCGAGACGCGCCCGGATCTGGCCGGGATCGAGCGGGTTGTGCTCGGGTCGATCCCAGCGGCGGGGGCGGGATGAGCGGCGACACCGAGATCGTCACGGTCGAGGCGGGTGCCGCGGCGCTCGCCCGCGCCGCCCTGGAGCGCTGCATCGCGGCCGGCGGCGTCGCGGTCTTCCCCTCCGACGGGCTTTACGGACTCGCCTGCGACCCGCTCGACGCCGACGCGATCGGGCGCATCCACCGGCTCAAGGGGCGCGACGACGGCAAACCCTCCGCGGTCATGTACTTCTCGCCGCTGGCGATGCGGGAGCTGGTCGCCACGCTCGGCCCGCGCACCGCCGCCGCGGTCAGCGCCCTGATGCCGGGGCCGGTGACCCTGATCGTCGCCAACCCCGGGCACCGCTACCCGCTGGCCTGCCGCGCCGACCCCGACCGGCTCGGCCTCCGCCTCATCTCCGGACCGCTGGCCGGCGCGATGTGCCCGGTCTTCCAGACCTCGGCCAACGTCAGCGGCAAGTTCGCCCCGGCCAGCCTCGAGCAGGTGCCGGAAGAGATCGTCGCCGGAGCCGACCTGGCGATCGACGCCGGCGTCCTGCCCGGCCTGCCCTCGACCGTGGTCGACCTCGCGACGATCGAGGAGGACGGCTCCTGGGAGGTGCTGCGCCCGGGCGCGCTCTCGCCCGGCGACCTGGCCAGCGCCCTCGCCTCGGTCGGCCTCGGCTAGCAGCCGTCGTCGCCCGTGAAGGGCAGCCGCACCAGGCGGCGGGAGCTGTTGTCGTTCTCGTTCGACTCGAACAGCAGGTTCTCGGGATCGACCGTCATCACGAAGGCGAAGCAGCCGCGCAGGCCGCTGACGTCGACGTACTGCTTGTCGTAGTCGGCCGGGTAGATGTCGGACCAGCCGACCGAGGTGCCGAGGGTGACCCGCTTGCGGAACGGGTTCTGGTTGCAGCCCGGGTAGTGCCGGTTCTGCGGCGAGTGGGCGCCGGCGCGGGTCCGCTCGAGGTCACGCAGGCAGTAGTTGAGCTTGGGGCTGGTGCGGACGACGTCGCCGAGGCTGCCGTCGGGCCCGACCGGGCGCAGCTCGAAGCGGGCCAGCTGGTGGACCTTCCAGTAGGCGCCGCCGAAGTAGGCGCCGACGTCGGTGAAGCGGAGGGTGGCAGGCGTCTGAACCGTGACGTGGCCGCCGCCGGCGCGGTAGATCCGCTGGGTCGTCCGCATCGAGCGCGGGCCGTTGCGGCGGCCGCGCACCTCCATCGGGCCGCGGCCGCGGCTGCGGACGTCGCTGGTCGCGCGCAGCAGCTGGCGGCCGTAGCCGTGCTGGAGGTAGAGGTCGCGGGGCGGTCCGATCCGCAGGTCGGGGCAGAGCAGCCGCGCCGCTTGCGGGCCTTCGCAGGGGTTCGGTGCGGCAGCGGCGGAGGAGCTGGCCGACAGGGCGACGAGAAGGGCCAGGGCGAGGACGGGGAGGGGCCTTCTCATTCGGCCCAGACTATCCCGAGCCGTTGCTATGGTCGCTGCTCGCCATGGCTGACCTTCCCGACAACTTCCAGACCGCGCCGCTGAGCGAGGTCGACCCCGAGATCGCCGCCGTCCTCGACGGCGAGCTGCGGCGCCAGCAGCGCACCCTGGAGATGATCGCCTCGGAGAACTTCGTGCCGCAGGCGGTGCTCGACGCGGTCGGCTCGGTGCTGACCAACAAGTACGCCGAGGGCTATCCCGGCCGCCGCTATTACGGCGGCTGCGAGGAGGTCGACGTCGCCGAGGAGCTGGCGATCTCCCGCGCCAAGGAGCTGTTCGGCGCCGAGCACGCCAACGTCCAGGCCCACGCCGGCGCCCAGGCCAACAACGCCGCCTACATGGCCCTGCTCGAACCCGGCGACACCTTCCTCGGGATGGCGCTCGACCACGGCGGCCACCTCAGTCACGGGATGAAGATCAACGTCTCCGGCAAGCTCTACAACCCGGTGCCCTACCACGTGCGCCGCGAGGACTTCCGGGTCGACATGGACGAGGTGGCGCGGCTCGCTGACGAGCACAAGCCGGCCCTGATCGTCGCCGGCTGGTCGGCCTACCCGCGCCAGCTCGACTTCGCCGCCTTCCGCGAGATCGCCGACTCGGTCGGCGCCAAGCTGATGGTCGACATGGCCCACTTCGCCGGCCTCGTCGCGGCCGGCGAGCACCCGAACCCGGTCGAGCACGCCGACGTCGTCACGACGACGATCCACAAGACCCTCTGCGGCCCCCGCAGCGGCATGATCCTTTGCCGCGAGGAACACGCCAAAGCGATCGACAAGGCGGTCTTCCCCGGCCAGCAAGGCGGGCCGCTGATGCACACCGTCGCCGCCAAGGCGGTCGCCTTCCAGATCGCCGCCTCCGAGCAGTTCCGCGCCCGCCAGCGGCAGACCGTCGCCAACGCCCGGGCCTTCGCCGCCGGCCTCGAAGCCGACGGCATCCCCGTGCTCACCGGCGGCACCGACGTCCACCTCGTCCTCGTCGACCTGACCCCGACCGGGCTCGACGGCCAGACCGCCGAGGATCGGCTGGACGCGGTCGGGATCACCGTCAACCGCAACGCGATCCCCTTCGACGAGCGGCCGCCGATGAACCCCTCCGGCCTGCGCATCGGCACCCCGGCGCTGACCACCCGCGGCATGGGCGAGGAGGAGATGGGGGAGATCGCGGCGGTGATCGCGGCCGCCCTCGGCCCCGGCTTCGAGTCCGAGCGGGGGGGCCTGGCGGAGCGCACCGCCGTCCTCATGGACCGCTTCCCGCTCTACCCGCAGCTGACTCCGGCTTCGGTCTAGCGGCGCTTGAAGATCTGGGTCGACATGAGCGCGCCGGCGCACGTGCTGGTGCTGCGTCCGATCATCGAGCGCCTGCAGGTGGAAGGGCACACGGTCGAGGTCACCTCGCGCGACTACGCCCAGACCCAGGCGCTGCTCGAGCTGCACGGTATGGCGCACACCCCGATCGGCCGCCACGGCGGCGCCTCGCGCCTGCAGAAGGGCGTGCGGCTGGGGGCGCGGACCACGGGAATGCTGCGGTTCGGCCGCGGTCGCTCCTTCGACCTCGCGCTCGCCCACGGCTCCAACGACCTCGCGCTCGCCGCCCGCGCGCTCGGCGTCCCCGAGGCGAACATGCACGACTACGAGTACGCGGTCACCCAGCACCGGATCGGCTGCCGCCTCGCCAGGCGGGTGATGTTCCCCGACTCGGTCCCGGCCGAGCGCCTGCGCCGGTTCGGGGTCGGCCCGGACAAGCTCTTCCCCTATCCGGGCCTGAAGGAGGAGTACTACCTCTTCGACTTCGAGCCCGACCCGGAGGCGCTGACCCGGCTCGCGGTCGACACCGGGCGCGTGGTCGTCATCGTCAGGCCGCCGCCCGACGTCTCGCTCTACCACCGCAAGTCCAACCCGCTCTTCCCGAAGGTGCTCGACCGGCTCGGTCGCGACGGCGACGTCCATGCCGTCGTCCTGCCCCGGACCCAGGCCCAGCGCGAGTTCACCACCGGCCTCGCCCTGCCTTCGCTGATCGTCCCCGACGGCGCCGTCGAGGCCCAGAGCCTGGTCGCCCTCGCCGACCTCGTGCTCTCCGCCGGCGGCACCATGAACCGCGAGGCGGCGGCGCTGGGCACGCCCGTCTACACCACCTACGGCGGCCGCCTCGGCGGCGTCGACGAAGCCCTGATCCGCTCCGGCCGGCTGCGCCCGCTGACCGATCCGCGGGCGCTGGAGCTGGAGAAGCGGACCGCCGCGGCGAAGCCGACCAGGCGCGACCCCGCCGCTCTCCTCGAGACCATTCTCGGTACCGTCGGAGCTTCACCATTGCGCGGCGAGCCACACCAAGCGACGCCTTCCTAGAGGGCCACGAGGCGGGCGGTTCCAGCCTCAACGAGCTGATCGGTCATGCGGCCGAAGCCGAGCAGCGGCCGGTCGACGCGGTCCTGCGGGCGCTCGACGTCCTCATCTCCGCCTCGATGCTGCTGGTCCTCTCGCCGCTCCTGGCCCTGACCGCGGCGGCGATCCTGCTCGGCTCGGGCCGGCCGATCTTCTACCGTGGCGCCCGCGTCGGCCGCGCCGGCGCGCTGTTCTGGATGTTCAAGTTCCGCACCCTCAAGCCCGACGCCGAAGACCGCCTCGGGCCCTACTACGGCGAGGAGCTCTCGCGCCGGACCGAAGACGAGATGACCCGCGTCGGCGGCCTCCTGCGCGCCACCCACCTCGACGAGGTGCCGCAGCTGTGGAACGTCCTGCTGGGCGACATGGCGATCGTCGGCCCGCGCCCGATCCGCCCCACCTTCTTCGCCGAGCTCTGCGAGCAGATACCCCAGTACTGGCAGCGGCTGGTGGTCCGCCCCGGCGTCACCGGCTTCGCCCAGACCCGGGTCACCCGCGAGGAGTCCTGGGCCAACAAGCTCGCCCACGACATGGAGTACATCGCTGACCGGTCGGTGGGGCTTTACTTCAGCGTCCTGGTCGCGACGGTGAACAAGGTGGCGGGGCGGGGGCCGGCGGCGCCTGTGAGGGATGGGGGTTAGCCGGGGCTTCTCTGACCGTGGGCGGGTTGGGGGAGGGTCGGGTGTCCTCCTCCCTCGCTGGGCTATTCGCCCGGGGAGAGGAACGGCAGTCCTAGGGCGAGCTCCGGGGCGAATAGCTAGCGCCGCTCCTACGGAGGGCACCCCCGCCCCCTCTACGCCCCACCCCTGATGCGAGACTGCCGCCCATGTGCGGCATCTGTGGCGTTGTCAACGCAAAGGGGACCCCGGACCCCGACGTAGTCGGGCGCATGAGCGCCCGTCTGGTCCACCGCGGGCCCGACGACGACGGGACGTTCGCCAGCGGCCCCGTCGCCCTGGCGGCCCGCCGCCTCTCGATCATCGACCTCGACCACGGTCACCAGCCGATCGCCAACGAGGACGGCAGCGTCGTCGTCGTCCAGAACGGCGAGATCTACAACTACCGCGAGCTCAAACGGGAGCTGGAGGCGCGCGGGCACCGCTTCGGCAGCGACTGCGACACCGAGGTCCTGGTCCACCTCTACGAGGAGCACGGCGAGGCTTTCGTCGAGCGCCTGCGGGGGATGTTCGCGATCGCCCTCTGGGACGGGCGCGAGCGACGGCTGCTGCTGGCCCGCGACCGCTTCGGGATCAAGCCGCTCTTCTACCGCCACGTCGGCGGCGACCTCTCCTTCGCCTCGGAGCTGAAGGCGATGCTCGAGCAGTCCGGCTTCTCACGGCGGATCGACCCCGAGGCGATGGCCGCCTACCTCGCCTTCAACTCGATCCCGGCGCCGCTGACGATCTTCGCCGAGGCGCGCAAGCTGCCCCCGGGCCACCTGCTCTCCTGGCGCGAAGGGGAGATCGAGCAGCGCCGCTTCGCCCGGCCCGGCCCGGTCCCGGGCGCCCCCGAGCGGGGCGGCTCGGCCGCGGAGCTGGCGGCGGAGCTGCGCGAGGTCCTGCGCGGCTCGATCCGCGCCCACCTGGTCGCCGACGTCCCGGTCGGGGTGCTGCTCTCCGGCGGCGTCGACTCCGGCGGGATCACGGCGCTGGCGGCGGCGGAGACGCGGGGGGCGCTGAAGACCTTCTCGATCGGCTTCGAGGAGGGCGGCTTCGACGAGCTCTCGCGGGCCCGCCTGGTCGCCGAGCGCTTCGGCACCGACCACCGGGAGCTGATCGTCCGGCCCGACGCGGTCGAGCTGCTGCCGAAGCTGGTCGAAGCCTTCGACGAGCCCTTCGGCGACTCCTCGGCGCTGCCCACCTACCTGGTCTCCGAGCTCGCCGCCGGCGAGGTCAAGGTGGCGCTCTCGGGCGAGGGCGGCGACGAGCTCTTCGGCGGCTACTACACCTACGTCGCCGACCTGCTGGCGCCGCGGGTCGGCCGTTTGGCGGCGCTCGCCTCGCCGCTGATCGAGGCGCTGCCCAGCTCCGACGCCAGGGTCGGCCTCGACTACAAAGCCAAGCGCTTCGCCCGCGCCGCCGCGATCGCCGACCCGCTGGAGCGCCACCACGGCTGGAAGGAGATCTTCTCCGCCGAGCGGCGCCGGGCCCTGCTCGGCGCCGGCGACCCGGGGCCCGACCCGCTCGACCTCTACCGGGCGCGCTACGCCGAGACCGCCGGCGCCGCGCCGCTGGCGCGGCTGCAGGACGTCGACCTCGGCATCTACATGGCCGACGACCTGCTGGTCAAGACCGACCGGCTCAGCATGGCCCACTCGCTGGAGCTGCGGGTCCCCTTCCTCGACCAGGCGGTCGCCGAGTTCGCCTTCTCGCTGCCGACCCGCCACAAAGTCCGCGGCCTGGCCAAGAAGCGGCTGCTGCGCCAGGCGCTGGCGCCGCTGCTGCCGCGGGAGATCGTCCGCGGT
>Ga0157375_10001467_pt1 | contig 20284 bp, 18 predicted proteins | sample M35metaG_FD_115311 | JGI IMG/M metagenome (GOLD analysis project Ga0157375, IMG submission 115311) | Miscanthus rhizosphere microbial communities from Kellogg Biological Station, Michigan, USA - M3-5 metaG | ecosystem: Host-associated > Plants > Roots > Rhizosphere > Soil | place: USA: Michigan... | reverse complement strand
TCAGTTCCAGGTATTTCGTCGAAAGTGTTCAATAGTAAGCAGCTTTACGAGCCGTCGCGATATCTACTATGGCAGTCACAAAAGGCCAACCCAAAATGGCTGTCAGGGGTTCGCGTGGAGTTGCTCTTTGGTCCTCATGACAGCCCTTCCTTTCTCCAACTGTACGATCGCCAGGAAACGGGTTTTAGGAAGTTGGGGCTCGTTCAACAGTGGAATACAAATCCACAGCTCGCTTCTCGATGAAATGGTCGATCAAATTATGAACAGAGTTTTGTGTTTTCGCCCTGCAACAGCACTTGGGCTATTTCTGATTCTCGTGGTGGCTACGTTTGCGCAGAACGCACCCAAAAAGAAAATACTGGTGGTGAACGGCCGCACGGCAGATGAAGTGGTTGTGCAGATCGACGGCCACTCCTACGTAGATGTCGAGACTTTGGCGCGGATCATGAACGCCACTGTGAGCTTCGAACCCGGCAGCGTCATGCTGACGGTTCCGGCCATCGAAGCTGGCACGAAAACAGAGCGTACCGCGCCGGAGTTTTCGAAAGACTTCGCCAGGGCAGGTATTTCCCAATTGGCGGAGATGCGGGAGTGGAAAAGCGCGATTGCATCCGCGATTAGGTCTGGAGTTGCCGCAAGCAATTGGCTCGGTCCCTGGCTGCATGATCACCGGTTCCGGGCAGAGGAAAGCCTAAGTCAAACGTCGTTAGCGGCGAAGACGGAATCTGATCACAGAGCACTGCAACTGCTCAAGAATGAGTTCACGAACTTGGGGGAGTGGGATAACAATACCCAAGCGACCATCCATTCGCTGAATGCCGAGCAAACAATCAATCCGGGTATGGCGCAGAACGATCCCCTGCTAGCGAAAATCTCCGAGTGCCGCAATTTTCTTGATGCGATGCTGGTGGGCGGTGAGTTCGCAGACAGCCCCAGTTGCCATTGAACTCAAGGGGTTCTTCATTGTGATCACAATCTGGGACATTTCTGCTTTTTACTACGCCGCTGACTTCCACATGACCTTCATGTAGCTATCCATCGACTGTGTCAATTGAGAATCCACTTCGTCGGCGATCGTCATGACGTCTGGCAACAGCAAGCTGAAATCGAGTTGGTTTAGATTACTTTGGAGCATGCCGAATATGGTCACTTGGAGTATTCGCGATTCGTGCACAAGCATGGCCGGCGTGTAACCCTGCAGATATCGCAGTGCGCCGTGGGCTGCGGCAGAGGGGGAAGCGCTGGCATCACTCACTCCAAAGGCGGCGCTAGTCTGGCTCAGACGAATAGCCAGGTCTTCAACCAGCTTGGGGAGATGACCAGTGCGCTCGGTGTCACTAAGTGAAAGGCCGCTCAGTTCACTACTCTGTTTTGCACGCGCCAACACCCTTCGACGAACTGTTAAGGCACCGCCGCAGGATCACACTCACTCTGTCCTTGCCCAACCGGGCAGCAGGTCTGCGAGCAAGCATCTTGTCGCGGACGAGTTCGCCGAGTCTGCCGACGTCGAACGGCTTCACAATGATTTCGTCGGCTTCCAGAAGGATCGCAGCCATGGCGCACTGTACATCGGGGTAGCCGCTGACTAGCAGTGTGAGCGCATCAGGTTGCGAGTGGCGCATCGCGGTGACCACAGTAAAGCCATCACCGGGATCCGGCATGTGCAGGTCCGTGATGAGAACGTCGAAGCTCTCCGTAGTGATACGTCTCAGAGCTTCGGTCACGCTAGCGGCAACGACTACATCAAATCCCTTGCGTTCAAGCGTCACATTCATCATGGTGCGAACGGCATCATCGTCATCCACAAGGAGCACTCGATGGGCAACAGGTTGTTCGGCCGGAGTCATAAAGCACTGCCTCTCGTCACGAGTAGTGACAGTGTCACCCAGGTTTATTTTGGGAGATGTATAAAAGTGAACAGTTCTTGAAACCTTCAACAGGTACTCTCGGACAGTCAGACGACCGGAACGCGATCATGGGCAAGCGTCGGAAACCCCGACATTCGGACCCTCACGATCGCGTTAATAGACTCTACCCGTACACACTTTTCAGGCCGGAGTCACGAGTTCGGCCTTTTCGCAGTGCACCCAGCGCCTTCGCACGGCTTTTCAATAGTTGACCTCACTTGCCACGCGCACGCGAATCTGACGAATCACGATGTCTTTGCATTGAGAAGCTCGCGTACTTTTTTCGCCAAAGTTTCCCGTGTAAAAGGTTTTCTCGAGAGGTGGACACTCCTGGTCGAGTCTGCCCTCCCCCAACACACGCATCGCTCGAGTATCGGATTTAGTGGCAATCCCGTCGCTCCGACAAGATCGGCGATGAGCTCCCGTCCGCCCATGAGCCCGGTCTAATTGCGTCCGAGGCTTTGTGCGAAGGGTCAGTACCAATTGAAGTATCCATTGTGAGCATTACTGAGCATCCGAGAATCATGCTTTCCTACATACTTGACAGTGGCAACACGCAACAAATTTAAGGACTGTCAATGAAGCGATCCGCTAGTGCGAAGAAAACCCTGGAGTTTAATCCCCACACCTTTCTGTCGACCATTGGGAATGGTAGAGACATGATGTCCTTCAATAAGAAGGAAACGGTCTTCGTTCAAGGCGATTCCATGGATGGACTGTTTTTTATCCAAAAGGGGAAGGTACAACTCACCGTTGTGTCGGAAGTTGGGAAAGAAGCGACTCTTGGCATTTTGAACGAGGGGGATTTCTTCGGAGAAGGTGGTCTCGCTGGCCAGCTCCACCGCATGTCATCCGCAATTGCGCTCACCGATTGTGTTCTGCTGCATATCGAGAGGAAGGCAATGATGGATGCAATGGCCTTGCAGCCGAAATTGTCTGCGATGTTCCTCAAGTATTTGTTAAAGCGGAATATCCGATATCAGGATGATTTAGTCGATCAACTCTTCAATTCCAGCGAAAAGCGGCTGGCTCGCGTTCTACTGTTGATGGCGCAATTCGGCACCGCCGGCGTCTCCGAAATGTCGGTGCCCAGACTAAGCCAGGAGACTCTGGCAGAGATGGTGGGGACAACCCGTTCACGGGTAAGCTTCTTCATGAACCGATTCAGGAAACTAGGTTTTATCAACTACGATTTTGGGGACACTTTACATGTCCACAGCTCACTCTTAAACGTTGTTCTTCGAGATGACAACGGAACCGCCATGACTCCGGAATTCCAAAATCTAACGAACCGTTCCCCCAAGAATAATGAACCACCTGCGACGCGCGGCGTTACCCCTGACAAAGACCGTGCTAAGAGACCGCCGTTACCCAGTATGGAGCGACGCAGAACGAAGATGCATCAACATGGATCTGAGCAACCTGCGAGACATCGTCAAATAGCGACAGCATCACGACTGAAAGGGCTCTGAGGTAATTCGGTGTTTACGGTCGGTGGAAAATCGGCATGGTTGGCCGTCAAAGCATCGCTAATAACGATCTACAACGATGTTTATGACGAGCATCTCTTCGTATTTGCCGCGGGACTCTCGTATTACTTTGTGCTTTCATTATTCCCGCTTCTGGTTGCGCTCGCGTCGCTGCTGGCATATGTACCAATCCCTCACCTGTTCGAAGGCCTTCTAGGTCTAATGGCAAGACTCGTTCCTGGCGACGGAATGAGTTTGGTGCGCAACATTCTTTCGGATGTAGCCAGCCACAAACACACACCCTTCCTCACCTTGGGGTTGATTTTCACAATTTGGACAGTTTCCAGCGGATTTGCTGCCATGATGGATGGCCTGGATGTGGTTTATCGAGTCCGCGAAACTCGCCCCGTGTGGAAGACTCGACCGATTGCGCTAGGACTAACCTTGCTCGCCGGATCTCTTTTGCTGGTAGCTGTAGGACTGATGGTCGAGGGGACGCAGGTGGGGATTTGGATTACCCGCACATTCGACCTCAATCCGGCGTTACTTGCCGCCTGGCGTTATCTTCGCTTGGGCATAGCCGTTGCCTTTGCAGTGCTTGCAGTCGAGCTGCTCTATCACTTCGGCCCAAATGTGAGGCAGCGCTTTCACAACAGCCTAATGGGCGCCATTGTTGCAGTCGGGACTTGGATTGGGTTGTCATACTTGTTGGGAACTTACTTCCGGCATTTTTACAATCCAAACAATACCTACGGACCGCTAGGCGCTGCTATCGGCTTGTACGTGTGGTTTTATCTTTCGGGTTTCGCGATTCTCTTCGGCGGGGAAATTAACTTTCTGCTTAGCGAACTCCGAAGCCATAGAACTCCGCAATCCTCCTCCGCCACGCGCAATCACATCGAGGATCTTCATGCAGCAGCATAACCTCCCGCCGTGGGCGCTTGTGCTTCCGTGTAGGGCAACGCGTGCCAGGTCCTCGTTCGTAAGATGTTCCAACTTCCGTAGCCACTCATTGTGATCCAGACATCGTCGTTTCGCACGCTACATCCGAACCGCGCGGCGGGAGCGAGCAATCTTGCGCAAATAGATACTCGCGCGAGATCCAAGTCGGGGATGCCCAAAGGATTGTCTTAGGGTTCATCAGAGTCTGGCTTGGGTTGACCGGAATTTGTCCCGAGAGAAGTTTCTTGAAATACCAGTTTAACCCGATTGAAAAGCGTTAAAACAGTCGATATCTTTGTCACTGCGGATAAAGAATTGTCACGGGTTACAAGAGAGCCTAGATGGACAAACTTGAATTTATCGAGAGGTCCAGAACGATCCAGCAGGAAATTTCCAATCTCACTGCTCAGACCAAGGCGAAACGACTACGGATCGAAGAATTATCCGACCAGCTCCGAAAATTGTGCGCGTCTCTGCTTGAATTGCCTGACCTGGTATAAACCGTCGACATTAAACGACCGTTCGAATATTTTCCTCGGTTCGTCCCCTTGAACTTTTTTCGTTTTGTTCCAGGACACGGTTGAGTTCGTTGACCAGGCTCATTAGTTTCTCTGGGTCCATTTCTTTGCTCGCTCGTTCGGCAAGATGTCTCCAGTCAGTAGAGTTCTGCGGGGTCATACGGAATATCCCCTTTCCACTGTGGACAACCATATTCTCAATTTGTAATACGGTCTGAGCAATACTGCACAGCGTGGTGATGCTTGGCTCGGTATGGTTGTAAAGAGGGCGAATCGCCCGCAATGTGACTGTTCTTTTCTGCTGATCCGATAGCAGTAATCAATAAAAGTCATCGAAAGAAGTATTCGCCCGCTCGACGGAGTTTTCGGTGGATTCCCAAAACTAAAATTACATCAGCGCGCCGCGGAAGAGCATCAGGAGGCAGGGCAGAAACGGGACCCGCAGCCGCAGCAATGACAGCATTTCAGACTGGAACTTCAAGAGGACAAGCCCATGAGTGAGTAGCCGAGTACCACCCTACCTGGAACCGTGAAAGAAATCATGAAATCCCCCCTTCAGGGCGAACCTGAAAGAGCGCAGATCCTCATCGAAGGGGTCGATCACTCGTATCAGGAGATTCGCATCGAGAACACGTTGATCGACGAAAACGCCGAAGAGGTGCGCTTGAAACCTGGTGCCAAAGTGCAGGTTACGGTTCGAAGCAGAACCGTGAGCAACGAGTACCCAGGTAAATAGTAAATAAAGAAGCCGAAGCGTTCTTCGGAAGTCTAGGTCTTATCACCCCACAGGGTTCTGGGCGCTAGGGTACGGGCATTCGTCTTCACAATCGTGTCGAAGATGCGATGCGCACTGCTTACAAAACTATTACACCCTATGTAGATACTGACCGCTGGACGCTCACATCAAAAGTGGGAGTAAGGAGATCAGCAATGATGCAGCTTCAGGAGCTCGAAAGAAAGCGGTCCACCGACAATCCAGTCAACTGGGTCACCGCATTTTTCATGGCCGCCTTTCACGTTGGCGCTATTGCGGCGCTGTTCTTCTTTACCTGGAAAGCTCTCTTCGTTGCGATTTTCCTGTGGTGGATATCGGGTAGCCTCGGCATCGGGATGGGCTACCATCGGCTACTCACGCATCGTGGCTACAGGACTCCGAAGTGGGTCGAGTATTTTCTGACCGTCTGTGCGACGCTCACTCTCGAAGGCGGTCCCATCTTCTGGGTGGCTACCCACCGTATTCATCATCAGTTCGCGGATCAGGAAGGTGATCCGCACTCACCGAGAGACGGCAAATGGTGGTCACATATGGGTTGGATTCTGACGGGACGATCCATGCATCACGACACAACCACACTGGCCCACTACGTACCAGACCTCGCGAAAGATAAGTTCCACGTGTGGATTACCAAGTACCACCACTTGCCGATAGTCGCGTTGGGCTTGCTGCTTTTCGCCCTCGGCGGATTGCCCTTCTTGTTGTGGGGCATTTTCCTGCGTACGGTCGTGGGTTTGCATGCTACTTGGTTGGTAAATTCAGCAACTCACATCTGGGGCGCTCGACCCTTTTCGACGCGAGATGATTCCACCAATAACTGGTTTGTTGCCCTTTTGACCTTTGGTGAAGGATGGCACAACAATCATCATGCGCATCCCACTTCTGCCCGGCACGGCCTGAAGTGGTACGAGATAGACATGAACTGGTATGGCATTTGGGCGCTCAAGGTGGTTGGTCTCGCAACGCAGATCACCGGCCTGAGAGCCGCCGGTTTGGATCGAAAGGAAATAGCTGCTGGTGGCCTCGTGACCCCGGACAGCCTGCGGCACTTGCGAACTGCCACGGGCGACTAAAAGCGAAAGCCGGTGGATCACGTTTGACGGCTGATCGCGGTTTTGACGCCTCCGGAGGGCGCGTGAGAAGCGTGATTCCCATAATTGGCGTGTGGGCTATTTTGGCGCAGTGGATGGTGGATCGGAGACTTGGATATTGTGGCCGGCAAGAGTGAACGGCCCTAAGAAGCGTACGGTGGCAATAGCGTCGAAGGAAATGGGTACCCACATGCCGCCTAGTTCCGCAAATTGCAGTGTGATATGAATGCCCTTGATCCAAAAGGAGGGGCTTTTGGCGGGGACTCCTTCGATTCGGCGGACATGGAAAGTGCTCGCATCTACCCAGATCTGCCCGCGTAAAAGATATTTATCCTTTCGCTTCGGAACGATTCGCAAAACGTACTCGGGAGCGAGGCCGAATTGTTCTTGCCTAAGGAAGACGAAGTCATAGTTGGTGCGATTAATCTCGCTACCGGGTCCTTTCTTCGCCGACTCGGTTTCCCGGTCTAAGAGCTCGCGAACTATTTTCTCTCCCTTTGAGTTCCCTCGCGCTTGCGTGATCTTGTATGTCTTTATGGCGGGAGGAACGAAATTAATCTGCGCCATGACCTCAGACGTAGGCTGCTTATCATCACCGCGGAATACTTTGTATTCTCGCGTAACCTCATAAGATCGAGATTGAGCCGGGTCTTGGTGCTGGACATCCTCCAAGCGTTGCAGTATTAGGTTTAAATCGGGAGATTCGATTTCTACGATGGGCGAGGGCACCTGTGACCATGAGGCGAACGTCGCCAAGAAAACGACAACTGGTAACCAGAGTCGTCGTATGGCTCTGCCGGTAATTTCTGCTTCGCGAGTCACGGCTTGGCTGAGATGTGTCCGACAATTGAGATGCTCCGAACATTTATCGCGATTACGCGGTACGCAGGACAAAACGACACCCGTCAGTGTTTTCACAATCTAGATCAGTCTTGGAACAGCCCATTTTAGGTGTCCAAAGGGAACGGTGCGCGGCGCAGCGGCGCATCGTTTAAGGACGGCGGCGCTAACCCTCAGCGCGGATTGATGGATCAGAGTAGATCTGAGCAACATGACTCAGGGGCCTTAATCGTGGAGAACGACGTTCAGAAGTGAGCTATGGACTTGCAGCCCGCCGTTGTAATGAATAAAACCCAACTTCCTGAACCGGTTCATGAAAAAGCTGACCCGCGAGCGGGTAGTGCCAATCATTTCCGCCAGCATCTCCTGACTAACCTTGGGAACCACACTCTCAGGTGTGCCTTCCTTGCCAAAACGGGCGAGCAATAAAAGAACCCGGGCCAGCCTCTTCTCGCTGGAATTAAAGAGTTGGTCAACTAAATCCTCTTCGTATCGGATGTTCCGTGAAAGCAGATAGGCCACAAACAAGTCAGAAAACTCGTGTTCGCGGTGAAGTGCCTGCATCATGGCCTTCTTGTCGATTCGCAGAAGTTCGCAATCTGTCATTGCGGTTGCAGTCAGCATGCGAAGCGGCTGCCCAGCCAGACAAGCTTCACCGAAAAAGTCTCTCTCACCTAAGATTCCGATGGTTGCTTCCTTGCCAGTCTTCGAAACGACGGTGAGTTTTACTTTGCCCGTCTGGATATAAAACACCGCGTCAGAGGCATCCCCTTGCGCAAAGATCGTCTGCTTCTTCGGAAAATGTACAAAATTCCTGCCGTCGCCAATGGTGGCAAGGAATGCTTGAGGGTCAAAATCGCGCTTCTTCTTGCGCGCTGCATTTGCACTGTTAGCTTTGCGTTCTGATCGAAGCGTTAGATCGCTTCGGCTTTGGCGGGCGATTCTCTCTTTGTGTGGAGAACGGTTGACTTGGCGAGCAGGAGACATACGCACCTCCTTCTGGCCGAAAACAACGACCAATCTTACCACTTTCCAAGGCAGAATAAATATTCGACAGCTAGTCAGGGGCGGCAGGGCGCCGAATCCTGGCGGGTCCGGAACAAAGGAGGAATGGTGTCTATGGGCTCACAACATGAGCCATTCTGCACAGTATTGCGCTCGCAAATGAGCGAAGCTAATGATGCTTCAAGGAAGTAGTTTTATCCGTCAAACCAGGCGGCTGAGCTGCTCTCTTGAAGCGGTCCCTCCCAAGTCAAGGGTTGTTGCTCCTGCCGGTCATCTTCATCAGCCAGAGTCTGCAACCCACGCCGTCCGGATGGAAGGCAGTTCGTCAGGCACCGGCCCGCGTGATGAGTCCTTGAAGGCACAGGGGAGATTCCGGGCTCAGCAACTCTTGGTTGAACCACCGCGTGCCAATACAGGAGAAGAAATGTTTTTGGCCGGCAAAGTCGCGTTGTCTGGAATTGTCTTTATATTGCTGGTGACGGGAATCTCAGGACCACGCCCGCCGCCGCTCGCTTCGGGAACCGACCTCAGCAAGGAAGTGCCAGAGGGCGTGCATCGGAATGATGTCGAGAAGATACAGCAAACTCTGCGGGGCAAAGGACACTACCGCGGGGAGATCGATGGCGTCTTCGGTCTCCGAACCGCCGCCAGTATCCGCGCGTATCAAAAGGCTGAGAATTTGCTAATCACTGGGCAGGTTGATAAGCCGACGGCGGATAAACTCGGAGTCAAACCAGAGGTTCGTGAGGAGACTGGCTACGAGACTTCGAAAGGTAAACCTTCGGCATACATAAAAAAGACCAAAGGTGCGGGGCGAACCAGCAAGACACTTCAAGCTGAGAACAACAACCAGCCACGCTAGTTTGCTTGAGCAATTCTGCACAGTAATGCAGGGGCAACTGAGCGAATATGGTTAGTAACTGAAAGGAACAGTTTGCCATTGACACTGGGCAGCTTCCACGCTGCGGTCAATTTCAAATTCTGATGCTTCTAAATGAGCACAGGAGGTTGACATGCTTTGGACTATTTTCGTTGTTCTTGTGATTATGTGGCTTTTGGGTCTTGGTTTCCACGTGGGTGGAAGTCTGATCCACTTGCTACTGGTTGTGGGTGTGGTAATTCTAGTCATTAACCTACTGAGCGGACGACGAGGTGCCGTTTAAAGAAAGGCACTGGCAAGTCCCGGCACCAAGAAGGTCACCGGGTGTCAAGCCTCGTGGTACCTGTTTCGTCTGGTCCGAGATTGGGCAAAGGTTCGGCTACGTTCAGTTGATTCTTTAGGACGCGATGGAAGTGATTGCGACAGTACCAGAGTTCCTCTCCAGAAATGACTTTGGACACGTTAGAAGCAAGAAGTGACGAATGCTTTCAGGTCAGATGCACGAACGGCCGCTGATTTGGGTCCGCGATACTGTGACGGAGCACCTCATGGGTGACCGGGGGAACATCTCCCTCGCCCAAGACTAGAAAGCGAACCATGTGTGCGATGGGGTTTCCTTCAGTCCATTTGAAATATACATGCGGCAGTCGGCCAGTTAGGTCCCGGATGTGAATCAAGATTGCGGCGATTGCATTGGGAACAGCCGGACTGGAAGCGCGCAGGATCTTATGTCGGCCTATACACACGCCCGTGATCCTCAGAGAAGCCTCGAAGTCCGAAGAATCGGCACGGTCGATTTCCAGAAATAGCAACTGCTCGTTGGAGCTGATATTGTGCGCCAGCCGTGCAAGCGCATCGCGCGATTCGTACTCCTCCATTGAGCGATGTTCTGGCCGGTGGGAGATCAGGTGAATTACGTGGTCGTGATCGAGGAATAGAAACTCTCTGCATGCATCATCGAGCACAATCTCTCGGATACGCAGTTCTGTGGAGCGGAGCGCACGCGAGATGAGAGAGGTCACGATAATCAATCCGATAAAGATGGCGGCGATCTTTATACCTTCCGGACGTTGCACGATATTGGACAAAGTCGTGTAGGCAAACACTGCGGAAATCAACAGAAATCCCCAACGTCTCCAGCTTGTCCAAAATGAGATGGTAACGGCGATCGCGGCCGAAGTCATCAGAACCAAAACACCAGTCGCGTAGGCGCCAGCCTGAGCGTCAACACTGGCCTGAAAAATAAGAGTAACCAAAAACGAAATCATAACGAATACCACCACCAAAGGCCGCGAAGCTCTGGCCCAGTCGGGGGCCATGCCATAGCGGGGCAGATAACGCGGCACGATGTTCAACAATCCGGCCATGGCAGAGGCCCCGGCAAAACTCAATATAGCCACTGTGCTCAGGTCATAAATCGTGCCGAATACGGAACCTAGATAGCGATGAGCAAGGTAAGCCAAGGCCCTACCATTCGCGTCTCCCCCTGGCTGAAATGCCGCCGGCTCAATCAGAAGAGTGGTGACGAAACCGCTAGCAATGAGGAAGACGCTCATGATAAGCGCGGCGGTGAACAGCAATTTTTTCGTGTTGCGAATGCGGTCTCCACGGATGAGCGGCATTACAGCTACCCCGGTTTCAAATCCAGAAAGTCCTAGCGCGAGCTTGGGAAATAAAATTAATGATATGGCTAGCATCAGCCAAACGTTGCCGTGCTGGTGCCAGAGTTGCTGCTTCCATCCGGCGATGGTCTGGGGATGCTTTAGCACCTCCACAGCTGCCACTACGACCACAACCAGATTGAGTGTCAGATAGATGGCAACCAAAAAAACCGCAATGCCAATGGCTTCTTTAAATCCTTTCAGAAAAATTGCTCCCAACAGGGCAAGAAGGAGCAGAGTCAATCCTTCCTGATGATGCAGCCACTGTGGAACAAAAGGATTACGAATTAGGTGCGCGGTACCATCTGCTGCGGAGAGAGTGATGGTGATAAGGAAGTCCGTGGCTGCAAATCCCAACAAGCACAGAACGAAGACTTTGCCTGTCCAGTTGGGAAAAAGCCGCTCCAGCATTGAAATACTGCCCTGGCCGTTTGGACTCTGTTCTGCCACTCTGCTGTACACCGGATAAGCGGCGAACAAGGTCACCAGAACCAGTATCAATGTGGCAATCGGAGAAAGCGCTCCCGCGGCCAAAAACGCAATTCCAGGCTGGTATCCCAGAGTGGAAAAGTAGTCCACTCCCGTAAGACACATGGCTTTCCACCAGGCATGGGTCTCTTCGGATTGTCCGTGTGGCCCGTGTGGAACGGTTAAGCCCTGCAAAAGCCACTGTCTTAGTTTTTGGAGAGCTTTGGAATTCAACCCCTAACTCCGTGGTGCAATCGTTTCTTCTTCGGGCTGGTGCATTGCTCACCTTCGTCACTGATTTATTCGCGGCGCTCTTTCGATGAAAAATACACTAAGGACATTACGATCCCAAATGCACTGCCGCAAAGAAACCCCCGAAGCGGGGTGGGAATTCAGTAACGGTCTTACCAGCGTGCCGCTTCCAGAGGCAAATCCTCATCGAGCTCGAGGCCATCTTATTGTTCTAAGTCCCTAGTACCGACGACGTAACGCTAGAGGATCTTGTCGTGTCAGTCAGTCTCTATCGAAGCGACTGAAAGCCGAGGATTTGTGACAACAAATTACCCAGCACGCTATAGTTGCCATTCGTGTAGGTGCCGTATTGGTTGCGGCTGCCGTAGCCATCCTCATATCCACGACTGAAACCCTCGCGGAAATAGTAGTTGTAGTCGTCCTGGCTTACATAAAACCCGTTGTAGCCGTAGTTCGCGTCCTGATAGGCATACGAACCCTGATAGTTAGAACGCCACCGATCCTCGCGGTCAGCCTGCCCTGTTCGGAAGCCTTCCGCATAGCCGTAGTTCACGGCCTGGCGGAGAGTATCTGCGCCGTATTGGTTGATCTCGTAGTAGCTGCTGCCACGCCGGTAACGATAGATTGGAGCCGTGTAGAAGTACGGATCATGAGAGTAGTCGCGGTCCCGGTCGTTCTGAAAACGTATTTGCTGTTGCCGCATACGCTCTAAGTAGTCTTCCTGAAAACGATACTGCGCCGTACGCTTTTGTTGCTGCAGCAATTCCTCTCGTTGCCGAGCGAGACCCTGTTGTTGCTGCTGATCCTGATGTTGGCGATACTGCGTGAGCCGCTGCTGTTGCTGCTCAACAAGCTGCTGTTGGCGTTGTTGGGAGAGACGCTCTCCCTGTTGCTGGTTCTGGTCCCGTTGTTGTTTCTCAGCACGCTGCTGCTGGCCTCGGTCCTGTTGCCGCTGTTCCGCTGCTCGCTGTTGCTGCTGCCTGTCCTCGTCAAGCTGCTGTTGTTGCTGAGCTTGCCGTTGCTGTTGATCCTGGTTTTTCTTTTGTTGTTCAGATGCTTGTTGTCGCTTGTTCTGGTCCTGTTGCTGTTGCTCAGCCTGCCGATGCTGCTGATCTTGGTTTCCCTTTCGTTGTTCAGTCGCAGGTTGTTGTTTTTCCTGCTCTTTTTGGTCTTGCTGCTGCGTTTGTGGTTGCGGTTGCTGATGTTCGGGCTTGATTTCCTTTTCGTTCTGCTGTTTCTCGGGCTTGGCATCTTTTTCAGATTTGTTCTGTTTTTCGTCCTGCTGATCCTGCTGTGGGTAAACGGGGGCAGCAGTTCCAAGAAGTACAAACAGAACTGCCGTGCTGATGACTCCAATGAGTTTCATGAGTGTTGCCTCCATTTCAGCCTAAATGTCTAAGGGAGGATTAACTGTCTTCTTTTGACCGGTTGAAAAACGGGCTGGCTAGTTTCCGATCCTCGACTCCTATTGTTCTGTCGCATGTGAGCGGTTGTGAACAGACAGTCAAATCCAGACCAGATAAACTTCGTGCTGTTCCACTCCGGATGCTCCAGGTTCCGAGGCCGTAACTCAATCGCCGCACAACGCATGAGTCCTCTGCGTAAGGACCAACAGCAAATCAAATCCCAAGTGAAACCTCAGACCGCCGCAAGGCGAGAATCTTGGGAGGATTCCATGAAAAACGTATTCCTACTGTTGGTCGTATCAGCGCTAGTGGTGACGTTGGGATTTGCACAGACTCCCGCCGTTGACGGCAACACGGACCGGGCCAGCGTTGACGGTTGCCTGGGTGGAACGGAAGGCAATTACACCGTGGCGGAAGACGGCACTGGACAGAGTTTCAAGATCACCACCAGCACCGTTGATCTCAAGGCACATCTGGGCCATGCGGTAAAACTCGTAGGGGCGCCCCAAATCTTTCTTTGTCGAATGAAGTGAACTCCAACCGAGACAAACCAGAAACACGCAAAGCTGCCTAGGCTCAGGGAGAGTAATTTCGGCGGCCGGAAACTTGAGGCTGTGGGAGAGGTCCCTCGCCTTTCACGAAATGATCCGCTTTGCGGATCATTTCGCCCACCAGTCTGTTCAATATTGCTCACTTACTAGTCTCCTAAATTTCTGAAAGCAGGGCCCGGACATTGGTCAATTCTGCACAGTGTTGGTGTCCGCAAGAAAGATAGCATTACGCTGTCGCCGGCGGTTTTCTTCGAGTCTGCCAAAACAACGGCAGGTTTCCGAAGGGCCACATCGAGAGGGACTCTATGAAAAAGCTGTTCTGGCTTTGGCCCTGTCTCCTGTGTTTTCTTGTTTCAGCTGGTTATGCTGACAGCATCAAGCAAGGAGCAGAGCATCAATTCCTGACGTTCGCGCCAACGGAGGTCAGCCACCTAAACTTTCCTGATTTCTCGCAGTTCGGGAGGAGTCATCAGTATCCACTTAGATTCACGAACATTTCTGTTGGGTCCGGTGTCCGCTGGCATCGATACGACCAGCATCCAGTTGTCAAAGTTCCGGAACCCTCGAGATGGAGCCTATTGCTGGTTACGGCGATCAGCATGTTTCTGCTCTTGCCTCGCCTTCGTCGTTCTTAACTGATGGATTAACATTGTTGCGAGATCCCTCCCCCGCTTAGCCCACGTCTGTCGCTTCGTACGGGCACTCGCTGTTGTAAGTTTGTCGGTCCACTTCAGCACGGGCATCTCTCGTCGAAGGGAGTTAGATTTCAGCCCCTGGAGTTATGCCCCCTGGCGCGTTCGTCGCCGTTTTTCGCGCGGTGGCTGGTTTTTTCCGAGATGCTTTCGCAGCCTTTCTCGCTTTGGGAGCCGCCTTAGTCGAAGATTGCAATTCCAGCTTGGGCTGTTTCATAGTGCGATGGTGGCCATGTTTCAGAAGCTGGATGCGATCAGTTTCTTCTTCTCTACGTAGCTGAGCGTCTCTTTCTTTTTGGCGCTCATCCTCAAGGTATTCCGGAATCGTTTTCGTTGTCATGTCCAGAGTCTGGCAGAACTATCCCGTCAAAGCTGGCCAATTTTGGTCGGTGACAATTCATCGACCTCTCGTAGAGGTGGCGTGTTTGGAAGACTTTGTCAGCCAAACGGCAACGACTTAACTCGCCTATCATTTGATCCGACAAGTTTTCGCCTAGGGTTAGCGTCCTACAGAAACTTTTTCCGGACGGGGGCGCAAGTAAGGAATCGCCCGTCCCAAAGCTGTTTCGCCATAGCGCACCCAACGTGGAGTCGGACGCGGCGTCAGCGCCAGCATGTTGGACAAGTGGCATAAGGACGGATGCAAATCTGCGACCAGCTTTATGAATGCTGTGAGCGGCACAGCGAGCAGCAAGCCCATCACACCCCACAACCAGCCCCAGAAGAGAATCCCAACCGTCGCCGCCACCGGCCCGATACTCACGCGATTGGCAATAAATTTCGGAATCAGAAGGTTCGCGGACACGACATGCAGGAAGAGAACGGTCAGAGTAATGACAATGTATGGTCCCGGTGTGTTGAACTGAAGGAGGGCCGCTGCAAGAGGAAGCGCAAGTGAAACGATCAGCCCGAGGAACGGGAGTAGATTCAAGAGTCCGCTTGCGATGCCGAGAGGTATGGCGCCTTGTATGCCAATACCCCACAGCACCAGCGTCGTCGCCACGGCCATCACGGAGCCAACAATAAGGTTGCCGGCGACAAAACCGCGAATCATCTGGTTCAGGTTCGTGATGAATCGAGCCGCGTCTTTCCCAGAACCGAAGAGGCCATCCATTCGGATGGCCATTTGATCCTTCGTGCAGAGCATGAAAAACGTTAGAAATGGAACCACGCCGGCAATAATCAGCACCCCCCACACAGATCCCACACCTCGCACCAGATAGTCAGGCCAGGTTGGCGATTCCTGCAACCGAACCTCGGGGACTTTCTTGGTGGGATGCGCGTCGTTCGTCAGGCTTCCGGCACTTTGCTGGAGATCCTGGATCTTCCGGCTAATTGGCTCAATGGTTTGCTGAACCTTCGAGGCGTACACTGGAAGTTCTTCCGCAAAGCTCATCGCTCTTCCGTAAAACAGGTAACCGAGCAGCCCGATCAGACCCACGCCAGCGAGGACAATGGCCGCCGCGGCAAGACTGCGCGGCAGATGCATTTTTTCCAGTGTGACTACCACGGGGTCGAAGAGGATCGCGAGAAATCCCGCCAGGACAACCGTGATGCAAATCGAGCTTGCGAAGTACCCGAACAACGTAAGCAGTCCCGCGACCAGTACGAACAGCAGAATCGCGATTCTGCTAAGCAGATTATCGGATGCTGAGGTCGAAGGCGGCAGGACCATTTCCACCACGCGTAACTGAGTTTCTTCGGCGACCGGCTTACTCGTAACCTGATCAGACATATGTTTTCGGCGCAAAATGCGCCGTTGAGACGAAAGTTCCCTTATCGTCAGAACCTTGTGAATCTCCAGTATCGAACTCTGAGTTTCGTAAAACTGGTCACAATTGATCGTTGTCGTAAATCCATACTAAGGCACCTATCCACCGAATGTTCGGGCCCGGATGGCGTGCACGGCCTACGGTTGAACGATGGCAATATGGCACGAAGCTGAATCTCACCTAGAACCATAGGAAAATCAAAATCTCCAAGTCTTGGCTATTCGCTGGCTTGACTGATTAAGTGCAGGGACTGAGTGCTTCGTTAGGTGTCAGGCGAGCGCCTTCGTCATGAGACGCCCTGCCCAGCTCATGCAATTCCCTTGCGGGTCAAGAAGTGGATCACGCCCGAAGTACTTCTGTATCGAATCAGCCCAGGGCCGCTGTGCAGGACGTTTCATACGCTGTTGGCCAAGGATGCGGAAGACAGCCGCCGAGCTCTTGCTCAGGCTTCTTGGAGCAAATAGTCCGAAACTACGGACCGAATGGCAATACCGTTCCGGTATGTGTTGCGACCATCGGTCAACGAAGTCTTCGAGGGAGCAGGTCACAAGTAGGCGACGCTTTTGTTTTTTGTCTTTCGCCCAAAAGGTAACGCTCGTCTCCGTAATTTTGGTGATGCGCTTCTGAGCGATCGGCGGTCGTCTGACGTACCGCCCCGCGTAGAGCAGGAAATGTTCCTTTGTGGCAAACGACTGAATCCTGATCCTCCAAAATCGTTTCTCTTGTTCAGTCAGAAGCTCGTCAAGTTCCTCCTTGGTACGTTTGCTTCGGAGCTGATTGGTTTGCAGGGCTTTTCGAAGAAGTCCTATGACTGCCAACTTCCAGGACCGCAGCACTTCGTTGTGGTCATAGTTGATCGAGGGGACCCACGAAGCGGAATGCTCAGACAATCCTCCCGCAGTGACCATGGTATGCACATGGGAGTTGAACTCCAATTTCGGATTGAATGTGTGGAGAATTCCGATCACTCCGACCTGGGCGCCATGCTTCACATTCGCGTGCGCATAGATAACTGTCGCGGCCAAGGCTGGCAGCGCCTTGGTAAGGCGAGGATTGTCGCGGAACAGCGGCCAAAGAACATGGGGCATTGTAAAAGTAATCCCCTTGTAGGGCACATTGGGAAGTGCCGCCCATCGCTCCCGCAGCCACTGGAGGCAGGCCCGGTAACCGCAGCTTGGACAGGCACGTGACTTACAGGTATGCGGAAGAATCAATACGTGATTCTTCGATGCATACTTTTCAGCTCCCAGTTCCAGAGTTTGGCACTTCAAGGCTGCCCTAAATGCATGCCGAACCGCCGGTCGCATACTGGGGCGGTCCCAATACGACTGCGTTGCTTTCAATATTATTTTGAGGGGATGCTTGTACCTCATGTAAGCCACGTCTCTTGAGAGTTCGTTTTCGACAAGACATCTCTACCCAGGAGAATGATCGTTTGTTCAACATCGACGGTTCGAATCTGCACTGAACCTGGCCTCTGTGTATCGCTCTTTCGCAACATCTCCAAAACCTCCCCAACAGACGCTGCAACTGTCTTTCTTGAAGGTTCGGTCATTGCGTGACGAAGAGTCTTGTCAATCTCCCGGGTGATCTTCATTGCGATAAGTTGATCGATTTGTTCTTCCTGAGGCCATCTGCATAAATGCAAAGCACGATTGATTTTGAGAGTCCCATTCTGAAGCGCTTGCAGGATGCGAGGATGGGCTTCCAAGAGGATCTTCTTTACGTTACTCACATTACGGCCACTGACTCCCACGAGACGGGCGACTTCCTCACGGACATCAATCCGAGAAGCGTTGGGCAAATCTGCCGAGCCTTTATATTTGCCACCGAGTCGCATGTTCTCAAGCGCCTGCTGCTGAAAATCTGATTCGCAGGTCAAAGCCATGCGAATGCGAACAAATGCGTTCCATGTTTCTCGCTGGCAATGAGTGCGGAGAATAAAGTCCAGGGCTTTGTCTTCCCCGATCGGATATTCGATACAGTCCACACTCTCAACGCCCTGTCGTTTCGCTGTCAGCCAACGTAGGAATCCGCTAAGGATAGTTCCGTTAGGGGTGACAAGAATGGGCTCGGAAATGATTTCCGAACTACTCTCACTTGAGAACTCCCCGAGTTGTAAATTGCCGAAACTCTCGACAGCAGAGTGCAAACGCAATCGTTCAACTGAAGAGACGATCGATCGGCCGCAAGCTGGCGTATGCAAAATCGAGATTGGCGGTGCGAGTGTGGTCTCTTCGGTGAAGTAGTTGTGCGAAGTTGCCATACATATTTTTTGCGTCCAATACCAAGCAAACGCCGATGCTGAAACGAGACGCAGGTTAGCTGAGGCAAACACTGCATCCGCGTGGCTGCATTTTGGCTGCAATTATGTGGTGGCAATCCAGGAAAAATGTACGAGGATGTGTAATGGATTGAGGGACATAGCTATGGTAGAGCGCAGCCCTGAAAAGGCTGGCGTCGGCGGTTCAACTCCGTCCCTGGCCACCATCATTCCAAAGGATTTGGATGAATCGCCTTGTGCCTCTCCAGTCCGCTCTCAGTCCGCATTCACGAAAGGCACTTAAGGCTGTCTCTGCAATTGGATCAGACTGAACAACTTAGGAGGCTGCAATTCTTGGCCAGTCCGCTTTCAGTCCGCTTTGGTCCGCCGCGTGGCTGAGAATCGCGGTGAGCATCTTCCCCGCTGCGGCCATGCCGCGCTGTCCCACTGTCGCGCTGTCGTCAACACCTTCAACAGTTCCAGTCGACAGTTCGGAACCCGCCTGTAGCAGCCATTGAAGCCTAACGATTTAGTGCAAGAGAAGGTTTGGCACGAGGGTTGCCTTTGCCTGTAAGTGATGGAACGGGGATTCCAAATGGAGATTCGAGATATGGCTCATTTAAAACCTCACTCTCATGCGGCAAAGACGGGGGAAACAATGGAAAACTTACACGGGAAGTGGGCGTTGATCACCGGGGCGTCGAGTGGTTTCGGCGAAGAGTTCGCCCGGCAGTACGCCGCACAAGGTCAGCCGCTTGTTCTTGTGGCGCGCCGGCTCGAGAAGCTGGAGACGTTGGCGACTGAGCTGCGCGAGATATATCGCGTCGACGTCATCGTCGAGCAAGTCGATCTTTCGAATGTTGCGGCCGTCATCCAACTGCATCAGCGGCTCCGCGAGCGAGGGATTGCGATCGACATCCTGATAAACAACGCTGGCCACGGACTACAGGGCACATTCGTGGATGGCACGCTGGACGCGGCATTGGCGATGCTGCAGCTGGATGTCGTGAGCCTGACTGCGGTCACCCACGTGTTTGCGCAGGACATGCGGACACGCGGCCGCGGGAAGATCCTGCTGGTCGCCAGCCTGCTTGCCTATCAGGGCGTAGAGAAGTTCGCGGTCTACGCGGCCGCCAAAGCGTACGTCCTGCGTTTTGGTGAAGCGCTTCATCGCGAACTCAAACGCGACGGCGTCACGGTGACGGTGCTTTGCCCGGGCATGTCGGACACCGGATTCGCCACAGCGGCGCAGCAGAAGATCACGCCCGCGCTGAAGCTCTTGATGATGCAGCCGGCACCCGTGGTGCGAGCGGGGATCCGCGCGTTGCAGGCCAGGCGCATCAGCGTCGTGCCCGGCTGGGCGAACAAGGCCACCGTGATATTTACCTGGGCAACGCCTCGCTGGCTACACCAAGCCGTTTTCTCTCGCATCATGGGTGCCGCAACTGATCGCGGCGATGCGTACACCGCGTCGATCAAGGCGCAACGATAGGGGATACTCCAATGACAACCACCACGTCCGAACTGAAACCCAGATCCGCCAGCCGATCCGACCGGGAGCGTGCAAGCCAACAGGTGGATTTCAACCTGTCCTCCAAATCAAGTTCCCCCGGGCCGCCCGGCGATATCGAATGCGGTATTGTCCGGCCGGTCAAAACAGTGATGGGCGACTTTCTCGTCCATGCCGAAGCCCTGCTCGCTGCCCGTCTCGAGCGCGTCTCGCTGGACGATATTGCGTGCCGGGCCCAGCCCAACCCCTTCCATCCACAACACGGAGCCCATCACCATGGAT
>Ga0157375_10001466_pt1 | contig 20292 bp, 12 predicted proteins | sample M35metaG_FD_115311 | JGI IMG/M metagenome (GOLD analysis project Ga0157375, IMG submission 115311) | Miscanthus rhizosphere microbial communities from Kellogg Biological Station, Michigan, USA - M3-5 metaG | ecosystem: Host-associated > Plants > Roots > Rhizosphere > Soil | place: USA: Michigan... | reverse complement strand
CGTTTTTGACGAATCACGCGAGCCAGATCATGGCCGCCGACCTCTTCGTTGTGCCAACTGTCACATTTCGGTTGCTGTTCGTACTCGTGATCCTCGCGCACGACCGTCGACGAATCGTCCACGTGGCGGTCACCGCGCATCCAACAGCAGCATGGACGGCACAGCAACTGCGAAACGCCTTTCCGGAGAACGAGGGACCTCACTATCTCCTGCACGATCGCGATTCGGTCTTTGCGCATGTCGCGACCACCCTCGAAGGGATGAACATCCATCAGGTACGAACGGCGCCGCGATCGCCGTGGCAAAACGCCTACGTGGAGCGAGTCATCGGCTCGATCCGGCGCGAGTGCCTCGATCATGTGATCGTGCTGAACGCGACTGGGCTGCACCGAGCGCTTGCAGACTACGTCGCGTACTACATGCGATCGCGAACGCATCTCGCGCTCGGCAAGGACACGCCAAACCCGCGCTCGGTCACACCGCCGTCAAACGGTCGTATCGTCGCCATTCCAGAAGTCGGCGGTCTGCATCACCGCTACAACCGCATCGCGGCGTAGCCGTCGCCCAGCGGCGATCCCAACTACAGCCGGCCGCACCACCCGTTCCTTTAACACTTCTGTGTTGCCCTGAATTACGGTCGATGTCCGCCGTCCTCAGAGCATCGTCGCGCGTACGGCGAGGACTGACACGCGGGTTGCGGACTTCGAAATGGAGTGCGCTGTCTTCAAATCGACTTTTCGATAGGCACAACTCCGCTCGATTCGATCAGTAATTGCAACTGCGCAATGCCTTCCGATCTCCGTCGTCCTCGTGCGGCCACGGCTGGTGAGGATGCCGCTCGCAGATCCAACCCGTGCAGCGTTCCGCCCTATCCAAAGACAGCTGAATCGCGTCACGGAAGCGAGATGTGGAGTGTTGGTTAGTCAAGCACGATGGACGAGCCATTGAAGCAAGAACGTCCAGAATGATTTCGGTGCTGAATGGCTTTGATACCAACGCCGCGCAGCCTCCCTTTCCGCACCGTTCTCGAATTGTCAGCGACTCGTCTGCTGTAGTCACGAAAACGGGCACCTCACTCCACGGCGAAGTCGGTCTTGCAGCTCGAGGCCGGACATCCCGTCAGATGCATGTCCACGATCACACATTGCGGCGCACGGTTCAGCCGGGAGGAGAGAAATGCTCCGGCACTGTCGAACAATGCGGGGTCGAAGCCGCTCGTCCGCAGTCAGCGCCCGAGTGCCGCAACATGGCACTGTCTTCAACAACAACGATGATCGTGTCGATATGGATCATGGCTGCGGAGTCGGGCCGTTCCTCAACGAGACCGAGCAATTCGAGCAACCGGCACTCGTCATTGAACCTATTTCAATGCAGCGGATGTTGCATTCGTCGTCTCGGAAGCAGAGTTGATCGTTCGCGTAGTAGGAGACACGCGTGTCGTCGCCGATGAAGGTATACGCGCCAAGGTTCAAGCCGACGATCAGCGTCATCATGCTCGCCAATCGCGTCGCGGGCTTCCATCATCCCTGTCCGGTAATGTCTGGCTTCGGCTCGCCTTCGAGCACACTCCGGTAAACGAGGCCACCCGCGAGTGCGCCCGCCATGGGTGCGATCCAGAACATCCACAGCTGCGCAATCGCCCAGCCGCCGACAAAGACAGCCGTGCCGGTGCTCCGCGCCGGGTTGACCGAAGTGGCAGTCACGGGGATGCTGATCAAATGGATCAGGGTGAGCGCCAGACCGATCGCGAGGCCCGCGAACCCGACGGGTGCCCTGCGATGGGTCGCACCCAGTATCACGATCAGAAACATGAACGTCATAACGATTTCGGTGATGAGGCCAGCGGTCAACGAGTATCCGCCCGGGGAATGCTCGCCGAAACCATTGGCGGCAAAGCGGCCGAGCTCGAAGTCGGGTTTGCCGCTCGCAATCATGAACAGCACGCCAGCCGCAACAATGGCGCCGACGACCTGCGCGACGACATAGGCCGGGATGTCGCGGCCCGGAAACCGCCCACCCGCCCACAATCCAACAGTCACAGCTGGATTGAAGTGCCCACCCGAGATCGGCCCCAGCGCGTATGCGCCCGTGAGGACCGTCAGGCCGAAGGCGAGCGAGACACCGGCGAAGCCGATTCCGACGTTCGGAAACGCACCAGCCAGCACCGCGCTGCCGCATCCACCTAAGACGAGCCAGAAGGTTCCTAGGAATTCGCTCGAGAGCTTCGACAGCATCTGCCGCCTCCTTTGCGTGTCATTGTTGTCTGCACGGCCTGACACTCGGCCGTCCAGCTCGCGGGTGACTCTTGTACGGCGTGCGCCGTTGAAACAGGCACACACGCAAGCAATTCCCGCCTTCCTCTACTGCGCTCGTCGGATCTTCGCGACCAACGACACGGCCGCGATGGTGTCGGTGTTCTTGAAGCCGACCGGCGGCTGCGCCGAATAGCGAACCGAGTGCGAGAGCTTCAGCGACAGCAACGAGGTCAGTGCCGCCGTCAACGCGGCTTCCTGCTCGAACCGGTAGGCGCCCGCGTCGGAGACGGTCACCAGGTATCGCGGTTCGTACGTAAACTTCGCCGTGGCCGAGATGTCGGCTTCGTACCGGGCGCCGAGGGATATCGTCATGGAATCGAAGTGTTCGTCGAGGGGATGATTCTCGTACAGGTAGCCGAGACCGGCGTCGAAGCGGAGACGCTGGCGCGGCTGCCGGATCGCCAGATACGAGAGACCGCCCTCGACGATGTGCCGCTGCTCGATGCCCGCGAAGATGTCGCGCTGAAAATCATACTGGCCGTACGCCGACAACCGCTCGTTGAGCCGCCGGGAGGCCCGATACAACGCCACAAAGGAACGGGCGCTCAAGACGTCGTCGGTCTCGTTTCTGACGAATTTGGCTTTCGCGAGATGCTCCCAGGGATCGGGACGCCAAGCGAGCTCGGCGCCGAGGCCCAGCGAGCTCGTCTCGCTGTTGCCGGTCGTGCCGAGAAAGGTGAACTGCGCGGTCAGGTCGAAGCGCGGCGGCGGTTCAGGAGGCGCCTGGGGTTGCGCTGAGGCAAGGCCGCCAACACCGAGCGCGAGTACTACGACAAGGGCCGCCACGCGTCGGCGACGAGTCGGGCTGGTTAGAGACAGCGTGCCACCCACGTTGTCGGATCTGGAACTCGATCCCGTTTCAACAGCATCGTCGTCTGACATGGTTTCGCCACCTCCGATTTCGTGCGTCCTGGTGATTCTCTGTCCGGATCCGCCGGCAAGACGCGTCCGTCCGAGGCCCAAGAGCACTCTGTTGTCACGACATGTCGTGAATGACCCACGGGATACCCGACCCGCGACCCAGTATCTAGCGCACACAAATTTCCAGGTGCAGGGCGGATTACGACAGGAGTTTCGCTGTGTTCGGGGCCGATGCAAGAGCCATTCCTCTGTGGACGAACTGGAGAGGCGAACTCAAGTACGGCCGCAGGTATTCGCGAACCTGCGATGGATTGCCGGTCGGGCCACGTTGGATTTGATGGCGCGGGAATCCTTCATCAGCACTCTTCCGTTCGTCTAACGCTATTGGCCGATCGAATCGGCCTCGCGAACTTTGCGTGCACAAAGCGCAACCTTTACGAGAAGTCCAACAGAGCTACGACTGGTCTAGCCCCAGACACCGCGCCAGTCTGTTAAGTGCTTGCCTTGGGCGCGACTAGCCACTGAGCGACTCGTTACGTGTCGACAGCGACTGCTGGGCATACGGGTTCAGACAATCGCTGCCCGAGGAGCAGTCTTCGAAATCCGTGCTTGTGTCGCCGGCGCCAATCTGAGTTCGCCATTCAAGCGCATCTCGCACGCGGCCCTGCTGAGACGGGTTGACCGCGCCCCCGCCACTCAGGACAATTGCGGCCTACGGACGGAAAAGGTGCGACGGAAGAGCGAGCCCTTCGTGGAAAGAGCCAGCAATCGGCACTTTCCCGCGAGCAAAAATTAAACGGTTGAACTGGCCGATGCAGTGAAGCGCCGCAGTGAGGAGGCACTTATGTCTACGACAGCTACGAACTACAGAGCGGAGGTTCTCGCCATCGATCGAGCCTGGGAGAAATGCGCCAATGCGCACGACGCACGAGGAATTGCGGATCTCTACACCGAGAACGCGACACTATTACCGCCTGGACAGCCAGCGATGACCGGGAGACAGAACATCCAAGGGTTTTGGCAGGGCTTCTTCGACGCGGGGGCGTCGGATGCCACGCTCAAGTCCATTCAGATCTCTGGCTCCGGGGATCTCGCGTACGAAATCGGCGAATACAGCGCGATGATGCCCCAACCATCAGGAGGCACAGCTCCGGGGACCGGCAAATATCTGGTCGTGTTCGAGCGGGAGCAAGACGGCACCCTCAGGATGGCGGCCGACATGTTTAGTCCGAATGCCTAGCCGCGATGTGTGACAAGGGAGAGTTTCCCGCCGACCTGCACAGACATCGGCAATGTTGATGGACACCCGCCATGGCGACCTCGCGAGGGAAGGCCGGCGACGGCTGGTGTCTCAGCCGCAGACGCCGACCCGGACCGTTCGGTGCTCGCTACGGAAGCGTCTGGATAACACAGTGCCGTTATCGAAACCGCCGCGCCAATGGCTTTCTTCAAAGCTCGTTGTCGACAGTCTGGGCATCGGCGACGAAGTGCTTGTCCTCCCTCTGCGCCGCGACAACTCCGATGAACGCAACGACTTTTTCGTGAACTACCCATAGATGACGCATGCGCGGCGGGCTGCAATGGCGTCCGTGGCTTGAGTTTGCTGGTCCTGCATTAGTATCAAATGCTGCTGCTACGAAATGCAATGGGATAGTGGAACCAACACTACGTGGCGCCGTCGGGCATATGCGCGATCTCACAATTTCGTTGTGCGAGAAAGCGAATTCCACAGGGCGACGCCTCCGGCTCACGAGCGCCCGTAGTGTCTCAAAAGTGGTTCCAAGGTGACGGCTCGTGATGGGCTTACGCCGCACGGTAGTAGAAGCTGAGAATTCCGCCGAGTCGCTCCCTGCGACGAACGAGACCGCAGGCAGGCTGTTGATCTGACGGGTCGATAAGCTCGTTGCCGAGACCTTGATGATTGCGTTCACCGTGATAGTGGGCGACGAATTCGGCCATCGTCCGGCGAAGATGGCGTTCACCGATCGGGATCAGGCGGTCCAGGCATTCCTCCTTGATTGCGCGAACAAACCGCTCTGCGTAGGCATTGCAGTTCGGCGCGCGGAACGGGGTCTGCACGATTCGCACGCCAGCAGTCTCGAGGAAGTGCTGAACGGCGACACTCCACTTCCGATCTCGGTCGCAAATCAGAACGGAAGGCGCGTGGAGTAGTCCGTCGACGGGGTCAGTCAGGTGACGCATCGTTTGGATAACGAACGCTTCATCGGGATACGGCGTTGACCCGAGTAGGTGGATGCGACGTGAGTGCAGTTCGATGACAAACACTGTGTAGTAGGTGACCAGGCCGCGGACCGTCCAGACCTCGGTTGTGAAGAAGTCCGCGGCCAGCCGCGCTCTCCAGTGCGCGCGCAGAAACGTGCGCCACTGCATCGGGCGCTCGCGGCTGGGCGGAATGCCCTGCTCCTTCAGGACTCTGGCGACCGTCGCGCGCGCAACGCGATGACCGAGATTCTTGAGCGCACCTTGGATGCGCGTGTAGCCCCAGCTGGGATTCTCCAAGGCCATCCTGATCACGAGCCGCCGGATTTCAACCTGCACGCCGGGGCGTCCTTGGCGCGGTGATCCGTACGTCCACTTGTGCGCAATCAACTCGCGGTGCCACCGGAGGATCGTCTCCGGCGTGACCGACGACGCGATCTTCGCGAGCACTCGGCGTCCCAGGCGCTCACCCAGGACGGCGAGACGCCGACGCTCGCCGTCACACAGCTACAACCGCCGACCGCGCAGCTGTCGCTTCCCTGTTCTCCTCGCGCAGGAATTCAATCACGTCCCGCTGTTGCTGTTCGAGCCATCCGAAGAGCGCCGCGACAAAGAGATGCAACGGAATCACGACGCCAGTCTACGTCACTGCCTCGTCGATCCAGTTTTGAGACACTACGGCCGCGGCGCTAACTCATTTGATGGAGTGGCTCCTCGGGCTGGACTCGAACCAGCAACCCTCCGGTTAACAGTTGTGGCTCGAATGTTCAATTGACGTCGACTGATCACGATGATGATCCGAGCGCTCAGTGACTTGCCACCAGCGAGCAGTACTGTATCAACATCGGTAACATCCCATGGAACGACATATTCCGACCGAGTTGCGTCACAAATCGCGTCACAGCTCTTCGCTGTTTCGGGTAGCCGGCCAGATCATGGCCGCAGACGAGTTCGAATGGACTTCTCAATAGGCACAGGTGTACCGGCGAGACAGTTACGCGCGACTCAAGCAGTTCTTGAAATACTCGGGGTAACCACCCTGACCCGCTTTTTTGTAACTCAGGCTAGGCTCCCTGCGGCTCCGATGTTCAGTACGGAAAACCCCGAGCGGAAGATCTGCTCGCCGACTCCTCCCAATTCCTCGAGCCCCTCACGAATGGGAGAAGACTGCCGCGGCGATGTCGCCATACGCCGGATTGGCCCAGGCGAGGATGGCAAGAGCGTCGCGCAGGATTGTCGTGGCCGGGGTCCCGCCGTACTTCTCGAGCCAGGGCGCCCAATCGGCCAGTGTCGTTGAAAACTGATGAGGGCCGCGCGCGCTCAGCGTTTCGAGTGCTTCACGGATACGGCCCTGTCGCGCGAGCGCATCGGCAAGCGCCTCCAGTCGCTCCTCCCTCTGATCGATGGCCCCCGCCACTTCCAGTGCCTCGGCGAACTGCTTGCACTCGCTCAGCATCGCACAAAGCGTGTGCAGCGCCTCGTCGCGCTTCCACCGCTGCAGCGTCAGCGCCGGCTCTCGTGCGCGATCAAAGAAACCTGCATCTGCCCACGTCGTTACGAGCGCCGACAACGCGGAATCACGGTCCGTCTCACTGCTGATCGACTGCGCCGCTTCGATTGTCTCGGCGAACATCTGGTCAGAACCTGGCAGTTGCAGCCTGGCCGCTGCCACGGCGAGTTCCGCCGCCGCCTCGACGCGCTCCTTTTCGTTCTCGCGAGGAATCATGTCGAAGCACTGTTTCAACTTCTCCATGACGCCGTTGCGGACCGACCTTGATCTCTCGTCTTGGCGATCCGCGAGAGCGGTCGCCAGTCGTCTCAACACCATGCATGAGGAAGACGGGTTCGACGAGCGCTGAACGAATGCCGTCACGGCGATAAGGGCGGTGTCAGTGTGTCCAGCCCTGGCGAGTGCCTCGACGTGATCGGCGAGTGCGACTTCGCCAAACATGCCACTGGCGCTGACAGCCGCAACGGCCCGATCGAACTGGCCCGTCTGCGCGAAGCCCTTTGCGACATGGGTCATGATCAGATCCTTGGATACCGTCGGCAGGACTTGATCGGTCGTGTCGGCCAGCGCCATGGCTTCGGCGAGGTGCCCCGCGTCCGCCATCGCGATAGCGACATTGCGCCGGGCAATCCCGGCATGGTCGTCTCTCTGCGTGGCGATTGCCCGCAGCGCCTCTGAAAAGTATCCGGCTTTCGCAAGGCCGGATCCTAGTCGCTCGGGGAGGCGGTCGCCCGAGGGCACCGATTGCACAATTTTGACGATGTCGGCGAGCACCGCGGCAGCGCGAGGATCGTGCGTCCGCGCGAAGCCGATCATGCGGTGGCGCAGCGCCTCGAGGCGTACCCGCGTAGACACAGAGCGCACCGCCGCCTCCGCGTCGGTCAATCTGCCGGCACGAGCGAGCCCCTCCGCCAGCATCGTCTCGAACGGATTGGCGGTGACGTGTGCAAGGGATTGTTGTGGAAGCTTCTTGTCACCGTCTTGCCACTCATCTCCGTATTGCACCACGAGGCCGCTGAGATCGCCGAAGAGCGCCAACGACGTGTCGCCTTCCACTTTCGCCAACTCGACGGCGACGTTGCAGAGAGCGCGGAAGCGGTCAATCGGCGGCGCAATAGCCTGCGCGGCTGCACGAGCTGCGGCGCTCAAGCCGGCTCTGGCAGCAGAAACGGAGAGGTCCTGCAGCGCTTTGGTCCGACTTCCATTCGGGCCGCCTGGAATGAAACGCCAGAATGACTTCTTCTCTTCCGGAATGGCGGTGGCGAGCTGCAACGCTTCGTCGAAGACGCGCGCCGCGTGCACGCCGTCCACAGGTGCAAGCGCCGCTGCCACCTCGCCAAGCGCCATGGCCTGTGTCTCTTCGGCCATCGGGGCGCGTGCTGCGGACAGCGCCTCCTCGAAAATGATGCTCGCCCTGTCCTCCCCGCGCAGGGAAAGGTCGTTGCCGATGAGACCAAGCAGCTTCGCGCGAGAGAAGCCGTCCCCGGTCGCAGCCCGTGCGGCCTTCAGCGCCTCATCGAACTGTCGATTGCTCAGGAACGTCATGACCAAAGCTTCCGCGATCGAGAAAGGTGAGCTGGCGAGCTCCTTCGCTTCATTGATGCGGCCTTCGTACACTAGCGCAACTGCCAGCGAATCGAGCGTCACCCGTTTCCGGTCGTCGAGCCCGCCCGCATGCGCGAGGTCGAGCGCTTCATCAAGCAAGGCCGATCGGAGCTCGGCTCGGTCGGTCGCCTGCACCAGCGCGATCAAGCCCGAAATCCTGTCTGCCGGTTCCGGACGGAGTCGGACGTAACTGCGAGCCTCGTGCGCACGGCCAAGCAGCAACAGCGCTTTCAAATCGTCGTCGCCATAGTGCGCAGCCTTCAGCCGCACGACAGTCAGCGCAGCGTGGAGGGTCACCAGGTGGCGGACAGCGGTAGTGTTCTTGCTGGCGAGCTCGACATCGGACACAAATGGCTCGTGACTCAGCAGTGCCTCGAACTTGGCCTGCATCCAGCGGGGAGAACCAGTGACGAGGGCGACGAGCTCGTCGTGCCGGTCGGCGCTGACCAGGTGCGACGCGTAATGAGATAGGGCATAGGCATCGAACCGTTTGGCGTCGACTGTGCCCTCCATCCCGCCGCGATAGTGGTCCGCGATCCGCCGATGCATCGCCGCGGCATCGATGTGAAAGTCTGGGTTGTCCTCCTCTTCCAGCAGGAAGTCGGCAAACGACTTATGAAACAACCTGAAAGGGCCGTGTGGCAATTCGCCGGTTAGATATTGTTTGCAGGCGCGCAGCGGTGCGCGCACGTCGCCGCGGCCCATCAGCGCCGCGAGTTGTGGCGCCGTGAACCCATCGCCCTGCGCGACGGCGAGCAGGCCGAGCAGTGGTTCATAGGTGTCGAACCAGAGGCTTTCGTCCCGCCCTTTCGCCAACTCGCGTTTGAGGAACCTGCGGTACAGACCGCTCAGTCCTTCCGGCAGCCGCTGGCTCTCGAGATTCGGGACGGTGGGCGGCGCGGTGAGCAGCTCCTCGACCACCATCGCGGCGTAGAGAAAGACTCCCTTTGCCTGCCGGCCAAGTCCGTCCGCGATCGCCGCACGCTGGCGCTCATCGAGCGAATCGGCCGTACGCAGTGTCTCTGCCGCGTAGGAGCGCACATCATCATCGCCGGGCGGCGAGCCGGCGATCAGATCCATGGTTGCGATCTCGTCGAAGCATTTCAGGACGCGCGGATCCTGGCGCGTCGTAGCGAGGATCCGGACCTGGCGCGGCAGATCGTCGAGACCCGACAGCAGTTCCGCCAGCGTCTTGCCGGAATAGTCCAGCGATTCATCGAGCGCGTCGACGATCACGAGCATCGGCTTGGCGTAGCCGCTCTCGTAAGTCTTCTTCAGCGGCCTGGTGAAGGCCTGGTCGAAACTGTAGTCATCAGTGAGCGTGCTGAGGTCAATCCGCTCGATCCACACGCCGGTCACGCTGCTGCCGGCGCTGGTGATCCCCGCATGGGCGCTGCCGACAATCTGCACGCGATCCTGAAGGACAGCCGCGAGCGCTTCGCCGAAATGCGGGACGGTGCGCGACAGCTGGCTGGCCATGGCCTCCGCGAATGCCTGAGGCGTGGAGTTTCGGCTCGCCGCCTGGCAGAAATGCGCGGCGGTGACGGTGCTGCGCACGCGTCCGAGCTGCACCGCGATATCGGCGTCGACCCGTAAGGGTCCGAAGCCAGCCAGCCACGCCGCGATCATGCTTTTACCCGTTCCGGGAGGGCCGGTCAGCAGGAATAGTCGTGTGTCGCCCCGATCCCACCACTCGAGCAACGGCTCGAGAAGCCAGCGGCGGCCTGTAAAGCGATTGATGTTTTCGGCGACGCGGCGCGGCAGTTGGATTCCCAACATGTCAGAGCACCTTGTAACGCAGTCCGAGCGCATCGACAAGTGTGTCCCGCCACGATACAAACACGCCCCAATTTCGTCCGACCGGCTGCCGCGTCGAGGCAATACGCTGTTAGATCGGCGGGCCTCCCCGCTCGGACGCCGCAGGCGACAACCGTTGACAACGGTAGGACCGTTGCGCGTCACCGATCGTTATAGGTACAAGCGTCATCGGACGCTAGCTGTCTTCGTTTGGTCCGCGATAGCAACATCTGCGTAGGTGAACAGCGGAGGGTCGGAATATTGGCCGGGAACAGCGCGTCAGCCCTCTGTCCTGTGCGTCCACCAGCGCTCCGTCTCGATGAGGGCGTCGGCGAGCGACGGCAGTCGTGGATCGTCGCGGAGCAGGGCGATCCATGCGGCAAGGACAGCGAAGAACGCGTCGCGTGACCTGCTACGGACTTCATCGAGCGCGGTCGCCAGTTCTCGACGCCCGTCGAGGTCAGCGCCGGTGCGCAAGAGCGTAGTAGCCAGTTGCGCACGCAGTTGCGGGATCGACTCTGCGTTCGGATGGGAAGGTAGCGCACCCAACGCCGCGTTTGCCCACCTGCGCGCGACCGCCGCGTTGAACTCCGCGAAGCGCGTCGCCCCACCCGCGATGGCCGATACCGAGGCGCGTGTGTCGAGACGCTGGCAGATCGTCCACGCCTCTTGCAGGAGCGCGTCACTTCTGGCGATCGCTCCGCATTCAATGACGCCGCTGGCGAACGCGCCGAGTGCGTAGTCGTCGGCAGCCGCGGCCGCGGCTGCCCGCGCCAGTGCCGCACCAATCCGTTCCGCGCGTCCGGCATCCCCATCGGCGGCATACGTGAGCACAGCCACGAAATCCCTGTTCCGGTAGTCCTGGTTACGGACCGCTTCGCCGACGAGACGCTCGACGACATCCGGCGCCGCGCCCGTCGCCCCGAGCAGCGTACCGCAAGGCCGGAGCGCGTCGTAATTGGCACGTTCCTGGAGAGCGACGAGCGCGTCAACGACGTTGTGCAGGCATTCGCCCGCTGCCGCCGCGTTGCCCGTCCGTTGATGGACGAACCCGAGTGCAGACACGGTAAAGATGCGGGCCGTCGACGGCGGCCATCGCAGTGCGCGGTTAGCGTCGCCAATGATGTCGAGCGCCTGGCGACTGTATCCGAAGTCGAGGTACCGTGTCGCGATCAGGGCGTGCGCTTGCGCCCGCATCTGCTCATCGGCGTCGTGGGCTGCGGCGGCCGCTGCCCGCGTCAGCAACGACCGGGATATCTCCTTCAGGCGCCGTCGCCGCCACCAGCGCCACGGACGCGCAACGGCGCGCGGTGGCGACCTCCACGCGTGCGAACGGTCCAGATGCCGCGTGAGATCGGTAAAGACAAACGGCAGGATTGAATGGTTCGGACGTGGCGCGGCTTCGATCTCTCCGATCACATCGTGCAACGACTGCCATCCGCGCAGCGCAATGAGCAGTCCCGCCAACGCGGCTTCGTCGCGCACCGGGGGCGGGCGCGACGATTGACGCAATGACGCAATCTCACCGGTCACGGTGGCGATCGCTGCGCTCATGTCGCCGTCGCTCGCGCGCCGTATCGCCACGTCCATGGCCACCCACGCGTGATGCCGACCGAACGACGGCAGAAGATCGTTGATCGCCAGCGCTCGGTCGAGCAGTCCGCGCGCCACCATCAAGCGGGCAAGGTCGTACAACGCCATATCTCGGCGCCAGCTGTCCTCGACAACGCTCGCCAACCGGACGGCAGTATCGACCGTCGCTGCCGCCTCCTTATCCTGTCCGGCATTCAGGAGTGCCGCAGCGACTCGTGCCAACTCTGCCAATGACGCGGGCAGTAGCGTGCTGGCACGCTTCAGCGCCAGCGCACGATCGGGCTTCGATGCCGCCAGCAGTGCCTCGATCACGGCGGCCACTCCGGCGACGCGTTGTCCCGGGTTGCCGACCCGGCGCAGGATGCGGTCGGCCGCCTCGTCGTCTGTGGGCGCAATCGCCATGGCAATTGCGATGAGCGCGTCATCCTGGCGGGCAGCGTCGGCGGTAGTCGCGACCTCGAGGGCCAGGTCGACGTGCCCCGTGCGCACAAGCTGCTCTGCCACCGAGCGTCGCCTCCACGACCGGGGCGACAGCTGTCGCGCGAGATCGCGCACGTCTCCGGGCCGGCCTGCCGACAGCAGTGCCCGCGCGGCGTCGTCGATAGCGTCGTCAAGCATGTCGGCGTTGATTGCGATCGAGGAGATGTCGACCGGTGTTCCGGCCAGCACGCTCGACGACAACACGGTTGCCAGCAGATCGCCGTGTTCGCGCGCCACGTGCGCCGCGCGTGCGAACTGGCGGAGACGGACGAGATCGTCAACGAGCGTCCGCCGCTTGTAGGAGTAGCGATCGAGCAACGCCACCGCCTGAATCCTCAGCGACAGCAGATTGGGGTGGTCCGCGAGATTCGATAGCTTAAAGTCCAGATCCTGTATCTGGTGCGCTTGGGCGGCTGCAGCCGCAGCAGCGAGATCCCCGTTCCAGCCCGCTGCGGCCAGCAGATCGGCGATGAGTCGCTGCCGCCCGGCGAATTCGTCGCCGCAGGCCAGCGCAATTTGGAAGCCTTCGTTCCACCGACCCATCTGCGCCAGGGTTTGAATCGCTCGATGCGTCGGCCCACTGGAAAGGAACCATGGATCGTCCGCCGCTACGATCTCCCTCCCTGTTCGTGCGTCGCCACGGAACGCCAGCTCGACGAGCAGCGGCGAGAGATCCATGCGTGGGGACAGTCGGCGGCCCGCAGCGACTGCCTCATCGAACGGGAGAACATGGAGCGCCGCCGCTACAGACGCGACCACCGCAGGAGTGATGCGCCACGACGGCTTCGCTGCGAGGACGTCCAGTGCGCGTCGGGCCGCGTCCGGGTCCACTGGCGTGCTGAGAGCGCCAGCGAAGACTTGCTCGCTGCCCTCGGTCGTCCGTGGTGAATGGAGGCTACGCAACCGCGCGACTGCATCTCGTGCGCCCCTGTGCTCCAGGATCCACTCGACCCGTTCGACGATGTCGTCGATAAAGGGAGACTCGCGGTCGACAGCGGCGAGCGTCGCCGCTGTTACGTCGCGAAGGAGAAGGCGCTGCAGGAGCAGATCTCTTCCGAAGGTGCTTCCGCTGGCGACGACCACGGCATCGTCTGTACGGCGCGAGTCGGCGAGGCGATCGATCAGACACGCGCGAACGTCGTCGGAGATGCGCGCCGGGGCGACACGCAGTGCGTCGTCGAGCCGCGCCGCATCGACCAGTCGCAGCGTCAGACGGTCCGCCAGCGAGGCGAGCACCTCTGGAGCATTGTCAGCCATCCGCAATGCATCATCGAGCCGGTCGGCATCAATGGCGGCCTCAACACTCGCCGCGATAATGTCGGCCTTCATCGCCATTGGCGCGGCGGCCGCCATCGCAAGGGCAGCCTCGGCGTATCCCCGCGTGACGAGTGCCGATGCGACTGATTTGCGCACCTTCACCGTCGCGCGATCGCCGATGCCGTCGAGTACGGCGATCACGAATTCGGGCGTATCGCGTGCGGCAACTGCCGCATCGAGCACGAGCTCAACGCGCCAGTCCTCTATGTGTGAGATCGCACTCACCACCTGCGTGACGTCGCCCCGCGCGGCCAGGTGTTTCGCGAAGTCGAACCAAGGAAACGACCCGGGCGTCCGATCGTCCTGGGAGAGTGGGAGCAGTTCCGCGGTCCGTCCCTCGCGCAGCAGCCGCCACGCGCGAAGCGTCACGATCCTGCCGGTGGCGTCAATGCCGGCCCGTTTCGCCAGGCGTGTCGTCACAGCGACGTCGTCACAGTCCGCGGCCGCTGTCAGCGCGGTGTCGAGGATGGCCGGCGCGTCCGCTTCAGGAAATTTCGAGAGCGTCGACTCCAGCGCTGCGTCCGAATCTGCCGCCGCATCCCCGACCAGCGCGGCCGCTCCCGCAATTTGCCAGCCGCTTGGCAAGGTAGAGATCAAGTGGGTGCTGACTGCGACATCGACAGCACGAAATGCGCGGGCGACCCGCACTCGCAGCTGCGGATCGTCGCCGGCATCAACCAGGCGATACGCCGTCCCCCGGTCGCCTTGCGCCAGTGCCGCATCCACAACGAGCTGCACTAGCCCGGCGCGCTCAAACCCTCGCGCAACGGCCAGAATCGCTTCCGCGACGTCGAGGCGCCCCGCAGCGAGCGCTCGCTCCGTTATGCGCACACTCTCGCGCGATTCGGCAAGGACTGGCACGAGCGGCATGACATCGTCGAACCTGCCCAGCGCCGCCAACGCAGACGCCCGCAAGGCGGCGAACTTCGTCGACTGGGCCGCCGTTGAACCAACGTTCCGCAGTACCCGCTCGGCAGCGGCGGCATCGGTGTCGAGCAGAGCCGCCGCAATTTCGACAGCGGCATCCGCGGTCGCCTCGGGGCTGTTTGCGACCGTCAGATAGGACAGCGCGGCATCAACGTTGCCGAGTCGAGCCATCGTCGCCAGCAGTTGAGCTGGCACGGCCTGCGCACGCGAGCGCACCGCCGCCAGCACACCGGTTGCGCGAATCTGATCGACGAGCGCAGCCGGATGCACTGCGACCGCAGCCTCCGCCGCGAGTGCAACATCGCGAGCGAAGGACGTGTGGTCTACTTTTGCGTTCATCCATTCGCGCGAAACGAGCGAGAGAAGGCGGGTGCGCATACCCTCGTCCGCGCGGAGGGCAAACAGGTGAGCGGCGATGTTTTGGCGCGCGTACTGGTCCCCACGCGTCAGGTCGGTCGTCCCGGATCGCTCGACCGCGCCAAGCCACGTATCGACGATGCGACGATGGCTGGCCTGTGCGTCACAGACGTATTCGTCCGCCTTGGCAGGGTCGAGCAGGAAGTCGATGAACGAGCGGTGATAGATCGACCAGGTGCGGAGGCCGTCGCGATCGCCTTTGTCGAGCAACTGCGTTAAGTCCAGGATGACCCTGGTGGTCTCGGTCGCATCGACGCCGCTATAAGCACTCAGTTCCGCGTCGGTCATCGCCTCCTCCGCGACGACCAGCGTGCCGAGCACAAGAGCGTGCTTTTCGAACCAGCGTCGTCGGTCGTTCCGAGCCAGCCGCTGGATAAAGTCGAAGTACAAGGGGGACAGCTCACTCGGCATCGCGGCGAGCGTCCCAGCGGTGATCGCGTCGGATAATGAAGCGAGCATGGACATCGCGAACACGGCCCAGAGGAAGTTCCCGTCCGCTTTGGTCGCGAGCCGATCGCCCAGCGTTGCAACTGAGAAGCCCGCGGCGAGCTTGCCGGCCAGCCGCGACGTCCGGCCGGCAACATAGCGCCGAACATCCTCACGGCTGCGTTCGCGCTCCTCGCCACTGCCGAGGGCGATGCTCACGATTGCGGGATCCCGCTCCTGGAGCGCACGGATGATTGGCTGCTCGGGACGCGACGTCACCAGGAACCGGACCCGCGACGGCCAGTGATCAACCTGTGCGATGAGGTCGAAGATCGTCTCGCCCGCCGCCAGCCGCGCTTCATCGAGAGCGTCGATCAAAATGACGACGTCGCGATCGAAGCCCTCGTCGTACAACTTGTCCAACGGCGCCCGGACGTCCCAGGTGAAGGCGCTCTGCGGTGATCTCGCCTGCACCATTAACTGGACGCCGGTCACCTGTCCGCCCTGCTCCACATGCTCGATGTGCAGTTGCGGCGCTGCGATGATCGTGCGGTCCACGCGCTGCGAATCCGTGAGCGCCTTTTTGAAGCCCGGCAGAGACTCGGTCAATTGCTTCGACACCGAGCGTGAGAAGGCGAGCGGATCGATCCATCCCGCGTCTTTCGACGAGCAGAAGTGATGCGCTGTGATTGACCCGATTGGAACCGGCGGAGCCTGACGGGCCACTTCGCCCCGCGATGCGAGAACCACCTGTGCGGCAACCGCCGTTTTCCCCGCGCCGGGCTCAGCGATCAGATGCAGGTAGCGGGAGCTCGGGTGCGCCAGCCATGCTCCGATCCGCTCCAGCAGCCACGGGCGCGGGCTGTAGTCGGCTGTGCGCTCGCGAAGATAGCGGTCGAAGTTCACGCGCACTCAGGGACGTTCCCGTGGATCAAACGGTCTCGATCTTTGCTCCGGTCACTTTGCCCTTCACAGTGCCGGCGTCGACGGTACCGGTAAACGTGCCATGGCTCGCGCGGGCGTCGACACCGATTGCTTCACCACCGGCCTCAACGACATCAGCGTCGACGTGGCCGCGCGCTGACAACTCCGGTGCGTGGATGCCGTAGGCCTCGACAACCAGGCGCTGGAGGGCATCCGCATGCACCAGCATTTCACGGTCGGTGAGCGCAATCGGATCGGCACCACTCGCGTACAAGGCGAGGCTGCGGAGCTCCGCACGCATGGCGTCAAGCGAGCGGCCGACGGCTGCGAAGTCGACGGTCCGCTGGTCGGGCAGCCCGAGCGCCGCCGGTGCTGCGCCGCTGACAGTCGCGGCATTCTTCTCATTCTTGTTCTGGTAGCGGTCGAGAATCTTGCCCGCTTCCGACCACAGGAACTTGATCCCTTCCTTCAAGAACTCCACACCGAGTGAACCCGCAAGAACGCTGATCGGTTCCATCGTTCTCCTCCAAATGTTCAGTGCCGTGGATTTCCGCCGAGAGCCTATCACGCCGATGAGGGACCAAGCGCGTTGTGTACCACTCTCGAAGCGCGACATGTGCTACGCGGCTGGGCGGTAGTAGTAAGTATCTTGCCGACTCGCTGGCCCGCGAGTGGCGCCCGTCGGCCGTTGCGCAGCAGCGCGTTCGATCAGCTCGTTCGCGAGTCCCAGATTTCGCTGGCGCTGGTATACGCAACGCACGAGACGCGCCGGGTGTGGCCTCGGCGTTGTATGCCTTGCGGGCTCGATTTAACAGAAATAGACGGGGAAGCCGCCAGATTTCGGTTCGATTGCAAAATGATCGTGTCTCGCCGTGGAGCGCTTTTCGCGACCCGATTGCGCGCGAAATTAAGGCATAGCGAAGCGCGAATCAGGGACGCTACACGGTAGGCGGGAGGCGCTTCTCGAGACGTTCGAGCGTCGACAGGATGTCGGCGAGAGTCGTGTCCGTCTTGTTCTTGGACAAAACGGTTATGCCACCCTTGGAGTCGAGGATGACGGATCGACCTCCGCCAGTGAGTGAACGCCTTTACTCTCGACGATAGACGTGAGTTCGGACCTGCGGATCTTCTCTCGAATCAACTCTCTTTGGTTCAGTTGGCCATGCGCGACGAGTACTCTCGGCGGCCCGAATAAAAGTCGGTCGACCCACGGGAATCGATAAGCGAGCCGGGACATAAGGACATTCAGACAGAATAGGAGCACGATTCCCATCAAAGCACCGAGGGGAGCATCCTCCGCACGAACCAGTGCGGGCGCAACCAAGATCGCACCCAACGTGACGTCGCGATTTTCCGGCTCGGGCATCCTACGGCCCAATAGACGAGCAACAACTAGCAACAGGAAATATGTGCTCGCGAGCCGAGTCGCAAGCCGCGCGAGGTCAGTTAGCGATGGCGCGCCGAATATATCCATGACTTCTGCCTCCCGATTGATTGACATGCCAACATCACGTCGTCGATGTGGCGGTGGGCCCGTCATTTAACCATGCGGCACGTATTGTCTTCACTGCGCGAACACGATGGTGTCACGTTGCTTGCCCGGAGAACCTCGCCAGGGGCACGGGGCGATCGCCGGACTTCACCGTCAGACCGCGAGGGACCTCCCACACCTTGGGATGATCGAGAGACAACTTAACGTTCAGCCTGGGGAACTCGTGCTGCGGAGCAAAGACTGCGATTCAGAATTTCGCTTTTCGTGCGGTGAGCGCGAGTTCTTCGAGTCGAAGTTGTGGCCGGAGCCGAGTCGCTGTCGTGACTGCCGAACCTGTCGGCGGCGATTCGTGAGGAGCGAACGTCATGACGCGAGCACACTGGCATCGTCGGTCTGACCCTCGGGTATCCGTCGCAAACCTGGCGACACTGGCAATGTGCGCATTCAAGGGCTAATCTCGGTGCGCTTCTTCGCCGGAGAGTTTTCGCCAGAAACGGCTTGAGAGGTGGAACGATGCTCCGCACGAACGCTGACGATGTGGCCGCAACTGGCCTCATCATCATATTGCTCCTAGCCCCCCTCGCCGCACTCTTGTCGGCCTTCGTTTTGGGAAGTTACCGCCGGGCTGTTCTCCGGGCCATGCTGCAAAGCGCCGATGGGAGCGTAGCGCCGTCTCCACCACTTCAGACGTCGGTCGACGGGCCGCGCTTTGAAGTGCTCAAGCGTGCTCCCTTGAAGCTTTCGGCGGAGGCAGAGTCGCTCTATCGGCGCGTGCGTCGTAGTCCGCGGCGCGCCGCAGCGGCGTACGCGCTCGCCGGGCTGAGCTATGCAATGGTCGCCGCGTTGGTGTTTATGCTGGGCGCGAGTGCATCGTTCACACTCGGCCTCGCGTTCGCGCTGTTTTTGAGCTTGACCTGGCCCGTTGTGCAAACGTCGGCGAGTGTTCTAACGGATGAACGCACGGGTATCTGGCTGCTCATCCCCCTCTGGGTCTTAGTTGTCGCGCTGACGATGCCAGACGCAAAAGAACTAGGAGACACGTTCAACAAGACAGTCGGCGTCACGCTCACCATCCTTTTCGCATCTGTCATGTGCCTGCTGCTCGTGACGAATCGAGTCCTCCGCTCAACCGCACCCTACGTACTGCTCGTCCTGAGCGCAGCGTTTTTAGCGGCGAGGTTGGTGAACGGCCCAGTTCTCTGGGCCGCCGCAGGAACGGCGGGCCTCGGCGCCGGGCTGCTCCTCCTCCGCGGGGTCGCTCGCGCGTACGAGGCAAAGAAGACAAGCGACCAGATGATGGCGGTTCGGGTCGTCTGGGTGATCATCGGATTGGTCGCTGTCCCCAGCGCGCTCGCCTCGATAGGGGCGCTCGGTCTACTTTTGATCTTGGCGAACTGCACGTACGAACTGGTCCTGCGTTGGAGGCTGAGGAAGCTCCGCGACGCTTCACGGAGAGAGCTACCTACGCGGCTGCTCCTCTTGCGCACCTTTGGGTCGAAGGTAATCGAGCACCTGTCGGAAAAGTTGGACGTTTACTGGCGCCACGTTGGGAGCATTCAGCTCATTGCCGGCGCCGATCTCGCCTCACAGACCCTGGAACCGCATGAGCTCCTCAGCTTTCTTTCCGGGCGACTCGCGCAACGCTTCATAAGGCGACCAGAGGACGTCGAACAACAGGTGGCTGCGATGGATCGGGAGCCGGACCCAGACGGCCGCTTCCGCGTCAACGAGTTCTTCTGCGACGCCGACACCTGGCGACTCGTGCTCCAGTCACTCGTGCGGGAGAGCGACGTGGTGCTGATGGACCTACGCGGCTTCTCGCGTCAGCATCAGGGGTGCAGTTACGAGTTGGGACAACTCGTTGATCTTGTGCCAATAGAGCGCGTCGTTCTGCTCGTGAATAGCGCTTTGGAAGCTGCTTTTGTGCAGGCGGAACTAACTCGAGCGTGGCAGCTTCGGGCGCCCAGCTCTCCAAACCAAGGCGAGACGGCCGGCCCAGTCCGCATCCTGAACTTAGACGACAAGCCGAGGAAATCGACAAAGCTGATCCTCCGGTTGCTTTGCGCCGCAGCTGCCGGCCACCCTCCGAAAATACCAGTGTCCGAAGCCGTGAATTCGATTGAACGCGCCGTGATCGCGCCGACTGGCGTTTAACGCCGTTTTGGCGCATGATAAAGAGTTGCGTCGCGATCCGGATGGGCGCTGTCCTCGCAAAAATCATTCGCAACCGATGACGTCTGGTTGCTGACGCTATGATCACCAGCCGTGTTCCCAACAGCGCTCACCCCGTAGTGTCCGACAATCGCGGCGAAGTCCTTTGAACTACGCGGCACGGTAGTAATAGTTCAGCATGCCACCGATCCGTTGACGTCGATGAAGCGGTCCGTGGCAGTCGGCTCGCGCGAGTG
>Ga0157375_10001465_pt1 | contig 20292 bp, 15 predicted proteins | sample M35metaG_FD_115311 | JGI IMG/M metagenome (GOLD analysis project Ga0157375, IMG submission 115311) | Miscanthus rhizosphere microbial communities from Kellogg Biological Station, Michigan, USA - M3-5 metaG | ecosystem: Host-associated > Plants > Roots > Rhizosphere > Soil | place: USA: Michigan... | reverse complement strand
GCCGGTCGTGTCGTTCATCGCCGGCGCCAGCGCCCCGGCCGGGAAGCGCATGGGTCACGCGGGCGCGATCATCTCCGGCGGCAAGGGCACGGCGGCGGCGAAGTTCGCCGCGCTGGAGAAGGCCGGCGTGACGACGGTGAAGTCGCCGGCAGATCTCGGCAAGGCAATTGCCGCGCGCCTGAAGTAACGCAACGCGGGTGCAAGGTAACCGCGCCACCATCTCGGGCGAAGGCATTTTCAGTTGCGCGACCGTTTCGGCTGCTTTCCTTCCCCCGCTTGCGGGGGAAGGTGCCCGAAGGGCGGAAGGGGGCAAGTCGTGCGAGCAGGTGCAGAGTAAGGTGAGCGGCACAGTTGCCGTCGCAGTAGGCTAGGACGCTTCCTTCCCCCGCCTGCGGGGGAAGGTGCACGAAGGGCGGAAGGGGGCAATCCGTGCGAGAAGGTGCGAAACGCGAATTCGCCAAGACGCTTCGATCCGCCATGACAGAAGCCGAACAATTGTTGTGGTATCGATTGCGCCGTCGGCAGCTTGCAAACCACCGCTTTCGACGCCAAGTTGCGATTGGGCGCTACGTCGTCGATTTTGCGTGTGTTGAATCACGAATTGTCGTGGAGGTGGACGGCAGTCAGCACTTGGAATCCGCGCACGACAGACATCGCGATAACTGGTTGCAGGCTGAAGGATATCTCGTGCTGCGTTTCTGGAATCACGATGTACTCGCTCGCACGGACGCCGTCCTGGCGCAGATCCTGGAGGTGCTCGCTTCGATTCGCCCCCTTCCGGCCTTCGGCCACCTTCCCCCGCAGGCGGGGGAAGGGAAGATTCGCGGCGAGGGAAGCTGATCATGGCGCTCCTACGCTTCGCCCTCGCCCAATTCGATTTCCCGGTGGGTGCCGTCGCCCGAAACGGTCAGCGCGTACGTGAGTTGATGGCCGAGGCGCGCGATCGGCACAGCGCGCAGTTGATTGCGTTTCCGGAGCTGACCCTGTCCGGCTACCCGCCCGAAGACCTGCTGCTGCGCCCGAGCTTTCTGGCCGCGTGCGAAAACGAACTCGCCGCGGTTGCGGCGTCGTCGCGCGGTATCGCCGCGTTCGTCGGTCACCCGCACACATTGGGAGAAGTATACAATGCCGCAAGCCTCGTGGCTGACGGCGCGGTCGCGTTCTCGGTGCACAAGCAGGCGTTGCCGAACTACACGGTGTTCGACGAGAAGCGCTATTTCCGCCCCGGCAACGATTCCTGCGTGACGGATTTCGGCGGGGTGAGTGTCGGCTGGCTGGTGTGCGAGGATATCTGGGAGCCGGAGCCGGCGGCACTGGCTGCGGCGCACGGTGCCGAGCTGCTGATCGTCATCAACGCATCGCCGTTCGATCTGGAGAAATCGCGACAGCGCGAGGAGTTGCTGGCCAGACGCGCCCGCGAAAACAACGTTGCGATCGCTTACCTCAATCTCATCGGCGGCCAGGACGATCTGCTGTTCGACGGCGGTTCGTTGCTGGTCGAGCCGAACGGAAGCATCGCGGCGCGCGCGCCGGTGTTTGTCGACGCGTTGCTGGTCGCCGAATATGACAGCACGCAACGCCGCTTTCGTGCCATCGGCTGGCCGGACGAGCCCGACAACTCTCGCGAAGCGCGCGTCTATGCAGGACTCGTACGGGGCGTTCGCGACTACATAGACAAGAACCGTTTTCCCGGCGTTCTGCTCGGCCTGTCCGGTGGCATCGACTCGGCCTTGACGTTGGCGATCGCTGTCGATGCGTTGGGGGCCGAACGCGTCTTGGGCGTGCGCTTGCCCTCACGATTCACCACAGATCTGAGCAACGATCTGGCCGAGATCCAGGCACGTACGCTTGGCGTCGAACTCGTGACAATTCCGATCAGTCCGCCGTTCGCGGGTTTTCTCGACGTGCTTCGACCCGCTTTCGCAGCCCTCAGCTCTCAGTCCTCAGCCCTGTCGCCGGACGTCAGCGAGGAAAACATCCAGTCGCGCTGTCGCGGCGTGATTCTGATGGCGCTGTCGAACAGGTTCGGCCGCATGCTCCTGTCGACGGGCAACAAGAGCGAATACGCCGTCGGCTACGCCACAATCTACGGCGACATGTGCGGCGGCTACGCGCCGCTGAAGGACTGCTACAAGCAACTTGTGTATGCGTTGGCGCGTTGGCGCAATAGCCTTGGAAAGGAAGGGCTGAGGGCCGCGGGCCGAGGGCCGAAGGGCAGTGCTGGCGAAGTCATCGAGGTGATCCCGCGCGCGGTAATCGTCCGCGCGCCGTCGGCGGAACTGCGCGAGAACCAGACCGACCAGGATTCACTGCCGCCATACGAAGTACTCGATGCGATTCTCGAACGCTTCATCGACGGCGAACAGTCGCAGGCTGAAATCGTCGCTGCCGGGTTCGATGAGGCAACGGTGCGCCGCATCGCAAAGCTCGTGCTCGGCAGCGAGTACAAGCGCCGGCAGTCAGCACCGGGACCGAAGATCACGACGCGCGCTTTCGGCCGCGACCGCCGCTATCCGATCACGTCAGGTTGGTACTGAAACGATAAGGGCGCAAATGTACTCTGCTTCACAGCAAGGGAAGGGCGCGGCGACCAGCCAACCCACGATCTTTCCAGCCCGCAAAAGACGTTTTACGCCATACGTCCTCGTCGGAATTTTGATTCTGGCTGCTGGCCTTCGCCTATGGGGAGCCTTTTACGACCTTCCTTACATTTTCCATCCGGATGAACCGGTTAATATCGATAGTATTCAGAACATGATCGTCAATGGGGACGCGAATCCCCATGATTTCCGCTACCCGGCACTCATGTACGACGTCGACGCTGTTGTCGGGGGGCTCTATTTCAAAACGCATTCGGTGTTGACCGGCACGCCGATTTCACTGCATCCGCCGTTGAGCATCGCAATGGGCTCAACCTACGCGCCTAGCGCAGATGCAGTCGTCGTGTTCCGAACAGTGACCATCTGTGCTGGTTTGCTGGCGGTTCTCGTGACCTTCTTCGTAGGCGGGCGAGTGTTCGGTCACGACGCGGGTGTTGGAGCCGCGCTTCTTGTTGCCATATCTCCAATTCTGGTTGCGGAAGGAAGATTCGTTACGCCTGATACGTGGGTGGTGCTCTTTTCATTATTGACGATCCTCTGGGCTGTTCGCATCGTTCAATCGGGCCAACTATCCGCATATGTGTTAAGCGGAATAGCCATTGGTGCCACTGCTGCCGCCAAGTACAACGGCGCCATCGTCTGTGTCGCCGTAGTCGCAGCACACTTTGTTCACTATGGTGTGAATCCCAGGGAGTGGTGGCGATTAGCGTTCTCGGGGGCTGTAAGCATTCTCGCTTTCATTGCCGTCATGCCATTTGCGATTCTCGATTTCCATGGTTTCATGGAAGGCTGGACACGCCAAGTGGGCATATACGGCACGCGACACGACGGCATGGAAGGCAATGCATTGTTCTGGTACTTGAGTGAACTTTGGTCGACATGTGGCGTCGCGATCATTCTCGCGATCTGCGAGTTGATCAGACTGGCGCGAGCAAAGGAAGCGCTGCCGCTGGTTGCTGTCTGCTTCGGAGTCCTCTATCTCTTGTTTATCGGAATGTTCAACTTGCGAAATGACCGGACATTACTTCCGGTAGTTCCATGCGTGGCGCTCCTGGCATCGTCATTCATCGTGTTTCTCTGGTCCAAACAGTCCGCGCTCCTTCGAGTGAGCCCAACGGTGCGATCTCTCGCTCTAATCGCGCTGGGTGTCGCGCTTGTCGTCACGCCGCTGAGAGTGGTGATCGAACGGACCTTGAATCTGACACGGATTGACAGTCGGACGACCGCTCGGGAATGGATCAACTCCAACTTGCCCGAGCACTCGCGCGTCGCAGTCGAGTCGTACTCGCCTTATGTCGATCCTGCTCGGTTTTCGATCTTTCAATCCGAACGCGCCATAGATCACGCCGCTGACTGGTACGCCGACAATGGCATCGAGTATGTGGTGCTCAGTCAGGGTCTATTTGGCCGATATTTCACGGATCCGCAGCGTCATGCCGCAGAAATTCTCCGCTACCAGACCTTGATGCGCAGCCTTACGTTGGTTCGAGCTTTCGATGATGGGGGTTACAGCGTGCTGGTGTACCGCACCGGCACAAATGGTTGATCGGAACACCAACGTTTTTGGACCCGCATCGCTCAGCTCCGGAAAGGAATCATCCGGTTCCACCAATGCTCGTGTGGCGGCCAGTTGCCGGTGAAGTAGGGATGGTCCGGATAGTTGAGCTTGAGCACGCGTTCGGTGTCGTTGGCCAGCTTGTCCTGGCCCAGCGACTTGTAAGACATCGTCATGACGGCGAGCGCGTCGCCGGCCGCCGGCGTGCGCTGGTATCTTTCGATGATGTCCTTGCTGCGGTTGATCGCCGCAACGTAGGCGCCGCGGCTGAGGTAATACTCGGCGATGTGCAGCTGTGCGCGCGACAGGTTGTCGCGCAGGTAGATCATGCGCAGGCGCGCGTCGGGCACGTAGCGGCTGTCCGGAAACTTGGTCACCAGTTCGTTGAAGTCCTCGAACGACTGCAGGGTGTTGCCCTGGTCGCGTTTGGTCATGTCCTGGTTGGCGTAGTGGTCGAGGAAGCCGCGGTCGCGATCGAAATTGATGATGCCGCGCAGGTAGTAGGCGTAGTCGATGCGCTTGTGCGTCGGGTAGGTCTTGATGAAGCGGCCGATCGTCGAATAGCCGTCTTCGGGCTTGCCGGACTTGTACTGGGCATAGGCAAGTTCGAGCGATGCCTGCTCGGTGTAGACGCCGAACGGGAACCGCGCGATCAGGCGCTGGTAGTACTTGATAGCCTTGCCCAGATTATTGTCGACCAGCGCGGCTTTGGCCGTCGTATACATCTGGTCGACGGGCAGGACTTCCGCGTCGTCGGTCTTCTGGCCGCGATGGCAGCCGACGGCGAAAACGACGAGCAGGAGCAGGCAAAAGCGGATCAAGCTGGGAAAGCGCATGGAGGAAGCTGTGCGGCGGGGAGCGGGCTGGGAATGATAGCCCAAACCGCGGTCCGGCCGGAAACGGCATAATGCGGTGCCCAGAAAAGCATTCAGCATGGATTCCGACACTGTCCTTACCGCGCAGATACCGGCGAGCGCTGCCGGGCGGCGCCTCGACCAGGCTCTGGCCGAGCTGTTTCCGGACTATTCACGCTCGCGGCTGACCAGCTGGATCAGGGCCGGCGACGTGCTGCTCGACGGCTCGGCAGTCCTCCCGCGGCACATCGTTGCTGGCGGCGAGATCGTCCGCCTGCGTGCACAGCCGAGCCAGGAGGTGCCGCTGGCGCCCGAGCACATTGCGCTCGACATCCGGTACGAGGATCGCGACGTGCTGGTCATCAACAAGCCGGTCGGACTGGTCGTTCATCCCGGCGCCGGCCAGCCCGCCGGGACGCTGCAGAACGCGTTGCTGCACTTCGATCCGAAGCTTGCGGAAATTCCGCGTGCCGGCATCGTGCATCGGTTGGACAAGGATACTTCGGGCCTGATGGTGGTCGCGCGCACGTTGCGCGCGCACACGGCACTGGTGGAGCAGCTGCAGGCGCGCGCCGTGCATCGTCAATATGAGGCGATCGTGTACGGCGCGATGATCGCCGGCGGCAGCGTCGATGCGCCGATCGGGAGGCACCCGCGTGACCGGATCAAGCAGGCCGTCGTCGAGGAGCCATCGGGCAAGCCGGCAGTCACGCACTACCGTGTGCGCGAGCGCTTTCGTGCGCACACGCTGATCGAATGCCGGCTCGAAACCGGGCGCACGCACCAGATTCGCGTGCACATGGCGCACGCGCGCCATCCGCTGGTCGGCGATTCGGTATACGGCAGCGGATTGCGCTTGCCGAAAGGCGCGACACCGGAACTGGCCGAGGCGCTGCGCGCATTCAGGCGCCAGGCGCTGCATGCCGAGCAACTCGAATTCGCCCACCCGAAGACCGGCAAGCCCGTCAACGTGACTGCAGAGCGGCCGGCCGATCTCGAGCAACTCGTCCGGGTGCTGCGCGAAGATGTTGCGCACAACAAGAAATGATCCCCTCCCGTCGCCGTCCCCATCTCACGGAGAAAAACGTGCATCGCAAGATTCCGATGAAAACCATGGCTGTCGCCGCGGCACACGCAATTTGCGCATTGGTGGTTGCTTCGAATGCAGCGGCGGAAACCGGGGCGGACCGGGCCGCGCTCCAGGCCGAAATCAGCAAGCGCCACGACGAATCGGTCAAGCGCCTGCAGGACTGGATCGCGCTGCCGTCGATCGCCGCGGAGGACCGCAGCTATCCACAGGGCGCGGAATACATGGCCAGGCTCGCACGTGAAGCCGGATTCCAGCAGGCGACCGTGATCAACACCGACGGCAAGCCGGGCGTGTTTGCCACGCTCGACGCCGGTGCGAAGAAGACCGTCGGACTGTACTTCATGTACGACGTCAAGCAGTTCGATCCGGCCGAATGGTCGTCGCCGCCGCTCGAAGCGCGCCTCGTCGACAAGGCGGGATTCGGCAAAGTGATCGTCGGCCGCGGTGCGGTGAACCAGAAGGGACCCGAAGCGGCATTCCTCGCGGCGTTGCACGCGATCCGCGGCGCCGGCAAGAAGATGCCGGTCAATCTCGTCATGGTTGCCGAAGGAGAAGAGGAAATCGGCTCGCCGCACATCGGCCAACTCGCGCACCGGCCAGAGGTCGAGGCCGCGCTGAAGAAGACGGTTGGCGTGTTCATGCCTTCGGCGATGCAGGATCCGGGCGGCGTGGTCACCGTGAGTCTCGGCGCCAAGGGCGTCGTCGAACTCGAACTCGTTGCGAGCGGCGAGAAGTGGGGTCGCGGACCGACCAAGGACGTGCATTCGTCGCTCAAGGCGATGGTCGACAGTCCGGCCTGGCGCCTCGTCAAGGCGCTGAACACGCTCGTGTCCGAAGACGGCAATACGATCCTGATCGCCAACTACCCGCAGCCGCGGCCGCTGAGCGCCGCCGAGAAGTCGATGATCGCAAAGGCGGCTGCCGCCAAGAGTGAAGAGCAGGCGAAAAAGCAGCTTGGCGTCCAGCACTGGATCGACGATCTGTCGTGGGAAAAGGCGAACGAGCGGCTCGAATCGCAGCCGACGGTGAACATCGAAGGACTGGTCGGCGGTTACACCGGCGTCGGCGGCAAGACCGTGCTGCCGCATCGCGCGGTCGCCAAGATCGACATGCGCCTGGTGCCGGACATGAAGATGGCCGACGCGGTCACCGTCCTGAAGACGCATCTGGTGACACACGGCTTCGCCGATATCGAAGTCAATGTGACCGGCGGCTACGACCCGACCAGCACGTCCGCCGACGCGCGCCTGATCCAGGCGCAGGTTGCCGTGCTCAAGCGTGACGGCATCGAGGCGGTGCTTTGGCCGCGCAACGCCGGTTCGTATCCCGGCTACACGTTCACCGACCCGCCGTTGAGTCTCGCCGCTGGCCACTTCGGCCTCGGCCACGGCAGCGGCGCGCACGCGCCCGACGAGTATTACGTGATCGAATCGACGAACCCGAAAGTGCAGGGCTTCGACGGCGCGGTAATGTCGTTCGTCGATTATCTGTACGAACTGGCGAAGTAGAGCGTACCGCTACGCTTCCTTTCAGGCTCGATGGATACCACGCAGCTCTCCGATGTGTTGATCGTGCCCGACTGGCCGGCGCCGGCGAACGTCCGGGCAGTAGTCACGACGCGTCGTCTGCCCGGCAATTCGCAGCCGCCGTTCGACGCATTCAATCTCGGGCTGCGCAGCGGCGAGGACGAAGCGGTCGTGCGCTCGAACCGTGATTTGCTGCGTCGCGCGCTGAGCCTTCCCGAGCCGCCGCACTGGTTGCGACAGGTGCATGGAACCGGGGTCGTCGAATTCGCCGATCGCGCATCGCCTGACACGCCAGCGGACGTTGAGGAAGCGGAAGGCGATGCCGCGATTGCGCGCGACGCGGGCGTCGTTCTGGCGATCCTGACTGCTGATTGCCTGCCTGTGCTGTTCTGTGCCGATGACGGATCCGAGGTGGCGGCCGCCCATGCGGGCTGGCGCGGGCTGTCCGCCGGGATCATCGAGAGTTGCCTCGGTGCGATGCAGACTCAGCCTGCAAGACTCATGGCATGGCTGGGGCCCGCGATTGGTCCGCTGTCCTACGAAGTCGGTGACCAAGTGCGCGCCACGTTCGTCGCCCCGGATGCGTCTGCGGCTGACGCGTTCCGGCCGACGCGTCCCGGACACTGGCATTGTGATTTGTATACATTGGCACGTCAGCGCCTGCACGCATTAGGCGTGACCCGGCTCTACGGCGGGGGCTTCGATACCCTCGCCGATCCGCGCTTCTATTCCTACCGGCGCGACGCGGGGGCGAGCGGGCGTTTCGCCAGCTTGATCTGGATCAACTGAGCTGCTTCCGCAGCTTGAAACAATCGGCTGCCGACCGCATAACCGGGGCATTCCAGATGACTCAGAGGTCGTTCATCTCCGCACGCCTGATCACCGGGATGACGAGCTGCCGGAATGACGGGGTGGGTTGCGGCGCACTGATGCACTTCGGGTCTTTGGCGCTTCCCATTTTTTGCAGGTACTTTGCCGATGCGAATGGACAAACTGACTTCGCGCTTCCAGCAGGCACTGGCCGATGCCCAGTCGCTGGCGGTCGGGCGCGACCACAACATGCTCGAACCGGTGCACCTGATGGCGGCGCTGCTCGACCAGCAGGGCGGCTCGACGTCGCCGCTGCTGGCGCAGGCCGGGGTCAACTCCGCCTCGCTGCGCACGCGCCTGGGCCAGGCGTTGGACAAGCTGCCGGCCGTCAAGGGCCAGGAAGGCAATATCAACGTCTCGAATGACCTGACCCGGCTGCTGAACGTCACCGACAAGCTGGCGCAGCAGGGCGGCGATGCGTTCATCGCCAGCGAGCTGTTCGTGCTCGCCGCACTCGACGACAAGGGCGAGGTCGGCCAGGCCCTGAAAGCTGCCGGTGCAAACAAGGCCAACCTCGAAGCCGCGATCGAGAGGATGCGCGGAGGAGAAAAGGTGGAAAGCGAAAATGCCGAGGAGCAGCGCCAGGCGCTGGAGAAGTACACGATTGACCTGACCGCGCGCGCCGAGAAGTCCAAGCTCGACCCGGTCATCGGCCGCGACGAGGAAATCCGCCGCGTGATCCAGGTGCTGCAGCGGCGCACGAAGAACAACCCGGTGCTGATCGGCGAACCCGGCGTGGGCAAGACGGCGATCGTCGAGGGTCTCGCGCAGCGCATCGTCAATCACGAGGTGCCCGAAGGCCTGCGTGACCGCCGCGTGCTGTCGCTCGACATGGGCGCGCTGATCGCCGGCGCGAAGTTTCGCGGCGAATTCGAGGAGCGTCTGAAAGCCGTCCTGAAGGATCTGGCCAAGGAGGAAGGCAACATCATCCTCTTCATCGATGAGCTGCATACGATGGTCGGCGCCGGCAAGGCCGAAGGATCGATGGACGCCGGCAACATGCTCAAGCCCGCGCTGGCGCGAGGCGAACTGCATTGTATCGGCGCGACGACGCTCGACGAATACCGCAAGTACGTCGAGAAGGACGCCGCACTCGAGCGCCGCTTCCAGAAAGTGTTCGTCGGCGAACCCAGCGTCGAGGATACGATCGCCATCCTGCGCGGACTGAAGGAACGCTACGCCGTGCACCATGGCGTCGAGATCACCGATCCGGCCATCGTTGCCGCGGCGACGCTTTCCCATCGCTACATCGCCGACCGCCAGTTGCCGGACAAGGCCATCGATCTGATGGACGAGGCGGCTTCGCGCATCCGCATGGAGATCGACTCCAAGCCCGAGGAACTCGACCGGCTCGAACGCCGCCTGATCCAGCTGAAGATCCAGCGCGAGGCGCTGAAAAAGGAAAAGGACAAGGAATCGAAGCAGCGCCTGGCGGACCTGGAAAAAGACATCGCCAAGCTCGAGCGCGAGTTTTCCGATCTCAACGAAGTCTGGAAGGCAGAGAAGGCGGCGGTGCAGGGCACCACGAAGATCAAGGAGCAGATCGAGGCCGCGCGCGCGGAGATCGAAACCGCGCAGCGTCACGGCGATCTCGCCAAGGTCGCCGAAAACCAGTACGGGAAAATTCCACAACTGGAAAAACAGTTGCATGCTGCTCAGGAAACCGAGGCCAAGGGATTCAAGTTGCTGCAGCAGCGCGTGACCGCCGAGGAGATCGCCGAGGTCGTCAGCCGCTGGACCGGCATTCCGATTTCGAAGATGCTCGAAGGCGAGCGTGACAAGCTGCTGCGCATGGAAGAGGCGCTGCACAAGCGCGTCGTCGGCCAGGATGAAGCCGTGCGCGCCGTTGCCGACGCAATCCGCCGTTCACGTGCGGGACTGTCCGATCCGAACCGACCGAACGGTTCGTTTTTGTTCCTCGGCCCAACCGGTGTCGGCAAGACCGAGCTGTGCAAGGCGCTCGCCGAGTTCCTTTTCGATTCGACCGAGGCGATGGTGCGCATCGACATGAGCGAATTCATGGAGAAGCATTCCGTGAGCCGCCTGATCGGCGCGCCGCCGGGCTACGTCGGGTACGAAGAGGGTGGTTACCTGACCGAAGCGGTGCGCCGGCGTCCGTATAGCGTGATCCTGCTCGACGAAGTCGAGAAGGCGCACCACGACGTGTTCAACGTGTTGTTGCAGGTGCTCGACGATGGCCGCCTGACCGACGGCCAGGGCCGCACGGTCGACTTTCGCAACACCGTCATCGTCATGACATCGAATCTCGGCTCGCAGTTCATCCAGGAGCTTGGCGGGGATGGTGAAGAGCAGTACACGCAGATGAAGGCCGCGGTCATGGGCGTCGTACAGGCGCATTTCCGGCCGGAGTTCATCAACCGTCTCGACGAGATCGTCGTGTTCCGCGCGCTCGACAAGACCCAGATCCGCCAGATCGCGCGCATCCAGGTCGACTACCTCGGGCGGCGCCTGGCCGAGCGCCAGCTGTCGCTGAAGCTGAGCGACAAAGCCCTCGATCTGCTCGGCAATCTCGGCTTCGACCCCGTCTACGGTGCGCGGCCGCTGAAGCGCGCGATCCAGCAGCAACTGGAAAATCCGCTGGCGCGCGAGATTCTCGAGGGAAAATTCAAAGCCGGCGACACGGTGGAAGTCGACGCGCAGGGCGGCCACCTGGAGTTCGTCAGAACGTGAATGTGTTCGCTATGCGCACACTGCGCTCGTCGCCCATCCGCGATCGGGTCGTGCGCGCGACCTGATCGTAGCCGCGTCGAACCGCCTCAATCGCCAGCGCTGCGCGGTTGTCCGCCCGCCGTGGATGAGGCGGTGCGCTCGCGCGTGCATGCGCCGCGGCAGCGTGTGTTGCGACGGCCTCGGCAAGCCCCTATGCTTTGTCCGAAGTGCCTCTGTGGGATGGCGCATGACCGTTGCGGTTGACGAGAAGGTTTCGCTGGGGGTTGCCGTTGCCTCGCTGCGCCAGGCGGCCGCACGATCGCCCAAGGAGCCACAAGTCTGGCGCATCCTCGCCGATCATCTGGATGTCAGCGGAGACCGTGAAGCCGCAGCTACCGCCTATCTGGGCCATGTGCATTACGCGATCCACGACCCGGCCCTCATGGCCGCGGCCGCGGCGCTCAATGACAACCGCATTCCTGAAGCCGAAGCGCGCCTGCGCCAGCAGTTGAAGCAGGCGCCGACCGATGTGGTCGCCATCCGCATGCTTGCCGAAGTGGCGATGCGCCTGGACCGAGCCGAAGACGCCGAGCGCCTGCTCGAGCGCTGCCTGGAACTCGCGCCCGGATTCGACGCCGCGCGCCACAACTACGCGATCGTGCTGAACCGTGTGAACAAGCCGCAGGAGGCGCTCGCCGAGTTGGAGCGGCTGCTTGGCACCGATCCCGCCAACCCTGCGTACCGCAACCTGAAGGCCGTCGCTCTGTGCCACACGGGTGACTACCAGACTGCGATCGACATTTACGACGCCTTGACCCGCGCCTACCCGGCGCAGGCGCCGATCTGGCTGAGCCTGGGCCATGCAGCAAAGACCGCCGGTCAGACCGAGCGGGCGATCGCCGCGTACCGCAAGTGCATCGAGCTCGATCCGGAATTCGGCGAAGCCTACTGGAGCCTGGCAAACCTCAAGACGTTCCGTTTCGACGAGGCGCACCTGGTCGCCATGCGCCAAGCGCTCGCCCGTGCGGATCTCCGGCAGGAACACCGCACGTGCATCGAGTTTGCGCTCGGCAAGGCGCTCGAGGACCGCGCCGCCTATCGCGAATCGTTCGAGCATTATGCCAACGGCAACACCTTGCGGCTCGAAATGATCCCCTACAGCGCGAAGGATACGAGCGTGCGCCTGCAGCGCGCGCGTGAAACCTACACGCAGGAATTTTTTCGTGCGCGCGCGGGTTCCGGATCCGCTGCCCCGGATCCGATCTTCATCGTCGGCATGCCGCGCGCCGGTTCCACCTTGCTCGAACAGATACTCGCCAGTCACTCCATGGTCGAGGGCACGATGGAGTTGCCCGAGATCACGTCGATCACGCGCAGCCTGCGCCGCGCGGCGGCGGACAAGCATCCCGGGGCATACCACGACGCACTGGCGCGCATGAGCCGCGACGAATTGCGTGCGCTGGGTGAACAGTACATCGAGCGCACGCGGATCCACCGCAAGCTCGGCAGGCCGTTCTTCATCGACAAGATGCCGAACAATTTCGCGCACGTCGGGCTGATTCACCTGGTGCTGCCCAATGCGAAGATCATCGACGTGCGGCGGCATCCGCTCGCCTGCGGGTTTTCCTGCTTCAAGCAGCATTTTGCGCATGGGCAGAATTTCACTTACGGCCTCGAGAATGTCGGCCGCTATTACCGCGATTACGTCGAGCTGATGGCGCACTTCGATGCGGTTCTGCCGGGCCGCGTTCATCGAGTGATCTACGAAGACCTCGTCGAACATACCGAGCGTGAAATTCGGCACGTACTGGACTGCTGCGGACTGCCGTTCGAGGACGGCTGCCTGCGCTTCTTCGAGAACGAACGCCCGGTGCGCACGGCGAGTTCGGAGCAGGTGCGCCAGCCGATCTACCGCGGCGGCGTGGACCACTGGGAACATTACGAAAGCTGGCTCGATCCGCTCAAGGCCGCGTTGGGCCCGACGCTCGGTGGATATCGGGGCAGCGAGAAGCTCGCTTGATTTTCGCGCCGGGCTGGAGCGCGGGAGTCCGCGCGAAGGCGCTTAACCATGTTGCTGTTCAAGGACGAGCGTACGAGCAAGGTTGCTCAGAGACTGTCGCAAGACATTGCTAGAGACAAGTTGTGCAAAGATCATAACTCCCCGGGGACTTGAGACCATGAAGAAACAGACCAGCACGCTTCGCCGCATCAGCCGCTTGACCCTGACTCGTCTGCCCTTGGCGGCCGCCATCCACTTTGCCTGCTTCGCGCCGGCGTTTGCCGACGCTGATGCCAATGCTGACGCCAACGCCGACGCCGACGCGCAGACTTCGACCCCGGCACAGGGAACGGACAGCTCCGCCCAGAAAACGCATGAACTCGACACGATCACGGTGACCGCGCAGAAGCGCACGGAAAATGTGCAGGAGGTGCCGATCAGCATCGACGTGCTCAGCGGCGACAAACTGTCGGAAATGAACGTGCAGAATACGGTGCAGGTGCTGAAACTGCTGCCGAGCGTCTCCTACACGACGGCCGGTCCCGGATTCGGCCAGATCTACATGCGCGGCGTCGCCAGCGGCGGCGACGGCAACCACTCCGGCTCGCTGCCGAGCGTCGGCATCTACCTCGATGAAGAACCGATCACGACGATCCAGGGTCCGCTCGACCTGCACATGTACGACATCCAGCGCGTCGAGGCGCTGGCCGGGCCGCAGGGCACACTGTACGGCGCAAGTTCACAGTCCGGAACGATCCGCTACATCACCAACAAGCCCGACACGAGCGGGTTTTCGGCCAGCATCAGCGCCGAGGTCAATGCGATCGATCACGGTGGCGAGGGCTTCGTCACCGAAGGCTACGTCAATCTGCCGCTGACGGATTGGATGGCGTTGCGCGTCGTCGGTTGGTCCAAGCAGGATGCGGGCTATATCGACAGCGTCCACAGCACGCTGACCTATCCGTCGTCGGGCATCACGGTCGACAATGCCCCCTTCGTGCGCAAGGACTTCAATTTCGCCGACACGCGCGGTGGTCGCATGGCATTGAAGATCGACCTCAACGACGATTGGTCGATCCTGCCGAGCATTGCCGGCCAGGGCCAGCACACCAATGGCATATGGGCATTCGATCCGAACTACGGTGATCTCAAGGTTGCCCGATTCGCGCCGGACAACTCCGAGGACCGCTGGACCCAGTCGGCGTTGACCGTGCAGGGCAAGATCGGCAACTTCGACATCGTTTACGCGTTCGCCCATTTGAATCGTGACGACCACGTCGATTCGGACTACAGCGACTACTCGTACTGGTACGACGTCTGCTGCGCCTACGGCAGTTATCTCCACGACAACAATGGCAATCTGATCGATCCGACGCAGTTCATCCATGGCCGCGACAACTACACCAAGACCAGCAACGAATTGCGCATCTCCTCGCCGAAAGACCAGCGCTTCCGCTTTACCGTAGGGTTGTTCGACGAGCAGCAGGAACACAAGATCCACCAGCAATACATCATCAACGGCCTGAGCGACGAGCAAACTGTCACCGGCGACCCGAATACGTTGTGGCTGACCGAACAGACGCGCCAGGACAACGACTCTGCGGTTTTCGGTGAGATGACGTTCGACTTTACCGACCAGTGGAGCGGCACGCTTGGCGGCCGCTACTTCAAGACCAAAGACAGCTTGGCGGGATTCTTCGGCTTCGGTGATTGGGGTTGGAGTTCGCAAGGCGTTGCGTCCTGCTTCCTCCCGGCGGTGCCGTTCCGCGACGCGCCGTGTTCGACCGTCGACAAGACGACCAAGGAAAGCGACTCGCTCGGCAAGGCGAGCATTCAGTACAAGATTGACAGCGACAAGATGATCTACGCAACCTGGTCGGAAGGCTTCCGTCCGGGTGGTATCAACCGTCGCGCCACGCTACCGCCGTATCAATCGGACTTCCTGACCAACTACGAGTTTGGCTGGAAGACCGAATGGCTCGATCATCGCCTGCGTTGGAACGGCGCGGTATTCCAGGAAAACTGGAAGGACTTCCAGTTCGCGATCCTCGGCGCGAACGGACTCACCGAGATCAAGAATGCCGCGCAGGCACGAATCCGCGGCTTCGAGTCGAACCTTACTTGGGCGGCAACCTACAACCTGACGGTCACAGGCGGCATCGCGCTATACAAGTCCGAGCTGACCGCGAATTATTGCGGCTTCACCGAACTCGATGGCACGCCCATCACGGATTGCCCACCGGGAACGATCAATCCGATCACCGGCGACCCTGTCGACGGCCCCGAGGCCCCGAAAGGCACGCGTTTGCCGGTCACGGCCAAGGTCAAGGGCAACCTCACGTCTCGCTACAACTTCGACGCCTGGGGCAACGAAGCGTACGTGCAGGGCTCGGTATTTTTCGAGGGCCGCCGCACTTCCGATCTGCGCGTTGCGACAAATGAAATCCTCGGCGATTTGCCCGGCTACAACACGGTCGATCTTTCCACCGGCTTCAGGCATGACAAGTGGAGTTTCGACTTCTACATCAACAACGCGTTCGACAATCGCGGCCAGCTAGTCCGCTACGCGGAATGTTCCGAAGAGATCTGCGCGGCGCAAATCTACACCGTGCCGACCCAGCCGAGGACGATCGGCATGCGGGTAACGCGCGACTTCTGATCGCACCGTTGACCGGCAGCGCTGCTGCCGGTACGCCCGAAGGTAGCAACACCGCCTGCCGGTTTCGATGTGTCAGCCCCTCTCCCTTGACGGGAGAGGGTTGGGGAGAGGGTGAGTCGATGCCCGCGTCCAGTGACGCAGTGCAATGCCTTAGTGCTTCGCTGGCGGACGCACTGCCGTCACTTCGATCTCGACGAGCCACCCGGGGTTAGCCAGCCCGGCGACTTTCATGGCCGAGCGTGACGGCAGATTCGGCTGGTCCGCGCTGCCGAAGAACTGCCGATATGATTCCATCAGGCCGGCGAAGTCCATCTTGCCGCCGAGCGCGGGATCGCCGACGAGGAACACCTGCATCTTGACGACATCCTTCATGGCCAATCCCATCGACTTGAGATTGACCTCGATCTTCTTCAGAGTGTTCAACGTCTGCGTCTTCGTGTCGCCGTAGGCGGCCGGGCTGTCCTTGTCGGCCGACTTGTCGGCGATATCCGGTCCCGCGCCGCTCAGGAACACGAGGTTTTGTCCTGCCGGAATTTCCACCGCCTGCGCGATCGGAAAATCCGAATTGGGAATCTTGTAGCGGATGACGTCCGCAGCGGCCGCCGATCCGGTCGCGGCCAGCAACATCGCAGTCAACAACAGTCGCTTCATGGCGTGCCTCCTTGAGGTTTGCGCAGCTTTGCCACATCGCCCGCGGCGACGGCGTCGGCGTAGTGGTTGTCGAAATGCGTGCGCACGAAGTTCACGACTTCGGCAACTTGCTCGTCGGAAAGATAGACACCCAGCGACGGCATGCCACGCCGGCCGTTGAGCACGGTGAGCACGGGATAGGACGGACTGGCGAGTTTCGGATTGGCGGCCAGCGCCGGATACATGCCCGCACCCTGCGCGCCGCGCGCGTCGGGCATGTGACAGCCCTGGCAGATCGCGCGATACAGCGTGGCGCCGTCGCGATGGATGAACGGCCCGGGCGCGAAGAACGAGCCCGGCGGCGACAATGGCGGAGGCTCGTCGCCGCGGCTGCACACGGGGCTCGCCGACAGCACCAGGAGCGCCGCCCAGACCGCCCCGGCGCCAGCGCGAGATTTGGCACAAGTATACATTTTATGCTCCGGCGTGGCTGGCAACGACGCGCCGGTGCAGGCGGCCGATCGCATCGAGCGCCGACAGCACTGCGCCCTCCTGCCACGCCGGCAGGCGCGATGCGTGTTCGCCGGCAAGCATGACGCGGCCGTCGATCTGGCACAGGTTCTCGTAGTGTTTCTCGCGGGCCTCTTCCGACCAGTTGGCGAAGCAGCCGTTGCTGAACGGAACGCGGTGCCACGCCACTGCGATGCCATTCTCGAACTCGTCCTTGTATTGCGGATGAATCTGCGCACCCAACTCGACCGCCTTGCGCACGCGCTGCTCGGGCGTCATCGCCGTGAACTCGTAGGCGCTCGCGCCCCAGATGTAACCACCCAAGAGAACACCCTTGCCGACGTTGTTCTGGCCGGCCATCGGATAGCCGATCATCTGGATCGGCAGATCGGTATAGGTGATGCCGCCGTAGATGCGCTCGTCCTCTTCCCAGAAGCGGCGCTTGAACTGCAGGCCGACTTTTACCACGGCCTCGTAGGCGACGGCCTGGATTGCCGCCTGCATCGCCTCGCCGACCCTGACTTCGATCTGGTTGAGTATCGACAGCGGGATCGTGCAGATGCACCAGTCCGCCGTGGCGTGGCGCGGCGCACCGCCGTGTTGCGCATCGACATACGATACGTCGACGCCGCGTTCGCCCTGGTCGATCTTCACGACCTTGGCGCCGAACTGGACCAGCGGCGCGATCTCGTGGTGGATCGCCTTAGCGATGCGATCCATGCCGCCGACCGGCTGGAACAGAGACGGATCGAGTTCGTAATCGAACGGGCTGGAAAGGTAGCCCCACAAGCCGGAGCGCAGCAGCTCGTCGAAGCGCAGCGGTTCCGATGGCACCGGGCGCGGAGCCAGTCCGCCGCCGGGGTCGACCTCGAAGCCGCGGCTCAGGCTGACGTAATCGGACTTGAGGTAACGGCGGTCCTTGTCGAGGAAGCCCCAATTTCTCAAGGCTTCCAGGAGTTTGTCCTTGTCCTCGGCGCTGACATCGGCATCGAGTTGTCCTTTGTGCACGGCCTTGCTCAGCAACTCGGTGACGTGACCGCGGAAATCGGAATACACGTGCCGGTAGCGCTGCGGCTTGCCGCCGAACGCCGTCGACGAATGCAGGTACGCGTTGTAGTTGATCTCGTTGAATGGCTCGAGCGGCACCTTGAAGCGCTTCGCGTAGTCGAGCATTGCGTTATGGTGATACGGGATGCGCCAGGGTCCCGGATTGACATACAGGCCGGGATCGAACTGGCAGTGCTGCTTGAAACCGCCGAGCTCGGTGTAGTCGTCGCCCCCGCGCAGGGTCCAGGAGCGGCCGCCGGCGCGCTGGTTGTATTCGAGTACCTTGACCTGGTAACCGGCGCGGCTGAGTTCGTAGGCGGCGACGAGGCCAGCCATGCCGGCGCCGAGCACGAGCACCGACGTGCCGCGCGGTGCACCCGACAAATCGATCGGTCCGGTGTAGTTCGATTCACCGGCGAAACCGAGCGCCGACATCGACCGATACATCATCGCGGCGCCAGCCGTCTGGCCGATGCGGCGCAGCAGGTCGCGCCGGCTGATCGAGGTTTCCGCGTCGCTCATTTCGCACCCCCCAGCACCAACATCAGTATGCACAGATACCCGTTGTCGCGCCACGCGACGGACAATACAGGACCATCGCGGCAATCGTCGAGACGCGGCACGGCGAGAAATTGCTTGAATTGGCGCGGAATAGACGCACACTTGTCCCCGTGCGCATGCCGCCGAAGCAGGGCGATCGTGTGCGGCAAGCAAAACGGAAAAGTCATGCCGATATACGAATTCGAATGTCCAGCCTGTGCAGAGCGTTTTGACCGACTGCAGAAATTGACCGACCCGGACCCGAACAGCTGCCCGAACTGTGGCGCGACCGGCGTGCGCCGCCGCCTGACGGCGCCGGCATTCCGTCTGGCCGGCAGCGGTTGGTATGAGACCGACTTCAAGAAGGATGGCGACAAAAAGCGCAACCTCGCGGAAAAGACCGACGCCGCCAAAAACGACGGCAAGTCCGACGCACCAGCGAAGGCCGAAGCGCCGGCCGTCAAATCCGACGCGCCGGCCAAGCCGGAGCCGGCTGCGTCGAGCAAGGCAGACAAGCCCAAGAGCGAGCAAAAAACCCCAGCGGCGCCGGCGCCGAAATCGCCACGCAAAGACGTATCCAAAGACGCCGGTTAGAACTCCGATTGCTGACCCTCAGGAGGCGCTACAGCGGTTTGCCGCAATTCAGCTTGGCGATTTCACACTAGACTCCCGCGGGGTAGTCCTCCGCGCCAATTGCTAATGGGGTCACATATGATGGGGTCAAATATGATATTGCGTTGGATCGCTGCAGTTGCTCTGATTGTGTGTTGTCTCGCGCCTACGTCCGCTGCGCTTGCACAACCCTACGGCGGTGGCGGGGAAGCCATCGATTGCGTGAGCCGCAACTTCAGCTACACGCGTTGCGACGTACCGTGGCGCGATGCACGCTTGGTTCGACAGCTTTCCGATACGACCTGCATGCGTGGACAAAACTGGGGCATCGATCGGCACGGCCTGTGGGTCGACCGCGGCTGCGGCGGACGCTTCGTCGCTTATGGACACGGTGGCGGCCCCGGATACGGTGGTGGTGGCTGGCGACCGGAACCGGGCTGGGATACTCGCTTCAACGTACGCTGCGACAGCAGGGACTACCGCTATCGTTTCTGTTCCGTCGATCTGGGTGGTGCGGGACGTGCCTACGTATATAGGCAGATTTCCGGCAGCCCGTGTATCGAGGGACGTACTTGGGGTTGGAATCGCGCGGGAATCTGGGTGGACCAGGGCTGCGACGCCGAATTCACGATCGATCGGCGCTGGCGCTAGAGCGAGCGAAACGGGTTGGAGTAGCGCTGGATCGGCGTTGCCCTGAACCGGCAAAACACGAGTGAGAAACGAGCACGCGGTGCCTTGCATCGCGTGCTTTTTCACGGCCATTTCTCATGGACATCGGGAAATGCACCGCGACTTCTTGTTTGCAGTGCAGCAAAATCCTCCGTAGGATGCGGCTTGCGGCGTTTCGCGCGGGCCTCGCCGCATGAGGATTCAAGGCCGGTCGGTCGGCCTTCTGTTTCCTGCGCAGAATCAACTCGCGCACAAGCCGCGTGGCCGGTTTGTGTCGATGCGCAGATCCATCGCGCGAAGACTTGGAACCGGCAAGCTCTTGCCGGACTTTGGAATATACGAAGCGGAGTAGTTGTGGGGATGCGAACGCATTATTGCGGCCTCGTGGACGAGGCCTTGGTCGATCGTGAAGTGAGCCTGTGCGGCTGGGCAGATACCCGGCGCGACCATGGCGGCGTGAT
>Ga0157375_10001464_pt1 | contig 20307 bp, 11 predicted proteins | sample M35metaG_FD_115311 | JGI IMG/M metagenome (GOLD analysis project Ga0157375, IMG submission 115311) | Miscanthus rhizosphere microbial communities from Kellogg Biological Station, Michigan, USA - M3-5 metaG | ecosystem: Host-associated > Plants > Roots > Rhizosphere > Soil | place: USA: Michigan... | reverse complement strand
CGGAACTCGTCCAAACCGATTCCTCACCGACAGCCTCCGCAAAGTAGTTTAATTGACGCTAATTAAGGAATGACATGGCAGCACGCAGAACAGTAAAGTCTTTTACCTCTTCTAAGGAAAAGGTAGTTGTAGCACCGATTGAGTTTGAGCTTGAGGGTGAAACCTTTGAAGCTTACGGACAGGTTCCCGGTGCAGTACTCTTGGAGTTTATCGCCGCATCCTCAGCCGAGGACTCCAATGGAACGGCAGGCGCAATTCTCGCCTATCTGAAGAGTTCCATGAATAAAGAAAACCACAAGCGATTCGACACGCTAATCCACGATCCTGAGAAGGCCATCGAGCTACAGGTTCTTGCTGATATTGTCGCACACCTCGTAGAAGAGCGTTCCTCGCGCCCTACCGAGTAGTCATAGGCGTTGGTCAAGATTTCTTGAAGTGGTGGCCGTATCATTACGGCCACTATCTTCTTGAAAAAGGTATTGACCTCTTGGAACTGTTCAACACTCATGATACCCAGCAGGTATTCGATATGATCGACAGCCTGCTCATTACGGACAGTGTCTATGACGATGCAAATGAGGGTAGAGTTGCTAAGCGCCGTGCACAGCTTAATAAAGAATATGGTAGAATTGGTATTGCCATAGACGACGATTTCGCTGCAAAGAACGGCGCGACCGGGGCGCTAGATGAACTTGAACCTAACGATGACGGCTCCCTTCCGGGACTCGAAGGTATCCCCATGATGGGCGGGTTCACCCCCAACCCCGAATAAGTCTATGATGAAAGTGAAGTGGTTTGGTTGGCCATTATCGGTAGTGCGTCTATCCAAATCCGCGCAGACGACAAGTTTTTTGAAGCGGATGTACAACGCGCAGTAAAGCGCATCAAGAATGTAACGATCCAACTCAAGGCTGACGTAGACCTTACAAAGGCGTCTAAGAAGATTCGCGATCTTAGGTACCGCATCACTTCCAAGGATGCGGTACTTAAGATTGACGCGAATACCGCCAAGGCAGAAGAAAAGCTCGCACGCCTTCTCGCTAAGTTCATCGACAAAGACCTGAATTTCAATGTGGTCGCAAATACGCAAGGCGCAAACACTGCTTTGCGCCAACTCCATGAGCGCTACAGGAACAAAAGAATTCCCTTCACCGCGCAGGCCGACACTGCCGCTGCCCGTGCGCAGCTAGCATGGGCCGCTCGTAACCGTAGTGTAGGGTTCACCGCGCACCTCGACCCGTCCACTCGTGCTGCACTTCAGGGTATGTTCAACACCTTGACAGGAACCCTGCCCTTTGATAAGATCAAGGGAGCCATTACGGGCATGGCCACCAACTTTGAAGGCCTTGCCGTAAAGGGTAGTGCTGTAGTTTCGGTACTGGGTAACATCAGTGCTGCCCTCGCAACAACCGGTGCAAACATCCTCAGCGTCGGTGGCGACATCACCCAGCTTGTCGGACTGACTGCCCTCCTTCCTACTGCCCTTGGCGCCATGGCCGCAATCCTCGTCGTAAACAAGATGGCGTGGAATGACTTTGGTGCTGCCCTCACAGGGACGGGAAAGAAGGCCTCCCAAGCCCTCGCTAAGCTTAACCCGATTGCGCGTGAAGCAGTACTGGGGCTTAAGGGCACATGGACCGCAATCCAGAAGCCTGTCCAGAATGCTTTCTGGGAGAAGATGGGGACCTCCCTTCAGGATACCGTACATAAGCTTCTCCCTAGCCTGAAGACAGGTCTTTCCGACGTTGGACGCTCCATGGGCGGACTCACTAGAGAGGCCCTTCTGGCGTTCGGTAAGCTCTCTGACGGTACGCTCGCGAGCATGCTGGGCTTCCTTGCCAAGGGCCTCTCCAACCTCAAGCCAGCCGTTCAGCCGTTCCTCGGTGCACTTACTACCCTAGGTAAAGTCGGTGCCTCCTACCTTCCGCAGTTCGGTACCTACCTCGCAGACGCCGCCAAGCACTTTGGCTCCTTCATTGCTGAAGCAGAGAAGACCGGCAAGATCAATGAGTGGATCGAAACCGGTACTAAGAGACTACAGGAACTTGGCTCAATTGCCAAATCCACAGTAGGATTCTTCACCGGACTCACCAACGCCGCACGTATGTCCGGTGCCCCCGGTCTGACGGAGATGGCAGACGGCATGAAGAATCTTGCCGCCGTAGCTAATGACGAGCCTTTCCGCTCCCGTCTTGTTGCCATCCTTGAGGGTGCACGCAAGGGTACGGATAAGATGGGCGACGGCCTGCGGACAGTCACCGACTTGTTCTCCAAGTCGGCCAAGTCCGTTGGTATCTTCCTCGGCGCTGCTGGCAGGGTCGGACAACTTACATTCGAGAATATCACAGGAATGTTCGACGGGACCGGACTCGGTTCCGGACTTCTTGATGCCGTAAATGGAATCGGTGACGCCCTCGACCTGATGAAGCCGGGGTTCAAAGACCTCGGAAGCTTGGTAGGAGACCTCGGAGAAATTTCTGGTGAAGTTCTCCGTAGCATGGCTCCCGGTCTTAACCAACTCTTCTCTACCCTTGGGGACGTAGTCGCTGGACTCAAGGACGGCGTCATGGACGCCATGCCTGTATTCAACAACTTCATTCAGGCTATCATGAATCTGGCTTCGGGTCCAATTGTGGGTCTCGCACAGATTTTTGGTAACCTCCTAACTGCCTTCTCGCAGCTTCCCGGACCTATCCAGACCGTACTGATGGCATTGGGCGGATTCCTCATCCTGAAGAATAGATTGTCAGGTGTGTTCGAGGGCATCCGAAAGAGTGCCGCCAACGCCTTCAACGGACTTGCTTACGATACGGATGGCGCTGGTCAGCGTACTTCTACCGCTTTTGGTAGAAACATGGAAAAAATTAGAGACGCATGGAAGCGCGTAGGTACGGCTTTTGACAACCCTCGTGTAGCCACCGGCCCGGCCCGTTCACTGGAGCGGGTTCAGGCAGCGTCGGGGCAGGCTATGCGTGCGCTAGGAACCACGGCTAACCAAGGACTCCGTGGTGCCGCGAACGGTGCTATGAGTATGCTGGGTGGACCATGGGGTGCTGCCCTCGCTGTAGCTGGTATCGCCATAGGCGTATTCGCTGAGAAGCAGGCTCAGGCTAAGGCCGAAGTGGACTCCCTTGCCGGTGCGCTGGACCAGCAGACCGGTGCCTTCACAGGTGCCGGAAAGAAGATGCTAACCGAAAAGGTCCTCGATGTCAACGCTGACGGGTGGGACGATCTCTTCCGTTCCGGTCGCCGCAACATGGAGGAACTGGTTAAGGCCACCAACCTTAACATGACTGAGGTGACTAAGCAACTCTCCAACCCTGAGGGTAGGGACGCGTACCTCAAGAACTGGCAGGCCATCGAGGATGCCATGGGTGATGGCAATGACATCACTGATGAGCTTGCTCGCTCTGTCGGTATGACAAAGGAGCAGTTCAAGGGTCTTTCCCAGACTGATCTCCACAACATGAACGACCAGATTAAGAAGGGTGCCGAGCTAGCCAAGCAGGCGGAGCAGAAGGTCAAGTCCGTTGCTGACGCCATGGGCACCAACACAATTGTTGCTGCTAAGCTGGCGCAGAACTATGACGTCCTTAGCAGTGCTACATCCAGTGCCAGTGCGAAGTTCAACGCCCTCAAGGAAAACCTTGACCTGCTCAACAACGGACAGGGCACGGCTCGTGCTGCAAGCCGTGACTACAAAAACCAGCTAGCTCAGACTGCCGACGAGATCAAGCGCCTCGTCACTGAGAACGGCGGAGTCATCGAGTCTACCGGACGAGTCAATGACGCGTTCCGTAGCACTCTCGTGGACTCCAAGGGTCAGTTCAGTGACGCCACACAGGCCGCACGAGACTTCTCCGTTGCAATGGAAGGGCAAGCTGACGGCATCCTGAAGACAGGTACTGCCGCACTTCAGGCTGCTCTCCAGAACAACGAGTCCATGCCGGATGCAGTTGCCAAGGCCATGACCGCCATGGACAAGCCTATGGCTGACATGCGCGCACAGTTGTCCAAGCTCGGATTTGACACCGGGCAGGTCAATGCCATCATGAAGCAACTGGGTCTCGACCCGACTAAGCTCAAGGGTGCCCTGTCTGTTGATACAAAACAGGCTGACATTAACATCGCTCGTTCGGCACTGGCCGCTGACGCATTTTCTAGGGGCAACTACACCGCTGTGTTGGCCGCTCTGCCTGATGATGCAAAGCAGAAGATCGGTGAAGCCACCAATACGGCTGAACTGTTTGCCAAGGGTGACTACGAGGGTATTCTTAAGGTACTTGACGAGACACCGGGCAAGCGCGAAGCTGCTTTGGCCGCGTTCTTGTCATATGACGGTACGGAATGGTACTCTTACCTGAAGGCACACAACCTCGTACCAAAGGAAGTAGAGGCGGCTAACGAAGCGGCTAAGGCTCTCGTCCCAGAAAAGGACATGAAGATTGTTGCAACAGACGCTGCAACTTCGGTACTTGACGGGGTTGGCGCATACATCCTCGGGGACAAGAACACCACCCTGAAGGCTACCGATCAGGTTACCTCAGTCCTATCACAGGTGAACAACTCGCCGCTGATGGATAAGAACAGCCAGTTCACGGTGACAGACCTTGTGACTCAGATGGTCAACAACGTCAACGCAAAGGGCTTGAATAACAAGCTTAGCACGTTGCAGACTAGCGACCTTGTCAGTAAGGTTCTTGCCGACGTAAACGCTAAGACGCTCAACGGTAAGAACAACAAGCTTACTACTCAAGACCTTGCCACGATGGTTGTACAGGCCGCTAATGCTGTGGTCCTGAAGGACAAGCAGAACACGATCACCACGAACGTCAACACGATTTACAGCGTATTTGGCAAGGCTGCGGGTGCTAGGGCACAACCCGGAGACCCGCTGAACCGCAACGGTTCCATCATTTCCAATGTTATGAACCCGTTCCGTGGTAAGTTTGCTCCGGAAAGCACCGCTAAATTCTTTGCCAATGGTGGAGTTGAAAACCACGTAGCGCAAATTGCACGCGGACGCACTCCGATAAGGTATTGGGCCGAACCGGAGACCGGTGGGGAGGCATACATCCCTTTGAGCAAGGGTAAGCGCCCCCGCTCTTTGAAGATTCTTGAAGAGGTTGCCAAGATGTTTGGCATGTCTCTCTTGAAGACATCTTTCGCTAACGGCGGAACAGTTGGCGGAAACTCAGCTTCCTCCAGTGCTGGGGTTTCCCCGTCTACCTCCAATGGTAACGTATCTTCTGCCCTCCTGTCAAGCATCTCTCGAAGCCTGCTCAAGGACAGCGGTGGTCTCAATAACGTCGGTGAGAACATTGTCAATGGTATAATTGGCGGTGTAAACAACAAGCGCGGTGCGGCTGTTGGTGTCATGAAGGGTCTCAGCGAAGACCTTGAAAACACAGTCAGAGTTGCCCTCGATATCCACTCCCCGTCCAAGGCATTCCTTGCGCTCGGTAAGTACATCGTTGACGGACTTGCTGCCGGTGTCAAGACCAACGCTGGTATTGTCTTCAAGAACATGGACACTCTGGTCAACCGAATCTACATGGCTACTTCTGACGTTGCCAAGGCAACGGGACGAAGCACCGCTAGCTCTCTGGCCCTACTCAGGACCCAGAGGAAGCTTAGTGTAGAGTGGTCAAGGATGGCTGCAAGCAAGTTCACAGACCAGATCGTGGACTACTACCAGAGGACTGGAAGTACCGGAAACCGCACGCTGGCAGACATTGTCCGCGCTCGTGATGACGTTAACTACCGCCTCGGTCAGGCTAACGAACGACTGAAGACTCAGAACGCGGACTACGCCAACACCGTCAAGGAAATCTCTTCCAAGATGACCGGCGAGTTCAAGCTGGGATCGAACATCCTCACGGAGACTCAGTCGTACGTTCCTTCGATGAACTTCAAGGATGTCAAGACCTACGCCACTGGTGTGCTAGGCCGTCTCCGCTCCTTCAACGCAAAGCTCCAGCGTCTTCGCAAGGCGGGTGTCGCCCCGGCACTCATCAACGAGGTGGCCAACCTTGGGTCTGCCGAAGGTAGCGCCATGGCTGACGCGTTGCTCAGCGGCAGTAGCAAGGACATCAACGGTCTGAACGCGGATGTAGCGGCCATATCGAGCATTTCAAACTCGATTGGTGTTTCTACAGCGGACGGTATGTACAAGGCCGGTCTGGATGCCACCAAGGGCCTTGTAGCGGGTCTTCTGAAGGACCAGTCCTCCTTGACTCAGGCAGCTACCCAGATTAGCAACAGACTCATCAACACGGTCAAGAACAATCTCGGTATCCGCTCCCCATCCCGCGTGTTCGCACAGCTTGGACGTTACACCACAGAGGGCTACATTGTCGGTCTTGACCAGATGCAGCCGGTCCTCAATCGACGTGTAGAGGCGCTTGTCAACACTGCACCTCGCAAGAGTAGCTTCAGCGGATTCAAGGATACCACAACCCCTATGGTCTCCACAAGTCCGGATGTTGCTCGGGACGTTGCTCCGACCATTGTCACCAATGTTTATCCTTCTCAGGGTCTAAACGAAACTCAGGTAGCCAACTCCGTTTCGGAAAACATCTACTGGCGACTATCTACCAAAATTTAGGAAATTATGTACCTCAAAACTGACAGAATCATAGTGACGCTGAAGGGCATCAATTTCCGTTCCTACCGTTCGGGCGGTACGGGTGAGTATGTTCTCGACCCTACCGCTCTTACGGGATGGGATGATGGAGTAACTGTGCGCAGGGATGCAACGGTACGCCCTGTGTCAAATGGTGACTTCAAAGAGCCATACACTTTTGGGTCCAGACTTATCGGTATCTCGGGCACCGCAATTGCCACCAGCCGGGGTGAGCTTCAGAGGATGCGTGATGCTCTTGCTGGAATTCTAGCTGACGGTGAGTATGCAGATATCAGTGTAGAAACCAGCGTCTCGACTCGATATGCTGTTGTAGGCCTTGAGAAATCGCTGGAGTGGGTTCAGCAGCATGATACAGTGGCGGCATTCCGTCTGGAGCTTTATGCTCCGGACCCACATATCTATGGGACGGAGAGGACAATAACACTCGGGGCCACAAACAACGTGGGAGGCGGTCTAATTTATCCTCTGGCGTACCCGCTAAATTACAACCCTGCAACCCTGCTAACCTACAACCCTACAATGGTAAATAACGGTAATGCTATCTCATGGCCTAAATTTAAGGTTACGGGAGATTACTACTCGGGGTTTACTCTCACCGATGGTAAGGACAACAAGGTTACCTATAACGGAATTGTCAGTACGGCTGCTCCGGTGGAGATAGATATGGGCAAGGGGACTGCAACTCAGAACGGCACCGACAAAACGGTACTGGTCTCTGAGCGGGACTGGTTCGGTATTTTACCGGGAGAAACAATCAAGCCAGAGTTTGTCCCAATCCAGAGCGCTACTGGTTGGTGTGATATAATTATCAGAGATACTTTTATTTAGTAGAAGGAACGACAAAATGACTTCAGGTTGGGGTGTAGACGCCACTGTCACAAACAGTGTAGCGACATCTGGAACAACATCGGCAGATGTTCGCAAGGTATGGGGCGCGCTTTATACAGCCGGTATTATTAGTGGGTGTATTATTACACGAAGCGCCTCGGCAATGACCTATACGGTCAGCACCGGTGTAGTGGCAATCTCGCCAGCAGGTGGGGAAGTTGTCATGGCTCCCGTCCAAGGCGCATCGGTAACCGCAGGTGCCGCTCCCGGAACAGGTACCCGCGTAGACGTGGTGTTTGCTACTCAGAGGCAACCAGCTAGTGGTGACTCCAATGTTACTCTAGGTGTTCTGTCCTTTGCGAACGAAGGGGCAGTTGCCCTACCTGCATGGTCTCAGGAACTAGGACGTTTCTTGGTGTCTGCGGGACAGACAAATGCCAAAGCAGCCACACAGATTGGAGATGTTAAATTCTCCATCCCATACGGTGGCACTCTAGGTCGTCTACATTACTGGCAGAACAAATTTGACGGAGACCTCTCCAGTACGATAAAGCGAGATGGATACGGTACCTTTAATCTGTCCACAGACAGGCTTGTCAGGTTTACTTACCGCGCAGTTCTGAGTGCAAAAGGTGCAGTCGGGTTCGATAATAGTAAGTACTGCGAGTATGGGTACATCTTCAACTCCGACCGTATCGGCGGCTCTGGAGACTTCATCATGCACACCACTCCGGGCCTACACCAAGCTTGGGGGACCTACGAGTTCAACTCTACCATTATTCTCCCTGCCGGTAAGAACACCGTATCTATGGCAGGGCTGAGGACCGTTGGTCCGGGTACTGTGGTACAGCATTATGGTACGGACGCTATGGGATATGGTCGTAATGGTGGCGAGTTTTCCGTGGTAGACCTAGGCCCTGCTAACTACGTAGGCATCTAAATGTGGAGTGCATATCTTTTCCAAACGACGACAGGGCAGATAGGGCCAAGACTTAATTATGAGTCAGTGGATTGGTCCATCGCCCTAAATGATGTTGAAGATATCAATCTAAGGCTCCGTAAAAGCGAACTGCCTGATATCGACCTCAAACGGTGGCTTTCTCCGTGGTGGGCCGGTGTAGTGCTTATGTGGAACAGGTCACCCGTAGTGGCAGGACCTATTATCAGTAGACCATATGAGAACACTGATTTCATCTCTCTGGGCTGTGGAGGAATCCGTTCTGTACTGACGAAGAGGTTTGTAGTCCCAGAGTTCACCAACTGGGATGAGCTACCCAAGTATGGGCATCTTGGATGGAAGAATCTAAGTCTGGGTACTATCGCAAAAAGAGTTGTTGAGGCTGCACAAGACAAGCCCGGTGGTAAACTTCCTATTACATACGCCCTCCCGGATATTACAGGAATCCACGAAAGAAACTATGAGGGGTTCAATGTAGCTAACCTTTCCGCCGATGATGTCTTGGTGAAATTATCAGAGGTCACTGGCGGACCTGATATAATGTTTAAACCAAGACTTTTGCAAGACAGTGTGTTGACATTTGATATGTGGACAGGCACTGACACTCAGCCGAGGATTTACCAGAAGCACACCCCCATATGGGACGTGACCCCTGTCAGAGGTTCTGTCGTTGACTTGAACTTTATCACAACTGGGACATATGAGACAGGTAGAGTATTCGCAGTCGGTACCGGTCAGGATAGGGGCACCGTAATCAAGGTAGCAACTGATCCTACCATGGTTCAGCAGCAATATCCACTTCTTGAGACCTATATTAACTACTCGAACAGTGAAGACCCGCAGGTTGTCCAAGGACACGCCAAGGCGAGTCTGGAGGCCAACACTGGCCCACTGGTTGAGGTACAAATGACCATAAGAGGCGACGGAGACATTCCTTTCGGGGAGTTCTGGCCCGGAGACCTCGTGAATGTAGTGACTAAGGGATGGTTGGCTGTCCCTGATGGTATAACCCAGATGCGCCTTTTGAGCATGTCTGGTGACAGCAGCAATAACGTGAGGGTCAGCCTACAGAGGGATGACCGTTACACGTAGAGACAGACGATGAGGCAGTAATGGAAGTAAGACGAATTAATCCTGAAGGCGGAGTTGTCCGTGAGATCATCGACCTCCGAAGGAGGGTAAGGTCTCAGGAAACCCGAGCATCCGGTAATATTGTCGTTCGCGAAACGCTAACTACCGAAGACCCCGAGACTGGGGTACAGACCATCATCGGACTGCTTCCGGATGGCACCTACGGCTTCCAGCCCTTCGTCGGTGACATTACCCCGCCTCCGGTGGCTACAGCCCCTACAGCGACCGTACAGCCCGGTTTGGTGACCGTTCGCTGGGACGGCAAGTTTGTTGATAATGCTACCAAGCCGCGAGACTTTGAGCAGGTCAACGTCATCGGGCACAAAATCGTGGATGGCGCTACTGTTTCCAGCCAGCAACTCGGACTTATCCGTAATGCGAACACGGCGTCCTACATCAATGAAGGCGTCATTGCAGAGGATGAAACTTGGCAGTTCTCCCTTGAATCCGAGGACTTCAACGGAAACAAGGCTGGTCTAAGTGCACGTAGTGCTACTATCACCATGATCGGCATCATGTCCCCTGCCCTTGTCGAGGACAAGCTTCAGGAGCTACGCGACGAGGACACCGCTCTCAGTGATCGTGCCGACGAGACTCAGGACGCCCTAGCAGATGCTCAGGCGCTCGCTGACGCCCTGTTGGCGAAGGGCCAGAACCTTGCCATCAACGGCGACTTTGACGCGCCTCTGGTGGCAGGTAAGCCCGTTACCGGGTGGCCTACCCTGACCCTGTCTTCCGTAGAGACTAATCCGAGCGTGGCACGGACCGGCACACAGTACCTGCGAGCCGCCCCTACGTCAAGCACGGCTTTTGCCTTCACTAATGACGTGACTTCCGCAAACGGTCGCACTTACCGTGCGGAGTACTGGGTCAAGCTTGGGCAGACCGCTGCCGTGACGGACGCTACCGCTACGGTAGGGTTCTACTTTGTTACCACCAAGCTTGACGGTACACTCAACACTTCCCCTCAGGCTGATACAACTGTCCCTGTAGCCTCCCTTACAACTACCGGGTGGACTAAGGTCACCAAAGACTACACGGTAACACAGGATGTCAGCAAAATCAAGTTCGGCCCACGACTTACGGGCAATGGTAACGTCTACTACATCGACAGCTTCAAGGTTACCGATGTCACAGAAGCCCTCGCAGCACAGCAGAAGGCGGACTCAGCCTTCGCCAATGCTCAGCAGGCCGCTGAAGCTGCGGGAAATGCCGCGACCTCAGCCGACTCCAAAAACAAGAACTGGTACCAGACAGGTGCCCCGGCAGGTATCTCCCACAAGGATGGTGATACTTGGTTCGATACAGACGATGATAACAGAATCTATGTCTGGAACGCAACAACCAAGCAATGGGTTGACATGCGTGACAAAGCTATTGCCGCTGCTGCTAATATTGCAACCGGAGCCAAGGCCACAGCCGATGGTAAGAACACCAGCTACTGGGGCACCACGCAGCCAACAGGCGGAACCTACAAGGATGGGGACCTGTTCTTCAACACCGCTGAAGGCAACAAAATGTACCTCTACAAGGCCGGAGTCGGCTTCGTAGGGTTCCAAGATGCTGCCATTGCTGCTGCCAATCAGGCGGCTACTGGCGCTCAGACAACAGCCAGCGGAAAGAACTCTAACTACTACGCTTCGAGTGCACCGACCACTGGAACTTACCGGGATGGTGATACGTGGTTCGATACAGCCAATGGTAACCGCGTCAACATCCGTCAGGGGTCTTCGTGGGTGACCATTCAGGACGCAGCGATTGCTGCTGCCTCTGCGGCTGCTACAGGCGCTCAGGCAACTGCGGACGGTAAGAACAAGAACTACTATAATGCCACCAAGCCAACAGGCGGAACCTACAAGGATGGGGACCAGTGGTTCGACACAGGAAACGGCAACAAGCTCTACCTGTGGAAGGCAGCGAATAATGACTGGGTCGCTTTCCAAGATGCCGCCATTGCTTCTCTGAACACCGCCGTGACTGCTGCCAAGGCTTCCGCTGATGGCAAGACAACTACATATTACCAGCCAGCCCAGCCGTCCGGTGGGACGTATATCAAGGGTGACATCTGGATTGATACAGATGATAACTACAAGATGTACATGTACCCCGGAACTGGTACCACGTGGGTGTCCGTTCAGGACTCCAACGCGGCTCTGACTGCTGCCAATGGTAAAAACAAGTCTACCATGTCTGGCACTGCTCCGTCAAGCCCTGCCACAGGTGACATCTGGATCGACACCGCAAGCGGTAACCAGATCAAGACATGGAGCGGTACTGCATGGTCTGACGCACGCGACACCTCGATTGCCGCTGCCGCTGCGGCGGCAACTGCGGCTCAAGGGTCTGCTAATGGTAAGAATACAGTATACTACCAGACAACTATGCCGACTGGCGGAACTTACCGCGCAGGTGATACTTGGTTTGACACAGATGATGGCAACAAGGTTTATGTCCACAATGGTACAACATTCGTTGCGACCCCATTTGGAACCAATGCTATCGCAAACCAAGCCATCACCAATGCCCAAATCTTTGATGCCACAATTCAGGCCGCTAAGATTGGGTCTGTAGACGCTGGAACCATTACGGTCGGAACACTTGACGCTAACCGTATTGCTGCTAGCACTATTGGTGTTGAAAAACTCCTTGTCGGAAGCATGGACAACCTCGTAAGCAATCCGCTGTTCAAGAGTGTTGACGGGTCCAATACTGCCGCTGGGTGGTCAGGCGCAAGTGCAGGCCCCGGCTCCGATTGGGACACTTCTGTCGTCTACCCCGGATCAGACCGATCCTACAGAATGCAGCAGCAAACTGCTGGTAGCTCCAACATGACCATGTATGGGCCACAGAGCAACTGGATTCCGGTGATCGCGGGTGAAAGCTACCGAGTGGGTTCTTGGATCATGCTTACCGGTGCGGCCCCGCTCTCTGGCTCAACGCCTTTGGCACAGCAAGTATACTTCTACGACATCAACAAGACACTGCTCGCAACTGGGGGGAACGTCAGGGCCGGTGCTGCCGCAGACAACGCTCTTTACAACACGTGGCAGCTAGCCAGTGGACTTGTCAAAGCCCCTGCCGGTGCTGTGTACATGCGTCCGCGTTTTACAGCATACATGACCAACGGAGCTACTCCGACTACCGCCAAGGTGTACATCGGCACAACAAACGCCTACCGAGCCGCTGATGGGTCTCTGATCGTTGATGGCTCAATTGTGGCCGGATCAGCAATCATTGCTGACGGTGCGATTGGGAACGCCCAGATCACAGACGCTACTATCACCACTGCAAAAATCAGCAGCATTGACGCCGGAAAAATCCAGTCGGGTTTCATCGACTCTCAGCGAATTGATGCAGGCTCTATTTCTGCCAACAAACTGGCTGTAGGAGATTTCGCTAACCTGCTGGATGACCCGTCATTTGAGGCAGGACCGGTTAAGTCTCCGTGGGTCGTTACGGGTGGCGCGGCTATCCAGACTGATAGTGGACGAAACAACACAATGGTGCTGCGCTCAAACTCCGGACGCACTGCTGCAATTGTCGGTACACTAAATAATGTTAGGCTAGCTACAAACGATTCATTTATCTTCCGCATGTGGTTGTACATCAACGTCACAACAACATCTGCGGGCCAAATCAAGGTACTTGGGCAATACAAGACTAAGGCCGGGACTGTAGTCAATACAGCCACGCTACTCAGCGTGCCATCAGGAACCACCTCCGGGTGGAGAATGTATGAGTCAAGCCCCGCTGTCAAGATCACTGACACGTCCATTGAAAGCATGACCGTTCAGCTTTCTGTAGATACCGCCTACACAGGTATAGCCATCTTCGATGATCTCGAAGTACGCCGCCAGACAGGTGCCACGCTCATCGAGCAGGGGTCCATCACAACAGGACACGTCACATCCACTGGACTGGACGCTGGTGCGATCACTGCTGGGACAATCACAGGTCTTCAGATTCAAGCTGGTGCAATTACGGCTGACAAGATGCTCCTTACCAGCTTTGACAACCTTGTTGAGAACGGTGGATTTGAGTACGGCCTGACTGGATGGGCCTCGGCAACTAACTGGACATTGGATACCACCAATGGTAGGGTAACACCTAACTGCCTGAAGGTAACGGGCATCACCGCCAGAACATTCGGGCCTTCCACAAATGCATATGTGCCTATTGAGGCCGGGGATCAGGACGCTTACCGTCTCTCCGGATGGGTGAAGACCACTGCTACATCTGGTGACGTGGCTGAGCTTTGCATGTACTACTACGATGCAAACAAGGGATTCATCTCCAACTCAAACTATGTCATCCCGACTGCATCTACAGACAGCACGTGGAGATTCTTCTCTAAGCTGTTCGTGCCTCCCGCTGGCATTGCCTACTTCAGGGTACGCATCAATTCTACAATGACCAACGCGGCTGACATCATGTACTTCGATGATGTCTCTGTGAACAAGGCTGTCGGTGCTGACCTCATCGTTGACGGTGCGATCAAAACCCAGCACATGACCTCTGGCACAATTGATGCCGGTGTAATCACCTCTGGGTCCATCAAGGCTCTTCAGTTGAGCGGTAAGTCTATCACAGCCGACAAGCTGCTGATTTCCTCAACAGATAACGTCATTCAGGAAGGTAACTTCGTCGGTGGCGGTATCCACTGGACTCTCGCCAGCGATCAGGTTCCTAACACAGGATGGACATGGAGCGCCACAGCAGGCCGCAACTCAACCCCTGCCATGAACGTAGCCAATACGGCTGTCAAGCAGGAATCGTGGAACGCCGTACCGACATCCTACACTAATGGAGTCCCGACAAAAACTAGGTACGAGTACACTACGGACGGCAATAACGCCTTCCGTATCTCGGCATGGGTAAAATCCACTGTCACGGTCCCTGTGAGCGGTGCAATGGTTGCCGTCCAGTTTAAGACCTCCGCTGGTGTCGTGTCCTACGCTTTTGTGCCGTACACCGTTCCCGGAGCAACCCCCGGAACCCTCGTTGCGGCTACAATCCCGGCCAACACGTGGACAGAGATCACAGGAATGATCACCACTCCTGCTGATAACGTGTCAATCGCCTTCGGTGTCCAGAGTGCGGCTACGCTTACCTCGGGCACTTTGACATGGGACTCTGTGACAGCTACTCGTGCCTCGAACGGTGAACTTATCGTAGACGGTACTATCTTGACGCAGCACCTCAAGGCTGGTAGCATTGATGCTGGTGTCCTCTCCGCTAACTCCATCACCGCAGCGCAGATCGGGGCGGGGGCCGTAACGGCGGAGAAGCTGACAGTCGGTATTGGGAGCAACCTTATTCCTGATCCGGGCTTCCTAAACCCGGCTATAACTAAGCTACGCAACGATAACTCATACGGCACGACAGCCACAAACGCTACTACAGGTAACCTTGACTGGACTGTGACTGCCACCACCAATAGCTACTTCCGTCCGTTGGGCGTCACTCAGTCTGCAACAGTGCTTAAAGACTGGATTCCTGTCCTTCCCGGAGAGAAGTATGCATTCTCCGTGGACATCACGCTTGCTACGGGAATGACCGGAGATGTCCGCATCACCGGTCGAACCAAGGACGGTGTCTCGACCACTCCAGCATTCAGCACTTTGGTAAACTTCCCGTCGCTTGTAGAAGGGCAACAGCAGGTCACGTACTTTGCCGAGGTACCGGCAGGCATCTACTGGATGCTGCCTGAAATCCGCGTCAGCGGTGCCACTGGTGTCGTCAACATTGCCCCTAACTCACTCAGCCTCCGTCTCAGGGCCGTTGGGGAGCTTATTGTAGACGGGGCTATCACCACTGACAAGATTAAAGCAGGGGCAGTGGATGCGGGCAAGCTGGCCGCTGGTGCTGTTACAGCGGTAGCCGTAGGGGCCAAGTCTATCACAACGGACAAGCTGGTCGTCTCTTCCACCAATAACCTACTCATCGAGCCTGACTTCGGCCTCAACGGTATTTCGTGGACTACCGGAACCAACATGACGATCAACGCGACGGCAGGGCGTGGGTCCACTCCGGCCCTCCGGTTCACCGGAACAACTGCGGCTCAGAACAGCTACAACCTAGTTGCCAAGAACCCGGATGTCACCAACAAGATTGCCGTGGACTCCGACAACCGCTTTAGAGCATCGTTCTGGGTAAAGTCTACTGAGGCGCTTCCTGTTAATGCGGTCAAGCTTGCAATGCGTCGTTACACTACGGGTACAGCACAGACTGCTATAACAATGGTTGGTAATGATGCTGTACTGGTTCCGAATGTTTGGACACAATTCCAAGCTGTATCCCCCGCACTGGCTAGCAACGTTATCGCCCTTGATTTCTACCTAATCGTTGATAACCTTACAACAGGTGGTATCACCGATATTGACGCAGTTTCGGTGACTCGTGCCGCAGATGGTAAACTTATCGTGGACGGTGAAGTTACCGCGACCAAGCTGGAGACAAACTTGGTTCTCGCCACCAAGATCATTGCCGGTTCCGAGACAGGGACACACGCGGCCATGGAGCCTACTGGGTTCAAGGTCTACGCTGCTGATCCCGGTGGTGGGTCTCCTGTAGAAGTTGTCCGTCTGGGTGTTGCTGCAACTGATGATTACTTCGCCATCACAAAGTCCAACGGCGACTTGGCGGCTTCCATCTCGCAGGATGGTGTCGTGTCGGCTCTGGACGTGAACGCCTCACGCGGCCTCTTCTACAAGGGCGACGAGTTGCAGGCTTTGCTTGATGACAAGCCTCGCGGTGTTGTTGCGGCAGCTTACCGTGATACTAGCTCTGCGGTCAACGGCGGAACCACCAACGGTGATATCCCGTACCTGCGTTTGGAAGCATTCATGGAAGTTGGTCGAGTCTATAAAATCTCCACATCCCCTTTGAGAATTTCAAGGGATGCTGGTGCATCAGTAACGGTTGGTATCAAGTACAACAGCACTGGAAATGCAACAACTCCAGCACTCGCTACGGTGTCCTCCGGTAACTTGACACAGTCTATCGTCTGGGACGAGGCTAATGCCCCGATGATGCAGGAATTGTTCGCGCTTACCACAGGATCGTCCCGCTGGGTCTCCTTCCTGATCTGGTTGGGAGCAGTTGGTGGTAATGCTGGATTCCGGCCAGCAGCAGGATATCCGGCACGTCTCATCATTGAGGACGTTGGGCCAAACCGTAACACCATCGGTAGTGGTGTCTCCGTTGATGGAAACGCTACACCTCCAGCAGCTAAGAACACCTACACCAAGCAGTACTTCGCATCGGGAAGCTCCAGCTACAAGGGAGACGGAACCGTATACTCCTTCGATGCTGGTAGAATGTACCAAGGACTTTCTCCTGCTGGCTACGGTAACCTGAAGTCCCTTGCGTACTTCCCAAGCATGACAGGTGACCTTAGCGGCGCTATCGTGAACAACATCCGAGTGTACTTCATGTTTGACCACTGGTACTACAACTCCGGTGGTACAGCACGAATCACCTTGCACGGACAGTCCGGACTTCCGGCCACGTTCCCGACCACATACGGAACACCTGCCGTATCCTCCGGAGGATGGCCGAAACCGGGTGACCGTTGGGTGACCATCCCATCCAGCTACTACGGCGGGTTTGTCAACGGAACCTACAAGGGTGTCGCTCTTGAAGGTGACGGCACCTACGGTACATACGGTATCGCCCAACGTCCAGTTATTGAAATCAGCTACACTAAGTAAGGATTCAGATGTCTAATCTACTGAAATATGCCCGAGCGAGAGACGACCAGAATTTCATCTGGCGAATCGCTGCCGCCATGATGGTCCACGCGCAGGAAATCGAACACTGGGAGTTGCCTGCAAACCAGCGGGCACTGGTCGAATGGGTGCTGGCTAACCCCATGGTGGCCCACCAGACCATGGTGAACCACGTGTCCACCAACACATCAATTGCAGCGAATGTGTCCGTGGAGAACGGCGCAGTCAGTACCGATGCCGTTCCAGATGATGACATCCAGTATGTCGTCAATCAGGCTTGGGATGCTGTAGCGCTTAGCGCATTCTAGCAGGTAGAGGGGGTGCCGTCAATGACCGGCGGTACTCCCTCTTCTTTCCTGCGGTATAATAGAGTTATTACGAAATGACATTGACGAATAGGAAACCTATGTCAGAATACCCAGAAATTGACTACTCCGCCGTGGCAAAGTCCATGGCGACAGAGTATGCCAATGAAGTTTTCATGAAAAAGCAATATGAGAATATCATTGGAACGCTCAAGGCGCAACGTGACGCCCTCCAACACCAGCTAAATGACGCCAACGCAAGGCTTACGGCCATCCACAACGATGCGCCAGCCCCGGTTGAGGCAGAAAAGACCGAAGAAGATGAATCAGTATAGAGTAAAGGCGAGGGGAACGTCCCTTACTTTCGAAGGTATCAAGATTGCTACCGCTTCAAGTCGTGGAGATGGCCCGCGTTGGATTGAATTTACCCTATACAAGGCCGCAACCGGACAGTATGTCGTGGAACGGATCGGAAAAACCACTGTTTTCCACCGGTACGACTGTGAAATTACCCAGAAAAACGGCCTAGATGCGGTAGAATACGACGAAATTCCGCGAGGATTCGTCCCCTGCTTCAAGTGCAAGCCTTCCCGTATCGACCCTGAAGGCCTGTTCCCGGAGAAGGACCGACCCTTCTTCCAGACTTGCGATAAGCCGGAAGGTGTGATAAAGTTCTTGGAACAGAGGGGCAAGTACGACGACCTGATGTACCTGACGAACGTGTCTCGCGACCTCCTAGCGGAGGCTTCCGAGCATGACGCCGGTATCTACAACGTGTACGTCGAGCAGAAGCTCGAATAGACAACTGGGCTGTTTTGTGGTAAGATTGGTGTATGAAACTTATCCTTGACGAAGCCCCCATCGCACTCATTGAGTACATCAGTACTCATCTACCTGAATCCCTTCGGGGCGAGGTGGAGGTGGCAAGCCCCGATGAGTTTGAGTACAATGATTCCGCTCTCGGGCGCTGGACCCAGCTAGTACTGGCTGGGGAAGGTGCCCGTTTGTGGTCTAACACGGTGAACAAGAACTCCCCTATCTACGCAGGCAACCTGCCGTCAACAAGCCGGGAAGCCGACCTCGCAATTGCCGATCTGGTTTACACCAAGCAGCAACTTGACTTCTACAAGAGCTTTGGGGTAACATATATAGGTCGTGTTGAGGTTGACCCTCGAAACCTTCTGGTCATCGACCACAAGAAGGCCAAGGAGCGCCATGACGTATATCTCTCAGAGCCTCTGGGTGCCCTTCTAAGCGCCTCTCCTGCCGACTGGTGGGGATCGCTCGGTGTCGTGTCTGCTGGCTCTGTAGACAAGCTTCAGGCCTTTGTGGAGGCTATGCCAGATGTTGTCCCCCTCGCGTATACAGACGGAGCAGCAGCTAAGCTTCGGTATCTGGATGTCGATCATGTCAAACTGGATGAGCCAAAGTATCTTGAGGACGGTTCTCCTGATCTTAGGTACGGGCGAAACATGCGTGGGCTGGCTAACAGTCTGTTCCTGACACCCATGAAGTAACACAATGTAGTAACAAATGCAAATCAAATAAAGGAAAACTATGCCGCAACTACCGGGCGATATCAACATGCACCTCGTGAACAACATCGAGACAGCATGGGACATGAAAAGATGGCTAGGCGAACGAAGAGAATTCAATGTCATGGGTTTGGACACCGAAACATCGGGTCTTGACGCTTGGGCACCTGATGCAAGGCTCCGACTTATTCAGATCGGAGACCACAAAACCGGATGGGCCATTCCTTGGGAGGGATGGGGCGGAGTCGCAATCGAATGTATGAACGCTTGGGAAGGTCAGTGGACCCTCCACAACGCAGCATTCGACTACAAGTGGCTCAAGAAGCACGCTGGCTGGGAAATGCCGTGGCACCGAACCCATGACACAATGATCATGGGTCAGATTGAGCGTCCCGGTGATCGCAATGACCTGAAATACCTCTCCACACAGTTCATCGACCCGCGTGCAGACGCAGGGCAGAAGGATTTGAAGGATGCCATGGCCAAAAACGGCTGGGGCTGGGGAGATATTCCGGTTGATCTGGAGTCGTACTGGGTGTATTCGGCCCTCGACCCGATCCTCGCTGCCCACATGTACACCCACTTCCAGACCGAGAAGAAATTCCCGGAAACGTACGACCTTGAGATGGCTGTACGCCGTATCTGCACCAACATGGAACTCGACGGCATGCGTGTAAATCTTGAGTACTCGCAGCGGAAGTTCGATGAACTCAACGCTTACGTCGAAAACTCCAAGAAATGGGCGCAGGACACCTTCGGATTCTCCATCGGTTCCAACGTCCAGCTTGCGGACTACTTCGCAAACACTCTGGGTGCCAAGTTCGATGTCTTCACATCCACTAACAACCCGTCCGTGAACAAGCAGCAACTGGACATCTTCAAGCACGCTGATGATCCGAAGGTCCAGCAGATGGCGAAGTTCGTCCTCGATGTACGCAACTACGATAAAATCTCCAACTCGTACTTCAAGAACTTCGTGTCCATGCAGCGAGACGGGATTCTTCACCCGTCAATCAAGACTATGGGTGCCCGTACCGGACGTATGTCCGTTACTGACCCCGCGTTGCAGACTATTCCATCGAAAGACTCCCTTGTTCGTGGTGCGTTCATTCCGTCTAATCCCGATGAGTCTATCGTATCTTGTGACTACTCGCAAGTGGAATTGCGACTTATG
>Ga0157375_10001463_pt1 | contig 20315 bp, 27 predicted proteins | sample M35metaG_FD_115311 | JGI IMG/M metagenome (GOLD analysis project Ga0157375, IMG submission 115311) | Miscanthus rhizosphere microbial communities from Kellogg Biological Station, Michigan, USA - M3-5 metaG | ecosystem: Host-associated > Plants > Roots > Rhizosphere > Soil | place: USA: Michigan... | reverse complement strand
TTGCTCAATTTCTTCAGGCACAGATAACTTTAACTTCCCCGCTCGATAACCAATTGTTTCCTGTCAACTATTCGGATACTACTGCTACTGTGCAATTTACCGGGACGATCACAGGAGGAGTGAATTCGATCAAGATTTATGAAAGTGTGGACGGCGCCTTGCCGTTTAATTTCATACAGTCTCAGAACATTTCGGGGACTACCATTAATACTACCGTAGTCATTAGCAGGATAGGCGGATCATTCCTTCATAGGCACGCTTATCAGATAACCTCTGTCACTGGAACAACTGAGTCCGCTCCATTAATTACCATTTCAAATATAGTCGCGGGTGATGTGTACCTTATAAATGGGCAGTCAAATGCAGTTGCTCAACAACGAGTGATGAACCTCGCGAATGATGCCAATGCAGATGCAGGGGTAAACCAGCAATGGGTCAGGTCATGGGGAAACGCAAAAATATTTTCGCCTTTTGTTCATCAATGGTTTGTTGCAGATGGTAACGCCGGCGAAAACGGGAATGGAAATATTGGACAATGGGCAATGAGAATGGCGGCTAATATTGTTCAGACCAGAAATCTTCCGGTTTGCATCATCAACGGCGGCACGGGTGGAGCACCCATATCCTATTTTCAAAAGGCAAATGGTAGCGAAACTCCAAACAATTACAACCGGCTATTAAATCGCACAAATGAAGCTTTCGTCAGAACCAAAATCAGGGCCATATTTTGGTACCAGGGGGAATCGAATTGGGGAGATCCCTTCAACAACCCATTAGAAAGCATTACTACTGCCCAATATATCACGGCTTTCAACACCTTATTTAATAATTGGAAAAATGTAGACTTTACCAGCGTTGAAAAGTTCTACCTGGTTCAACCAAGATTCGGTTGCTGGAGTTTTGCGGATACTGCGCTAAGAATACAGGAAGCATTCCGTCAAATTGATGAAAGTAATACTCAGATTTCACTACTCACCAATAGCAATTCTGATCAAGTCACCGAAGGCGGTTTCCCACTTCCCTGTCACTATTTTTATGTGAATGGCTATCAGCGCTTGGGTAACGAGGCGAGTAATTTTCTTTTGCGGGACTTGTACGGGCAGGCCATGTCACCCGCTATCGAGCCACCTGCTCCATCTTTTGCGAATTTCACAAATAAGATTCCCTTAACCGGTATAGCAACAGAAATCACCATATTTCCCAAGGACATGACGACTGCCCTTACGGTAGTAGGGGACAACACTGGCAATTTCGAGTTGAAAGGGATAAATGCGTCGCAATCCTGGACCGTTAATTCAGTAACCGTTCCGGGCGGAACACCCAGGATTGTGATTGGGTTTACCCGAAATGGAGCGACAAACACAAATCCCGGCAATATCTCGTATATAAGTCATACGGGAACGGCCAGCCCTGTGATCATAAATAGCAATGGTCTGGGCATGGAAAATTATTCCAATCTGGCCATTGATTTAGGCATACTCCCCCTTGATCCCCTTGAGCTCACCGCATCCAAAAAAGACAAGGGTAATGCCCTTCATTGGAATGTGGAAACCAATGAGGATTTCCGTCAATTTATCGTTGAACGAAGCGAAGACGGCCAAAACTTCATTGAAATTGCTTCGATAAACCCCAGCAACCTGTCTTTGAAGGCGAGTTACGATTACACGGATCAAAGCCCAACTTCCAAGTGCCTCTACAGGGTAAAGGGTTTGAAGAGGGCTGGCAATTATATCTATAGCCAGGTGGTAGCGATCTCTGGTAATTCAAGGACCGTTTCAGGACTGTTGGTTTATCCCAACCCCGTTACCGACCGGGCCACCTTCAGTTTGAACCTGGATGAGGCCACTATGGCAGATATACAGATCTTCTCCGTGTCCGGAAAATTGATGTCGACCCGCAAAATCAATCTCCAGAGGGGCGCCAATTATGTGGGTGTTTCCGAAGCCACACTGCTCAATCCTGGTATTTACCTGCTCCGCGTGGTTACGCCGGACCAGACCTTTACCGGAAGGCTGGTAAAGTCTAAATAATCAGCAGGGAAAGCCCCATTTTTTCTGAAAAAATGGCTCAACTATTTGGCAGGTAAGCATTCCTCTCTTACCTTTGCATCCCCATTCAAAAGGGGGATTTTCGGTATGTCTCAGAGAATCAGAATCAAATTGCAGTCTTACGATCACAACCTGGTAGATAAGTCTGCCGAAAAAATCGTGAAAACTGTACGCAGCACCGGCGCCGTGGTTACGGGTCCAATTCCTTTACCCACGCAAAAGAAGATTTTCACGGTTTTGCGTTCACCACATGTGAACAAGAAGGCCCGTGAACAATTCCAGCTTTGCACGCACAAGCGTTTGCTGGATATCTATACTTCTTCTTCCCGCACAGTTGATGCACTGAGCAAATTGGATCTGCCAAGTGGTGTGGATGTTGAAATCAAAGCCTGACAGCAGGACTTGATTAAACAATAAACTTAGTTCTTATAATAAACCTATCTCTCAACTCCGGTCCAGCGGGCCGGATAAAAGAGCGCTGGGGGAGATGAAAAAGCGAAAGTTTGACATCTCAGTAAAGTCTAAATATGAACAGGCCCTTCGAGGTTTGTTTAGCTCCGGTACTTCCGACTCCGACACGATGTGTAGGGGACAAAGGAAAAGGTCGTAGCCAAACGGGGATTGAAATCCTGCTGATTAAGCATCAGGGTTGTCCTTTTAAGCTCAGGGCATAAATAGAACAACAATGAAAGGAATTATTGGAAAAAAGATCGGCATGACCAGCATCTTCAGTCCCGATGGTAAGCAGACATCCTGCACCATCATTGAAGCGGGTCCCTGTGTTGTGACGCAAGTCAAGACCACGGAATCCGACGGATACAATGCCCTCCAAATCGCTTTCGGCGACAAGAAAGAAAAACACTCCAACGCAGCCGCAAAGAATCACTTCGCCAAAGCAAATACAGCTCCCAAAAAAGTAGTTAAAGAACTTCGCGATACCACCCTCTCAAAAGCCATTGGTGAAACCATCACCGTTGACATTTTTGCCGAAGGCGAAAAAGTTGATGTGGTTGGAACAACCAAGGGTAAAGGTTTTCAGGGTGTGGTTAAACGTCATGGTTTCCATGGTGTGGGTGAACAGAGTCACGGTCAACACGATCGTCAGCGCGCCCCGGGTTCTATTGGTAACTCATCCGATGCTTCACGTGTATTTAAAGGCATGCGCATGGCAGGCCGCATGGGTGGTGACAGGGTGAAAGTGAAGAGCCTGAAAGTGGTGAAGATTTTTCCTGAAAAAAATTATATCCTGGTAAGCGGTTCGGTTCCGGGTCATAACGGTTCCATCGTTTTAATTCAGAAATAAATTTCAACAATGCAAGTAGACATTCTTAATAGCAAAGGGTCGAAGACCGGCAGAACGGTGGAATTGCCTGAAGAAATTTTTGGCATCGAACCCAATGAACACGTAGTGCACCTCGCCGTGAAGCAATACCTGGCTGCACAACGCCAGGGTAACCATAAGGTGAAGACGCGCGCAGAGGTTCATGGTGCAAGCCGCAAACTGCATCGCCAGAAAGGTACGGGTGGTTCACGTAAGGGTAATATCCGTAACCCTTTGTACAAGGGTGGTGGTACGATTTTCGGACCGAAGCCGCACGATTACGATTTCAAATTGAATCGTAAAGTGAAGGATCTCGCCAAGATGAGTGCACTTTCTTACAAGGCAAAGAACAATGCCATCATGATCCTGGAAGACCTGAAGATGGATGCGCCGAAGACCAAAGAATTCGTTGAAGTGCTGAAGAGCCTGAAGATAGACGGAAAGAAAACTTTGTTCGTCCTTCCTGAAAATAACGATAACGTATACCTGAGCCTGCGCAATGTTCCCACTGTGGAAGGTACGGCGCTGAGCGATATTCATACTTATGATATCGTGCATGCTGATGTGCTGGTGCTCACGGAAACTGCGGCCAAGGTATTTGCCGAAGACGCAGCTGAAGTAAAAGCTTAATTGAAAACCCGATAAAAAGGTAATCATGAAACTGTCTGAAGTATTAGTAAAACCCATCGTTTCGGAAAAGGCAAATGCCCAGCAGGAGAAATTGCGCCGTTACGCATTCAGGGTGAGCAGGAAGGCCAACAAACTGGAGATCAAGAAAGCCGTGGAAGAATTTTATGGCGTGACTGTGGTTGATGTGAACACTTCCGTGGTTCCGGGAAAAAACAAGACCCGCTTCACCAAGGCAGGTTATATCAAGGGACAGAAGCAGGCGTTCAAGAAAGCGTTGATCACCATTGCAGAGGGAGAATCCATCGATTTGTATTCCAACATCTGATAATAAACAACATTATAGCCCGCGAAGCTGAAAATTTCGCTGAAAAAAAGATCACATGGCACTGAGAAAATATAAACCGGTTACCGCAGGAACGCGCTGGAGAATTGGCAACGCGTACGCGGAGATTACAAGCGACACGCCTGAAAAGAGCCTTTTGGAAAAGGTGAAATCAACCGGCGGCCGTAACGTACAGGGTCGTCGTAGCATGCGCTACATCGGCGGTGGACATAAAAAAATGTATCGCGTCGTGGATTTCAAGCGCGACAAGAAAAATATTGAAGCTATTGTTGCCACCATCGAGTACGATCCGAATCGTTCAGCGTTCATCGCGCTGTTGAATTACAAGGACGGTGAAAAACGTTATATCATCGCTCCCCAGGGATTGCAGGTAGGCACAAGCGTTATTAGTGGTGATGACGTGGCTCCTGAAATCGGGAACGCACTCATGTTGAAGAACATGCCGCTGGGTACCAATGTGCACAATATTGAATTGCATCCGGGCCAGGGTGGAAATATTGCGCGCAGCGCGGGCTCTTCTGCACAATTGACCAACAAGGAAGAGAAATATGCCGTGTTGAAAATGCCATCAGGCGAATTGAGGAAGGTGTTGATCAAGTGTTATGCAACTGTTGGCGTGGTATCAAACAGCGATCACAACCTGCAAAGCATGGGTAAGGCCGGCCGCAATCGTTGGAGGGGTATTCGTCCCCGCAACCGCGGTGTGGCTATGAACCCCGTTGATCACCCGATGGGCGGTGGTGAAGGTAAGGCTTCAGGTGGTCACCCCAGGTCACGCACTGGAAAGTATGCGAAAGGATTGAAGACACGCAAGCATAAGGGTTCAGACAAACTGATCCTGCAGAGAAAGAATGGCAAGAAGCTGACCAAGTAAAAACAAACTATCAACTCAAATTCATAAACGAACATGGGTCGTTCAATTAAAAAAGGTCCTTATGTAGCCGCCAGCCTCGAAGGCAAAGTGTTGGCTATAAACGACGGGAAGTCAAAGAAAGCGGTGATCAAGACCTGGTCACGCAGAAGCACCATCACGCCCGATTTCGTGGGACATACTTTCGCCGTGCACAACGGTAACAAGTTCATCCCGGTATACGTAACGGAATTCATGGTGGGTCACAAACTGGGAGAATTTGCTCCCACCCGGAACTTCAAAGGACATTCTAGTAAAAAGGTTGTTTAAGCCCGACACCCGGTGTCTGGATTGAACTGAAATAAATAAAACAATGGAAGCAGTAGCTAAACTAAAGAATTATCCCACTTCACCCCGTAAGATGCGGTTGCTTGCCGACGAAATTCGTGGCATGAAGGTGGAGAAGGCCCTGGCCCTGTTGGATCATCATCCGCAGCATTCTGCCACGCCCCTGGGAAAATTGCTGAATTCAGCCGTGTTCAACTGGAAGCACAAGAATGAAGGACAGGATGAAGGCGCATTGGTCGTGAAGGCAATATTTGTAGATGGTGCAAAGACTTTGAAGCGTATGCGTCCGGCACCGCAGGGTCGCGGCTACCGTGTACGCAAGCGCAGTAATCACGTAACCATTATCGTAGATCAAAAGAACGGATAAGCGCAAGCGCTTTCCGAAAAATAAAACGAATTAAAAACCGAATATGGGTCAAAAAACAAATCCTATTGGTGCAAGGTTAGGGATCATCCGCGGATGGGAATCTAACTGGTATGGAAATAAAAAGGATTATTCCGTTAAGTTGATCGAAGACAACAAGATCAGGACTTACCTGAACGCGCGTATCAACAAGGGCGGTATTTCCAAGATCGTGATTGAGCGCACGCTCAATAAACTGATCGTTACCATCCATACGTCCAAGCCCGGTATTATCATCGGTAAGGGAGGAAATGAAGTAGATCGTATCAAGGAAGAATTGAAGAAGCTTACCGGTAAGGATGATGTTCAGATCAATATCCTCGAGATCCGTCGCCCGGAACTCGATGCGAATATTGTTGGTGACACCATTGCCAAGCAGATTGAGAATCGTATCAATTATAAAAGAGCCATCAAGATGGCCATTGCTTCTGCCCTCCGTATGGGTGCTGAAGGAATCAAGGTGAAAGTGAGTGGTCGTTTGGGTGGTGCTGAAATTGCGCGCTCTGAGGAAATCAAACAAGGACGCACGCCTTTGCATACCTACCGTATGGATATCGACTATGCAAGCGTATTCGCTCTCACGGTGTATGGAAAAATCGGAATCAAGGTTTGGATTTGCAAGGGTGAAGTGCTCACCAAACGCGACCTCAATCCCAATTTCGTTGGCGGTAAGAGTGATGTTTCAGATCGCAGGGAAAGAAGGGATGACAGGCACGAAGGCCGTCCTGACAGAAGGGGTGGAGACCATCATCGTGGTGGTGGTGACCGCAGAGGCGGTGGTGGCGGCGGAAGAGATAACCGCAGAGGATAAGAAGGGAGGTTCCAAAACAACTAAAAGGTTTAACAGGTATACCGGCAAACCCGACCGATTATCGGGACAGGCGGACAACCGAAAAAAGAGATAGAACATGTTACAGCCAAAAAGAACGAAACACAGGAAAGCGCAAAAGGGCCGTATCCGCGAGGTAGCCAAAAGAGGCACCACCATCGCTTTCGGTTCATTCGGTCTCAAGGCCATGGAGGGCATCTGGCTCACCAACCGCCAGATTGAAGCCGCCCGCCAGGCAATGACCCGTGCGATGAAGAGGGAAGGAAATGTGTGGATCCGTATTTTTCCAGATAAGCCAATCACCAAGAAACCGCAAGAGGTGAGGATGGGTAAGGGTAAGGGTAACCCAGAGTATTGGGCGGCCGTAGTTGAACCGGGAAGGATTTTGTTTGAGGCCGATGGTGTTCCTGTTGCCGTTGCAAAGGAAGCCCTGGAGCTGGCAGCAGCAAAACTGCCCATTAAAACAAAATTTGTAATCCGCCCCGATTACAGCGTATAACTAGAACATTCAAAAAGAATATACAATGTCAAAGAGGATTGATTTTGTAAAGAGCATGAAAGAGATGAGCGAAGTGGACCTGAATGCCAGGATCCAGGAAGACGAATTGAGGCTCAAGAAGATTGGTTTCGCGCATGCGATTTCTCCCCTGGAGAATCCCATGAACATCCGTGCATTGCGCAAGGATCTGGCGAGATTGAAAACAGAATTGCAAAAAAGGAAATTAGGTCTCTAATCCTAAATAAAGTAAAAATGGAAGAAAGAAATTTGCGTAAAACAAAGATTGGTGTGGTAAGCAGCAACAAGATGAACAAAACCATCACGGTTGCCGTGGAGAGAAAAATGAAGCACCCCATCTATGGTAAGTTCGTAAAGAAGACCAACAAATTCCATGCGCACGATGAAAAGAACGAGTGCAGCATCGGAGACGTGGTGAAGATCATGGAATCCCGACCCCTGAGCAAGACAAAGCGCTGGAGGCTGGTGGAAGTAGTTGAGAAGGTGAAATAAGCACGGGTTTGCTTCTTCCCGCAACTGCGGAAGGAACGATTCCAATGAAATATTAATAACGGTTAATGTTCCCGACACCCAGTGTCGGGACGAAAGTTAAAAGTTAAAAAGATGATTCAGCAAGAAAGCAGGCTCAATGTAGCTGACAATAGCGGCGCCAAGGAAGTGCTTTGCATCCGTGTGCTAGGAAATTCAGGCCAGGACTATGCAAGGATCGGAGACAAGATCGTGGTGACCGTTAAGGACGCCCTTCCTGCGGGCGGTATTAAGAAGGGTACGGTGACCAAAGCCGTGATCGTTCGCACCAAGAACAAGCTGCGTCGCAAAGACGGTTCTTATATCGCCTTCGATGACAACGCGGTGGTATTGCTGAACGCATCTGACGAGCCCAGGGGTACGCGCATTTTCGGACCCGTGGCCAGGGAATTGAGGGACAAGGGTTATATGAAGATCATTTCTCTTGCACCCGAAGTGCTGTAAAGAATTCCGGATGTTCCGGTAAAATATATTTAAACATCGCGTTTCGTGTAAAACGCTTCGCACAAAGCGAATCAATATGAGCAACAGATTCAAACCGAAGTTCAACATTAAAAAAGGTGACGCCGTGGTGGTGATCGCCGGAGACGACAAAGACCTGAAAAAGCCCCGCAAGGTGCTTGAAGTATTTCCTGACAAGGAAAGGGTTTTGGTTGAAGGTGTGAACATCGTAACCAGGCACACCAAGCCTTCTGCCCAAAACACCAAAGGTGGATTGATAAAGAAGGAAGCGTCTTTACATATTTCAAATGTGATGCTTTGGGACGCCAAGAAAAGTGAGCCCACAAAAGTGAAGAGAAACCGTGAGAGTGGAAAATTAGTTCGTATATCAAAAATTTCAGGGGAGGTAATTAAATAATGAGTACCGCAAAATACACTCCGAGACTGGCAGACAAGTACAAGAAAGACGTTGTACCTGCCTTAATGAAGAAATTCGGCTACAAGAGCATTATGCAGGCTCCCAGGCTTGAGAAGATCTGCCTCAACCGCGGCGTCAATGGTGCTGTGACCGATAAGAAACTGGTAGACGTGGCCGTGGAAGAGCTGAGCACCATTACGGGTCAGCGCGCCGTGCCGACGATCTCCAAGAAAGACATCTCGAACTTCAAACTCAGGAAGGCCATGCCCATTGGTGCAAGGGTAACTTTGAGAGGCGTAAAGATGTACGAATTCCTGGATCGCCTGGTATCTGCTTCCTTGCCCCGCGTACGTGATTTCCGTGGTGTAAATGACAAGTCTTTCGATGGACGTGGCAATTATACAATGGGTGTCACCGAACAGATCATCTTCCCCGAAATCGATATCGACAAGGTGAACAAGATCACCGGGATGGACATCACGTTTGTGACCACCGCGCGAACCAACGAAGAGGCTTTCGAATTGCTGAAGGAACTGGGTATGCCTTTCACCAAAAGCAAAAAAGACTAAATCAAAAGAATTGCACCTCATGCTAACGATGAGGGGTAAGCGAAAAATAAAACAAATCAAATTATGGCTAAAGAATCGGTAAAAGCCAGGCAAAGAAAAAGGGAGGCGATGAACGCCAAATTCGCTGAAAAGCGGGCCGCTTTAAAAGCAGCCGGCGACTATAAGGCGTTGGACCAGTTGCCCAAGAATGCTTCACCCGTGAGGTTGAAGAATCGCTGCCAGCTTTCTGGCCGCCCCAGGGGATATATGCGCTATTTCGGCATCTCCAGGGTGGTATTCCGCGACATGGCGCTTTCCGGGAAGATTCCCGGGGTAAGAAAAGCCAGTTGGTAAAACCGTTCAAGATATCAAGGATATCGCATTGTAAACTTTTTGTAAACATCAATTTATTATAGACAATGGTAACTGATCCTATTGCAGATTTCCTCACGAGGCTTCGCAATGCGCAGATGGCAAATCACCGCATCGTAGAGATCCCGGCTTCAAATCTGAAGAAGCGTATCACTGAAATTCTGTACGAAAAGGGATATATTCTCAAATACAAATTTGAGGATGATAACAAGCAGGGTGTGATTAAGATTGCATTGAAGTACGATCCGGCATCGAAAGAACCGGCCATTAAGAGCCTGGAAAGGATCAGCCGTCCCGGCTTGCGTACCTATGCAAAGCCCGGAGATTTCAAACGTGTAAAGAATGGTTTGGGCGTTGCCATCATTTCCACTTCAAAAGGCGTGATGACCGATAAGGAAGCGAAGTCGCAGAACGTGGGTGGCGAGGTATTGTGCTACGTGTATTAATTTATTTTCGCCGAAGGCGGATAACCTGCTCCGATGATTAAGTCTTTTAGTCGGGACTGAACCCGGGCAGGCGAGAAACAATATTTAATTATTTTTTTAAACAACGACTATGTCTCGGATAGGAAAAAAACCGGTAAGCGTAATCAAGGGTGTAACGGTTACTTTGGGTAACGACAATGTGATCACTGTTAAAGGTCCTAAGGGTGAATTGAAACAAGCCATCGACAGGGATATCACAGTGGAAGTAAAGGAAGAAGCCATTGAATTCAGTCGGCCCACAGATCAGATCCGTCACCGCGCCATGCACGGTTTGTACCGCTCATTGGTTGCGAATATGATGAAGGGTGTGACCGAGGGATACAAGAAAAGCCTTGAGCTGGTGGGTGTGGGTTTCAAAGCCTCTAACCAGGGTAATATACTGGATCTTTCACTTGGTTTTTCACACAATATTATTTTCGAAGTTCCGAAGGAATTGAAGGTGACGACCGCACAGGAAAAAGGTCAGAACCCTATGATCAGCCTGGAAAGTGTAGATAAGCAGTTGCTGGGACAGGTTGCGGCAAAACTTCGCGGTCTTCGTAAGCCTGAGCCGTACAAAGGGAAAGGTGTTAAGTATGTGGGTGAAGTATTGCGCAGGAAGGCTGGTAAGGCTGCAGGTAAGTAATACTAACGCTGCCGCACAAGCGAAATTGAATTATCAACGATCCCTGGCAGGTTCAGGGATGTAAATAAAAAAGAGATGGACAAAAAAGTAATCAGGAGGCAAAAGATCAAGTATCGTATCCGCAAGAATTCTGTGGGTACTACTGCCAAACCCAGGCTTTCTGTATTCAGGAGCAATACAGATATCTATGTTCAGCTGATTGACGATTCCAGTGGTAAGACATTGGCGGCGGCCTCAAGCAAGGATAAAGATATCCTGGCGCAAAAAACAAACAAGAGTGAGAAGAGCAAATTGGTGGGAGCTGCCATTGCCCGCAAAGCGAATGACCTTGGCATCAAGGAAATTGTGTTCGACAGGGGAGGTTATCTCTATCATGGTCGCGTGAAAAGCGTTGCAGATGGTGCAAGGGAGGCGGGTCTTCAATTCTAATTCAACAATAAACTACTAACAACATATCATAATGTCAAAAGTAATCTTAAACAGGGTTAAGGCAGGTGACCTGGAGCTGAAGGAAAAAGTTGTGGCTATCAACCGCGTAGTGAAAACAACGAAGGGCGGACGTGCTTTCAGCTTTTCAGCCCTGGTGGTTGTAGGTAATGAAAATGGCGTGGTAGGTCACGGATTGGGAAAGGCAAAAGAAGTTCAGGAAGCCATCACGAAAGGCATTGAAGACGCCAAGAAGAACCTGATCAAAGTACCCGTTATGCATGGTACCATACCCCACGACCAACTGGCAAAAGAGGGTGCTGCCAAGGTTTTGATCAAGCCCGCCGCACACGGTACGGGTGTAATCGCAGGAGGTAGCATGCGCGCAGTTTTGGAAAGCGCGGGTGTGACCGATGTGTTGGCGAAATCCCTGGGTTCTGCAAATCCTCACAACGTGGTGAAAGCAACGTTCAAAGCGCTTGCGATGTTGAGGGAACCTATTGGAGTAGCCAAGACCAGGAATATTGGTTTGAAGAAAGTATTTCACGGATAAGGTAAAGGGTGAAGGGTAAAGGGTAAAAGGTAAAAAATTTCAGACAATGAAAAAGATTAAAATCACACAAGTAAAGAGTGTAATCGACAGGCCGGAGCGTACCAAGAAGACCATGGCCGCACTCGGTTTGAAGAAATTGAACGCTTCAGTAGAAGTGGAAGCCACTCCCCAGATCCTGGGTATGGTGAGGCGTGTGAATCACCTGGTAGCGGTGGTAGAATTATAATTGAGACATCCTGGCCTGTAGGGCCGGTATTTTTGTAATAAGCGAGGGGAGAACACCCCGTTGAGTAAAAAACAATAACAATGAAACTGCACACACTTAGACCCGCCAAAGGCGCAACGCACAAAGAAAAACGTCTTGGACGTGGTGAAGCTTCCGGTAAGGGCGGAACATCTACAAAGGGTAATAAGGGCGGACAAAGCCGCGCCGGTTACAAGATCAAAATGGCACACGAAGGTGGCCAGATGCCCCTCCAAAGGAGAATTCCTAAAAGAGGATTTAAAAACATCAACCGTATAGAGTACAAGGTGTTCAATGTTGGACAACTTGAACAACTGGCAGAGAAATACGGCATCACTGAATTCTCACTCGAGAACTTATATATGAATGGATTGATCGGCCAGACCGACAGGGTAAAGATCCTGGGCAATGGGGAGCTGAAATCCAAGTTGACTTTTAGGGTCAATGCCATCAGCGGCAAGGCAAAGCAGGTCATTGAGGCTGCCGGTGGTTCCGTAGAGATTATAAAGTAAATTTTGGTAACTTGCGCTGACGCATGGGCCATGCGTCATTTTTCATAGGGCCCATCACTAAAATTTCAACGATCCGTGAAGAAATTCATACAGACACTGAAGAATATCTGGAGTATTACGGAATTGCGCAGCAAGATCGTGGTGACATTGCTCCTGATCCTGGTTTACCGTCTCGGTTCGCACATTGTGCTTCCCGGTATTAACCCTTCCAGGATGTCAAATTTCACCGAGAAAAGCAGCCAGGGTTTGCTGGGTCTCTTCGACACTTTTGCAGGAGGTGCTTTCTCCAACGCTTCCATCTTTGCACTGGGTATTATGCCCTATATCTCCGCGTCGATCTTCATGCAATTGATGACCATCCTGGTTCCCCAGATGCAGAAATTGCAGAAGGAAGGTGACAGCGGTCGAAAAAAGATCAACCAATGGACGCGTTACCTAACGGCCATCGTTACCCTCTTGCAGGCGGGTGCCTATGTAGCTTACCTGCAGAATCAGAACAGGGATGCGATGATTGAATCTTACGTTCCTTTTTTCAAATATTCAACCATGATCATTCTCACTGCAGGTACCCTGTTCGTGATGTGGCTGGGAGAAAAGATCCAGGACAAGGGTTTGGGTAATGGTACTTCCATCATTATTATGGTGGGTATCCTTGCCAAATTGCCGCTTTCCATTGTGCAGGAATTTACTGCCAAGATGAACCGCGGTGGTGGTGGTCTGTTGATCTTCATGGTTGAGGTTGCCGTGCTCATTGCAGTCATTTTGGGACTTATTCTCCTTGTTCAGGGTACAAGAAAGATCCCGGTTAACTACGCAAAACAAATTGTTGGCAATCGCCAGTTTGGTGGTGCACGCCAGTTCCTGCCGCTCAAAGTGAACGCCGCAGGCGTGATGCCCATTATCTTTGCACAGGCTATCATGTTCCTTCCCACGCTTTTCTCTTTCACCAAATTTGAAGCGGGGCAGGGTATCGCCAAGATCTTCAGCGATCACGGAAATATCTGGTACATGGTCATCTATGCCGTGATGGTCATTGCATTTACCTTTTTATATACTGCTTTGATCTTTAACCCGAAGCAGATGGCTGATAACCTGAAGCAAAGCAATGGTTTTATTCCCGGCGTAAAGCCCGGACAGCCAACTGCAGATTATATCGGCCAGATCATGGACCGCGTCACGTTGCCGGGTGCAATCTTCCTTGCAATCGTCGGTATCATGCCAGGTATCGCGAAGAACCTGAATGTATCAACGCTATTCTCCACCTTCTTCGGTGGAACTTCCCTGCTCATCATGGTGGGCGTAATATTAGACACGCTGCAACAAATCGAAACCCAATTGCTGATGCGTCAGTACGACGGTTTGATGAAGACCGGCAGGATCCAGGGAAGGCAAACCGTTACTCCCGCCCAATTCTAATATGATCCAGGTAAAGACGAGTGCAGAGGTAGAATTAATGCGGGAAAGCGCTTTACTGGTTAGTGCGGCCTTAACAGAAGTAGCAAAATTTTTAAAGCCCGGCATCACCACGCTCCAGGTTGATGCACTCGTTGATCAATTCATCAGGGATCACGGCGCCATTCCATCTTTCAAAAATTACAAGGGCTATCCGTTTGCAAGTTGCATTTCCACGAATGATATGGTGGTACACGGGTTTCCCAATAAAGCCATCCTGCGGGAGGGTGATATTGTTGCCGTTGACGTCGGTGTATTTAAAAACGGATTCCACGGCGATAGCGCATACACGTTTGCGATAGGAGAAATTGCTGAAGAAGTAAAGCAGTTGTTGAAGGTAACCAAGGAGGCGCTCTACAAGGGCGTTGCTGCGGCCATTGCCGGAAATTATGTAGGCGATATATCCTACGCCATACAGGAACATACGGAAAAGAAATACGGTTACGGCGTGGTGAGGGAATTGGTTGGACATGGCCTGGGGCGCCAGCTGCACGAAGATCCACAGGTGCCGAATTACGGCAGGCGCGGTACGGGTAAGAAGCTGAAAGAAGGTATCGTGATCGCGATTGAGCCCATGATTAACCTCGGCGTAAAGGATGTGTACTATGAAAGCGATGGCTGGACGGTGAAGACCAAAGACGGTAAGCCATCTGCACATTATGAACATAATGTTTGCGTTAAGAAAAACGCACCTGATATCCTTTCTTCTTTTGTGGAAATTGAAAAGTATGAAAAGGCGAATGCCAACCTCCTGGCCGATTATTACAATTAGGCCTTTTCTGATTCATCACCCGCAGGTTTCCCACGTAAACGTATACGGTCACGTGAAATAGACTCACAAAAATTCCAAAAAATAAGAAATAAGCGGTAAGTTTAGATACCGCGTTTTTCCGTGCCTATTGCGGCCCCTCTTAAATTCATTTCTGGATCATTTCCGGCACGCTCTGCATCTACAAAAGAACACGTTCCATTGATCAGGTCTGCTACTAACAAACCCCGCGCGGGTTCCAACCTCTTTAATTACAAAATGAAATACTGCTAAAAATTGCCTGGTGAACAATCATCCTGCAATCAATCTTGACCTAAAAACCTGTTTTATGAAAAGGCTGCTCTCGAAGACACTGTTGTGTCCATTCGTTGCGTTAGTGACGTTGATTTACCCGGTTTCCCTTTCCGCGCAAATCAGCGGCACAAAAACAATTCCCGGTGATTATAATACGATCACCGCTGCCATACAGGACATCAAATTGCAGGGACTCTCAGGGCCTGTGGTCTTGGAGATTCAATCCACCTATTATGGTCATGCTGCAGAAATTTATCCAATCACGTTTCCGGAAAACCTGGGGACTACACCAACGAACACCATCACCATCCGGCCGCAGTCTGCGGCGCCTACACTGATAGGTGACGATCAGTTTATCTCCGGCTCCAATCCTTCAGGTCCAATCGTGGAGATATTTGGCAACTATATCACTTTTGATGGACGGCCTGGCGGTGTTGGCACCATCAGCTACCTCACTATCATGAGCCAGAATGCATTCGGCTGCGCGATAAAATTCACCAACCGCGCATCTTCCAATGTGGTACAATTTTGTTCTGTTAAGGGAGCGAACATTTACGATGCAGCACATGGCTATGTACAAAATGGAATTATCAATTTCAGCCCCGAAGGACCCTATCCTGTAGGTGTGATCGACAACGGACCCAATAACAATACGATTCAGAATTGTGTGATCGAAAACAGCCTTTCCTTCTCAATGCCAAGCTTTGGGATTGTAGCATTTGGAAACCAGAATGCGCCAAATAACGGGAACAGAATTTTAAATAATGAGATCAGGAATTTCGTTCACTCCGGGATTCAAATTCTGGATGATGGAGAGGGCAGTAGCTGGGATATTACGGGGAACAGCCTTTATTGCACATTGACCGACTATCGTTATGCAACCAACGGTATTTATCTATTGCATTTTAAAAAATCGGGTACCATCAATATCAACGGAAATTTTATTGGTGGCAGTAGTCCACTGGCGGCCGGAAGGTGGATCGGCGGCCTTCTGGCTGGAATCAACGTTACGGTTGTTGGGGGCATTGTTACCAATATCAACAACAACGTGATTAAGAATATGGATATCCAGGGAGGTACGCTTCCCACCACCGAATTTGCGCTATCGACGGCAATTATTGTGACGAATTATGCTCAGAATTCAGTGATTTGTTCCAATAACTTGATTGGCGGTGACGCTTCCGATTTCGGAATCATCGTGTACGGGGGAACCCAGCAGGACGGTCAGTTTGGAGGAATAAGCTATTCCAATTGCAGCGGCGGAGCCATACAACAGAATACGATTCAAAATGTTCGTATGCAATCCGACCGAAATTCGGCCTTTGTTGGGATATATGCGCGGGTTCTGGCAAGCGTGAACGTTTCGCAAAATGTAATTCAGCAACTTGACATTCAGGCTGCGCAAGACGTTATTGTTCGTCCAATTGTCATCACAGATGGGGATGATGAGGATCCGCTGGTTTCCTGTAATATCAATCCATTAAGAGATGCAATTGATCACAATACATTGAATGCAATATTTGCAAAATCTACGGGCGGTGATGTGGACTTTACGGGTATTGAAATTGATGGCAGACTCTCCTCCAACACGGGTAATGTAGTGGGTTCTGCTTCGCAGGCAAATAGTGTCAATGCCATCGGACAAAATGTAACCGTGAATGGCATTTTGATCAGCGGTACACCGGAAGATGTTTCCGTTACCAACGATATCATTTCGAACATAACGGCAACGGGTACTGTAAGTTCTTCCGTGTTTGGCGTGCACTTTAAGGCAACAGGAACTGCCAGTATTACGGGCAATCAGGTTAACAGGCTGACGGCTTCGAATGTAAAGGGAATATTTGTGGAACCGCTTGCCGGAAATAGTGTGCTCACCGTTTCAAATAATACTGCAACCGGTGTCAATACCAGTTTTGGAACGGGTATTGAAGCCGCTGTTCCATCCGGTGCCTCACTGAATCTCACGGCCAGTACCAACACCGTTTCTAACTGGCAAAAAGGAATGGTGGTTAATTCAGAGGCCGGCGGTACAGCGAACTCTTCCATTGCCAGCAACCAGATTACGGGTAACCAGCAGGGGCTGGTAACCGGGGGGAGCGGCGTACAAAATGCAACTTGTAACTGGTGGGGCAGTGCGAGCGGCCCGAGTGGAGCCGGTCCGGGAACCGGTGATCCGGTGGGTCCAAACATAATTTTCAGCCCATGGGCAACTGTTCCAACTTTTGTGGCTGTCAATGCGGGAGCAGATAAGCTCATTTACCTGGGTTATGGTCCATCGTCAGTTACAATTTCACCAACATATACCGTTTGCGGCACGCCAGGTTATTTGTGGTCAAACGGTGCCACAACACCAAACATTTCAGTGAGTCCAACCGCAACCACTTCCTATGTCGTAACGGTCAATGATGCAGGTAACCATACTGCAAAGGATACTGTCGTAGTAACGGTTAAGAACATACGGTGCGGGACAAATATGGTTACGATTTGTCATAAGGGAAAAAATACAATTTGTGTCCCAGTTTCAGAGGTTCCATCGCATTTAGCACATGGCGACGTCCTCGGCGCATGTACGTCGGGGGCAAGGCTTGCGGTCCAGGATTTGAATACTGATCTGAACATGACAACGAAAGGCTTTGGAGTTTATCCTAACCCGGCTTCCGGGGTTTTGCAAGTGCAATGGAACGCTGAAAACGATGGAATGGCAACCATCAGGATCATGGACATGGTGGGCAGGGTGCTGAAGCAGGAAAAGCTGGTGTCCAGAAAAGGATATAATCAGCGGCAACTCTTGTTGAATAATTACGAGGACGGAAATTATATCCTGATCGTTAATTCAGGCCACAAAACGGAGACGGCGAAGTTCAGGATACAGCGTTGACGGGTAAGGTAATCTGACCCATCAAAGTCTCGATAGCTAAACCACCGGGTCATCGATCCGCCAAAGACTGAGGACCCGGTGGAAGGGCGACCCTCATATTCCATCGGTTGCATGGTAATCGCAGCGTGCCTTCTTCGCTTGTGGCGGATTAGATAACTCTAGCAGGAATATGGGAGTAGGATTAGCCGCTACTTTTATTCGTTATTGTTAGTGTGCATGTGATTCCTGCAGAAAAATTTCTTGGAAGCCTGTCAACTCCAAAAATTGCCCTGCTATGCTTCCCTTTTTCACCAAGCACGCTTACAAACACGTCAGAGGCGCCGTCAACTATTTTGGGAGCGTCATCCCATCCTTCGCTTGCCTGGTAGTATGCATCCATATGATTGAGGCCGACAATGTTCTCAAACCCAATCGACTTGTTAATGTGCGCCAACACATTTAAGGCGCATAATTGCATCGCCTTATATCCATCATCGCTGGTCAATTCTGCACCAAGGCGACCCTTATACTTCCAGTCATCACCAAGTTTAGGTAACTGAATGGCTATATATGCTATATTGGCCCTGATATTTACCGAAACATAATTCCCTCCCGGTTTTGGAGCCTCAGGTAAGCTGAGTCCAAGTTTGTCTAGTTGATCTTGTATCGTCATACGAAATGTTTTTGGAGTGAGCTGCTAGTTCAAAAGCGCCACAAGGTTTAAATCAAGTATAAATTCGTTATAGATAAGGTTATCACCAAGGCTTTTGAAAAAATTGCCGGACCTGAATTTCATGCCATATTTTGTTCGGTCGACAATGATTTCACCAGTGGCAGAGATTCTGTTTTCCCGGACATCCACTGTCGATTCAAAACTTAGTGAATGAGTGATTCCTTTAATGGTAAGAAGACCATCTATCTTACTGCTATTTTTATCAATTGGCGTTACATTCATGATGGTAAAATTCGCCGTTGGAAATTTATCAGCTGCAAAGAAATCATCACTGAGTAGATGTCCCGCGAACTGGGCGTTAGTTTCAGGATCTTTAATATCCGTTATTACGATGGAACGGGTATCGATGTCAAAATTGCCGCCAACAATGATTCCATCTTCCACATCCAGGTTTCCTGATTGAAGGTCAATAGTACCGGTGTGAGTGCCGGTAACTTTCTTCCCGGTCCACTTAATTGTACTGGCTTTCGTGTTTGCCTTAAAATTCTGAAGTGCCATGAGCTTTTGTTTTAAAGTTCCTATATGATAATAAAATGACATTCTTCTTCGTAGTACAATTAGAAGTCTACTCTGGTCAATGGTTGGTTTCTGCTTTTCCAAAACCTACGGTCTGTCGGTAAACATGCGGGGAGATACTTACATTCTTCTTGAACAAGCGACTGAAATAATATTCGTCATCATATCCCAATTCGTAGGCTACCTCCTTTATTGATTTGTTGGTAAGGTATAATTCCCTTTTGGCCTCAATGATGATACGCTCGGTAATTAGATGAGTGAGCGTTTTATTGTAATAGCTTCTGGTGATCCTGGCCAAAGCATTTGGCGAAATATTAAGCAGGGTAGCATAATCCGCAGGCGTGTGCTTTGATTTAAATTCCTTCTCTATCGCTTTTTTTAGATTTTCAAGGATAACAGGTTTTCTATTTTCATTTTCTGCTCCCTTTGTAAGTGGCCGTTGTTGTATTTTAGCGCGCGATGCGGAAATCAGGAAAATTTTCATGTACGAAATCAATAACTCATACTCTGCTAAACCAGGATTCTGCATTTCATTCTTAATTTGGTCGACCAATTTATTTAATGTGTCCCTTAACGCATCATCGACGGTGACAAATGGCATTTGATAAATATTGTTAAACAGGACGCCGTTGCAAGTCACTTCGGTTTGATGTTTATGAATGCAAAAAAAGTCAGCATGAAAATAAATTGCAATTCCTTTTATCACGTGGGATGAAAACAAGAATGGCTGATAGGGCGTGAAGGCAAACAGGGAAGGTTGGTCAAAATCGTATTCGGAAAAATCAGTTTTTAGTTTCCCTGCCCCCTTCATGACCCAAATCAGGGAATAATAATTATTTCGTTGTAAATGATCGAAATAACTATTGTCTTCAAATGAAAACAACTTGAACGCGAGGTTCCCGTTTTGTTTATTGACGAGGGTGAATGCCGTTTGATTTGTCATTCTGCAAAATTATTGTTTTCATTCGCTTTGTATTCCTCGATTTCGAAGTGTTTAGTAGGGAATGCCGTTCAATCCCTATTCGCCTTGATCAGCCTTGAGAGGTTACCAGTCCAATGAAGGCCTTTGGCTCATAAAACGCGTTCACTTTATACCCTTTTCAAGGAGAAATGAGTTGATCAGGCCTGCTGCTTCTTCGTGTTTTTCTTCCAACACAAAATGGCCACCATTCAATAAACTTATTTGTGCATTTTTAATGTCCTTTTTAAACGCTTCTGCTCCAGGTGCAAGAAAGAGCTTATCATGTTTTCCA
>Ga0157375_10001462_pt1 | contig 20317 bp, 18 predicted proteins | sample M35metaG_FD_115311 | JGI IMG/M metagenome (GOLD analysis project Ga0157375, IMG submission 115311) | Miscanthus rhizosphere microbial communities from Kellogg Biological Station, Michigan, USA - M3-5 metaG | ecosystem: Host-associated > Plants > Roots > Rhizosphere > Soil | place: USA: Michigan... | reverse complement strand
TTACGACGGTTGGTACTGGAGCGGATATGCCGGCGAGGCCAACACCGTTCCGACGATGGGTAATACGACCTATCCCTCATCGGGCTTTGGAAACTACTGCATCAACTGTCACGCCTCGGCGGCATCGAACTCTACCTACTCCACGATTCGAAACGTCGAGGGGACGAACACCGTCACCTACCTCAACGTCATGCCGACGATGGCGAATCCGTCGCCGATCCATCAGGACAGTCACAAGTCCAAGGAGCTGCGGAAAGGGGGCGCTCCGATTCTCGCCTCCGTGAGGGTCGATAACGAGTTGTTGAAGATCCTCGCGCCATGGTTCCACGCCGGCGACGAACTGAAGTATCGCAACTTCCCCGGAGAAACCTGGGACCACGTCATGGCCATGAAAAATGGGCCGGAGCAGTTCATCACGTCCGACCAGTGCATCGGCTGCCACGATGGCACCGGCAACATCGGCCCGTATCCAGCCAACATGATTTATCCGGCGGGCGGCACTCCGACGCCTGCCTATAACGTCTCGCCTTACGGCGAATGGCGCGCGTCGCTGATGGGCCTGTCCGGCCGCGATCCCGTCTTCTTCTCGCAGATCGCGAGCGAGCTGAAGGTCCACGCCAACGCGAAGCTGGATACGACCATCCCCAACATCTGCTTCCGCTGCCACGGCGCGATGGGGCAGCGGCAGATCACCATCGACTCCGGCGGCAAGAAGACGTTCGATCCGGAGATGGTCTACGCCTGGTCGCCGTCGCTCGCGCAGCCGGTCGATGACAAGAAGTACGGGGCACTGGCCCGCGACTCCATCTCCTGCACCGTTTGCCATCACATCTCCGACAAGGACCTCGGCAAGCCGTCGACGTTCACCGGCCAGTTCAACACCACCGATCCGAAGACGATCATCGGCCCCTTCACGGTCCCGCAGGAGAAGCCGATGAACCACTCGCTCGACATGACGCCGGTACACACCGAGTACGTGAAGGATTCGAAGCTCTGCGGCTCGTGCCACACGATCGAGCTGCCGGTGCTGAAACCGGACGGCAGGCAGGTCATCAAGAACGGCGTTCCGATGACCGACTTCGAGCAGACCACCTATTTTGAGTGGCAGAACAGCGTGTTCCAGAACGAGGGGCCGCGGCCGGTTACCAAGGAGGCGCAGACCTGCCAGGACTGCCACATGCCGTCGACGTTCAAGCTCAAGGATTTCAAGAGCCAGGATCTGGCCTACCGCATCGCCAATATTGAAGACAACACGTATCCGTACGTTGACGACCGCCTGCCTGATACAGACATCACCCTGCAGACGCGAGCCGGATACGCGCGGCATACGCTTGTCGGCATCAATCTCTTCGTCCAGGAGATGTTCCTGCAATTCTCCGATCTCCTCGGCATCCGCACGATCGATCCGATGCTCATGGATCCGAGCACGGTGGTGCCGGGTCTTACGCTCGCGGAGCAGGCGACCATCGATCTGGCACGCAGGGAAACCGCCACCGTCCAGGTGATGTCGATCAAGAAGACCGCGACCGACCTCGAGGTGAAGGTGCGGGTGAAGAACGACGCCGGCCATAGTTTCCCGTCCGGCGTTTCGTTCCGCCGTGCATTCCTCGACTTCGAAGTCTTCGATGGGGCCGGCAAGGCGATCTGGGCGTCAGGTGCGACGAATCAGTTCGGGATGATCACGAACGGTCCCGGCGGCGCGGTGCTGGAGACCGAGTTCTTCGACCCCAGGAGCCATCGCCAGCCGTATCAGGATCATTACACCCAGATCAGCGATCAATCACAGGTACAGGTTTACGAAGAGCTGGTGAAGGACACCGAGGGACGTTTTACGACCAGTTTTCTGAGCCTGTTCGACACGGTCAAGAACAACCGCCTGTTGCCGCGCGGCTGGAAAGCGGATGGTCCGCAAGCAGCTCACACGAAACCGCACGGCTCCGCGGCAACGGATCCCGACTACCTCAACGGATGCGGATGCGACACCATCATCTACAAGGTGCCGCTTAGCAAGGTCGGGAACGCCGCCACCGTGCGCGCGCAGCTTTTCTACCAGACCATTCCCCCGTACTACCTGCGCCAGCGATTCCAGGACACGTTCGATCCCTTAACGAGAACGGCCGCGGAAAGCACACAACGGCTGATGGACTTCGTCCGCAAGTTGAACGTGAATGCAACGGAGATTCACGAGTGGAAGCTGCTGGTGGCCGGCACGACGCGGTCGATCAACTGAAGCAACGATTCAGCGAGCCCGCTGTTCTCGAACAGAGACGGCGGGTTCGCTGCCAGCGCCTTGACGATGGGCAGGATGCCGCCGGCGAACGGCGGCAGCTCGCCGTACATCTCGCGCGCGGTGACGTGGTTGTACGTGATGGCCGCGGGCATCGACGCGCGCAGCTCGATGTCGATCTGGCCCGCGGTGGTCGGATTCCAGCCGCCGATGCCGTCGATGAACATGACGTGCACCGGTCCCTCTTCAGCCGCCGCGATCGCCTCGGCGGCGACGGTCGCCGCGACGAAGCGTGCCGTGTGCGGGTACTTGATCGCCATCAGCCGCTCCGCCGCGCCGGCGTTCTGCGCATCGAGCAACTCGCGGAATCGGTCGAACGGCATCCGCTCGGAAGCGGATAAGGCGAGGACGCTGAAGCGGTCGCGCGCGATCAGGCGAACCTTGCCGTGCTCCACGCGGCAGCACGTCGGCGAATTGAAGTACGGCCGCTCTTCGCGGATCGGCGTGACCGAGGCGAAGACGCCGATGAGGCGATCGTGAAAGCCGCCCGATTCGCCGCCCTGTTTGCGGACTAGATCGTTCTCAATGAGCGTCCGGCCGCCATCTTCATGCAGCCAGTGACGCGGATCATCCTCGGGACGCGAAACCGTGGCGATGTCGATGGCCTCGAATTCGTCACCGGTGACGATCGCGATGGCGCGTTGCGCGGTGGCGAGATCGAGATCGAGATACGGCTTCCCCGCGTGCGCGCGAATGAGCATCTCGACGTCGTCGATCGCTGACGGATCGAACAGCGGATGGACGACGTCGCGCAGCGTTGCGATCAACTCGGAATTCACTTCGTCGATGCGCGCGACCAGCGGCGAATAGAAGAGCCGGTCCTCGATCGCGATGCCGCCGGCCGGCACCGCCTTGAACGTGAACGGCAACTGCGCGCGCAGCTCGCGCACGACGCCGTAGCGCGTCTCGCGTGGGTCAGCGGCGCTGACGATGCGTTCTTTGAACGACTCGAAGTTGTCTTTCACGTGGCAGAGGATCGAATACTCCTCGATCGACTGGCCCGCGTCGGCGATCAGCCGCAGCCGAACGTCGACGCCCGCGCGCGCGAGCTCGCGCGCCAGCCACGCCGCCTGCACCAGGTTGACGCAGGCATCCTCGCGGCAGTGAACCGATTGTCCGCGCGCCTCGACGAGAAGGATGGCCGTGGTCATTGCCGCGCCTCTTCCCATGACACGATCCGCAGTTGAACGTGATCGTTCGCTCGCACAGCTTTGTAATACGTACAAGGCCGCGCTTCGTCGTCGTAGTACGGCGCGAATAGATCGAGGAACGCCGTGGGCTCGATCGCCGTGACGGTATGCAGCGTCCCCGGCGATTTCCGCAAAACGAGCGCGTCATCGTCCGGCCCGAGCACGACTTCGCCGCAATCGCGGGCAATCAGCGACGTCTCATCGATCCACTCGTACGTGCGGACGCGCATGCGCCCGCACAGCACTTTCGAGATGACGTCGAGCTTCGGATGATCGTGCAACGGAATCGTCTCGCCTTCCGCGAGCGCGAAGACGCTGGCGTGGAACGCGGGATCAGTCGTGAAAACCTCTTCGCGGAAACCGTGATCGGCGACCGGCAGCGCCAGAAGGCGCGCCACGTCGCCCGCGTTGCAGCGAAGTTCGCGCGCCGCTTCCGTGAGTGACTTCACTGCGTCGTCGCTCCAGCCATTGCGCGCGGCAGTTTCCGCTTCCGCCACCACGCGCCGCATTTCCGGGGTCATGATTTCTGATGGACTGATGCGTAGATGTTACTTCATCAGCCGCCGCCGCATCTCCTCGGCACGAGCATGAATCGCGGAATACGAATCGCCAGCGATCTCGATCTGCCCGAGGACGACGCCGAATTCAGACACCGGCCGGACGCGCTCGTCAGCCTTCCGAAACACCGAAAACTCGGGCATGGAGGCGGCCGCATCGTAGTCGAGCAGATTCCCGGCGAAATCGTCATCGAAGGTGATGACGTTGAACTGTCCTGCCACCCTTCCCGTCGTCTTCGGCAGGTTTCGCGGCGGATTTCCCGTGGCCACGTCGGCGACGGCCGCGAAGATGTCCGCGCTGAGGCCGAGGTCGTAAATCCCGCCGAAGCAGGCCGCGGAACGGCCGTTGACCTCCGTCAATCGCACGCCGTTTTCGGTCAGCCAGAATTCGATGTTGAAGAAGCCGCCGTCGAACCCGAACGCGCGGATCGTCTCGATCGTTTTCGCCCGCAGCGTTTCCGCGGTTGCCGCGTCGACACGCGACGGCGTCGAAAAGTTGTCGATGACGCGCGTGCAGGGGAAGGTGTTGGTATCCGTCATCGCCCAGATCTGAATCTCGCCGCCGAGGGACCACCCTTCCACCGTGACCTGCCGTCCTTCGATGAACTCCTCGACCAACATCATGTCCGTCGTCGCCAGCGGATATTTCGCGACGTCGATGGCGCGCTCGAACAGCCGGTAATACTGCCGCGTCCACGCCGGCAACTCGCGCCGCGCCAGCTCCATCGCCGCGCGCGTTTCGTCGTCCGAGGTGACTTTGAATCCGAGGAGTCCCAACTTGAGCCAAGGCGGTTTGAGATACGCGGGATACGCGATCGCTGGCAGCGGCTCATCGAGCAACAGCGGCTGACAGCGGATCGGATCGACCTCCGCCCGACGCCCATACAACTTGTGCAGACAAAGAAACACCGCTTCGGGCGACGGCCCCGGCAATCCCGCCTCCTGCGCCAGCACCGCCGCGATCAAATCGCCTAGGTCGTGCGTCGAAACGACTGCGCCAACGCGCTTCTCCGCGATCAGCGCCCGGCATCGCTCAAGATACGCAACCGGATCAAACTCCGGCGACGCCTCCCAATGACTGACCCCCGCATCGACAAAGTGAACCCGATGCCCTTCGACGCGTTCAAATGCCCAGCGGTCGTAGGAGTCGGGGCAGACGACGAGGATGTCCATTGAGAAGAGGGTATCAAGTGATGTCGAGGTCGCGGCAACAAGCAACACCGTCGTTGCGTTACGATGACGCGATGAGTGAATACACGGCGATCGTGAAGCAGGCAGGCGACTGTTGGATTGGGTGGATCGAAGAGGTTCCCGGCGTGAACTGTCAGGAAGCCACGCGCGAAGAGCTCGTCGATACGCTTCGCGTTACGCTGGCCGAGGCACTCGAGTTCAATCGCGCCGACGCCCGATCGGCGGCGGACGCCGACTTCGAGGAAATTCGCATCGCAGTATGAAACGTCGCGCATTCGAGCGCTGGCTCACGGAGCACGGGTGCACGCTTTTGCGCGAAGGATCCCGGCATTCCTGGTATACGAATCCGGCGCTTAATCGACGGTCCGCCGTTCCGCGACATCCTGAAATCAACGATGAGCTCATTCGGAAGATCTGCCGCGACCTCGGAATCGCGCGTCCCGGCCACACGTAAAAGTTGGAGGCGACTTCATCCATGAATCCGCTGGCGGCAGCGGACGAACTCTATGCGGATCGCGCGAACGGCCGGACCGCTACGAGGTCTGCATCAGCAACTTGACGGACGTCCGCTGTGCTCAGCGTAAGTAACGCGCCAGTCCGACCCGAAGCCGTCACAAACTCGACCTCCAAGGCGTCGGATCCGTAGACCTCGACAATCGCGCCGAGATCGCCGCGTTTGAGTCCATGCTCAGGAAGATCACGGTTGAGAACTACAGTATCCAAGACGGAGTAAGTCATCAGCGTTCTCCCGGATAGGCGGTCACGAACCTCGGAACGTTCTCACCATCGAGAATGATCCACACGGTGACGAAGTGGGTGACAGCACCGGACGGCGCAAAAAGGTTACCACCGACGACATGCTTCAAGCCAAACGCGTTCCGTTGCGTCTCGACGATGTCATTCGCCTGCAAATGCTCACGTAAATCGGAATCCAGCTGCCGCCATGCGTCGCGCGAGTACCCGAGAGCATTGAAGACGATCGACTTGAAACGTCCGACAGGATGAAAGGGCGAAAGAAGGTAATCCTCGATCTTCGCCCGATCGATTTGCGCGAACTGCGCACCAGGAACTTTCACACTCACACGATATCGGCAATCAGACCCGAGGGAGCTAGACTCGTTCGATGCGACATCTCGTCGTCCTTCTTTTCTTGTTCCTTGCACTCTCCGCCTACGCGCAGATCCCCGTCGCGGTCGAATCCGACTTCGTCGTCAAGGACTTTCACTTTCGCAGCGGCGAGGTTTTGCCCGAGGTGCGGATTCACTACGCCACGATCGGGAAATTGACGCGGACGGAGCGTGGGACGAATGCCGTCCTCGTTCTGCATGGAACGGGCGGATCGTTGCAGCAGTTTCTGAGCGACCGGTTTGCGGGCGTGTTGTTCAAGCCCGGCGGCGTGCTCGACGCCAGCAAGTACTTCATCGTCATTCCGGACAACGTCGGGCATGGCAAGTCGAGCAAGCCGAGCGATGGATTGCGGTCGAAGTTTCCGCACTACGGCTATGAGGACATGGTCGAGCTGCAGCATCGGCTGCTCGTCGACGGACTTGGGATCGATCATCTCCATCTCGTCATGGGGACGTCGATGGGCGGGATGCAGACGTGGATGTGGGGCGAACGCTGGCCGGGCGCCGCGGACGCGCTCGTGCCGCTGGCCAGTGCCCCGGCGCAGATCGCGGGGCGCAATCGCATCTGGCGGAAGATGATGATCGACGACCTGAAGCGCAACGACGTCACTGCGGCCGTGCAGATTCTCGTTCTCGTCGGAAGCGCGCCGCTGCAGTGGCAGAAATCGGGTCCGACGCGCGACGATGCCGACCGCTGGATCGGCGAGCAGTTGAAAACGCGCCTGGCCACGACCGACGCCGACGATCTGCTCTACGCGATCGAATCGTCCGGCGACTACGACCCGTCGGCGCAACTCGAACGAATCACCGCGCCGCTGCTGGCCATCAACTCCGCGGACGACTTCATCAACCCGCCAGAGCTAGGGATTCTCGAAGCGGCCATGAAGCGCGTGAAGCGCGGGCGATACGTCCTCATCCCGGTGAGCGACGCCACGCACGGACACAGCACGCACACGTGGGCGGCGGTTTGGGAGCAGCCGTTGCGCGAGTTCCTGGCGACGAACGCGCCGTGAACCCGTAGAATCAGCGCAATGCCCGACCCGCGCCGGAAAACCCGCAACGAGCATTCCTCAGGCGGCGCGGTCATCGACCTTCGCGACGGCGCGCCGTTCGTGGCCATGATCGCCACGCGCGGACGGACGCGATGGGGATTGCCGAAGGGCGCCGTATCGGCGGGCGAGACGTCGGAGCAGGCGGCGCTGCGAGAGGTGCAGGAAGAGACCGGCCTCGATGCGGAGATCGTCGGACGGCTCGACACGATCGAGTATTTTTTTCGCGCCGGCGACACGCTGATCAAGAAGAGCGTCGACTTCTACCTGATGCATTACGTCGGCGGGACGATGACGCCGCAGCTCAGCGAGGTGGACGACGTGGAGTGGGTGCCGTTGCCCGAGGCGATCCAGCGCGCGAGCTTCGACTCGGAGAAGAAGCTGCTTTCTTCGGCGCTCGCGCAGATCGAGTCGGTGGTGAAGCGGGCGAGCGCTTCTTCGTAGCCTTTCGCCTCGCCGCTTTTTTCTCCGCTTCGAGTTTGCTGGCCAGCGTCGGCGCGGATTTGCCGGATGCGCCGCGATTGCTGAGCCAGATCCGTTTCGAGGATCCGATTTCTTCGACTGTTTTATTCGAAACCACAGATCGCGGCGCGAGCTCCGTGACGTCGACGTCCGCATTCGCGAACTCGTCGCGGTGCTTGAGGAGCAGCCATTCGTTGCCCTTGCTGCCGGGACGGCCGTGAATTTTCACCAGCGCCCACTCGCCGAACATCTTCTTCCCGTACATCCGAAACGCCAGCTTCCCGGCCCTGATCCCTTTCACTCCATCATCCGGCTCAACGAGCTCGAACGTGCCGTGGTCCCAGATGATGACGTTTCCGCCGCCGTAGTTGCCGGCCGGGATGACCCCCTCGAACTTCGCGTAGTCGTACGGATGATCCTCGGTCATCATCGCCAGGCGTTTGACGGTGGGGTCGTACGACGGACCCTTGGGAACTGCCCACGATTTGAGCACGCCCTCCATCTCCAGGCGGAAGTCGTAGTGAAGGCGCGTTGCGGCGTGTTTCTGGATGACGAAGATGGGCAGCTTCGTCTTCTTCGGTTTTCCGCCGGACGGCTCCGGCGTATCGCCGAAGTCGCGCATCGATTTGTACTTCTTGAGCAGGTCAGGCATTGCGATCACGCGGAGACGCGGAGCCGCGGAGGAGGTTTGGTTTTCTCCGCGGCCCCGCGTGAAAATCTTACGAGGCTTTACGCTTCTTGTGCGCGGTAGCCCGTCTCTTCGCCGGAGATTTTCGTGCAGCGCGGCGCGGGGCGCGTCCCTTATCCAGACTACGCCGCAGCGCTTCCATGATGTCGATGACCTCGGCTCCTTTCTCTTCTTCCTTCTCCTCGGACTCGAACACCTTTCCCTTTGACTTCGCACGAATGCGATCGAGGAGGCGATTGCGATACTCATCCTTGAACTGCAGCGGATCGAACTTCTTCTCCGTCAGTTCGTCGATCAGCATCTCGGCCAGCGCCACTTCCTTCTCGCGCACGGAGCCTGAATCATCGAGGTCGATCGCGTCGAAGTCGCGAACCTCGTCGGCGTAGTACATTGTGTGCAGGATCAGCCCCTTCTCGTACGGACGCAGCACGACCAGGTGTTCCTTGCCGCCGCCGATCCAACGGGCAACCGCCACCTTGTCCTGCTTCTTCATCGCCTGCGACAGGAGGCGGTACGTCTTCCCGCCGCCCGCGGAGGGCCCGAGGTAGTAGGCCTTCTCGAAGAAGACCGGATCGATCTGACGCAAATCGACGAATTCCGTGATCTCGACGGCGCGGTTGTCGTCGGTCTCCAGCGTCTCCATCTCTTCGTCGGTGAAAGTCACGTACTTATTCTTCGAAATCTCGTAGCCGCGAATCAGCTCATCGGAGTCGACGATCTTCTCGTGATGCGGGCACCACCATTTGCGGTTCACGCGGGTGCCGCAGCTCTCGTGCAGAAGGTGGAAGTGAACGTCCTCCGATTTCGTGGCCGTGTAGAAGCGGACCGGGATCGAAACGAGGCCGAAGGAAATCGTCGCATTGCGCAACGGTCTGAGTGCCATGGAATCCTCCGCGGAGTGACGTTGCATCCGCCGTTCCCACACCGCGTCGCGCGGAAGTTGCTGAAAGGACGCTACTTGAATGCGTGGCTGGCCCAACAGCACCGGCGCCGTTTTTGCATTCCGAAGCCGCTGAACCTTCGATGGATTCCTCGATTCGCAGCACTTTGTGGGGCGCTTTCGCCGTCCTGGTGGTACTCATCGCGTCCGGCCTTGCGCTGACGATGGGCATCATGCACATCGCCAACAAGCAGGAGAACCGCATCGTCGAAGGGTCCGCGCCGCTGCTCGACAGTGTCTACGCGATGAACGACGACACGCTCACGCTCATGTCGGCGGCGCGCGGCTATTCGCTCACGCGTGAGACGCAGTTCCAGCAGCAGTACGACGAGGCCATCCGCGATTTCAAGAAGTCGTCGGACAAAGCCGCGCACGTCGTCACCGATTTGGGCGATCTGCAGAAAATCGCCGCGATGCGGAAGAACTTCACCGAAATCCGCCAGCTCACGGAGCGGCAGATGGACGCCACGCGCGACGACCGCAATGACAACGCCAAAGAGTACATGGTGGAAGCGTCCCGTATCCATCGCCTGGCGCCCGACTTCGCCGGCGCCATGGCCGACGAGCACGAACGCGACGAGCACCGCGAGCTGCAACGCATCACCAGCATGCGTGGCGGTCTGACACTGCTGATGGTCATCGTCAGCGCCATCATCATCGTCCTTGCCGCGTACCTGATCTGGCGCATCCAGCAGTCGCTGCTCTCCTCGATCGGGCGACAGGTGCGGCGCACCGAAACGATGATCGCCGGAATGGCGGATGGGGTCGTGCTCGTCGATGCCGAGGGGAAGACCGTGTATCTGAATCCTGCGGCGAAGAATCTGCTGGGGCGATCGGATATCGGCGTTCCCATCTTCAAGCATGCCGAGACCTATGGCCTGTTGAATGATGATGGAGGGCCGGTCGACGCCAAAGAGCTGCCGGCGGCGCGTGCCCTCTCCACCGGACGTCCTGTTCGGGACGTCACCATGGTCGTCGAGCGCGGCGGGCGGCAGAGCGCGCTCTCGGTGAGTGCGACGCCGCTGCATGAAGACGGCAAGATCTCGGGCGTCATCGTCACCCTCCGCGACATCACCGAGCGGCGGCAGCTCGAAGGAGAAATGCAGGTGCAGGCCGAGCGCGCGCAGATCCTCGCCGACGCCGGCGCCTTCTTCTCCAGCAACATCGATCCGGTCTGGGTCACACAGGCCATCGCCGAGCGCGTCGCCGAAGTCCTCGGCGACTGGGCCGCGGTCATCCTCAAATCGTCCGACTCCACCGAGCTGCGGGTGGCATCGATTTACCACCGCGAGATGGCCTCGCTGGGCCTGGCGTGGTCGTACATCTATCGCCAGCCGCTGGTCGTCGGCGAAGGCATCATCGGCCAGGTCGTCAGCACTGGCTATCCGTCGCTCACGCAAAACCTCGGCGCGACGGAAACGACCGCGCCCGGACTGGAAGGCGGCTATCACGCCGCGCCGATGAAACTCGCCTCGCTGCTGATTCTCCCGCTGCGTACGCGCCGCGAAATGCTCGGTGCGCTGGTCATCGCCGCGAACGATCCCGACCGCGCCATGAACGACGAGAAACTGCCGCTCGCGGAAATCCTCGCGGAGCGCGCCGCGCTCGCCATCGAGAACGCCAAGCTCTACACCGAGCAGGTCGACGCCCGCCGCAAGGTGGAAGACCTCTCCCGACTCAAGGACGAATTCCTCTCCATCGCCTCGCACGAACTGCGCACGCCGGTGACGTCAATCAAGGGTTACACGCAGCTGGCCAAGACGCTGATCCGCGAGAACGATCTCTCGACCTCGGAGGAGTATCTCGACATCGCTCTCGATCAGATCGATCGCATGTCGCGGCTGATCCTCGAACTGCTCGACGTGTCGCGCATCGAAACCGGCCGCCTGGAGATCCGCCGCGAGCCGATCCCGTGGACAACGTTCGTGAATGATGTCGTCCATCGCCACCACACCGCAGTCAGCGACCGCCGTTTCCAACTCAACCTCCCCGTCGGCCACAAACGCGTCCTCGGCGACCGCGACCGCCTCGAACAGGTTCTCGGCAACCTGATGGAGAACGCGGTGAAGTACTCGCCCGACGGCAGCGAGATCCTGGTCACCGTCGAAGACCGCGGCGATCAGGTTGTGACCTCGGTGGCCGATCGCGGAATCGGCATCCCGACCGACGAACTGGGACAAGTCTTCGAGCGCTTCCATCGCGGACGCCAGGTGTCGTCGACGAACTACGGCGGCCTCGGCCTCGGTCTTTACATCACGAAGCAGATCGTCGAACGCCACGGCGGCACGATCTGGGTCGAAAGCCGCGAAGGTCAGGGGACGACGTTCTCGTTCTCGCTGCCGGTGGCGACAGTCATCGAACCGCCTCCTGCGCCGGCCGCCGCGGAACCGCAGCCGGTCACTGCCTGAATTTTCATCGCGCGCGGCTGGTTTGCGCGACGGATGCGGCGGCTCCTTCCCCTCATTCTTTTGTCCCTCGCGGCTGTCGCAAGCGCCCAGGACCTCCGGCTCGATTACGAGCGCGAGTCGCTCCTCGGCACGTATCGGCACTACACCCAGTACGTCGACGGATTGCCGGTGCTCGGCGGCGAGGTGATCGAGCGCGTTGCGCGCGATGGCAGCGTCCGCGAACTTCATCGCGCCATCGCCGTGCCCGGCGCCAAACGCGCACTCATCGCGAAGAGCACGGCGATCGCGACCGCCCCGCGCGGCAGCCTCCGCGACGCGCAGATGGTCGCCGTCAATCGCGGCGGCGAAGCGCGGCCAGCCTGGCGCGTCGTCGTCGAGGAAAAGCCGCACGAACCGGTCGCCCACTACATCGACGCCGCGACCGGAGAGCTGCTCGTTTCGCAGCCGCTCTTCGCGCAGATTACGGCGAAAGGCCGCGTTTTCGATTCGAATCCGGTGGCGAAGCTGAACGATCCTTCGCTGCGCGATCAAAACAATTCCGCGGCCGCGGTGCCGGATGCGGCGTATTCACTCGTCGATCTGCTCGAACTGAATCCCACCGGCATGCTGATCGGGCCGAACGTTCAGATCGTCGACGCCGACGCGCCGTCGACGCCGCACGCGGATGCCTCGCAACCGCTGCTGTTCGATCGCAGCCAGCCGCAGTTCGAAGAGGTCAACGCCTACTTCCAGATCGATCGCAGCCAGCGCTACATGCAATCGCTCGGCTACACCGGTCCGCGCCGCGTCGTCGCCTACGCGATTCCGGTCGATCCGCATTCGCTTTCCGGCGCCGACAACTCGCTTTACGTCGGCAGCATCGTCCCCGGCCAGGGGCAGCTCTTCTTCGGCGACGGCGGCGTGGATGATGCCGAGGATCCGGACATCGTGCTGCACGAGTTCTTTCACTCGGTGCAGGACTGGATCGCGCCCTCGGCATTCTTCGGGATCTCGTCGAGCCAATCGCGCGCGATGGGTGAGGGTTTCAGCGACTACTGGGCCTACTCATCGAACTACGAGGCTGGCCTCGGCAGCGCCCGCGATCCGTACTGTCTCGCCGATTGGGACACGCGCTGCGCCAGCGACGATTCCAGTCAGAACTGCGGCTATCCAGTGGGCACCGATTGTCTTCGCCGCGTCGACAGCGCGAAGACGATGAACGACTACAATAATTCCGAGCTCTCGGGGACGGAACACCAGAACGGCGAGATCTGGTCGTCCGCGCTGCGCGAGATTTTCGACGCGCTGGTGCAGCGCCACGGCGTCGCCGACGGACGCCACGCGGCGGACACGCTCGTGCTGGAGTCAATGTTCGGGGCGCCATTGAATCCGACATATGCCGGGATCGCGAAGAAACTGCTCGACGCCGACCGCGCCCTCAACGGCGGCGCGCATGTCGCGACAATCTGTTCCGCATTCACGGCGCGGTTGATCCTCGGCACGAGCGATTGCGATGCCGTACCGCACGCCGACGTGACGCTGTTCCAATCGCCGCAGCAGGGTATTGCCATTCCCGACAACACGCCGGCCGGCATCACCTCGACGCTCGACATCGCCGACACGCGTGCCATCGCGCGTCTGGCCGTCAACGTCAACATCGCGCATCCGTCGCGCGGCGATTTGCAGATCCTGCTCACCGCGCCGGACGGCGCCACCATCATCCTGCAAAATCCATCCACCGACCGAGCGCCGTTCACGCAGGTCACGTACGGGGTCGACGCCGATCCGGCCGATCGGCTCAACGTTTTTCAGGGACGCGCCGCGAATGGACGCTGGACGCTGACGGTCAAGGATCTGCAGCCGCAGAACGCGGGTACGCTGCTCTCCTGGTCGCTGGCGATCACCTTCGCCGGCGACGTTCCCGCGACCATCCGCCCGTCGTCATTCGCGCCGCGCAAGGTCATCGCCGCCGTCGCACACACGCCCGGCGCGCTCGGAACGGCGTGGCAGACCGACGTTCGTTTGTTCAACCGCAGCGCGGCGACTGCGAACGTCACCGCCATCTTCACGCACTCCGGCGACGAAGGATGGAACCACTTCGCTGCTGTGAAACTCTCGATTCCTCCGCAGCAGGTCATGGCGCTCGACGACGTCGTCGCCGCCACGGTGCGAACGAGCGGCGTCGGGCAGCTCGAATTTCTCGGCGACACTGATTCGCTCATCGTCACCAGCCGCACGTACACGCGGGCGAACGGCGGGACATATGGCCAGTTCATTCCGGCGATCTCGACGAGCGAGTCGGCAGCGATCGCATACGTGCCGCGAATCCAGGCCACGCCCGATTTCCGAACGAACATCGGATTCGCGGAAACGGCCGGCGGCAGCGGCACCGTTCGCGTGACGATTTTCGACGGAGCCTCCGGCAGCGTCGTCTTGCAGCAGGATCTGCCTGTCCTGCCATTCGGCCAGACGCAGTTCCCGGCCACCGGCGGCGCGCTGATGACGGCGGAGCTGCGCGTCATCAGCGGCGACGCGCGCATCGTCGCCTACAGCTCCGTCATCGACAACCGCAGCGGAGATCCGATCTACGTTCCGTCGGCCGCGCCGCGTCCGGGAACGTTTTCGGCGCCGGTAATCAGCCAGCCGGGCGTGAACACGTTCTGGCGCAGCGACGTCGTTCTGAGCGGGCTCGGCGACAGCGGCGGCAGCTACATCCTGACCTACACCGACTCCGTGACCTCCGAGCACGCCGTCAAGTTCGGTACCGTCGGCGCGCATCAAGTGCTCCCGCTCGACGACATCGTGGCCGCGTCGTTCCACCGCACTGGCTTCGGCTCGGTGAGAGCGGAGCTCGACGGCGGTCTCGTGGCGACGTCGCGCACGGCCACGTCGTCGCCCGGCGGTACGTACGGCCAGTTCGTGCCGCTCCGCCTGGCCGACCTCGTCAGTCCGCGCGAGCTGCTTCACATCGAGCGCACCTCCGCATTCCGCACGAACCTCGGCGCGATCAACACCGGCGGCCTCGACGAAGTAGTCCGCTTCACGCTCTACGACGCCGCCGGCCACGCGCTGGGCAGCACGGAGCGAACGGTGGGAGCGCTAAGCGTCGTGCAGTTTTCGCTCGACGCGATCACGACCGCGCCGGTAGCCGACGGCCGCGTCGAAGTCGAAGTGGTCACGAGCAACGGTCACGCGCTGGCGTGGGCGTCCGTCGTCGACAACGTTACGGGCGATCCGATCTTCGTGCCAGCCCAATAAATGGTCAGTGATGTATTCTTCGAGCGTATGTCCGTTATCCAATCCGAGCCGCAAACGCTCGCTCAGGTGCCGTTCAAAATCCTTGACGAGACGCTCCGGCAACTTCGCAGCACCCGCAACGACATCATTCGCTACGGCGTCTGGAACACTCGCAACCTCACCGACGAGGAGTTCAACCACGCCGACGACCGCAAGCTCCTCGGCTACTTCCGCCAGGATCTGCTGGAGACGCGCTTCCTCTCGAAAGGCCGCAAGATCGATCTGATCCAGCTCTGGCACTGGTTCGACGATCAGATGACCGGTACCGAGCCGATGCTGATCGGCGGCGAAGAGTTTTTCGTCAACGTGCAGGACAAGGACCTCGACAAGGTCCGCAAGCGCATCTCCGAGATCCAGTCTTTCCTCCCCACGCTGCGCGGCGACGACCTGGAGGCGTTCAAGCGCGTCAAGTACAAGCTGCGCCGTACGGTCCTGCGCCTGACCTACGACCTCCACCACCTCTTCAAGCGCCTGGAGAAATACCGCAAAAACTTCGGCGGCCCCATGGCCCCGCGCCCGGACCGCCTCCCGCTCGAAGCCGCCGTCGACATCCCCGAGCCGCCGCCGATGGACGACCACGATCACGACGCGGAGTGAGGGTTAGTTCGTGTAGTCGGCGACTAAGCGGACCTGTTTCGCGCTTCGTGTGCCGGCCAGCTTTCGTACGAGCTTCTCATCGGCCGTGATGAGGATTTTGTCGAGCCTCATCGCGAGCGCTACGTACGAAGCGTCGTAAGCCGTGAGACCGGTAGCGATGCCGAGTTCCAGCGCGTCACGCGCGAGACTCTGGGTCGAGAACGTAATGAATGGCGACGCGGTGACCTCCTCGATGATCTCGATCACGCGCGAAGCCGTCATTTCACCGCGGCGCGCCATCTTCCAGAGAATGTTCGATGTTTCGATGAACAGAAGATCCGGTGCAGCCAGCTTGGTTTCGGCCGTACGCATGGCGCGCGCGGCGGCATAGTCACCCTCCGGCACGTACCATTTGATAACGACGCTGGCGTCGACTACCCACAGCGTCACCGATCACGGTCCTCGCGCAGCAACGCAGTGGTGTCGGAGAACTTCTGACCGCTCCGTAGCAACTCTTCGAAGATGCGATCGGCGGCGGCCCAGGTCTTACTCCAGTCCTGAGCGGCTGCCTCCTCGACGATCGCCTTCAACTCGGCCTGCAACGAGCGATTCCGTTCGCTGGCGCGCTTCTTCAGAGTTTCGACTGTTTCGTCGTCCAGATCGCGGATGAGTACATTCATGGTTTGCCTGCGCGATGTCGGCGAACAAGGCCAATACTGTCGAAGGAGGCGCCGCGCTCGACCGTTTCCTCGAGAATTGCCTTCGACTCCGCTTCCAGCGACCGGTTGTTCTCCTTCGCCTGCTCCTCAAGCTCCTTGACCGTATCTTCATCGAGGTCCCGTATGAGCAAGTTCATGATATCAAAATGATATCACGCGTCGTGATCATGCCTGACCGTGGACCTCCATTCCGTTATCCTTCTCCGCACTTGCGCCGCGTCCGATCGGTTGTTCCTGCCGTGCTAGCCTTGCTGGCTTCGATGTGTGCGTCGGTCCCGCAACATCACACGATCCGCGTTGACGAGCTTTCTCTCGACGAAAAAGTCGGGCAGATATTTGTCGTCCTCGGGCATGGCGTCTTCATGCCGGAGTCGTCGTGGGCGTATCAGGAGTTGCGGCGGCAGGTTCGCGAGAACCATATCGGCGGCGTGATCTGGTCGGTCTCGAACGTCTACGAGACGGCGCAACTGACCGCGCGATTGCAATCCGAGGCGCGCGTGCCGTTGCTGGTGAGCGCGGACCTTGAGTCGGGGATGGGGATGCGATTCCTCGACACGACGCACTGGCCGTGGGCGATGGCGGTGGCGGCGACGGGTGATCCGTCGCTGGCGGAAGCCGAGGGGCGGGTGGTGGCGCGGGAGGCGCGGCTGGTGGGCGTGAATCATATCTACGCGCCGATCGCGGATGTGAACGTCGATGCCGACAATCCGGTCATCAACGCGCGCAGCTTCGGCGAGGATCCCGCGGAGGTCAGCAAGTACGTCGCAGCGTTTACCAAAGGCATCCAGTCGGAGCATGTGCTCGCCACGGCCAAGCACTTTCCGGGACACGGCGACACGCACGTTGACTCGCATCGCTCGCTGCCGATTCTTGCGGTCGATCGCGCGCGACTGGAGCAGGTCGAACTGCTGCCGTTCCGTGCCGCGATCGACGCCGGCGTAAAGTCGATCATGATCGGCCACCTTGCCGTTCCCGCGCTGGACGACGAGCTCGTGCCGGTGCGCCGTCCGGGAGCGGGTGAGAATCCGTACGGGACGAAGGATTCCGAGGTGCCGCAGAACGGGACCATGCCGGCGACGACGTCGAAGAAGATCGTTGGCGAGCTGCTGCGGCGCCAGTTGAAGTTCGACGGCCTCGTCGTCAGCGACGCCATGGACATGGGTGGCATCACCGAGCACTTCGACTCCGGCGAGGCTGCCATCCGCGCGATCGAGGCGGGCCAGGATCAGATCCTGATGTCGCCAAACGTCGACGCCGCGATCAAGGCGGTGAAGGCGGCGGTGGCGAGCGGGCGGTTGAGCGAAGCGCGCATCGATGAGTCGGTGCGGCGTATCCTCGATGCGAAGGCCTTCACCGGCGCGCCGGTGGGAACGCCGGACGAGATTTTTCGCGGACTCGATACGAAAGAACATCGCGATCTCGCCGCGAGCATCGCCCGACGCGCGCTCACGCTCGTGCGCGAAGCGAATGGCTCGCTGCCGGTGAAGAAAGAGGCGCGTGTCGTCATCGTCACCGTCAGCGATTTTCCGGAAACCATTTCGCCGCTGCCTGATTTCGAGCGCGAGATGCGGAAGCGTTTGACGGCTCCGCCGCAGACGTTCCTCATCGATTCGCGCACGCTCGACGCCGGTCCGATCGCCGCTGCCGCGAAGGATGCGGACGTGGTCATCTTCGCGCTGGCAGTTCGCGCGCGATCGGGCTCGGGATCGATTGCCGTCCCCGAGATCGCGCGGACGTTGCTGGCGGGGATGCAAAAGCCCGTCATCGCCATCTCGTTCGGCACGCCGTATCTTCTTCGCGAGATTCCAACGGCCGGTACGTACATTTGTGCATACGGCGTCCAGTCGGTCATGCAGCTGGCCGCAGTGCACGCGCTGTTCGGCGAAGCGCCGGTTTCAGGCAAGCTGCCCATCACCATCCCAGGACTCGTCGCGCGCGGAACGGGGATCGCCAAACCATGAGCACCTTCGCACTTCGGCCGCTCGATTACGCCATCGTCGCCGCCTACTTCGCGCTCATCGTCGGCATGGGCCTGTACTTCGGTCGCAAGGCCAAGCGCTCGATGCTCGATTACTTCCTCTCGCATCGTTCGATGCCGTGGTGGCTGGCCGGGACGGCGATGGTGGCGACGACGTTCTCCGCCGACACGCCGCTGGCCGTGACCGAGATGGTGGTGAAGAACGGCGTGGCCGGCAACTGGCTGTGGTGGTCGATGCTCGGCTCGGGCATGCTCACCGTCTTTTTCTTCGCCCGCCTCTGGCGCCGCGCGGAAGTGGTCACCGACGTCGAGATGACCGAGATGCGCTACTCGGGCAAGCCGGCCGCATTCCTTCGCGGTTTTCGCGCCGCCTACCTCGGCCTGATCGCGAACATCATCGTTATGGGCTGGGTGAACCTCGGCATGGCCAAGGTCCTCCAAGGCACGCTCGGCATCTCCAATCGCGGCGCGCTCTTCGCGTGTTTGATCATCGTCTTCGCCTACACCGTCTACTCCGGTTATTGGGGAGTCGCGACGACGCACGGCGTGCAGTATTTGTTCGAAATGGGCGGGGCGATCGTGCTCGCGATCGTTGCGCTCAGCGCGGTCGGCGGCGTGAACGTGCTGAAAACGAAGCTGGCCTTCGCGCATCCCGCCGGCTCGCCAGTGGGCACGACCTTCGGCACCTCGGCGGCGGCGATGTCGTTCTGGCCGAGCGGCGACGCGGTCTGGATGGTGCCGACGATTACGCTCGCGGCGCTGCTCTGCCTGAACTGGTGGGCGTCGTGGTATCCCGGCTCGGAGCCGGGCGGCGGCGGCTACGTCGTGCAGAACATGCTGGCCTGCCGCACGGAACGCGAGGCGCGCAGCGCGGCGCTCTTCTTCAACATCGCCCATTACGCGCTGCGCAGCTGGCCGTGGGTGATCACGGCGCTCTGCACGCTGGTGATGTACGGCGGCGCGGTGCACGACGCAGATCCCGGCATCAACTACGTGCGCGCGATGGTGGACCTGTTGCCGTCCGGACTGCGCGGTCTGATGCTGGCGTCGTTCGTGGCCGCATTCAGCTCGACGCAGGCCACACAGATGAACTGGGGCTCGTCGTATTTGGTCAACGATCTCTATCGCCGCTTCATCAGGAAAGGCGCGACGGAGAAGCACTACGTTCTTGCCGCGCGCCTGGCGACGGCGCTCACGCTCGTCCTGTCCCTGATCGCGACGCAGTTCATGGACCAGATCAGCCACGCCTGGCAGTTTCTGCTGATGCTCGGCGCCGGCACGGGCCTCGTCTACATCCTGCGCTGGTACTGGTGGCGCATCAATGCATGGTCCGAGGTCAGCGCGATGGCCGCGGCGCTGGTGGTGTCGCTGACGCTGCGCAACTTCCTCGACGCCGCATCGCCGCGCGGCTTCGCGATCAGCCTGATCATCACCACGCTTTCAACGACAGTGGTCTGGCTGGCCGTGACGCTGCTGACCGAACCCGAACCGCGCGGCACACTCGATGCGTTCTACCGAAAAGTGCGTCCCGCCGGACCGGGATGGGGTGTCGTCGCCCGCGAGAGCGGCATCGAACCGATTCGCGGTGAGCTGTCCCGCAACGCCATCGCCTGGATTCTCGGCATCGTCCTCGTCTACTCGATCATGTTCGCCACCGGCGCCGCGATCTTCCACAACACGCGCCAGTTCGTGATCTTCGGCGGGGCGCTGGTGGTGTCGGCGGTGCTGCTGGTCTTCGTGATGCGAGGGGAGAACCAATCCGCAGATTACGCAGATGAGCGCTGATGAATGCTGGTGGTTACTCGAAGAGTTCCGCGAGCGTTAGGCGCCATCCCGGAATCACGTCGTCGATTTCGATGACATCCTCGA
>Ga0157375_10001458_pt1 | contig 20339 bp, 16 predicted proteins | sample M35metaG_FD_115311 | JGI IMG/M metagenome (GOLD analysis project Ga0157375, IMG submission 115311) | Miscanthus rhizosphere microbial communities from Kellogg Biological Station, Michigan, USA - M3-5 metaG | ecosystem: Host-associated > Plants > Roots > Rhizosphere > Soil | place: USA: Michigan... | reverse complement strand
CGGTGAATGAGCCCGATCACGCGGTGATTCGCCCCGATCACACGGTGAATGAGCCCGATCACGCGGTGATTCGCCCCGATCACACGGTGAATGAGCCCGATCACGCGGTGATTCGCCCCGATCACACGGTGAATGGGCCCGATCACGCGGTGATTCGCCCCGATCACGCGGTGATTCGCCCCGATCACGCGGTGATTCGCCCCGATCACACGGTGAATTGGGCCGATCACACGGCACATCGGCCGGTTCGCGCGGTGAATCGGGCGGATTACACGCCGAATTGGCCGTGTCGCGCGGAACGTCGGGTTGCGTGCGCGGAAAACTGGCCAATGCGCACGGCGAAGGGAGCGGTCAGGCGTTTTTCCGCCAAGTTGCAAGCACAGCGTCGATCGCGTCGCGAACGTGTGCGCGCGCATCGAGGCGGTCGGCTCCCGCGGCTAACAATTCGTCGTATCCGGTATGGCGGTGGCGGATGTAGGCCTGGACGGCGAGATCGATCGCTGTCGGATCGAAGTCCTTGGCATCCGCCGTACGGCCGATCCGCTTCGAGTGCACCTCACAGGCGTGCGCGGCGATTTTATCGGGGGCCTCGGCGCGAGCGTTCGGATACCGCCGGCGAATCTCCTCCGCAAACTTTCGGACGTACTCCGCGTCCTGCTCCGCACGGCGTCCGGCTGCGGCCTCCCGTCGGCGCTCGCGCACCTCCGCGTCGTCGAGACACTCCTCCTCGGCACGCGCCAGAGCCTCTTCCGCGACCAGGATGCCCTGCCGTTCGTACCGCTTGCGCGCGCGGCTGAAGCGCAGAACGATGGCGCGCAACGGCGAGTACTTCGTCGCGCGGCGCGTGATGCAGGCGTCGCCCGAGGCGACGAATACGAGATGGCCGAGGTCTGCGCAGTCGATGCAGAGTCCGCGCGGTCCCTCCTTTCGGAGGAGGTTGCCCTTCCACAGCTCTCGGCCACACTCATCGCACTTCGAATCGCCGAGGCTTATCAGCTGGAAAACAAGGATGTCCTCGTCGGCCACGACGCGATTTTCGCCGCTTCGGCGGGAGATGTCGAGATTACGAGTCCTGTCACGGCGGAACGCTGGCGTCCTCGCCGGCGAGATGCCAGCGCTGCGGCATTCACGCGTTCAACTCGTCGGCGAAGCCGGCGTCGAGAGAAAGCTTTCTTTCGCCCGTTAAAACGGGCTCGCAAGATGAACCGCACCGTAGTTCCCCCAGTTGAAACTGGGGGCTACGGCTCTTACGCCGGCTTCGCCGACGGACGTGCAAAACCACATCTCTAATTGATTGGTCGCTCGCCCGTTGAGACTACTCTTTTCTCTTCCCCACCCAAGCTCCGTCCGATCGCCCTTCCACCCGCATCTTCCCTTTGCCGGTATCGCCGTCGATCCAGCCGGCGAGGACGACGCGGACGGGGCCGGGGGCGCCCTGGCGGCTTCCCGTTGGCCAGTCGCCGGTGAAGGAGAGCTCGACGTAGCCGTTGCGCCAGGTGCCGGTGATCGGGAGGTTGGTGCCGAGGGGGCCGGACCAGGTGCCGGTGACCTTGTTGCCGTCGCGGTGCAGGTCCATCGTCGCTGGGCCGCAGCCTGCGTCGCTGGTGCAGCGCGTTTCCCACGAGCCGGCGATGTCGGATCCGTTCTTGATCGGCTGCGGCGCGGACGGGGTGATGCGCACGTTCGAGAAATGCGCTTCCTCGTTTGTGTATCCCCAGAGGCCGACGGCGCCGTGCAGGTCTTCGCCTTTCAGACCATCGATGATCAGGCTCGGTTTGGACGATCCGTTCAGGTAGAGCTTTGCGGCGCGGCCGGAGACTTCGATGCGGAGCTTTGTCCAGGTCTCGAACGCCAGCGCCTCGTGGGTTTCGTAGACCGAGGGCCACTCGCGGCGGAGGCGATACCAGCCGAAGTCAGGTTCCGAGGTGTATTGGACGGAGTGGTTGCGCTGCGCCTGATCGGAGGAATCGGAGTTTCCGGGTCTCACGTAGAACAACTCGTAGTGTGATGCGTCGGCGCGGGCGCGGAAGGCGATGCCGATGAAGCCGGGATAGCGGACGCCTGGAGGCAGGGTGCTCTTCAGAGCGATGTCTGCCTCAATCACACCGTCCTGAAAGTCGGTGCCCGGCAGGAGCACGAGTCCGGCGTTGTCCTCCCCTTCCACGGTGAGGCGGATGCATTTGCGTCCGAGGTAGGTGACCGCTTCCGGCTTCACTTTAGGAGCGCTCAGGCCCGATGCGTCGTGAAGAGGAAACGTCTGCGCTGGTTTCTGGGCGAAGAGGGTACTGGTCACCAACAGCGTTACCGCAGCGTAGCGGAAGCGAAATCTCATGCGTTGCTCAACGCGCGGCATTGACCAAGGTTTCGTCGGAACGGTTACGCCTGCGCCGCAATCGGTAGCGTGACCGTGAGCGTCGTTCCGGCGTCCGAGGAGCGGATATTCATTTCGCCGCGCAGTTCGTGGACTCGCTCGTTGATGCCGGCGATGCCGACGCCTGAGGCGAGGAGGGCGCTCGGATCGTCGCGGAGCGCGGGCGGCAGGCCGTGGCCTTCGTCGGCGATCTCGATCGACAACCGATCGCCGTCCCGCTGCACCGCGACGCGTGCGGCCGCGCTGCCGGAGTGGCGCTGCACGTTGGTCAGACTCTCCTGCACGATCCGGAAGACGCTTGTTTCGAGACTTCGTGACAATCGGCCGAGGTCGTCCGGAGCGTTGAGCGTCGTGGCGATGCCGCTTCGCTGTTGAAATCCTTCCAGATACCAGCGCAGCGCCGTGATCAGTCCGGCCTGATCGATCATCGGCGGATGCAGCAGGTACGACATCGTGCGTACCTCGTTCATCGCGTTGTCGACGATCTCGATGCTGTCGGCGACGATTTCGGTGCGTTGCATCATCCCGAGGTTCATGCGCAGGCCGGCCAGGCTCTGGGCAACCGTTTCGTGCAGCTCGCGCGCGATTCGCCGCTGCGTCTCGTCCTGGACGCGCAGCACTCGTGCAGACAGATGATGCACCGTCTCCTCTGCCGCGCGCATCTGGTAAACGCGCCGCGATCTGAGGATCGCGAACGCCGTCATCGCCAGCATCAACGAGCCGAATGCAAACATCAGCCCGAGGCGCATGCTCTCCTTGACCGCACCTTCGAGCGCCTCGGCTTCATCGATCTTTGCGAAGACGACCCACGGCGTGCGCGGGATCGCCTTGACCACACCGATGACCGCCATTCCGCGGCGGTCCACCATGCGGATGCTTTGCTCGCCGCGCGCAAGCTGCTCTGCCGCGAGCCCCGGAGGAATGCGTGCGCGCACGGTCATCGGGGGCGCGGAGCCGAATCGATATGGGCTGAGTGCGACGCCCCACTCGCCGTACAGCCCGATCAGAACGGTCTCGCCCGTTCTGGAAGCGACGGTCACCGTGTTGAAGAGAGGATAAATGTAGTCGTACGGATCGAAAACGAACAGGACTGCGGCGGGGCGCGATCCTGTCAGCCTGCAGGCGGTGAGGATTTTCGGCTCGCCTATCACCGAGCGCCGGAAGTCGATCGATGCGCCTCGCGTTGCCGGCGCTTGCCGAACGAACGCTGCGATGGTGGGGAAGTCGGTCTTGTCGCTGCCGCGGCGGAGCAGCAGCGTTCCGTTATCAGCGACAATGGCAGCCGACTCGTATCGATACGCGCGCAGGTAGTGATCGAGCAGGTCAGGCGCGCGCGCGTCGATTCCGTTTGCGCTCAGGAGCGACGCCGTCAGCTCCGCGTCGGCCAGGCGTTCGGCGACCCATCCCTCGATTGCGTTCTGACGATCTCTCGCCAGAAGCGCGAGTTGCCCACGGGCTCTCGCCAGCGCCTCTTCGCGCCGAGGCGGGTAATAGACGTAGATGAGCAGGACCGCCGCGACCGCATCGATGACGATGAGGATCAGAGTGACGAGGAGGAAATCTCGGCGTGCAGGCGGTACGCCGCCTCTGCGCGCGACGACTGTTCGTTGCGGCACGCGGAAACGATACTGCGAATCATCGGTCGTCGGTGGCGCTTCACCTCGGGATAGTGCATTCTTTAACGCATGACGCGGATCGTGATTGCCGACGATCATGCCGTCGTCCGCAAGGGCCTTCGTCTCATCCTCGCGGACGCGGAGGGGATCGAAATCGCAGGCGAGGCAGCCTCCGCAGACGAGCTGCTGACGTTCCTCCGCAGCGGACGGGCCGACGCCGTCATCCTCGATCTCGTTCTCGGTGAACGCGACGGGATCGAGGTGCTGAAACACATCCGTTCGGAGTTTCCAGCGATGCCGGTGCTCATGATCAGCATGCACGCGGAGGAAATCTTCGCCATCCGCGCGTTGCGGGCTGGTGCCGACGGCTACATCCAGAAGTCTGCTCCGCCGGAGACGCTGCTCGATGCGGTGCGCCGCGTCGCGGCACGCGGAACCTACCTGAGCCCCGCCATCGCCGGGCGATTGAAACTCGGCCTCGCGCGCGGCGAGGGCCGCGCCCTGCCGCACGAACTCCTTTCCGATCGCGAGTTCGAGATCTTCCGCCTCCTCGGCTCAGGAAAGTCCGTGACCGAGATCGCGCGAACGCTGAACCTCAGCGTGAAAACGGTGAGCACGCATCGCACGCACATCCTTGCGAAAACCGGCTTCGCCACGAACGCCGAGATCGTCGATTACGTCACTCTCAGCGGTCTGCGCTGAGCTTCGCTCGCCATTCGGAGTTTGTCCGACGATTCGATCGGACAGCGACCCCTTTCCCGCCCCTTCGACCGGTGTGCCGGCTGCGTATCTTCCATCCAGTAACGGAGGACGCCATGCCACTGACTTTATTGCTACTTGTCGAAGACGATCCCCGGCAGAGCGACGCGTTGCGGTCTCTGTTCGAGGAGACTTCCTCGGACATCAAAGTGCATGTCGCGAAGACGCTGGAGGAGGCGCAAAAACACGAGAAGAACGTCGACGCCGTTTTGCTGGACCTCGATCTGCCGGACAGCCACGGTCTATCGACGCTCACCTCGGTTCTCGACCGATTTGCCCCGGTGCCGGTCATCGTTCTGACCGCAGCAACCGACCCATCGATCGCGGAACAGGCCATCAGCCTCGGCGCTGACGATTACCTCCAGAAGGCTCTCATCCCTCCCGCGGCCATTCATCGCGTAGTCCGCTACGCGATGCGCCATTCGAGAGAACGCGTCGAAGCCGCGGCGCGCGACTCGCAGAAGACCGCGGTTGCGGAATTCGGCCAGCTCGCACTGGGCAACATTTCCACCGAGGAACTTCGCAGCCACCTCTGCGACGTGGTCGCCGATGTACTGCACGCCGGCGGAGTGATGTTTATGGAGCGCACCGCCGATGATGTCCTGCTGGCAAGACACACCATCGGCTGTACGACCGGACAGTGGTTGCCGATCGGGATTGGTGAAGCGGGTCCGATCGCCGAGGCGGTGCGCACGAATCGACCGGTGCGCATCGACGACGTCCGCGGGTTCACGGAGCCCGCCACGGCGAAACGTTTTCGCGACGTTGCCGCGGTCAGCGTCGCCGCGGTGCCGGTGCGCACGAGGCTTACGGAACCCGAGGGCGCGCTCGTGGTCTGGAGACGCGAACTGCTCCCGTTCGGCGAGCACGAAACCGCATTTCTCAACGCCATGGCGAACATCGTCGCAGCGGCCATGCAACGGAATGCGATGCAGGAAGCGCTGCGCCGCAGCCAGCAGGAGATGGAGCGGATTCTCGATGCGGTGCCGGACCGCGTTCTCCGATTCGATCACAACCTACGCGTGCAGTATCTGAATCATGCCGCGAGACGCGACATGCCGATGGTTCGGATAGGAATGCATGTGGATGAACTGGCGGTTCCTGCCGTTCACCGCCCGCAATGGCGCGCCATGCTCGAACGTGCGCTGACCACGGGAGTGGCCGAGCGTTTTGATACGGCCGGGATGATTCACGCGTCGTTTCGCTTCGACGTTTCGGTCGTGCCGCTCGTCGACACGGAGAGCCGCTCGGTGGTCGTCGTTTTGCGCAACATCACCGACCGCGTTCGCGCGCAGACGCGCTACGAGACGTTGTTCGCGTCCAACGTCGTCGGCGTCTTCTTCTGCGACTCCGAGGGCGTGATCACGCAAGCGAATCGCGCTTTCCTCGAGATGGTCGGCCACGACGAGGCCGCAATCTCCCGGCGGCGGCTCAAGCTGAGCGACGTCATGGGGCTTCCCGCACACGCCATTCACGCGGCGCGGCTGCGCGAGATCCGGAAGCACGGTGTTCTCCCACCGCTGCCTGCCGACCTCGTGCACCACCTCGGGCACTCAGTGCCGGTCCTGCTGGCGTCGGCGGTCGTTCAACAGACACCTGAGGAGATCGTCACGTTCGTCGTCGATGAAACGGGGACGCGCCGCGCGGAAGTGGAGAAGCGGAATCAGACGCTTCTTCTCGACAACGCGCGCGACGCCATCATCCTGCGCGACATGGATGGGGTCATCTGTTTCTGGAACGAAGGCGCGCGGCGTCTGTACGGCTGGAGACGCGACGAGGCCGTCGGGAAGCGGATGGCCGATCTGATCAGCACGAGTGGCGATTCCACCGCCTCCGCCATCGACGCGTCGGTCCTCTCCCGTGGCGAGTGGCAGGGCGAGTTGCAGCAGCAGACCAGGGACGGCAAACAGATCGTCGTCAACAGCCGCTTCTCGCGGATTCCTTCGGCATTTGGCGAGACGCCGATGATGCTGATCATCACCACCGACATCACCGAACGGAAGTCGCTCGAACGCCAGCTTCTGCACGCGCAGCGCATCGAGACTCTCGGCATGCTCGCCAGCGGAATCGCCCACGATCTGAACAACATCCTCCTGCCGATTCTCATGGGCGCCGAATATCTGCAGCGCCTCGATCTGCCTCCCGCCGCGGGCCAAACCCTCGAACGGATGATGACCAGCTCGCGGCGCGGCGCCGAGATCATCCGGCAACTGCTGACGTTCGCCCGCGGGCATTCCGACAATGAGATGACGGACCCGGCGCAGATCGTTGCCGAAGTGGAGCGACTGCTTCGCGAAACCGCTCCTCCGTCGATCGCCATCGAAACCGACGTCGGCGCAAACCTCTGGACGATCGCGTGCGATGCGACGCAGGTGCTTCAGATCCTGCTGAATCTCGGCCTCAATGCGCGCGACGCGATGCCGAATGGCGGCACCGTCACCATTCACGCCGAGAACGTGAAGATCGACGCGCAGTACGCGGAAATGAACGCCGGAGCAACGCAGGGCGCGTACGTCATGCTGTCGGTATCCGACACAGGCTCGGGCATTCCGGCCGAAATCATCCAACAAATCTTCGAGCCGTTCTTCACCACGAAAGCCGCTGGCGCCGGTACGGGTCTGGGGCTGGCGACCGCTCGCTCGATCGTCAGGAGCCACGGCGGATTCATAAACGTCTACAGCGAGCAGGGAACGACGGTGTTCAAGGTGTACCTGCCGGCGGTGTTCGAGACCTCCGCCGGTCAGCCTGAAGACGAACCGCCGCCCGTCGTGCGCGGCAACGGCGAGCTCATTCTGGTGATCGACGATGAGATGGCCATTCGCGACGTCACCGCCGCAACGCTGACGAGTTTCGGTTACCGCGTCCTGACCGCGGCCGACGGCAGCGAAGGAATCGCGTTGTACGCGCAGAATCCCGACATCGCGGTCGTGCTCACCGACATGCTCATGCCAGTGCTCGACGGCCCGACGACGATTCGCGCCCTCCGGAAGCTCAATCCGCATGTGCGGATCATCGGAATGAGCGGCTACACGAAACAGCGCATGAACGAGACCGCCCCCGATCTTCTGCTGCAGAAGCCGTTCCGCGCCGCCGATCTGCTCAATGCGGTCCGTTCGACGCTTTCGCCGGGCGGCCGATGAACGTTGTGGCACAGACACTCTTGTCTGTGCTGGTGAAGGTAGCGCGAGCTGAAAGAATCAACCCGCTGCTCCAAAGCCACTGCTCTTCAATCGCAGACCCTGCACTTGCCAAAGCACAGACAAGAGTGTCTGTGCCACACCGATCGCTTGTATTGAAGAGGTGGCATACAAATCCGGTATGTGCGCGAGCCGTTGTGATCTGGAACACGGAAGGGCGGACTTCCTCGACCGATTGTTGACGTCGTTCGTGCAACCGGCGCGTCCGGTCCTCGGCCCGCGCCCAGTCTCTCTCTCTTGTTGAAGAAAGGAAGTCCCTTATGAAACGAGCGTCAATCGCTCTCGCTGTACTTGTTGCCGTCGCCTCCGCGATGCTGCCGTCCGCGGCCGCGGCGAGCGAGGCATGGATCCTCAACATTCCAATACGAGGCGTCCCCAATCAGGAATCCGGCATGGTTCGCGTCACGCTCGAGTTGAGCGCAGCGCCGGCCGGCTCGCAGCTCGTGGTCAATGGCAGCACCACCCTCAACCTCGGCGGCAACGCGAATGTCGGCGGCGACACCGTGACCTATGAGGCGCTGACCGGGAACAACGTCCGCATCACCTACGTGCCGAAGTCGAACTTCGGGGCTGACTTCTGCGCCGGCGCAGGCGCGAACGAAAAGAACATCCCGATGCGTTTCGTCGGCGCGCAGGACGTCGTCGCCTACCGGATGTCGACGTACATCGTGGCCGCGCCGATGGCCGAGTGCTCGCAGGTTTCGAAGCACACCGGCGATACGCCCGCCATGCTGCTTCCGACCGACGACGGCGTGGCGCCCGCGCTCGACGCCATCTACAAGGGCCGCAACCTGTTCGACGTCGCGCTGGTGCTCGATAAGTCGGGCAGCATGAACGACCTGCCGCCGGGCGCGCTGAACGGCCCGAAGAAGATCGACATCCTCAAGACGGCCGTCCAGAACTTCGTCGGCCAGTGGCAAATGCTCGACGCACCTCCGGGAGGCGGTCCGGAGTGGTCGGGCGATCGCATGGGGCTCGTTTTCTTCGACTCCACCGCGCAGCCGCAGACGCTGGCCGGCGCCGATCCTCCGGCGAACTTTTTCCTGCAGCGCGGCGGCGCCAACGCCTGGAACACCATCATCAATGCGGCGAATGCACTGTCGCCGGGAAGCTCGACCTCGATCGGTGGCGGAATCAACGAAGGGATGAGCCAGTGGAAAGCCGACCCGAAGAATGACTTCGACGAGGTCCTCATCACCGACGGCATGCAGAACACCTCGCCGCTGATCAGTGTCACAGGCACCGGCTTTCTCGGATTGACGCCGGTGGCCGGCCTGCCGCAGGAACTGCGCAAGCGTTTCATCCCCATCCACACCATCGGCTTCGGGACGCCGGCGCAGGTGGACGAGACGCTGATGCGCAACATCTCGTTCGAGACGTCGGGCATTTCGTATCAAGCCGTTACCGCGAACACGATGTTCGACGTGTTCGGGATGACGCTGGTGGCGATCCTGAAAGGCAACACGGCCTCGATGGCCACGCGCGTGCTGGATACGCTGACCGGCGAAGGTCCGAGCGCGGCCGTGCCATTCAATGTCGACCGCTCGCCGCAGCGCGTGGTGGCGTCGGTGCAGTGGGCGCCGCCGGCCCGCCAGATGCTCGACCTCGACGTCTTCCCGCCGGGCTACTCGACACCTGCGATTCCGACGTCGTCGAAGAGGCTGCCGCAGGCGTCCATCCAGGCCTTCGACATGAACACGGGGAAATTCAAGACGGGCGCGTGGAGCGTACGCGTGAAGCGCGACCTGAAGAGCGCCGATCCGGTGCCGTACACGCTCAACGTGATGTTCCTGGAGAAGCACCTCGACTATCAGTTCTCGCTGGACAACCTCCACGCGGTGACCGGCGACACGCTCGGACTCCGCGTGCTGGTCGATTGGGACGGCAAGCCGCTCACCGGCCTCCCCGCCGGCGCGATCCGCGTGCGCGTCCTGCAGCAGCCCGACGGCATGGGCAACATCCTGCACAAGTCGGACGTGAAGGTACCCGGCGGCAACACCATCACTCCCACCGGCGACATCCAGACGCCGTTCGATTACAAGATCGCGGCCCTCGGACAGTCTCTGATCGACAGCACCACGCCGAAAGACGTTACCGTCATCCCGTTGTCCGAGGACGGCAAAGGGTTCTACTCGGCGTCGTTCAGCGGAACGTCGATCCCGGGCACGTACGTGTTCGAGGCGATTCTCGATTGGGACGTCCCCCTCACCGGCCACGTGCAGCGCGAAGAGCGCCTCGAAGAGGATGTGAAGCCGCGCGTCGATTCCGGCGCCACGCCGATCACGCTGACCGGCGACGCCTCAGGCATCTGGACGCTCACCCTCACGCCGCGCGACCGCTACGGCAACTACTTCGGACCCGGCTACGCGCCGCTGGTGAAAGCCGTCGTCCGCAGCGGCGGAAGACTGCGCAGCGCCATCCCCGCCGATCAGAACCAACTCGGCACGTACACGTTCACGATCGCCGGCTCCCCCGGTGTGACGCCAGTCGTCGACGTAACCGTCGATGGGGTGCTGGTGTCGGCCAAATGATGTAGTTCATGTGATGCGAAAGGGCGACTTCGGTCGCCCTTTCGTTTTTCGCAGCGCAAGCCCAGCGTAGCGCCGGCGGCCCGCCGGCTGGACCGCCAGCGGCTCGCTGGCGCCTTCGAGGTACATGCCGCCGAGCCGGCGGCGGTACAGCCGTCGAGCCGACGGCGCTACGCAAACCCGCAGCGGCACGTCGCTCAAGCGCCTTCGCGCGCTTCTGTTCGACCAAGTCGCTTCACTCTTCCAGCCGAGGAGGGCCTGTATACATCGACACCAAATTCGCCGTCAAAATGGTGTCGATGTATACAGGTGGTTAGCTCACCCCTCCTTCGGTTCCGGATCGCTGGGCGCGTAGCGGCCGAGAATGCCTTTGCGGAAACGGTCGCGTTCGTCGGGGGTCATCGTCTTCCAGCGGGCCTCGAAACGGCGGCGGTTGTCGGACCACGCCATGCCCGGGCCTCCGAGGCGGCCGAAGAGGATGCGGCAGAGAGCCAAGAGGCCGAGGGCCTGCCAGAAGGTGACGGTGTGCCATCCGAAGAGCGGAGGCATCAGCCAGTTCCAGAGGCGGAGAATGATTTCGCCGCCGAGGAAGGCGAAGAGCGCGAAGCCCATAATCGCGATCGGCGAAAAAAGAAGCAGGCGATGTCGTCTTGTCATTTGAAGTTCATCCTTTCTTGAGCTCGTCGTAGATGTCGTGAAGCCGTTCGCGGAGATGCAGCACCGCGTAGCGCTTGCGCGAGAGCAGCGTGTTCACGTTCACGCCGGTCGCGGCGGCGATGTCTTTGAAGCTGCGTCCTTCCAGTTCGTGCGCGACGAAGACTTCGCGCTGTTCGGCGGGAAGCTCGTCGAGCGCGAGGTCGAGCTCATCGAGCAGCACGCCCCGCGCGTAGAGCGCCTCGGGGCCTGCGTCGGCGGACGGGAGCAGATCGTCGAAATGCAGATCGTCGTCATCGGCCTCGGGCAAACTCTCCGGTTTCTTTTTGCGGAAGAGATCCGTGATGCGATTGCGGGCCACGCGAAAAAGCCAGCCGGTGACGTGGTCGATCGGCATCAGCAGCCGGTTCGCTTCCACCAGTTTGTAGAAGACGTCCTGCAGAACGTCCTCGGCGTCGCGCGGGTCGGGAACGCGCCGCCGGATGAAGTCGCGAAGCCGGGACTGCTCCCGCGTCACGACGTCGGAGATGTGCTCATCCTGTTCGACTGCCATCTGCGCCAGACTTGCGTCCCTCATCTACCGGTGTAGACGATTGAGGCGGTGCCGATATTGTGGAGGCGCGGAAGCGAATTGCGCTCAGGATCACGGCGACGCTCCCCACGATGTTCGCGCTCATGCCGATGATCAGCGGCCACTGGCGGATGCGGATGCCGTAGACGAGGTAGACGATCTGACCGCCGAGGAAGAGAAGATAGGTTAGGATCGAAACATCGTCGGAACTGCGGCGCTTCCAGATCCGCAGCGCCTGCGGAATGTACGCGGCACCGGTGGCGACGCCGACGACGGAAACGAGCCAGGCGAGCAGCGAGTCGAACAAAGCCATACCGCGGACGATACGCCGGATCGGGTCCGGGAGGACGCGGCCACGCTACAATCGCCGGCCATGCCTGTCATCACCTGCCCGGATTGCGGCCACGACGTCTCCACGATGGCCGCGGCCTGTCCGCACTGCGGACGCCCTTCGCCGCCGGTGGCGTACGCGGCGCCCGCCGCGGCCGCGACACCGGCGATGGCGGAGGAAACGCTCTGGCGCGGCTCACCATCCTGGCGCGTACTCGTCGGAAGGATCGTCGCGATCATCCTCACCGCGATCCTCATCCCCGTCGCGGCCGGCTTCATCGCGTCGCAGACGAACGAGCTGGAGATGAGCAGCCGCATCTCGAAAATCGGCTGGCTGATCGTGGCCATCGCTGTCTTCTGGCAGGTCGTCACGTTTCTGATCGTGATGGTGCGCCTGCAGAGCACGATCTACACGATCACGAATCAGCGCGTGATGATCGAGCGCGGACTGCTGTCGAAGAGCCTGAACGAAATCGATCTCCGCTACATCGACGACACGCAGTTCTTCCAATCCATCGCCGATCGCCTCCTCGGCATCGGCAACGTGACGATGATCTCGTCCGACCGAGCGTTCCCGACAGCGGTCCTGCAAGGTATCGTCAAGCCTCGCGAGATCCGCGAACTGATCCGCGCCCGCGCCTACCAGGTCAGCCAGCGGCAGCTGTTCACGCGGGCGACGTAGACCCGTGTCGCTGTTGCTCTACGTCGTCGTCGCCGTCGTAACGCTCCTTGCCTGGCGGAGATGGGTTTCGCCGATCTCGCGCGGCGCGGCGCTCGTCATCGTCCTCCTTCCATTTCTCTTCACCGGAAAGGCGCTCGTCACCAACCGCGTGTATGGCGGATACGACATCCTCTTTCTCAGCGCGCCGTTCAGCGATTACGCGAAGGACTACGGCTTCACCACCGCGCACAACGGGTTTCTGCTCGATCACGTTCTGCAGATGGTGCCGTGGCAGCGGCAGGTGCGGGAGTCGTTCGCGCAGCATCGCTGGCCGCTGTGGAATCCGGCCATGGATTCCGGCGAGGTGCTCGCGGCGGGGATGCAATCCGCGCCGCTGAACCCGATCAACCTGCTCGCGCTTCTGCTGCCGCTCGATCTGGCCACGACCTTCACCGCGTCGATGGTCTTTTTCCTGGCCGCACTCTTCACATTCGCATTCGCGCGCGAGCTCGAATGCAGCGAAGGAGCGTCGCTGATCGCAGCTGCCGGCTACACGCTCTGCAGTGAGATGGCCTTCTTCGGAACCTGGCCGCACGGACGAAGTTGGAGCGTGCTGCCGTTCGTGCTGCTCGGCGTGCGCCGCGTCGTGCGCGATCGCGATCTGCGCGCCGCCGTCCTGCTGACAATCGCCTTCGTCCTGCTGATCGTCTTCGGACATCCGGAGACGATGCTGCACGTCGTCACCATCGGCGCGATCTACGGAATCTTCGAGTTGATTCCGATCCGCCGTGACGCGTTGCGGCCGACGCTGCTCGCGATCTCCGCCGGCATTATGGCGCTGCTGCTCACCGCCATCACGCTGCTGCCGTTCATCGCCGCGCTGCCATGGTCGTTCGACTATCGCATCCGCCAGAATCCGCCGCCGCCGCCCGCCACGCACGAGATTTCGAAAGCGATCCGGGCGACGTTCCTCCCCTACTACGGCGGCGCGTCGTGGCACACGCCGACGAGCGAATGGGACTTCGGTCTGGCCCGCGTCGGCAGCGTGATCCTGGCGCTGGCGTTGATCGCGTCGTTCCGCCTGCTGCGCCGCCGCGACGCGCGATTCTTCGCCGCACTCGCCGTGATCGGTCTCCTCGCCAGCTGGAAGGCGCCGCCGATCGATCCGTTTCTTCGCCTTCTTCCACTCTTCAAAATCGCCTTCAACGATCGCCTCGGCTTCGCCGCGGCGTTGTCGATGTCGCTGCTGGCAGCGATGGCCTTCGATGCGCGTGCCCTTCGATTCGATCGCCGCGTCGTGATCATCGTCGCGGCATTGCTCGCGATCGTCACGGCGTCCTTCTGGCGAACGCAGCTGACGCTCGGCGTCGATCGGAAGCTCCTCATCGCCGGCGTCGCTGCAGAGCTGCTCGGCCTCGCGATCGTCTTCGGCTCCCTAAGCACGCGATCCCAACGCGCGGCCGCGGCGATGATCGTACTCGCCATCGCCGCGCAACGTCTCGTCGAAGACGGCAACATCCATCCAACGCTTCCCCGCCGCATGTTCTACCCCTCGGTTCCGCTAATCGCCGCGGTCCCGCGCGACCCGCTCTTCCGCTTCACTGCGATCGGCAACATGGTCATCCCGAACGTCGCCACGATGTACGGCCTCGAGGACGTGCGCGGCTACTCCGCGATGACGTTCTATCCCTACGTCGAAACGCTGGGACTCTGGTCCGCGCAGAAACGCACCTACCGCGACGTCTCCGATCTTTCCCTCCCCTTCCTCTCCTTCCTCGGCGTGCGCCACGCCATCACGCCGCGCACGATGGACCCGCCGCCTGGCTGGCGCGTCGTCGCGGACGACCGGACATCGCGCCTCGTCGAAAACTCCCGCGCCATTCCGCGCGTCTTCGTCCCGCACCGCATCCGCTTCACCGACAGCGACGACACGACACTGAAGGAGATGGCCGTCGCGACCGATTTCGCCGAGGAGGCGTGGGTGCGCGCGGAAGGCCCGGCGAGAATGATCGAAAACGGCGAAGCGACGCTGCATGTCCAACGAAGTGGATCGCGCTACGAAATCGACGCCGACGCGCGCACCACTTCCCGCATCATCATCACCGAAGCCGCCTGGCCCGGCTGGCGCGCGACCGTAGACGGCACGCGCGTCCCGATCGAGCAGGCCAACCGCGCGTTTCTGGCGATCCGCATCCCGCCCGGCCGCCACCACGTCCGCGTCGTCTATCTCCCCGACGCATTCATATGGGGCCGCGCGATTTCAATCGCGACGCTGGCGCTGCTTGCGGCGGGATTGGGATTTTCAATCCGAAAACGGACCATGACCCCCGCCGCGATAGCGGCAAACAGAGGGTAGCCAGGGGTGCGAGCGCTTTTTGCGAGCACCCCTGGAAATAGCGCGATTTGGATTCGTGCCGCGTCAGCGGCACCAGAAGTCTGTCGCTAATTCCGATTCGTGCGCCTCTTCTAGTGCCGCTGACGCGGCACAACACCAACTCGATACTCCTTTCCAGGGGTGCTCGCAAGAAGCGCTCGCGCCCCTGGCTACCTTCTGATGCCGCTATCGCGGCGCATGTACACAACGCGGTCAGAACCGATCGTCTCCTATCATGCGCCCGTCCTCATGCGCATCCTCATCCTCACGCCGCGCTTGCCGTGGCCGCCGATAGATGGCGGGCGCATCGCGATGGCTCGGTTGGCGGAGGGGCTTGTGCAGGCCGGAGCGGATGCGGAGATGCTCTCGCTGAATCCACGCAAGCATCGTGTAACGGCGTCCGCACCGATTCCGACGCAGGCGATCGATATCAATACATCGCGGATCATCGCGCCGGCGTTGGCGGCGATGACCAGCGATGTTCCGTTCATCGTCAGCCGATTCGTTTCGAACGATTTCCGGAACGCGCTGCGAGCGACGCTGCGAAGATTCAAGCCGGACGTCGTGCAGATCGAGAGTCCGTTTCTGCTGCCGTACGTCGATACCGTGCGAAGTGAAAGCAACGCGCGCGTCGTCCTCCGATCGCAAAATGTCGAGTTCCGAATCTGGGAGGGGTTGGCGCGGCTCGAACGAAATCCTCTGCGCAGGATTGCGCTTCGGCGCATCGCAGCGTCGCTGCGCAAGTACGAGGTTCGGCATCTCGACACAAGCGATGCAATCGTTCCGATCTCTGAGGACGATGCCGACGACTTTCGCCGCCTCGGCTGCACGCGGCCGATACACGTCGTGCCGTGCGGCGTCACTGTGCCTGAATTCACGTCCGACTCTCCGATTCCAAACAGCGTCGGGTTCATCGGCTCGCTCGACTTCCGACCGAATCAGGAAGCGGTGGCGTGGATTGTGGGAGTGTTGTGGCCGCGCGTCCTCAATCTCATACCCAGTGCACGACTGTCGATTGCGGGAAGCTCGGCGCCGGAGTGGCTGCGGCGGCAGATGACCGGCATCGACTTTCGCGGGACCGTCGACGACGCGTCGGCGTTCATGAACGCGATGTCGGTGATGATGGCGCCGCTCTTCGCCGGCGGCGGGATGCGCATCAAAGTGCTTGAGGCGATGGCGTTATCGAAGCCGATTGTCGCCACAAAACTCGGCGCGGGCGGGCTCGACGTCGAGCATGGCCGGGACATCCTCATCGCTGATGACGCAATTGCGTTCGCGGACGCGGTCGCGCTTCTGCTGCGCGATGCGCAGATGGCTGCGCGAATCGGAAGCGCGGCGCGGGAGACGGTGCGCAGTCGCTACGACAACGACGTGCTCGCGCGCGGACTGCTCACCTTCTACGAATCGCTCTGACGTAGCGCCGCCGGCTCGGCGGCTGTACCGCCGGCGGCTCGCCGGCAATTTGCGGCTGTACTGCCACCGAGCCGGTGGCGGTACAGCCGCCGAGCCGGCGGCGCTACGATCGGCGCAACTGCGCGCGTAGAAGCGCTTTCGTTGCGCGAATGAATGCCGCGTTGTCGCGGCGCAGCGTCGCGCGCAACGCGATGCGGCCGACCGCCGTGAGCACCAACGCGATCCGCGCAAAAAACATCCAGACAGCCCCGTGACGCCGGCCGCCCCAGTTGAGCAGATCGGGCCAGAGCCGCGCCGGATCGTGGTACAGCGCGCCGTCCGCCGATACCGTACCGCCGATGGCGTGAACGACACGAGTCTCTTCGATGATCGCAACGCGCCAGCCGGCGTCGCGCGCGCGGAGGCAGAACTCGATGTCCTGGCAGTAGAAGCGAAAGCGCTCATCGAGCGGACCGGCGCTGTCCCAAACCTCGCGCCGGAACGCCATCGCCGCGCCGCTGACCCAATCGACCTCGCGATGCGCGTTTGCTCTTCGGCGGCGAACGAGACGCGCAAGATGTCCCGCGCCGCTGACGACGCCGATCATCCACATCAACGTCGGCGCCGCGCCGCCGCTCCATTGCGGCGTGCGATCGGGATTGAGTAGCCGTGCGCCGGCGACGCCGAGTTTCGGATCAGCGGCGAAGGTAGCGAGGAACGCCGTCAGCGCGTCCGCGTCGACGATGGCGTCGCTGTTAAGCAGCAGGATGATGTTTCCGCGCGAGGCGGCAACGCCGCGGTTCGCCGCCGGCGCGAATCCCCGATTCGATTCGAGGCGGACGATCTGTACCGAGGGCGCTTCGCGCGCGAGCAGCTCGGCGGTGCCGTCGGTTGATCCGTCGTCAGCCACGATCACTTCCGACTCCGGCGGCAGCGACGCCAGCACCGCGCGGCAGCAGCGCAGCGTCATCTGCGCGGTGTTGAAGGTTGGGGTGACGACGGAGAGCTGGGTCACGGACATACGGTAACGCGCAACTCGCTTCGCCGCCCCGGGCCGTGCTCAGTCAACATTGACAGATTGTCATCCTGAGGCTGCCGGAGGCACGGAGCCGGCAGGCGTAGATGCCGGAGGACGCCGAAGGATCTCAAGCTTCCAGTCACCGGCTGGAACCCGCGTAACGAATCGCGCGACCTGCGTTGAATCCCACGGGTTTCAGCCGGAGTTGCGCAACTTGAGATCCTTCACCGTCCTCCGCCGATTCCGTCGCTTCGCGACTCCCGGCTCCGGCGGCTCAGGATGACAGCCCCGCCATCCCCAACTCCGCCATCACCTTCTTCATATCCGCCCACACGTCCTTTTTCGCCGAGGGCGTGCGGAGCAGATACGCAGGGTGGTACGTCGGCATCACTTTCACGCCGTTGTATTCGAGCCATAGACCGCGGGTCGCGGTGATGCCGTACGACTTTTCGGTGAGGCTTTGCAGTGCGAACTTGCCGAGGGTCACGATTACTTTCGGCTGGATGATTTCGACCTGGCGGCGGATGTATGGGCGGCACGCGTCCAGCTCCTCCGGTTCGGGGTTGCGGTTCTCGGGTGGACGGCATTTCACGACGTTGGCGATGTAGACATCGTCGCGGGTCAGCTTCATCGCTTTGATGATGTCGGTGAGGAGCTGGCCGGCGCGGCCGACGAACGGCTCACCTTTGATGTCCTCATCGCGCCCCGGCGCTTCGCCGATGAACATTAAGTCGGCGTTCGGATTGCCGACACCGTAGACGACCTGCGTGCGTGTCTTCGACAGCTTGCACTTCTCGCAAATCATGGCAATCGCCTGCAAATCGGCGAGGAGCGTCTTGCCGTCCGAATCATCAACGCTGGGTGCAACTGCGGTTGTTTTGGGGACGTCGAGGTGCGTGAATCCGAGGTCGCGAAGGAGGGTGAGCTCGTGGCGGAGGGCGTCGTTCATCGATGCGAAATTATGAGCCCAAACGTTCGACGACCAAATCGAGAATCCGGTTCGCGATCACGATCTTCGGCGCGCGCTCGATTTTCGTCGACGAGCCGTCGCGGGCGATGACGGTGACCGCGTTCTGATCGGAGTCGAATCCGATCGAGGCGTCGGCGACGTCGTTGGCGACGATGAGGTCTGCGTTCTTGCGCACCAGCTTCTCGCGCGCGTTCGACTCAAGGTCGTCCGTCTCGGCGGCGAAGGCGACGATGAACGGGCGCGGCGAGGAGGCGCCGATGTCAGCCAGGATGTCGGGTGCTTTCTGCAGCGCCAAGGTCATCTCGTCGCGCTTCTTGATCTTGCTATCGGCGACGGAGACCGGCGTGAAATCGGCCACGGCCGCGGCTTTGATCACGATCTGCTGCGACGGCAACGCGTCCATGACCGCTGTGTGCATTTCGGCGGCGGTGGTTACGCGCGTCAGTGCGACGCCGCCCGGCGGCGTGATCGCGGTTGGTCCGGATACCAGCGTCACCTTCGCACCCCTTCTCCTCGCGGCCTCGGCGATCGCGTAGCCCATCTTTCCGGACGAGCGATTCGAGATGTAGCGAACCGGATCGATCGGCTCGCGCGTTGGGCCGGCAGTGACGAGGATCGCGCGCCCTTCGAGATCGCGCGTGGCGAACTGCTGCTTCACGAAATCCGCGAGCACGGGCGGATCGGGCATGCGTCCCGAACCTTCGTCGCCGCACGCCAGGATGCCGCTGTCGGGATCGAGAACGATGACGCCGCGTTCGCGCAGCGTGGCCAGATTCATCTGAACCGTCGGGTGCTGCAACATCGACGTATTCATCGCCGGCGCGACGACGATCGTGCCGCGATGCGCGATCGCGTACGTCGACAGCGCGTCGTCCGCGAGGCCGACGGCGAGCTTGGCGATCATGTTGGCCGTTGCGGGCGCAATCAGGAGCAGATCGGCCCAGCGCGCAAGCTCGATGTGATCGACGCCGCCGTGGCCGGAGTCGCCCCACTGCTCGATGATGACGCCGTGATCGGAGACCGCGGCCAGCGACAGCGGCGACACGAAGCGCGCCGCATTCGGAGTGAGGATGACGCGAACGTCCGCGCCGACGTCGCGCAGGCGCCGCACGACGTCCGGCGCCTTGTACGCCGCGATCCCGCCGGTGACGCCGAGGACGATGTGCATTGCGGTCGCGCGGTGCGCGGCTCGCGCGGCGTGCCTGCCGCGCGGCTGCGCAACCGCGTTACTCCGTTTCCAGTGAAGTCGTCTCTTCTTCCGGCGGCGTGAGCTGCCACTTCACCTGGTTCTTCTCGATCTCTTCCATTGCCATGCGCGTCGGCTTGGCGTGTTTGCTCTTGCTCTTCGGCGCGGAGCCCTGCACCAGCTGTTCGGCGCGCTTGGCTACGAGCAACACGTAGCGGAACTTGCTGTCAATGCCCTCAGGCAAACCTTCCATCTCGCTCCTCCTTCAGGCGCTCGGCCATCGCGGTGATCGCTTCGAGCGCCGTCTTCGTCTGTAACTTCTTGGCGATGATCGCCGCCTTCAAACACTCGGCGGCGACGTTCAGGTCATCATTGATGATGACGTAGTCGTAAAACTCTTTACCGGCATCGATCTCGTCGGCCGCCTTCTGCAAGCGCGTCCGGATCTCATCTTCGCTGTTCAGTCCGCGGTCGTGAAGCCGCTGTTCGAGATGATCGAACGACGGCGGAAAAATGAAAATGTTGAGCGACCGCGGTTTCAGTTCAGGATCGACAGCGATCTGCCTGGCGCCCTGATAGTCGATGTCGAGAATGACGTCTTTGCCGCTTTTGAGGCGATCGAGAACCTCGGCCTTTGAAGTCCCGTACCGCTGCTCATGAACGAACGCGCATTCGATAAATTCCGCCCGCGCCACCATGGCCTCGAAGACGG
>Ga0157375_10001452_pt1 | contig 20375 bp, 19 predicted proteins | sample M35metaG_FD_115311 | JGI IMG/M metagenome (GOLD analysis project Ga0157375, IMG submission 115311) | Miscanthus rhizosphere microbial communities from Kellogg Biological Station, Michigan, USA - M3-5 metaG | ecosystem: Host-associated > Plants > Roots > Rhizosphere > Soil | place: USA: Michigan... | reverse complement strand
GCCGCGCTGGTCGCCGCGCTCTCACGGCGGCGGCTCGCGCGGGGCGGCCTCGTCGCCCTCGTCGGACTCTTCGCCGCGGAGCGCACGCTCGAGGCGGGAAGCTTCTACCCGACGTTCCCCTCCCGCGCCTCCTATCCGCCCGTGCCGGTGCTCGAGAGGATCCCGCGCGGCGAGCCGTACCGGATGACGGCGCTCGCCTACACCTTCATCCCGAACGCCGCGGGCGCCCTGGGGCTCGAGGACGTGCGGGGCTACGAGGCGATGACCCTCCGGCCGTTCTACGAGACGTTTCCGTTGTGGTGCGCCCCGCAGCCGGTCTGGTACAACCGCATCGACGACCCGACGAGGCCGTTCCTCTCCTTCCTGAACGTGCGCTGGGTTCTCCAGCCGCTCGATCAGGCGACGCCGCCGGGCTGGGCGGCGGTCGCGGAGGGCGACGGCGTCCGCCTGCTCGAGAACCCGCGGGCGCTTCCGCGCGCGTTCGCCCCGCGCCGGGTCCGCGCCGAGCCGGATGGCATCCGCCGGCTCGAGCTTCTCCGAGCGATCGCGGACTTCGGAGAGGAGGGCGTCGTCGACGAGAGCGGCCCCGACTCCTGGCGCGAGAACGGCGGCGGCCGCGTGCGCATCGCGGCGTATGGCCCGCAGGCGATGACGCTCGACGTCGAGGCGGAGGGGGAGACCGTCGTCGGCACCTCCATCCCGGCCTGGCCCGGGTGGAAGGCGGCGCTCGACGGCCGCGCGATCCCGCTGCTCTCCTACAACCACGCCTTCGTCGGCGTTCGTGTGCCCGGAGGACACCACCGCGTCGCGCTGCGCTACCTTCCCGACTCCGTCCGCGTGGGCCTCTGGATCAGCGGCGCGACGCTCGCGGCCGCGATCGCGCTTCTCCTCCGACGCCGGCGCGCATCAGCCCCCTGAGGCGTCCTCCCGCAGGCGCGCCGCCGAGAGCGCGAAGAGCACCGGGAGCGGCGAGAAGACGCGCGGCGCCGACCAGGCGATCCACTGCGACGGATCCCCGGGGCGGTCGAGGTACGTGAAGAGGAGAAAGACGGAGAGCCCCGCCGCGGTGAGAAGCGGAATCGCAGCGTCCCGGCCGAGCCGCCGAGCGGCCACGAGGAGACAGACGAGCGGGATCAGGTACGGGAGCGAATGCCCCGTCGACGCCAGCGCGGATCCGATCGCGCGCAGCGCGACGCCGAGGTGCTCGGGGTGCGGCGCGAGGAGCGCGCCCTCGCCGGAGTATCCGCGGAAGAGATGCGTCCTCGCGCCGAAGGCGAACCAGAGGAGGAGCGACGCGGCGGCGGGGAGGCCCAGACGCAGCAGGGCCGGCCCGAACCGGATCGAGCGGCGGCGGATCCAGACGAAGGCCGCGATCGCGGTCAGCGCGAACGGAAGCCCCTCGATCTTGGTGGTCACCGCCCCGGCCAACATCCAGCCCGCGAGGAGCTGCCCGGCCGGGCTTTCCGTGAGTGGCGACAGCAACAGGGCGATGCTCGCCGTCTCGAAGAGGAGAAGCGGCATCTCGCCGTTGCCGCCGACGTCGGCCTCCATGCCGATGACCGCGATCGCGGCGACGGCGAGCGCCGACGCCGCGGCGGCCGCGGAGGTTCGCCGCTCCGGCGCGCCCGCCCGCAGGACTCCCGGCAGCGCGGCGGCGAGCGCCGTGAGGAGCAGCGGGAAGAGGAACGTCGCCCCGGTCCAGGATATCCGCCCCGCCGCGATCGAGGCGAGGGCGTAGAGGTTGGTGACGAGCGGCGGATAGTAGGCGTGCATGTAGGCGAGCGACGGATCGCCGAGGTACGCCGCGTCCACGGTGCGCGCGAGCGCGAAACGCTGCGCCTTGGCGCCCCAGAAGAAGAGGAGATCCGGCGAGGACGCGGAGCCCGCGGCCGTGGCGAGGAACGCCGCGGCGACGGCCGTGGAAGCAATCAGTGCGGGTAGCCGTCCTCCCCGCACCCGCGAGCCTGGCGAGCGCCGGGGACCGGAGCTCTCCACCATCCCTCGCATCCCGAATCCCAGCGCGATCGCGGCCGCGAGCACGGCGGGAAGGCTCCACGGAATTCCGAGGAGCGCGAGGATGGTCATCGTGACCGAGACGAGCGCGGCGCCCGCCGCCCCGGCGAGCACCGCTCGCGCGAGGCGCGGGATCCCGGCGTAGGCGGGGTGCGCGAGGAGTGGCGCGCCCGGCAGCGCGAGGAGCGGAAAGACCGAGAGCCACAGAAGGCCGGCGAGACTCATGGCGTCTTTCGCCGCCAGACGCTGCCGTCCGGCGATTCGAAGACGAGCTCGCCGGGCGGCGGCGCGGGCCGCGGGCCGACGACGACGACGAAGTCCGCGTCGGACGCCTCCGAGCCCGCGGGCCTCACGCGCGCCCCCGGCAGGAGCGCGACCGCGAAGCGCTGGAGGTAGCCGTCGCGGATCGTATCGGGCGGCTCTGTCACCACGGCGACGGAGGCGCCCGCGGGGATGCGGGCCGCCGCGTCGCGCAGGAGGGCGTAGCCCGACGCGACGGCGGAGCCGGCCGCGCTCGCGTCGAAGGGCGTGCGGGGCCGTAGGCCGAGCCTCGCCCAGGGAATCGCGCGGACCGAGTACGCCGCGAGGACGGCGGCGCCGAGGAGGGAGACCGAGCCGCGGGTGAGCAACGAGAGGATTCTAGTCCGCCGGCGGACTCGTCCTCCGCCTACGACGGCTTGTCTTCGTCGCCTCCCCAGTGCTCGAGGAGCTCCTGCCCGATGGTCTTGGTCACGAAGATCTGCTTCAGGTAGTTGAGCGTGGTGATGGCCAGGGGAACGCCCGCCGCGGAGAACGGCGCGCCGAACGCGGCGAGCGCGAGGTGCCGCGCCTTCTCGGCGCCCGTGAACTCCGGATTCTTCCAGTCGAGCACGCTGCCGTAATAACGGAAGACCATGCGGTAGACGTCCGAGAGGAGCATGCGGAATCCCATCTCGTTGCCCCACACGAAGCACGCACCCGTCCGGATCTTGGAGAGGAACTCCGACACCGTCTTCGCCTCGGCGACGGTGTAGACGCGGGCGAGCGGCGCGAGGGTGTGCGCGTCGGAGCCGGCCACGAGGGACACCGCCCCGCGCTTCTCACGGACGACCGCCATCAGGTCCTCGACCAGCCGGTTGTGGTGCGCCGTCATCGCGCCGTTCTTGACCTCGAAGACGTCGAACATCCGCAGCATCTCCTCGAAGTACCGTCGGGGCGAGTTGCGCATCCGGTAGTTCTGGAACATGTGGTTCGCCGACGCGATGATGTTTTCCTGGCGGATGTACTCGTGGAGGTCGTAGATGTTCATCCGCAGCCGCGAGATCTCCTCGTGCTGCTTCTCGTCGATGTCGAAGACGTTGACGTGGATGCGCTGGCGCGTCTCGGGGAACCAGGTCTCCACCTCCTCGGAGATGAAGAAGTCGGGCAGGTCCGGATTCCGGTTGAGAAGAGAGAGGCAGCCGTCGATGGAGTCGTGATCGGTGATGGTCACGAAGTCCATGCCGCGCTCCTTGGCGAGCCGGTAGACCTCCTCGGGGCGGTTGTAGGAGTCGCGGGTATTCGCGATGCGGAAATACTTGAACGTCGAGAAGACGGAGTGGCAGTGCAGGTCCGCTTTTTTGAACCGCTGATCGGCGAACCAGGACGGCTGTTCCGGCTCGATTTCCCTTCGCGATGACACCGGTTCGAATCCCTCCCGAGTCGTCGAGGGTACCATCCCGTGTTAACGTCCCGCTGTGATCCGCGTCCTCTTCAGAATCCTCTACGGGGCGCTCCTGATGGCGGTTTTCCTGGGCGCCGTGTGGTTCGGATTCCGGCGTTCGATCGTGGGACGCTCGGTCTCGGTCCCCGACCTGACGGGAAAGACCCCGGACGAGGCGCTCCGCGCCGCGTTGGACGCCGGCCTCCAGATCGAGCAGCAGGACGGACGCGCCCGCTACGACGACAAGGTCGCCCGAGGGAAGGTCCTGCTGCAGCAGCCCGAGCCCGGCTCGCTCGCGAAGCCCGCCCAGGCGATCCGCGTCGTCCTCTCGCTCGGACCGCGGGAGCTCCGGGTCCCCGACCTCACGGGCCTCGCCCCGCGCGCGGCGGCGCTCAAGCTGTCGCGCGAGTCCCTCGAGCTCGGACCGGTGTCCTGGTACCGGGACCCGGCGGCGCCCCCCGGCATCCTCGCCCAGGACCCCGAGCCCGACGCTCCGGGCAAGCGCGGCGAAACGATTCGCGTCCTCATGAGCCGCGGCCCCGCGGACGTGCGCATCCTGATGCCCGACTTCGTCGGGAAGGACGCGCAGGCGGTCAAGGCGCATCTCGAGAAGTTCGGCTTCCGGGTCGGCAGCGCGCGTTTCGAGGCCTACGACGGCGTCGCGCCCGATACCGTCCTCAAGCAGTTCCCGCCGGCGGGGTACCCGCTGTCCAACAAGGAGGTCGTCTCCTTGACGGTCTCGCGCCCGCCCGACGCCGCGGCGCCTCGTTCATGAGCGTGCGCATCGCGCCGTCGATCCTGGCCGCGGACTTCGCGCGGCTCGCCGATGCGCTCGCGCTGGCGGAGGCCGGGGGAGCCGACCTCGTCCACGTGGACGTGATGGACGGACACTTCGTTCCGAATCTGACCATCGGTCCGCCGGTGGTGCGGGCCCTGTCGAAGGCGACCCGGCTGCCGCTCGACGTGCACCTCATGATCGAGAGGCCCGAGAGGACGCTGCCCGAGTACCTCGACGCCGGGGCGCAATGGATCTCGGTGCACGTCGAGGCGACGCACCACCTCCAGCGATGCCTCGACGCGATCCGCCGGGGCGGGGCGAAGGCGGGGGCGGCCATCAATCCGAACACGCCGACGCTCGCGCTGTCCGAGGCCTGGACAGACCTGGACTATGCCGTCGTCATGTCGGTCAATCCGGGCTGGGGCGGTCAGCCGTTCATCGCCTCCTCCGTGGCCAAGGTCCGCCGGCTCCGCGACGAGGCGCTCGCCGCCGGCTCGCGGCTGTCGATCGAGGTCGACGGCGGAGTGGGCGTCGACAACGCGGGACCCCTCTGCGCGGCCGGGGCCGGGATCCTGGTGGCCGGGACGACCGTCTATGGCACTCCGGATCCGATCGCCGCCATCGGGAAGCTGCGGGAAGCCGCCGGCGTTAGCGTTCGCGCGTGAGCTCCATGAGATTTCGAGCCGGGACGCCCATCCGGGCCGCGATCGGTCTGGCCGCACTGCTCGCCCTGCCCGTCGGGTGCGCCTCCTCCGGGCCCAAGAAACCGGACAAGCTGACCACCGAGCTGCTCTCGGAGCCCAAGGAGGTCCTCTTCGAGAAGGGCAAGGCCCTGATCGCCAAGGGCAAGTTCGAGGACGGACGCAAGTATTTGAACCACGTCTTCGAGACTTACCCCAACGAGACCGTGGGCCGCGAGGCTTTGCTGATGGTCGCCGACTCCTACCTCAAGCAGAAGAACGCGAAGAACTACACCGAGGCGCGTTACCGCTACCGCGACTACCTGAACCGCTACCCGGGCGCCCCGAAACGCGACTACGCCCGCTACCAGTTCGCGCTCTGCTACGACCTGGAGCACGAGAAGCCGGATCGGGATCAGACGGCGACGCGGGAGGCGATCGACCAGTACCGAAACCTCATCCGCGAGTTCCCGGATTCGGGGTATGCGGGCGCCGGGCGGGAACGCATTCGGGTACTGACGGATCTGCTCGCCGAGCACGACTTCGGCGTCGGCTACTTCTACTTGCGGAAGGGGGCGACCGCCTCGGCGCTCGGCCGCTTCACGACCCTCGAGGAGCGCTTTCCGGACTACGGGGCCAAGGACAAGCTGTACTACTACCACGCGAAAGCGCTCGAGCGGCTGGGGCGCAAGGACGAGGCTCAGACCTACTATGGAAAGATCGTCCAGGAGTTCCCCAAGAGCGATTACGTCAAGAAGGTGAAGCTGCCTGCGGCCCCGAAAGAAGGCCAAAAACCGCCGGAAACAGCCATAACCGTTGACACAAAGCCCCAAAGCCAGTAAGTTTTAGGCTAGAATCCACGTAAGCCGTAACTTTTAAGGAGTCGCCATGCGTCTCCCCGCTCGCGTTGCCGCACAGCTGTCCTTGATTGCCGCAGTCGCGGCGCCCTTTGCGCTGGCTCAGCAGAATCCCGAGCTCGCGGGAGGGCAGATGTCGCAGTCGCCCCAGGCGATCACCCGGATCGAGGCGACGGCCCCGCAGACGACGGAAGCGGCTCCCCAGCCCCTGGGGTCGGAGGCCGAGGTGGCCTGCTTCGGCTACCTGGGCCCGACCAACGAGGGCTTCATCGCGGAGGTCATCGGAGCGCAGGAAGTCTCGGAGCAGACCGACTTCACGACGAACAACCTGCTCTACCTGGATGCGGGCGCGGATCGGGGCCTCAAGCCGGGCGACGAGTTCTGGATCATCACGCCGGGCGACGAGGTGCTGCACCCCTCCTCGGGACAGGATCTCGGCCGCTTCTACGACTACCGGGGCCGGGCGGTCGTCCTCTGCGTCGAGGCGCACACGGCGACGGTCCGGGTGACCCACGCCTGCACCGACATCCCGATGGGATCGTTCCTGAAGACCTACGAGCCCATTCCGATCCCCCTGGGACGCAAGTCCCCGGCGGCGGTGGCCTGCGATCCCCCGAGCGGAAAGGCCAAGGGCCGCATCGTGTACACGCGGGATGGCGTCTACCAGATCGGGACCGACACCGACGTCCTGGTGGACCTGGGCCTGGCGGAGGGCCTCCAGCCCGGGGACTTCCTGACGATCTACCGGTACAACTACGGCTTCGAGTACGGGATCAAGCCGCAGGGAACCTACTGGGTCAACCTGCCGCCGCCCGAGGGCGTCCAGATTCCGCGCACCTACCTGGGAGAGCTCGCGATCCTCTCCGTCGGCGACCGCTGGGCGACCGCGCGGGTCACCGACGCCAACCGCCTGATCGAAGTCGGGGACGAGGTCGAGCTCAAGTAGTCTCGTCGACCCGATCCAGAAAAAATCAGGAGAGGCGCTTCGCGCCTCTTCTTTTTTTCAGTTTAAGAACCCCGCAACGCGCCGGCGCGGACGCGCGTTTCGTCCGGCGTACTTGGCACGAAAAAAATTCCTCCGCTTCCCGCGATCGGCCCGAGAGGATCGAGCGTGTCGCCGGCGAATCCTCGCGAGCGAACAGCTGACAGCCTCTTCTCGGTTTGCTAAGATGCGCGCCTCTTCGCTTCGCATTCGCTGATTTTCGGGGAGGGGCACGTGAATCTGGATGGACAGCTCCAGGAAGTCATCGATGAGCTTCTGGCTCACGGCATCTCGCTCGACCTCGCCAAGAAGGAATTCGAGAAGAAGTACATCGTCGGCGCGGTGAAGCGGTCTTCCGGGAATCTCGGGCGCGCGGCGAGCTCGCTCGGCATCCACCGCAACACGCTCCGCAACAAAGTCGGCATTCTCAACATTCGTCTGCCGCGCGAGAAGATGCGCGTGGCGCCGGAGATTGCAAAGAAAAAGTGATTTTCGCGCCGCACGCGCGAAAATCATCCTGAGCGCGAGAGCGCGATGGATCCCGAGCTTTTCAGCTAGCTGTCCATCGCGCCGTACGCGCGAATTTCATCCTGAGCGCGTGAGCGCGAAGGATCCCGCCAAGAATCGCCCCGCCAGTCTTCGCGCCGTACGCGCGAAAATCATCCCGAGCTTTTGAGGCAAACGCCTCGCGCAACGCGAGGCGTCAACGATCCCGAGATTGTCTTGGCTGGTGGAGTCGCGCAGACGCGCGCGGAACTAAGACGTCTTGTTCTTGTCCGCCGGAGGCGGCTCCTGGCCGTCCTTGATCGAATCCTTGAAATTGCGCATTCCCTGGCCGAGGCCCTTCCCCAGCTGCGGGAGCTTGTTCGCCCCGAAGATGATCAGGACGATCAGCAGGATCACCAGCAGTTCCGGCAGGCCGAGTGAGCCGAACATCGTTGTCCTCCTTGGAGCCCCGCGCGTCAGGGACCAGCTTAGCAGACCGAGGCGATTCTGGAACCGAGAACCGCGCCAAATGCTTGATCCGACGGCGATTCGCCGAGAAGGCGGCGGACCAGGGCGAGCTGGGGAGGAAGGTACCCGAGGTAGGCCGTCCCCCGTCCCTGGACCACCGCCCGTGCGAAGGTCCCGCAGACCTTCCAGGCGCGCTGGAGCAACACCCGGCGCAGCCGCCGGGTCAGGCCGGCCGCCTCGACCCCGCGCCGCTGCGCGAAGAGCTCGACGACCCGGCCGGCCGTCTCCTCGTTCATCCAGGCGAGCGTCGTCCGCTCCCAGAGGAGCGAGGCGAGGTCGTACGAGTCCGGACCGCGGCGCAGGTCCTGGAAGTCGATGACGCCGACCTCGTCCTCCGAGGACGCGAAGAGATTGTTCGCGTGGAAGTCGCGATGGCAGAGCGCGGAGGGATGCTCGAGGATTTCGGCGACGAGCGCGTCGGCCCAGGCGTCGTGCGCCGCCCGCTCGGAGGAGGAGAGGGGAGCGCGCAGCCAGAGATCGAAGACGGCCTCGCGCGCGAGCTCGAGCTCGCGGCGGAAGAGCGCCGCGTCGAACGCCGGGTTGATGCCGGGATCCGGCACTGCGGCGATCGAGGCCGCCGCCTCCGCCGCCCGCGCGAGCCAGCGCTCGCGCCGCTGTGGCGTCGCGGCCAGCGTCGAGGCGAGGTCGTCGATACCGAGATCTTCCACGATCTGGTTCCCGCGGCCGTCGTCGGCGAGCAGCGAAGGGACGCGCACGATCGGACGAAGGCGCTCGTGCGCGGCGACCCAGCGCCGGCGGGAGTCTTCCTCCTCGTCCGGATAGACGACGCCGATCGCGCTGCGGTTGTCGCCGAGGCGGATGCGGAAGTAGCGCCGGCGGCCGACGTCGCCGGCGAGGGGGGTGATCGACGCGCGCTCGTGGCCCGCGCTCCGGACGAGCTCCTCGAGGGCCGGGGGGACGGTGGTGGTGGTCGTGCGCGTCACCAACGAAGGCGAAAGGGCGGGGACGAGCCCCGCCCCTCCGTCAGCTCTGGCTCTTCGCCTGTGAGAGGAGGACCTTCTTGATGTGGATCGGCTGGTTCGGACGATCGTTGGCTCCGCGCGGGGCGTTCGCGATCTTGTCCGCCGTCTCCATGCCCGAGATCACCTCGCCGAAGGCCGAGTACTGCCCGTCGAGGAAGTTCGAGTCCTTGACGACGATGAAGAACTGCGACGACGCGGAGTTGGGATCCGACGAGCGCGCCATGGAGACGATCCCGCGCTTGTGGGGCGTGTCGTTGAACTCGGCCTTCAGCTTCGTCTCGCTGCCGCCGGTGCCGTAGGGGTGCATCGGATCCTCGGGCTTCTTCGTGTTGGGGTCGCCGCCCTGGATCATGAAGCCCGGGATGACGCGGTGGAAGAGCGTGCCGTCGTAGAAGCCCTTCGATGCGAGCTCCACGAAGTTTTCGACGTGCTTGGGAGCCTTGTCGTAAAAGAACTTGATCTGGATGTCCCCCATGTCCGTCTGGAGGGTGGCGATCGTATTGGCGTAGTCGCGGGCCACTTTCTTCCCCTTTCCCGCCGGCTGCGCCGCGACGAGCGGAAGGGCGCAGGCCAGCATCAGATACGGAATCAGTCGCGTTCTCACGTGGACTCCTTTCGGGACCATGAAAGCGCGAAAGATAACACGCCGAGACGTCGAGAACCGTTCGACCGTTGAGCGCCGTTTCCTCTTCGGTTCCGGTCCGCGGCCGCCGTCCCTTGATAGGATTTCCTCATGTACGCCGCCCTGGCGCGCGCGGTGCTCGACGAGGCGAAGGGAGCCGCCGTCGCCGAACGGGTCGAGCGCCTCAAGCGACGTCATCCGAAAGCCTCCCGCGACGAGCTGGCGAACCGGCTGATCCGATCCGCGGCTCTGCAGTGCGGCGGCGCCGGGCTCGTCTGGTCGGGTCCCGCGGCGTTCTTCGGCTCGATGCCGCTCGGTCCGGACCTGGGGTTCCAGGTCGCGGTCATGAACCGACTGATCCTGTCGCTCGCCGCCGTCTATCGCAGCGATGCGTCCGGGAGGGACCGTGTCGCCGGGATCGCCACCGGAGTCGGAGCCGGGCTCGCGGCGGACGCCCTTCGCCGCGGCGTCGTGGCGCTCCTGTCGCGGGCGCTTCCGAAGCGCCCCGGCGCGCGCGCGGTGGCGGGCGGACTCGCCGGGGGCGCCCTCGCCTGCGCCACGGCGTTCGCGATCGGGAACCTCGCACGGGACTACTTCGCGGGGCGAAACGCCTGGGTCGGACGGCGCCGCTTCTGGTGACGACGTGAGCGGCCTCTCGGACGACGCGCTCATCGTCGGCGGCGGCCTCATCGGCTGCGCGCTCGCCGCGGAGCTGGCCGGGCGAGGCCGGCGCGTCACCCTGCTCGAGCGGGGCGAGCCGGGAGGGGAAGCGTCCGGCGCGGCGGCAGGAATGCTGTCGCCCCAGGCCGACGCGCGCTGTGCGTCGGACTTTTTCGATCTGGCCGTCGAGAGCCGCGGGCTCTATGCCGGCTGGGTGCGCACGCTCTTCGACGAGACCGGCCTCGACGTGGGGTACCGGCGAGGCGGCCTCCTGCAGTGCGTCTTCGGCGGCGCGCACGAGGACGCCGAGGGCGCCGCCGAAGGAGCCCTCTTCGACGCGTATTCCTGGCAGCTCCGAGCGGGCCTCGCCGTCGAGGATCTCCGGCCGCCCGCGCTCGCGTCGGAGCTCGACGGGCGCCTGTCCCGTGACGTGCGCCGGGCGGTGTTCTTCCCGGACGAGGCCGCCGTCGATCCGCCCGCGCTGGTCCGCGCGGCCTGGCTCTCGGCGCAGGCTCGGGGCGTCCGCCTGCGGACGGGCGTCTGCGCGCAGCGGTTTCGCATCCGAAACGGCGTCTGCGTGGGCGTCGAGACCGACGCGGGGGACTTCACGGCCGCGGCGACGGTCGACTGCGCGGGCGCCTGGGCGGCCTTCGATCCGAGCGGACGCCTGTCGATCCCCGTCCATCCCGTCCGCGGCCAGATGGTGAAGCTGCGGCTCGAGGGACCACCGTTGAGGACGATGGTGTGCTCCGAGGAGGTCTATTGCGTGCCCCGTGCAGAGGGCACTCTCGTCGTCGGCTCGACCGTGGAGCTCGTGGGTTTCCACAAGGCGGTGACCGCCGAGGCGGTGGGGCGTCTGATCGGCGGGGCCGTCGGGCTGCTCCCGGAGCTCAAGTCGGCTCAGTTCGTTTCGGCATGGTCGGGGTTGAGGCCCGGGACTCCGGATGGGCTCCCGATTCTGGGCGAATCGGGTGTCCCCGGGCTGTTCCTCGCGACGGGACACTTCCGAAACGGCATCCTCCTTGCTCCGGTGACGGCGAAGGTGATGGCAGACCTGTTGACCTCCGGTCGTCCGCGCGATCTCTCGGCGTTCTCCCTGGCGAGGTTCTCGGAGTCCCTCGAGCCGGCGCCGCGGGGCGGCTCGGACGGGCTTTCGGGATTTCGGCTAGAATCAAAGCAAGAACGATGAGAAAAGCAATTTATGCCGGGATTCAGAGAGTGGCGGAGCCCCTCTGGACGCTGACGCGCGCGGTCGACCGGCGTTTCCGGGAGCGCAGCGTCCAGCCCAAGTGGGCGCCCGCGCCGCTCCTCAAGCAGCGCGAGAAGAGCTTCCCGCCGTTGGGGTTTCCGCGTCAGACGGACTCGCTGTGTCCGCGGTGCGTCTCCGAGGTCCGCTCGCAGATCCTCTCCGGGGAGGTGGACTGGAAGGTCCTGATCGAGGGCAAGCCGGGCGAGATCGGTGCCTCGATCGTGGAGGAGGACGGGCGGATCCTGATGAAGAAGGACTGCCCCAAGCACGGGCACTTCGAGGACGTGATGTCCACGGATCCCGAGTTCTTCAAGCGACTCGAGTCGCTCTATCCCGGCCGCGACTTCGTGATCCCGAAGGACGGCCTGCACGAGCACGGCCGCTCCTCCATCAAGTACGGCCGCGGCGCCGTGCTCACGATCGACCTGACCAACCGCTGCAACATGATGTGCAACCCGTGCTTCATGGACGCGAACCAGGTCGGCTACGTCCACGAGCTCGAGTGGGACGACGTCAAGAAGATGCTCGACGACGCGGCATCCATCAAGCCGCGGCGCCAGCTCTCCGTCCAGTTCTCGGGCGGCGAGCCCACGCTGTCCCCGCACTTCCTCGAGGCGGTGCGCTACGCCCGCAAGCTCGGGTACTTCTCGGTCCAGTGTGCGACGAACGGAATCCGGTTCGCGCAGGACGAGGACTTCGCGCGCCAGGCCGGCGAGGCGGGTCTGCGGTTCGCCTATCTCCAGTTCGACGGCGTCGGCAACGAGCACAACCAGCATCGCAAGGTCGGCAACCTCTACGACGTCAAGCTGCGCGCGATCGAGAACCTCCACAAGCACGGCGTGGACGTCACGCTCGTCGTGACCATCGTCAACGGCGTCAACAACGACCAGGTAGGCGACATCATCCGGTTCGGCCTCGCGAACATCGACAAGGTCACGGCGGTTGCCTTCCAGCCGGTCTCCTTCACGGGGCGCGACGAGGACATCGACGACGAGACCCGCACGAAGCAGCGCTACACGCTGTCGCACCTCGCCCACGACGTGAAGCAGCAGGCGGGGATCGGCGAGCCCATGCGCGACTGGTATCCGCTGTCGGCGTCGGGGCCGTTCTCGGACCTGAAGGACCTGCTCGGAGGCCTCGAGTCGGAGTGGGGCTCCTTCAAGTGCGGGTGCCACCCCAACTGCGGCATCGGCACGATGATGCTGGTCGAGGAGAAGACGGGGCGCGCGGTGACCGTGCCGCAGATCCTGAACGTGGATCGCCTGCTCACGGACATCCGCGCGATCACCGACTCCGCGCGCAAGAAGACGTGGACCGCCGTGCAGGTGGCCCTCTCCCTGCTGCGCAACCTGCGGCCGGAGGGCGTCCCCGCGGGTCTCAATCCGTGGAAGCTCGCCAAGATCATGGACGGGCATACCGGCGGGAAGCTCGGGTTCGCCGAACAGCGCCGCTATCCCTGGCGCGTGTTCTTCATCGGCGGGATGTGGTTCCAGGATCTCTTCAACTACGACTTCCGCCGCACCGAGATGTGCATCATCCCGTACGCCACGCAGATGGGGGAAATCTCCTTCTGCGCGTACAACACCGGCGTGGGCTGGCGGAAGATCATCGAGGAGATGTTCCAGACCGCGACGCTCGCCGAGTGGTACAAGACCAACGGCCGGCACGAGGTCTACGCGCGCGGCCGAAACGTGCCGCTTCCGGTGCTTCCCGGCCAGACGGTGCCGATGCCGATCCCGAGCGCTCCGCCGGCCGCGCGTCCCGCGGCGGCCTCGATCGGAACCCTGCCCGTCTACGGCGCCGCGGGCAAGTGACGTTCGCGCCGCACGCGCGAACGTCATCCTGAGGGCGTGAGCCCGAAGGATCCCATTCTCGTTTCGTCGCGGGTCAAAAAGGGACGCCCGCTTCGCTCCTCAACACGACGGCCTACTACCCACTACCGGCTCCTTCTCCCGAACGGCGTCACGACGCCTCCCTGGCGCGCCTGACCCTGTGGCGCGGCGTGCGGACGCGAGGCGTGCGCCGGTGCGTGGGTCCGCGGGGCGTGTTGCGCAGGCGCCGCGTGAGGCCGCGGCGCGTGCGCCGGGGCGTGGGGGCGCGCGGACCTCGCCGCCTTCTGCGTCTCCCGGGCCTTCTGCGCCGCCTCGTTCGCGACACGGCGTTCGGCCTTCTCCTTCGCCCGCTGGCGCTCCTGCGCCTTGCGCGCGCGGATCTGCGCGATTCGCTCGCCGATCGGGACCTCGAAACGCTCGGCCGGGGCGGCCGTGTAGTCGAAGCCGGGGACGGTGATTCGGGGGAGGCGCTTGCCGATCTCGCGCTCGATCGCGGCGAGGTCGCCCTGCTCCTCCGGGGAGACGAACGTGAACGCGTCGCCGGTCATCTCGGCCCGCGCCGTGCGGCCGACGCGGTGGATGTAGTCCTCGGGCACGTGAGGCACGTCGAAATTGACGACGTGCGACAGCGCCTCGACGTCGATGCCGCGAGCGGCGATGTCGGTCGCGACGAGCACGCGGTACTTGCCGTCCTTGAATCCGGCGAGGGCCTGCGTCCGCTGCGCCTGCGACCGGTTGCCGTGGATGCGCTCGCACGAAACGCCCTTGCGGACGAGGGTGTCCGCCAGCCGGTTGGCCCGATGCTTGGTGCGCGTGAAGACGAGCACGTTCTTGATGTCGCCGCGCTTCAACAGCTCGAGCAGGAGCGGGGCCTTGAGGTTCTGCGCGACCGGGTACACCGCCTGCGTGATCCCGACGGCGGGCGCGGCCTTGCGCTCGAGGTTGACGGTGAACGGGTTCTTGAGCATCTCGCGCGTGAGCTGCGCGATCGGGGGAGGCATGGTCGCCGAGAAGAAGAGCGTCTGGCGCCGCGTGGGGAGGTGCCGGAGCACGCGCCGGATGTCGGGCAGGAAACCCATGTCGAGCATCCGGTCCGCCTCGTCGAGCACGAGGATCTCGAGTCCCTCGAGCCTGGCGTAGGGGAAGCGGAAGTGGTCGAGCAGCCGGCCCGGCGTGGCGATCAGGACGTCGACCCCGGAGCGGAAGGCGTGCTCCTGCGGGCCCATGCCGACGCCGCCGAAGACCGCGGCCGCCGACATCGAGGTGTGGACGGCGAGCTGGCGGGCGTGCTCGTCGATCTGGGCGGCGAGCTCACGGGTGGGCGTGACGATCAGCGCCCGCGTCACCCCCCGGCTCTTCCCCGCGAGGCGGTGGAAGATCGGGAGCAGGAAGGCGGCGGTCTTGCCGCTGCCGGTCATCGCGCAGGCGAGCACGTCACGCCCCTCCAGGGCGGGAGGGATCGCGTCCGACTGAATGGGCGTGGGCCGCGTGAACCCCATCTCGCGCACGCCGCGCAGCAGATCGGGGTGGAGTCCGAATTGGGAGAAAGGCAAAGGTCCTCCTTCGAGGATGTCGATTCCGGCTGGATTGTCTTTCGGGAGGAACGAAACCTTGCCGGCAGGCCTACGTTCGCGGTTCGAAGAACCCGAAGCATCTCACACGAGGGCGGCGAACGCAACCCGCTCCGCGCGCCGGTATTATCCCGTCATGAGGCGCGCCCTCCCGCTCGCGATCCTGGTCGCGGCCGCCGCGTGCGGCCCCGCGCCAGCGCCTCCCGCCGTCACGCCGCGTCCATCGCCGGTTCCGTCCTCGCCATCGGCGCCCGCGGTGACGCCGTACGTCGCCGACCTGGGCGCGATGATGGGCCAGCAGCAGATGCGCCACATCAAGCTGTGGTTCGCCGGCGACGCGGGGAACTGGAAGCTCGCCGCGTACGAGCTCGGCGAGCTCCGGGACGGGTTCGACGAGATCGTCCAGTACCACAAGACCCACAAGGAATCGCCGGTTCCGATCGACGATGCGATCGAGACCATCGTCAAGGAGCCGCTCTCCGAGCTCGCGAAGGCGATCGAGAAGAAGGACAGGACGGAGTTCCGGAAGACCTTCGAGGCGGTGACGGACGCGTGCAACGCCTGCCACCAGGCGACGAACTACGATGCCCTCGTGATCGTTCGTCCGAAGGCGAATCCCTACTCGAACCAGGTCTTCGCGCCGCAGAAGTAATCCCGCGCGCGGTTTCGCCTTCAGCTCTTCTGGTCCCACCACCGCGAGAGCCGGCCGGAGGGGATCGAGGGCGTCACCGACGGCGACGCGGAGTAGTGCGACGTGTCGTTGAAGAGCGACAGCCGCCCGTGAGACACGTCGCGGAAATCGAGGATGTTGAGCGAGGCGGGGCTCTGGTCGAGATGGTCCCGGTAGCGCCGCAGGTCGAAGCCGAGGATCGAGCCGATCAGGAGCCGGATCGTCGCCTTGTGCGACGCGACCAGGACCTGGGCGCCGGGGTTCGTCGAGACGATGTCGAGCAGCGCCGGCAGGGCGCGCGCGGTGACGGCGAGGCCCGTCTCGCCGCCCGTGGGCGCGAAGGAGTACGGGTCCTGCTCCCAGCGCGCGTACTCCTCCGGAAACTCCTTCTCCACCTCCGCGCGCCGCTTGCCCTCCCAGCGTCCGTGGGAGATCTCGCGGAGCCCCTCCACCGGGGTCACCGGCTTTCCGTGCGGCGCCGCGAGGATGCGCCCCGTCTCCATCGTGCGGCCGAGCGGGCTCGCGTAAAACGCGGCGATCGGCTCGCCCGCGAGCCGGCGAGCGAGCTTCTGGAGCTGATCGCGGCCGAGATCCGAGAGCGGTACGTCGGTCTCGCCCGCGAATCGATCCTCGGCCGTGAGCACCGTCGCCCCGTGGCGTATCAGGTAGACGCGCGTCGCCGTCATCCCTTCACCTTCAGCCCCTTCTTCGCGAGCAGCTCCCGTAGCCGTTCGCGCTGGTCGCCCTGGAGCTCGATCGAATCTTCGCCCGCGCTGCCCCCGGTGCCGCAGGATTTCTTGAGGCTCCGGCACAGCGTCTCCAGGTAGGGACCGTTGCGGGGGAGCCCGGCGAGCACCGTCACGTGCTTCCCCGGGCCGCGATTCTCGACGCGCAGCCTCACCGTCACCTCGTCCGGAACGGCCTCGAGCGGCGCGGGCAGGTTCTTCGCGCACCGGCAGTCGGCCTGCGGCCAGCCGCATCCGGGGCAGAGGCGCCCCGCCCCGCTCGAGAACACGAGGCGCCTGGCGGGAGGCTTCGGGGATCCGGGCACTACGGGGTCTCCGCGCCGAGAAGGCTCAAGAGCTCCTTCCCGTAGGTCTCGAGCTTCGCCGGTCCGATCCCGGGGATCGCCGAGAGCGCCTCGAGGGTGGCCGGACGGAAGGCGGCCAGCGCCGCCAGGGTGCGATCGTGCAGGACGACGTAGGCCGGGACCGAGCGCCGCGCCGCTTCCTGCCGGCGCCACTCGCGCAGCGCCTCGATGCGGGCCGGGCTCGCGTTCGCCGGCTCCGCCGCGACGGCCTCCGCCAGGATCTTCGACGTCGTCTTCCTCGAGCGCTTCGCCTTCGGGCGCGGCGGCTCCGGCAGCGTCAGGGCGACTCGAGGACTTCGGCCGGCCATGACCTCGCGCCCCGCCGGAGTCAGGGAGAGGGTCCGATAGACGTCGTCGGACGCCGCCAGGAGCCCGCCGCCCTGCGCCGCGTCGATCCAGTCGGCCACGGTCCGGGCTCCGTCGGCCGCGAGGATCCCGGTCGTCGAGAGGCGCGTCAGCGGCTCGGGCAGCCCGTCGAGGTCACCCGTCAGCATCGCCACCAGCTTGCGCTTGCCCCACCGTTCCCCGCCCCGGGCCACGCCCGAGAGGATCTTGCGCAGCCGGAGAAGATCCTCGGGCGAGACGTCGCGCCGCCGGGCGCAGCTGCCGCAGAAAGAGCACTGCGACGGCGCGCCGCGCTCGCCGAGGTATCCGAGGATCGTCGCGCGGTAGCAGCCGGAGGAATCCGCGTACGCGATCATGCGGGCGAGCTTTCGCGATTCGAGCTCCCGCCGGTCTCCGGACCCTTCGGTCTGCTCGATCAGGAACTCTCGCGTGCGCACGTCCACGTAGTTCCAGAGCAGGGTCGCCTCGGCGCGGCGGCCGTCCCGGCCTCCGCGGCCGATCTCCTGGTAGTAGGCCTCGAGCGACCCCGGGATCTCGAAGTGGACGACGGCCTCGACGTCGGGCCGGTCGATGCCCATGCCGAACGCGTTGGTGGCGCAGACGACGCGGAGGGAACCCTCCGCGAACCGGTCCTGCACGCGAGTGCGTTGCGACTCCTCCATCCCGGCGTGGTAGGCCTCGGCGGCGATCCCGGACCCACGCAGCGCCTCGGCGGCGCGGGCGGCGCTCTTTCGGGTCGCCGCGTAGACGAGCGCGCGGCGCGGCCCGACCAGCTCCGGAAGCAGGACGCGTTTCTCGATCTCGCCGGACACCCGGCGCACGTCGAGGAACAGGTTCGGCCGGTCGAACCCCGCGACGAACACCTCCGGGCTCTTCAGGCCGAGCAGGGCCACGATGTCCTCGCGAACCTCGGGCGTGGCCGTGGCGGTGAACGCCGTGATCGGCGGACGGCCGGGAGCGCCGTCCGCGCGGCGACAGAGTCGGGCCGCGTCGGCGAGCGCGCGATAGTCCGGCCGGAAGTCGTGGCCCCACTCCGAGACGCAGTGCGCCTCGTCGACGGCGAAACGAGCCAGGGGCGCCTCCTCGAGGAGCCGCCGGAACGACGCGGAGGCGAAGCGCTCGGGCGCGACGTAGAGAAGCCGGAGCCGGCCCCCCCGCATCGCGGCCTCGGCCGCCCTTCGTTCCGCGGGAGAGGCCAGCGAGTGCAGGGCCGCGGCCGCGATTCCCTTCCGGGAGAGCTCGTCGACCTGATCCTTCATGAGCGCGATGAGGGGAGACACGACCAGGGTCGGCCCGTTGAGGAGCAGGGCGGGCAGCTGGTATCCGATCGACTTGCCCGAGCCGGTCGGCATGACGGCGAGCAGGTCCCGGCCCGCGAGCGCCGCGCGCACCACGTCCTCCTGCCCGGGGCGAAACGCCTCGTGACCGAAGTGGCGCCGGAGCGCGGCACGGGGATCCACGAGCGCCATTATGCCGGCTGACAAGCGGGGTCGTGTCGGTATAGGCTCCGCTGTTCGCCATGACCGCCGCAGACACGATCATCCCCGCTCCCGCCACGCGGGCCGACCGCCGCGCGATCGCCATCGTGGCGCACGTCGACCACGGCAAGACGACTCTCGTCGACGCGCTGCTCAAGCAGTGCGGCACCTTTCGCGTCGGCCAGCACGTGGACGACCTCGTCATGGACTCGGGCGAGCTCGAGAAGGAGCGGGGCATCACGATCCTCGCCAAGAACACGTCGGTCCACTACAAGGACGTCATCATCAACATCGTCGACACGCCCGGCCACCGGGACTTCGGCTCGGAGGTCGAGCGGATCCTCTCGATGGTCGAGGGCGTGCTGTTGCTCGTCGACGCGTCGGAGGGGCCCCTGCCCCAGACCCGCTTCGTCCTGAAGAAGGCGCTCGAGGGCGGGAAGCGGCCGATCGTGCTCATCAACAAGATCGACCGTGCGGACGCGCGGACGGCCGAGGTGGAGGAGGAGATTCACGACCTCTTCCTGTCGCTGGCGACCGAGGAGCATCATCTGGAGTTCGAGGTCCTCTACGGCTCGGGCCGCCTGGGATACGTCTCTCGGGACCCCGAGGCGAAATCGGGCGACCTGCGGCCGCTCCTCGACGCGATCCTCGAGCACATCCCCGCCCCGATCGTCGGCGACGCTCCCTACAAGATGATTGTCGCGAACATCGACTACTCGGACTATCTGGGGCGGCTGGCGGTCGGGCGCATCTTCTCGGGCAAGGTCTCGAAGGCGACCGACCTGGCGGCCGTGCGGCCCGACGGCTCGATCGTCGAGAAGGGCAAGGCCGGCAAGATCTACATGTTCGAGGGGATCACCCGCGTCGAGATGGCCGAGGCCTCCGCGGGCGACATCATCGTCCTGTCGGGTTTCCCCGACATCGAGATCGGCCAGACGATCCTGGATCTCACGGACCCGACGCCGCTCTCCGGGATCCGCGTCGACGAGCCGACGCTCTCGATGGAGTTCCGCGTCAACGACTCCCCGTTCTCCGGCCTGTCCGGCAAGTACGTCACCAGCCGGCACCTCGCGGAGCGGCTCGAGAAGGAGCTCGAGAAGAACGTCGGGCTCCGCCTCTCGAGCACCGGCTCGCCGGATTCGACCCTCGTGCTGGGCCGGGGCGAGCTGTCGCTCGCGATCCTCGCGGAGACCATGCGCCGCGAGAGCTACGAGTTCGCGCTGGGGCGGCCCCAGGTGATCTTCCACCGCGGCGAGAACGGCGAGCTGCTCGAGCCCTACGAGGAGCTGGTCATCGACTGCGCGGAGGAGTTCACGGGCGCCGTGATCGCGGCGGTCGGTGAGCGCAAGGGCGAGCTCAAACACATGGGCAAGCACGGCGACCGCGTGCGGCTCGAGTTCACCATCCCCTCGCGGGGCCTGCTCGGCTTTCGCCTCGAGTTCCTGACGCTCACCAAGGGCACCGCCCTGATGAACCATCTCTTCGACCAGTACGGCCCGCACCGCGGCCCCCTGCCCAACCGGACGAAGGGCGCGATGATCGCGAAGGAGGGAGGCGACGTCACGGGCTACGCGCTCGACCGCCTGTCCGACCGCGGCATCTTCTTCGTCAAGCCGGGCGACAAGGTCTACGCCGGCCAGGTCGTCGGCGAGCAGGTCAAAGAGGGCGACATGGTGATCCAGCCATGCGAGAAGAAGCACCTGACGAACATGCGCGCCTCGGGCTCCGACATGGCGATCAAGCTGACGCCGCCGCGCGAGCTCAACATCGAGCAGGCGATCGAGTGGATCAACGACGACGAGCTCGTCGAGGTCGCGCCCGCGGCCATTCGCGTGCGCAAGCGCACGCTGGACCACAGCCTGCGGAAGGT
>Ga0157375_10001451_pt1 | contig 20378 bp, 18 predicted proteins | sample M35metaG_FD_115311 | JGI IMG/M metagenome (GOLD analysis project Ga0157375, IMG submission 115311) | Miscanthus rhizosphere microbial communities from Kellogg Biological Station, Michigan, USA - M3-5 metaG | ecosystem: Host-associated > Plants > Roots > Rhizosphere > Soil | place: USA: Michigan... | reverse complement strand
TGCACAGTGATCACGTGGTTGGCGAAGTAGATGTGGTTCACTACCTCTGCACCAGTCGGCATCGTAGCAACCAACCGTGTCCCAGCACGCACTGACAGTGAGCCGTCAGTTGCCCGCTCGATATTGTCGAGCACCTTGGCAAACTTCGGTTCCATGTTCAGGTCAGTGTCAGCCACGTTCAGGCCACCCTCGAACGCACGTATTGTGCTGATCTGAAGGTTGCTCTGCGGCTGTTCACCGCGAGGGTTCAGGTTGCCTTTGGTCTTAGCGAGATACATGTGTCCTACGGCTTAGCTGAGAAGTAGATCGCTACACACAACGCTGTGCCGAACATGCTGGTGACAAGCAGGTGACGGAATAGGGTCACTCACCGATACATCCAGGCAGTATAGAGTGGATAGCCTGACGTATCCAGGCAGAAGTCTGCACGGTCTATGAGGTCTTGCGTAGCCGTGCTGTTGCCCATTAGCTTAGCGTGGATAATCACAGCACGGATCATAGAGGCGTAGCTGTCTCCGCCTGTGGCTCGGCCTGCTATTGCGTGTGCCCAGTCATTAGTAGGACCACTGAATGCCCAGACATCACCTGCACTTGGTCCGTTTGGTATTGCACCAGTAGTGAATACGAAGTTAGACCCACCTGGCGTCAGCGAGGTTGTGATTATCCCGTCGCTCCCAGATACCGCAGTTGACTTCACGTAGAGTGGCTGACCCGGTGTGACACCAGCAGGAGGTGTAGCAGCAGGATCAGTGAGGTCACGAGAGTAGCCACGTGAGTGCCACCACAGCATGTCACCTGCGTGCTGACCTCCACCGTTGCGGAATAGCTGCGGTGCTTGGTTCGGCACGTAGTCTGCTGCGTAGAGACTAATGCTCATACCCAGGTTCTGTCCCCATGCGAAGTAGGGGTTGGTAACAGGGTCCCAATGCTCAGTCTTTGCCAGCATTGCTAGCTTCTGCGGCGCACCACCACCAACGACATACCCTGGCGTATAGGTCATTATACCAGTCATCTGCTTGGCGTAGTGGTTAGCAAAAGCAAGCTGGCTGCTGCTCTCCGTTACCGCTGCACCATGATAGTGACCAAGGCAAGTTATCGCAGCCATCCACGGGGTTTGCGTCGGGATGCCCTCAGTATGTAAGTAAGGACCGTCGCCACTCTGTAGCCAGTTCGGGTGCAGCGTATAAAGCATCGCGTCCATGCCCACGTCGAGTGATAGCTGCCACCGCTTGAAGAAGTCATGTGCAACATGCGCGTCTGGCACAATGCCGATAGCACTGCCAAGGATCGCTGGGTTGAAGTCCCGCATCTCTCCTCGGAACGGCCATGCGCAGAACGGACCACCGACAAAGAGAGCTTTCTCAGCAGGCGGACGTGCGTTGTTCCATGCAGCGTTGGGTGGAGAGGACGCAAGGTTCATGTTGTATATTAGTGAGTCGTCCCAACCCGAGCCACCGTCTTGCGTCGCAGCCATACCATAGTCGAGGACGCTCTCTAGTACGTAACGCTCACCCTCAACAAGATACATGTAGTAGCAGTAGTTCGGCTTGTGGCTACTGTTGTTCCCTGAGTTGAAGTAAGGCCAGGTGCCTCCGCCTGGTGCAACGTATCCATCCGTTGTGCTGATGCCATTGAACGATGTGCCGCCCTTCAGCGCAGCATAAGCATGCACGGGAGCAGGCAAGCCCTGTGCAGTGAAGTTGTGCGATGGCATCGGGTGCAAGTTCTCGAACAACCCACCAGGTGCTGTGCCGATGTCTAGGATCAGCGAGCAAACTGTGTTTGCAGTGTCTGATACGCCACTGTCACCCGGTCGTGTGCGTGTGCGGTTGCTGCGCCTGTGGAACGGTGTGTGCAGCCCGCCAAGGCAGCTTACTCGTGCACAAGCCGTGTCCGCTGCGGTCTGTCGCATGAACGCTGTTGAGTCAGCGTTACATATCATGCCACGGCCCTGGTACTCGCCCGTTGCATTGAACTCATAGCGGTGGCACTGCGCCGACATGGGGATGTAAGTTGCTACGCCGTCGCTGTTGAGCCCACCGTGCGAAGCGTAGTCGAGTGGTGTGTATGTTGTGTCGTATGGTGGGATCAGTTTGCTCTGCACCCAGTACGACTTGTCGAACGAGTAGTGGAGAGTTGGCTGTGCGCCACCGACCCAGAACCGCTTGCCTCGCTGAAGGCCCGTTGTCTCAGCCGTCAGCCACTGTGACTCATACGTATGCCGAATGCCTGTGTAACTCTTGATCGTTGTCGCACCGTCCATCAGTGCAGCGTTGTAGTTGCGCCGCTTCTTACCAGCAACGCTCCACCAGTCTTGTGCAACGACGGCACCGACCTCGTAGCCGTAGATGGCACCAGCAGAGGTTTTCCATATGTCGATATACCAGTTGGTCTTGAGGTGTGCATCCGCAGCACCGCCAGTGTTGTCGCGTGCCATACCCCACACGACCCAGCCCTCACACACAATTCCGACATGGTTCTTCTCTACACGTGTAGCGACCGCAGCGTGTGTGTTGAATGCAGCAGTGAACGAACCTGATCCTACAGTGGTGATGTCTGTATCGGAGCCATCGCCCCAAGCTGTTTCTTTCAGCAAGGTGAACGCAACCTTGAAGTCGTGCGCGCCAGTGATGTCTGTGAGCGACTTGATGCCGATGTTCGAGAATGCTGTGCTCGGCATACTCCACACATCGTATGTGCGAGCCTCACTCGCTGAGTATGTTGTGTCCCGCAGGTGCATGACCGCGTGCTTGAGCGAGCCATCGTTCCACGTGCTGCGCTCGTCGAACTGTGCATTGATAACCGTCGAGCCTCGCCTGACCTCTAGTCCTGTCCCAGCAGGCACATCACCTTTCTTGAACGGCACACCTTGCCGAGCATAACCAACACTGGTGCCAGCACCGTTCCAGTTGGTCAGTGAGAACGTCTGCACGATCCGCAACGTGCCGGTGCCACTAGTTGAGCTATAGGTCAGTGAGCCTGTGCTGCTGAGTGGCGATGTGCCACTGTCTGTTACATTGATGGACGATGGGCCACCCACTGCGTTGACCGTGAGTGGTATCGACACGCTTGCAGACGAACCGCTAGACGGCTGTGTGAAGCTGCCGACACTGAACAGTGAAACGCTCTGTGTGACTGCTAACACGCGACCGCTAGGCCACGTGCCGTTCGGTGTCACGGTTAGCGTCTCACTTGCACCAACTAGGCCACTAGCATGAGTGAGCGTGAGACTGAACGCAGTGGCTACACCACCGCCGCCGCCGCCTCCACTGACATCAGCAGGTATAGCGCCAGCAGCGTCAGCAGGAGCAGCACCAGCAGCGTTGACAGGAACGAGCGTCATGCTCAAGGAGTCCCATACTTTGTCTTGAACCAGGCTTCGACCTTGCCACGGTCAGTAGCGTTGTAAGTGTTCCAGAGCATGAGAGCAGCAATGCCGCCTGTGAACCCGTTGGCTCCATCGCCTCGTGCACCGATGTACACTGTGCCGCTGTTACCGATTGCACCAGTTGCAGCAACCGTGACAGCAGACCCACCATCTACAGAGACGCCGATGTTCGTGCCGTCCTGATAGACAGTCACGACATGCATCGCAGCAGAGATAGACGGTATGACGGCTAGACCGCCGCTGCGTTCCAGATACACTCGTAGTGCGCCTGCTGTGCCCGAGTTGTCTGTGGCAGCGTTGAAGCTGCCCGTTCCAGTATCGGTGCTGTCACCAGACGCTTTGTATGAGAGGATTGCACCATAGTTGTTCGCACCTGTCATATCGATAACAAACACGGCCATGAACGTTGATGTCGTGCCGAATGTGACTGGTGCTGTCAGGTAGCGTGCTCCAGCAAAGTAGCAGCGCGCTGATCCGAGATAGGTGCTTGGTGTGCCGCTGAACAAGATAGGCATAGTTCCTGCGGTGGCTTGTGTCGGATCAGCTCCACCTGCTACTTGGTTATACCACTTCGCAAAGCCACCAGCAGCACCACCATCTGCTGTAAGTGCAGCCAGTGCACCAGCACTGTTGAACGCTCCTGTGCCACTATCGAAGCCCCAGTCTGCATCAGCAATCGCACCAGATGAGTGAATGCGTAGGCACTGTCCTGCATAGGCAGTGCGTTGCAAGTTCAGCCCAACCGCCACAAGTGGCTGCACCGTCACTGTGTCGAGTACTGGCCCAGTGCCTCCACCGCCACCAGACACTACTGATGCGAACCCCTTGGTGAAGTCCATCTCGATAACATCGTCAGCCGCTGTGTATATCCCCTTCGCCCAGTCAACTGCGTTCGCTGCGGTGCTGAGTACTGGTGCGGTGTCGAGCGGCCACTTCCACTTCGATCCCCACGTTGCAGTGTGACCACCAGTGCTCTGCTTGATCCGTAGGTTGATCCGCTGTCCGTCCACCAACCCAGTGGGGTTCGCAAACAGTGTTGCACCACCAAGCGTAACACGGAAGTTGATGCTCTGCGTTGCGTTGATAGTGATGGTTGAGGCCCAGGTCAGCGGTATCGGGGTGACTGCTACTGTCTTGGTGAAGCTGCCACCGTTAGCCAGTGTGTAAGCACTGAACTGCGTCGCACCAGCACGCAGGCTGTTGTTGCTGCTGTCATAGACAACGATGTTGTCTGTGACCTGTAGCGGTGAGCGCAGCGTTGCGGTGGATGGTAGGAAGGTGGTGACACTACTGCCTCCTCCACCTGTGGCATTGAGCGTGCCACCTGTGAGTGTCAGGTTGGTGCCGACTGCAACGTTGGTGCCTGCACCAGACAACAGTTGTGCGGTGGTGCCACTAGGCGCAGCAGCTTGCAGAGCAGTGATCTCATTCTTGGCAGTAGTCCAGTTAGCTCGCTGACTCGCAGTAGTTGGGTTGCCAGAGACAGGGACTGTGGGATCGATTGCGGATGGCATCTATACTAGCCTCGCGGTTAGAGCATTCTGGTTTGTTAGCTTGACATACACGCCACCAATCGGTATCCCGCCAGCAGCAGCACCAGCATCATCGTTGTAGCCGCCGAAGCCAGCAGTCATGTGTGCGGGTGACAGGGTTCCGTTGACAGACAAATCGCCGTCAACGTGTGTATGCTGAAGCGTATTGAGTCCATTCTGGAAGTCTGCTGCTGTGGTGCCGTTAGCAGTCTCAATGACTGCACCAGAGCCAGCGAAGATAAGCGATGGAACTACTGTGCCACCTGGTGAAGTAACTATGTCACTGCGAATGAGTGCTGCTGGTATGCCTGCTGCTGAGGCTCCTGCACCCTCAGGCAGATACCAAACGTGTGCATACTGAGCAGGCAGTGCCGTTGCCACACCACCGATGCCAGCTAGCGGCACGAGACTGCCTTGGCTGAACATGATGCCCTTGGTGTAACGATTGGGATTAGCGATGATCCCTATTGCTAGAGACAGGTCATTGCCTGTCACATCCTGGCGTCCTGCACTCAACCACAGTGACAGCGTTGAGCCTGTTTCACCGCCGTATGGTGAGACGTTGGCTACGCTACCGAGGTTGATCCCACCGATCTCGATGCCGTGTGTGGTGCCTGTGTTCGCTGATCGCCTGTACTCAAGATACTGGCAGTATGCAGTCTGCACTGCTGTCGTGTTGTTGTTGATCGCGAACCCACCAATGGCCCACGCACCCATTGCACCTGTAGCGCCACCATCACTGGTGCGTGTGGCGAACACACCTGCTGCGTTAGCACGCTTCGCAAGCATGGTGGTGTCAGTGTTCGTCTCAGTGGCACCGATGATAGCCTCTAGCCAACCCAGCGTCCCCATGCGGAGGATGTTAGTAGTCAGTGTGCCAGTGACCGTGCCACCTGCAAGTGGCAGATATGCCGCTACAGCCGATGCGACTTGTGCAGCAGTCTGATAGCCAGATGGGTTAGTCGCTGCATACCTGCTCGTGTCAGATGGATGCCTGTGATCGCCACGTGCCCAAGCGGTGCTCACTCCCACAGCAGCAGTGCTGTCCATGACAGGCAGACTGCTGGATGCAGCAGGCACCAGTGCTGTCACTTGTGCAGCAGTCTGGTATCCACTAGGGTTGCTTGCAGCGTAGCGTGACGTGTCACTAGGATGTACGTGGTCGTTGCGTGCATAGGTTGTACCAGTGCCGATGGCAGCAGTGCCATCCATCAGTGGCAGTGTGGTGGACGGTGCAGGACCACCAGTGCTAGTCAGTGGATGAACGTGGTCTGCGCGCGCATAGGTCGCTAGAACACCGATTGCGGCTGTGCCATCTGCAAGCGGTAGCGTGGTTGATGGAAACACACTAGTGCCACCACTACCGCTGTCCCACGCACTCGATCCACTGTCCCACGTGCTGGAACCGCTGTCCCATGTGCTACCTGCACCACCGCCACCACTGCCAGCGTGTGCATCCACGTATTGCTTGGTAGCTGCGCCCAACGCCACGGTTGGATCAGCCGCTAACAGCAGTGGTCCTGTCAGTGTTCCACCTGTCAGTGCAAGTCTGCTCGTGTCGCTCGGGTGGCGGTGATCCTCACGAGAGTAAGCAGTCGCTACACCGATAGCAGCAGTGCCGCTCATAAGCGGTAGTGTGCTCGATGGTGCTGGTGGACCAGAGCCGCCAGCAGTGCCGACAACGGTAAGTGTACCTGCACCATCTACTGTGATGGTGGTGCCATCTGGCTTGACGATGCCAGGGACAGGTATCGTTGCCAGACCAGGCAGTGAAGTCGTCAACGCGTAGGGTGCGAGTACTGCCTTAACAAACGCAGTGGTGGCACTCTTGGTAGAGTTGTCTGTGGATGTTGGTGTCGGGTGCAGCGGTGTGGCGATGAACGTAGCGACACTAGTTGCACGTACTATCTTGATCGCTGTGGCAAGATATGTGCCTGTGTCGCTGAAGCTGTTGAGTAGGAAGTTGGTTCCTACGTTGCTGCCAGTCTCAGGCTCAGTGCCTCCGAACTCAAGTGTCCAGCGAACTTGTCCGTAGCGACTCGCTTCTACGTAACCTGCTGCTGTATCAGCTTGTGTCGAGTTGAACCTGAGTGCAGGCCATACAGCACGATTGCCTCCTGCTCCAGCTTCCGTTGCAGTGATGTAAACGGATGGGTTAGACGGAGCGTTTACGAACAGTGGACCTGTAAGTGTGCCTCCTGCCAACGGCAGGTATGAGCCGCTACCTCCTCCACCACCACCAACTCCACCCGCTACCTGTGTGTCCACATACTGCTTGGTAGCAGCCTCCATCAACACCTGTGGATCACGTGCCAGGATCAGAGGCCCAGTCATTGTGTCGCCAGTGCGCAACACACGTTCACCGAATGCCTTGTTCAGCTTGTCAGCACGCAGAGGGTTCTCGCCTCTGAAGAAGGCTGTCATGCTGCCACTCATGCCAGTGGGTCCTGATCCAGTACGAAGTAGCTATTGTCGCCAGTTGCGAAGATGCTCTCGTCAGGGAACCGTGGATCAAGCTCAATAGGATGCTGACCGAACGATGCCTTAATCATGCGCCTACGGTTCTGTGCCAGCACCTGGAACTTGTTCACCTGTGCAGGGATCGTGCCGTCATCCACTGCATACATCCAGCATGCATCGTATTGCAGCAGCAGATGGTCGATATACACCAAGTCATTAGGAGACAGCGGTAGCTTAGGGCGCTGTCGTGCCCACACCCACACTTCACCTGCGCCGTCGTGCGGCCACACACTGAACGGTCTGTTGACTGCGGTGTAGCTTGGTGAGATGTAACGTGGTGGTCCGCCAGTGAGCGTAGACGGGTTGATGCTCATAGGCAGTTCACGCAGTGGCTTGTTACTGCCTGTAGGGAACACACGAGCAATGTCACGCCACTCTGTGATCGGGCCTAGTGGACCAGTAATGTCAGACTTCAGCAGGCCATTCTCATCGATACCGTATGGCCCAACGAATATCATGTAGTCTGGCCACCACATCTCCTCGATCTCAAGCAGCAACGCATCCTGCACATGTTGCAGAATGCGTCCTGATGCGTAAATCTGGGTAGCGTAGCCAGGAACCTGAGAGAGAAGGTTGATGACTGAGTTTACAATATCACCAACCTTCGCAGGCATTGTGTGCTCCTAGCTAGGCGGCTGCGTGTTGGATACCGTGCAGGCCACCGTGGTTGGCAGTGTTCACATCATTCAGCATGTTGAATGCTGCGGTGATGATGTTGGCACCATTCATCGTAGTGGTCGTGGTGTAGAGGCCACGTGGATCAGTGGACGTAGCCGTTGCAGGATCAACCAGACTCGGTGCCTGTAACGTGCCCGCTGCAACGAGTGCACCGTTAGCGATCTCATACACGACACGGATCGCCTTGTATGGCAGCCCGAGCTTGACACCAGTGCCGATGTTGATCGTCACAGGCGAACCAGTTGGGAATGCCACGTTGTTGAACGCCTTGAACGCTTTGTTGCCGACCACAGGCGTAGCACCAGTGAGCGTGAAGCTCTCAGCGAGCGGCTGACCGAGATAGTCCCAACCGTTCAGCGTCACCACCACCACCGATGCAGCACTCGCCACAACAGTGACGTTGCGACCATACGCTTCAGCAAGCTGCGTCACAGCACTGAGGTCACTCTGTCCCGCAGTGGTGATGTTGATTGCGTTGCCGATGAGCGTTGCATTCGCAGCCGCTGGTGCACCGAAGTTCACACGTGTCTCACCGTTGTAGTTCACATCGGCGCTGTATGCCATAGCAGGCACGTAGTTGTTGATCCTACGTGGGAAGTTGCTGGCATTCGCCATCAGGTTAGGCATCTACGCTACCCTCCATCAGTTCAGTCAACCCGCCTACGCTCCTTGCACGTGGCCGGTTGTGTTGCTTGCGTTCCACAATCTGCTTCGGTGATAGTTGCGCCTCCATCGGCACTTCCTCACCAGAGTTCATGTCCACGATCCGTGGCGGCTCTAGCACACCGATCCTACGAAGCTGCTCCTCATCATCACCAGCAATGAACAGGCTGTGGCCCTGTGGAAAGTATACCATGTAGGCATCGGTGAACACTTCTTGTTTCGGCACCAGCTTGCGAGTAACGATCTGCTTGTTGCCTAGTGGACCAACGTTACGCACATCCTCCTCGATGTGCATGACCATGCGAGTAAACTCACCCTTCAGGTGCTCGACTTGGAACGATGGCTTGAAGTCAGTGGAGCTTGTTGCCATTACCGCTGTTCCTCCTCGCCCCACTGTGTAGTCTGGTCCTCAGGAGGTGGATCAGTCTCGTTGATCGGTGGTGGCTCCGGTGGCGGTTCCTCTGGCTCTGGCTCTGGCACAACCACGTTCACATTCGGTGCATACGACGTAGCATTGTGGAACGACTTCAGGAGTTGTTCGTGCTCAACTGTGCCAGCGACAACTTCCTTCTGTCCTGGCTGCGTCTCCTCCTCACCAACATCCTTGAATGTGCTCTGTTGATCCGGCGCTTCGTGCCATGCACCATCTTCGACGTGCGTGCCCTCAGCCTGTTCCTCAGCAGGCTTGGGCTGTCCCTCAGGGAACTGCTTCTGTTGTTGTGCTCTGTCGCGTGCCATCTGTGATCTCCTAGTTCGTCAGCACTGCGTGCGTACGGAATGCGCGCCACAAGCACCACTGCCCCTGCCACACAACGCGCGAACCAACGGCGTCCACGTTCCACGGCGCAACCAACTCCTTCACCTTCATGTTCACACCACGCAGCATGTGCAGCCGCAGATACGTGTCATTGATGAAGTAGGCGTAGTTGACCGGGCAGTCCTCGTCATACATCATGGGGATGTTGTTGTGCAGTACACCCTCGAACCCGAGGTCGAACATGCGCTTGCCAGCCTTGCCCTCACTGAGCGGGATGGTGAGCTTGTCACGCACCGCTTGGCGATACATCCTGTAGATGTTGCGTCCGCACAGGATCACACTCGGTTTGTCACCCTTGAGCGTGAGGTCCATGAGGATATCGTCGAACACTTCCTCAATGTTCGTGCTGTCAACCCCGCCTGCGAAGTTGTACGCACTCGTGCGCCACTGTGGTTGCGTCGCACGGTTGATCCCACCAAGCGTTCCGCTAAGAGGATTAGTAGGAATGAGACTGCCCAGGCCAAGAGGGTCAGTGCCGCCGCCCACTGCATACAAGTACTGTGAGAACTTGTCCTTGATGGACTCCTCAAGGACATTCATCTTCTCCTTCATCAGCTTGAAGATCGCAGCAGCACCGCTGTTCTCGTCCTGCTCCTGATCGCTGATGATGACTGTGCCTGCGACACGTGAGTATCCATACTCCACCGTGTCGAACTCATCTGTCTGGTTCACAGGCAGAGGAGTGTAATACGAATACGAAGTGATGTTGGGGTTGCGTCCTACCGTGATCGGGTTGGTGATGTTGTATCCACCATCCTCATACTCCACACGGTCATTCGCGAACACCCACGCCATCAGCGCATTACTCTTGATGCTAGCCATCACGAGCTTACGCCTTGACTTCGTGAGTGTGCTGTGCAGAACATCTGCAACAGCGGGAACAACTGATCCTACAGGCATCTCCTACCCTCTCAACTAAGGTTGACCCCATGATCCTGCATCGACTGTCTGATGATGTCGGCCCAGGATGAGTTCTCGTGATACTGCTGTACAGCACCGTTACCTACTGGCGCTGCACTGTTCGGGCTCACACTACGACCACCTGGTAGTGGACGTTGCGGAGCGGGTTGCTGGGTAGACTGCTGGGGCTGGGTAGGTTGGGTAGCTTGCTGCCGCCGTGCCGCAATTTGCGGCTTCAGCGGTTGCGTCCAATCGAGGCCATTCTCATGCGACCAGCGTATGAGCTTCGTGTAGGCGGATTGGAGCGGTAGTCCAGGCTGAGCCTGCAACATTTCGCCAAGCACGTCAAGGTTTGCATTGGCTTCCTCGTTATCATTCAGGAACGCAGTCAACTCCTGCTCGGCCTGCTGCCGCATCTCCTGCTGCTGACGAGCTTGCTGTTGCTGCTGTGTTAGCGGCATCATCTTGTTATCGATCATGCGAGCAATGGCAGTCATGTCCATGCCCGGTGTCACGCCCTGCTCCAGAAACGGTATCTGGTAGCCCTTCGCTTTCACTTCAGCGACCAAGTACTCTAGCGTCTTGACCGGATCGCGTAGGAAGTCCGACATGACACGGATCGCTGCTACCTGATCCTGTGGTGCCACATTGAGGCGCACAGCCTCTTGCGTTACCTCATTGACCTGAGACAACTGCCTCGTTGCATTCTGCAACTGCTGCTTGAGTTGGTTGTTCTCACGTGTTGCGCGTTGACCGTCCTCATACACCTTGCGTTCGATGCCGCCCTTAGCGACACGACGCCCTGTGATCGGATCAACTAGATCACGGGTATTAGGATTGTCCTCGTTGGGGACTTCGACGAGTCCATCGTGTCTGCGCTTAACTGGTTGCTGAGGCTGTTGACCTGTGCTGCCAGCGCCACCTTGTTGAGTAGGCTGCGCACTTGTGGTGGCATCACCTCCACCTTGCGTCGGTTGCGCGCTCGTTTGCGCTGCGCCGCTATCTTCAACACTGCCACTGTCGCTGTCTCCTGTGTCGTGGATGTCAGGGATGTTGCTGAGGATGTTGTCCTCGGTTGTGCCGCTCATGCTGCTGTTCCTTGTTCTGCTGCACCCGCTTGGCTAGCGAGCATTTGCTGGAAGATGTCCTTCGGTGGCACGCCCTGTGCCAGTGCACCACCAATCGCTTGCAGCAACTGTGGCGGCAACTGTGATAGGGCTTGCACAACTGCTGCTGCTACTTGCATGGTACCACCACCTGCTGTATCACCTGGTGGCGGTGCACCAGCACCGACGGCATGCGGCGGCGGAGCGCCTTGTGGTGGGGCAGCACCCGGCATCGGTTGTTGGCCTGGTGCACCACCCATCTGTGACTGTGCCATCATAGCAACTTCTTGCTCGATGCTCTCCCAATCTTCCTTACTTATCACGAAGTCATCGAACGCCTTGCTGAGCATGTCCAGCGACACCTTCAGCGCACTAGCTGGTGCTGCCTTCACATACTGCGCCATCACCTGACCGACCTGCACAGCCTCCTGTTTCTTCTGCTGTGTAGTCAGCTTCTGTGTGCTGCCACCAACCACTGTCACACTCATCTTGGCGAAGTCAGTGAGATTGTTCAGTGGTTGCCAGAACGGTGATGCGTCGAGTCCAGTGAGTTGCATCACCATCTCAGCGTCCATGAACCGCATGCACAGTTGTGCGAGCTTCCATCCTATGTCACCAAGTGCGTCCTCGATAGCATCCAGGCGCATGTCCATGCGCATGTTGCCCATCGTACTATAGTAGTCGATTGCACGGTTGGTCGTGTTAGTCTTGAACTGTCCACCGCGCTCCACTTCGTTGGTTGCAGCGATACGGTCCACAGACTTGTACAGGTCCTCCTTATCGAACAACTGATGGAATGCAGTGCTCGGCGGTGGAATGCTGAAGATGGCATCAGTGCCCTTCATGCCCTCAGGCAACTTGATCGGTGTGGCAGTACCATCCGGTCCCTTCAGTATCCTGTCAGCGATCTCCTGAGTGATGCCAGTCTCAGGGTTGTAGAAGATGTTGCGTCGTGCCCACAGTAGTGCACGGCGCTTCTCATCATTGATCTCGTTGACCTGATCCTGCTGGTCGAGATAGTAGCTGACTTCACCTTTGCCGTATGGCGCTATCGGGTTCTCATGGAACCACAGTGGTGTGAGAGGAAAGAAGCCCTGCAACTGGTAGGGATCGTCCCATACCCATATCGGCCACTTCCAGTCGTTGTCTGCATACATCTCTAGGCGACGAGTCACCTTGTCCCACACATACCACACACGTGTCATACATGCCTTGTCGAACTGATCCTTGTGATCGAACCCGTATGCACTGTAGCTGTTCTCGTTCTTGCTGAACAAAGTGAAGTCATCATCGCCTGCTGACCCTCCACCACCACCATTCAGCACGTGTGTAGGCTCGAATACTGACCTAATCTCCTCATCGTCTGGTTTATCAGGATTTGGTTGACCAAATACTGCATTCAGGTAAGCAGTTGGCAACATATCCTCAACCATTGCCCAATTTGCATCGTTCAACCAGGGATCGTTGCGATTTGGGTCAATGAGCACCTGATGTGGCATGCGGATGCGAAGAAACGGACCACTAGGCTGCAAAAACTCGACTTTCTCCTCTAGTGCAGTGAGTTTGCCCTCGATTGCTCTGATTTCCTTGTCATCCTTGGCCTTTGCAAGTTCATCACTGAGCATTTGCAGGTCAGCAATGGCTTGTTCACTACTTTTGTCCTTGTTCGTGTAGCCGATCTCGAACCAAGCACAGTTTGTAAGTAGTGCAATGACTACATTCTTCTTAGCCTTGGGCTTGATGTTGATGCCAGGTGCGTGGCGCATCGTAAACAGCTTATCGATCAGCTTTTGCAGCACTCTAGCGAATGCATCACCGATTTCACCGTCTGCTGGAGCACCGCCTAGATCATTCGTCACTGAGACGATGGGGTTCTTAGCATACAACTCAGGTATCTGCGCGTTGACGTTAGCAAACACGATGTTCTCAGTGCTGCTGAACCGCTCATTCAGCCGCCTAGCAACATGTCGATTACCAGCCACACCAGGATCACCACTATCGCGGTGGTCAGACTGGTCGTGATTATAGTATCTGATCGCTTCGTCCCACGCATCGATCAAGTCCTTCATCGACTTCTGCGCTGTGTCCTTACGTGAGCGCCAAATACCGCCACGTTTGCTAGACACTGGGATGCGACTGTCAGGCATCACTCGATAGACTGGTGGTGGCTCAGGTTCAGCAGGCAGACCAACGCCTGCTTCGTCTAGTGCCTCCTCTAGCGGATTAGTTGCAGCGTCTAGGTCAACGCCAACATCGTCGTTCTGTGCTCCACTCATCGGAAGTTACCACCGAACACAAGGAACAAGAGCACAAGCACCACGAGCAGACCTACTGCACCAAATCCACCAACGCCGTAGTGTCCACCACGGTATCCGTAGTATCCACCACCTAGTCCACCGAACAGCACCAGCACTAGGATGATGATGAGAACTGTGCTCATTAGATGTCCTCTCCAACAAAGTCCCGCCACAGTCCTAAATTGTGAGGCAGTATCATGTTCTCTGAGTGCCGCTTCTTATTCTTCTCGAAGTACCTAGACGGTTCTGAGGGACCACGAATTACAGGTTCGGGAATGTTAGGCAGCGCAAGGCCAGAACCAGTTGGTGGAATTAGCTTCCCAAAGTTCTCTGCTTGTCCATCTTGCCACGATGGTGACTTTGGCCGCACTTCACCCTCATTCATCTGCACAGGAGGAGGTCCGTTCGCTGCTTCTTCTAGCTGCTTCAAGTACTGCCAGGATAGGTTGAGTTGAGAACCATCAGGCGCAATCAGAGGATAAGTCCCTGACTGACGCTTCATTCGGTTCACTGCCTCTTGCATAGTTCGACTATATTCTTCCTTCCTAGCAAGTTCTTCTGCTAGCCCTTTGTCGTCATACTCATAATCGTATGGCATTACTTATGCCTCGCTAGTGGAGTGCGCGCATTCTGTCTCTCGATCTCATGCCACGCCAACCATGCAGGTGGTGCATCTGGCTTGCCAGTGTAGCGAGCCAGCTTCGGTCGGCTGCTCATTGCATACTTCCACATGTCCATCGCATGATCGTTGCGGTCCACAGGCTTGTCAGTGATCTCGTCACTGCCATCACGCTGGAAGTAGTACTCAGTGATCTCGTCAACGAACCAGTTGCACAAGTCAGTGACGTAGAAGTGTGGTGACATATACACGCCAGTGATAGGGTTCTCATGCAGCGGCAGTGGTGTTAGGTATTGCCAGTTCTTGCTGATGCCGCTGTTGATGTCATTGTTGCCACGCTGCATGTGTATGCCTTCTTCAGCAAACAACTCTGCAACCGTCTGTCCTACAGTGCGTGCGTGTCCACCCTTCCTCCTGAACACATCAGGATCAGCATACACCTGACTCAACTCCTCAGGCTCGATGCCATACGATGCGCGTATTGCAGCGATCTGCTTTGCAGCCGCAGCCACAGTCAACTCAGCGATGCGGAACCCATCCAGCAGGATCACATTCGCATCATCATCAACGAAGAACAGTCCGTAGCAGCTATGCCTAGACAGGCCGTGGTCGTATCCTTCGATGAACGTAGGCTGGAACCCGGTCATCCGCATCTGCTGTAGGTAGGTCTTGGCGTCCTCATGCTTGAGCATGTGCACTGTCTCATCGAACTGCGGATATATCAGCCCGCTGAGTGCACCCCACCGTCCATAGACGAACCGCTCACGCATACTACCAGTGTAGGTAGCCAGCATGCCTCGGATATAATCCTCGCCAACGTTCTCGACATTCTCGTAGGTGCTGCCCTCAAACAACTCGATAAGCGGCACAGGTTTCTCACCAACATACACTGGTTCGCCAGCATCGTTGACTTCGCACAACAGTTTGTCGGTGATGATGCCCCGCTGTGTGTAATCGTGCAGCGGTTTGACGATCTCCCTATAGCACCAGTTACGAGTTGGGTTCAGCGTTGCCATAAACCAGCGCGGTCCAACACGCGGCATCGTCGTGTCCGTGCCTGCATATTCTGTATTACCGCGCAACCGACCCATCAGGTCCATGAAGTCCTTGTGTGAGAACTCAGGGTCCTCTAACTGATCCACCACAATCCAGTCGTAGGTAGCGGACAACAAGTTCGACTTCGAGTCCTCCGTCTGCTTGCCTTGCTGTGCAACGTATCTGAAGTTCACTGTCGAACCATTCTTCAGGAGCAGAGTGTTCTCGTCCCTGCTTGGCATACGCTTGACCCAGTGTGTCGGACACCACTGCAAGAACTCTCTGCGTATCGTGTCGTTCAGCTTCGGATACGTGCTGCGTGCGATCAACCCGTTGCATCCTGGATAGTCCTTGCACAACTTGAGTGCCTTGATGCATACGGCGGCAGTCTTGCCATTACCAAATCCACCGCCGATGAACTGTACCTTCTTCTTCGACTGGTGGAACCTGTCGTGCATTCCACCTTCAACGATGCGGTAGCGTTTGCTCACTGCATCTGGCCGAGCTGCGCTGTGGATGCTGCTGTGGCTGTGACAGTTGACGCTGTGACCGGGATGGCGATCACAGTATCAGTGGTTGCTGGGACCACATGCACTGCGCCAGTGTCGAACGTGTAGGTAGTGCCACCAGGCACACGCATGTGCGAGTAGATTGTAGTCGTAGGACTGTTCCCACTCACATCTGTCATCACTGGCAGAGGCACAGCCGTAGCTGCACCCAACACCAGGCTGCGACCTGCAACGAACGCCATAGTTCACTCCTTATCCATCTCTATCGTCGGTAGCGTTGCACCCTCACGCTTCACTATCTCTATGACCAGACCGCCATCCATACGGTGACGATGCTCCACCACATCGCTAGGCCGATGACCACTGCGATCAAGAATGTCCTTGGCAGCGGCCATTCGGTCGGCTCTCGTTCCTTCCTCCATTGCTGAGACGACAACCTTGGCAGCGTTGCGTGCTTGCTTGGTGAACAGGTCACGGACAACCTCCGTTTCACTGTCGAGGATGGTGCGTACTATCGCAGTGTGCATCTGCGTGTAGGGATCGTCGACCTTGATGCGACCGATCTGCTCGACACTCAAGCCAGTCGCAATACTAATCTCCTCATCGTCTAGTCCGTAGAGTGTGTAACTGAGCACAATGCCCACGGCATTCATTGTGCGAGGAACCTCAGGCAACTCACTGAGCTTGCGTCGTGTGGCAGTGACAATGCGCTGTGCCTCAGCATGCGTCGGCACTTCTACCATCTGTGGACGCTGTGCGTTCGGGTCCTCTACAGAACCGTCAGGTCGCACAACACGTCCATCAGCGAGTTGCAGCGGTGTGTCGCGGCGTGGTAGTGGCACTATACACCTTTCTTTGGTAGGCGTCGCGCACTTGGCTTCCTGGCACGCTTAGGTGCAGCTTCTTCTTTAGCGGCTGGAGCCTTAGGCGCCTCTACAACGTCACCAGGCACAGACTTGGTGATTGACTCGTTAATATTAGCCATAGGATCGGGTGCAGCCAGTCGAGGCGTTGCGTTGAAGCCAGGATCATGTGTGATAGCCAACGGTGCAGCAGGCCCAGCGATACCAAGTGGTGTTGCGCCACCAGCAGGAGGAGCCAATGCTAGCGGTGTAGGCGGTGCACCAAGTGCAGGAACGGGTGCAGGACCAGCAATACCAAGCGGAGTCGTCGGTCCACCGAGCAACTTACCGAGTGCAGCACCACCACCACCGAGCAACGGTGCACCACTAAGCAACAGTTGGCCCAAGTTCGCAGGTGGTACGATGTTGCCCTGTATCGGTGGGTTCATAGGCGGGCCAGGACCACCAACAGGCGGTGTAGTTAGTGGTGGCTGACCAGCAGCTTCATCAGGCGGTAGTGGACCAGGACCATTAGGACGTGGTATGACAGGACGTGTATCAGGCGGTGCAGATGTATCGGGTTGCCTAATGTTCAGTGGTTGCGATCCTGTTGGCGGTATCGGTGGAACAGGCGGACCTTGACCAACTGCACGTCGCATCACTGCATCAGGCACAGGTGCAGGACCGTTATACAGTCTAGCCTCATCATTATGGATCATGCCAGGCTCACGTGCATTCGCTTCTAGCGCACGACGCACGTTCTCACTGGTCGGTGCCAGACCCTTACTCATCAGGTAGCCGTGGATCAGGCTGTTGCCAGAGCGGAAGTCCTGGTTAGGATCATAATCAGTAGACGTGGACTGCGTAGCATCCTGGACGCTAGGCATCACATGCCTCCTCTGCTATGACCAAGTATTGCGTGTGCGATGCTGGTTGCCGCAGCAACATGATGCACGTCTGTGCCACCACCACTGTGCGATGGTGGAGGCAGTTGCCTCACGTCTCGCTCAGGACGCTGCATCGCCTCAGGTAGAGCTTGTGGCACTGCGTCACGTCGGTGAAGCGTTGCGTCACTAGTCTTTGCAGTTGTGGGACGCGACTCTTTATCCTTCAGTGAGTCACGTGGTGGACTAACATTCACACGCCCAGGTTTACCAGTGCCAAGCGCAGACCTGATCTCTGGCTTATAATCACCACGCGCCATCAGAACGCTCCACCACCAACTTGTTGCTTGCCACCACCACCGTTACCGCTGACATCCGCAGCATAGTTGGTAGGGAACGGGTTGCGGTACAGCAGAGAGGTGATAGCGATCACATCAGATGCAGTCGAGTTGCGGTTGATTAGCGTCACTGTCTCGATAGGAGCAACACCACCGAAGCCTCCTGTCACACCCTGCACTTGCTTCTTGGTCTTGACCACAGGCACACCAGTGCCAGAGGTCAGGAGTATTGACATAACCTCACGCAGCACCAAGCCCTTACCGCCATTACGCAGCATCTTGGCGATGCGGTCATCACCTTGTGTGAAACCGTTGAAGTAGACCGATCCATTCGTGACATCGGTATTCGCAGGCCCAACACCTAGCGTGTTGGTATAACCAGTGAAGGGCACAGAGCCAACAGGGCTGAAGCCATAAGTCGCCATCAGGACATCTCCACCACGAGTTTAGAAAGAGCAGAGTGTGGACCATCGACCTCACAGCACCAAATTGCAAGGATTACTGCCACATCTACCACAAGATAAGTCGGTCGCCCGGTTATATATACGGCACACGCAGACTGTGGCGGTTTGCTACGGCGTGCCCACTGAGGTGCCCCGTACGTGTGCGGCCCACTACATAATACCCGGTTTGGGAAATGGAGTGGGGACTAGGGGGGCCTTGTGATGTCACACGTCACAGTATCGCATCGTAGCAGGGTGACACATGATGCATGTGTGTGGTGGCGCATGGACTCATACACAGTGTCACGACATGGCACACGTTGCAGCGCAGCATACCGCAGCATACCGCAATGCAACATAGCGTTGCTCTAGTGTATCATTACGCTATTGGTGTATGACACTGTGTGGTGCTGCAAGGGTGCTGCAAGCCATGCTCTGCCGTGTGGCACCTAGATGCTTGCCAGGATATGACCGCTGTAGAGTGCCTACAGTGACCTTAGAAAGCCATGTCATTCATTGCATACGTGATAGCTAACTGACGGTATGCAGCGATCGCATAGCTTATCTAGTGTATGACTAGGCTGCATACCACAACATATGGTGTCACAGTGTGCTGGCAAGTTCGCAACGTTCCATTGCCGTAACCTAGATGTAGCGTGTGTGTGCCGCTGTTAGCCACAACATGTGGTGGCGCTAGCGTTGTGCTGCGTTGCACAATACATGTGTTGGCCCATGTGATGCGTTGCGTTGTGCCATGTGATGCAACGCCAACATGTGTTGTGTCGTGTGATGCATGGGCTGTGTCGTGCCATTTGACTTAGCGTATGGATGTGGTATCATGTCCTTAGTTGCATTGGATTGGTTCCGAAGGGGATACCAATGGTGCAGCTAAGGAGTGCAACACATGTCTGCTTCCGTTTCCGTTCCTGCTACCGTCACGTCTGATGAGTCTGCCGCTCTGGTCCGGGCCAAGGTGATGTCCAACAGCGACAGCATCATGACCCTGCCGGACCCGGCCGCTCTCAAGAAGCTCGCCGAGTCCACATTCGTGAAGGCACACGACGCGCATCTCACGTTGGGGACACAGGAACAGCGTCTCGCCTACGCCATCATGTGCCATCGGGAGCGGCTGGCCGATACGGGCCACAAGCCCGCCATGCTCGCCACCGTTCTTGAGGATGGCAAAGCCAAGTCGGCGCTGAAGGAGCTGATGGTTAAGGAGTTCCTGGGTGATGCGCCCAAGGTGCAGGGTCTGGCGCACGACAAGATCGGTGCTACCCGCGACAAGCGGTCCGCTCGCGTGATGATGCTCACTCGCTCGCTGGAACTGGCCGGCTTGTTGGCTCGTGCAAACGTCTGCTTCTATCACTTCGATAAGGAGAAGGGTCAGTTCCCAGTCCCATGCTCGCTGTTCATTCCTAAGGGTCATACGCCCAAGGGGCGGCTGGCGAAAGGCAACACCGTCTTGTTGGACGGCGAGTCCATCTCCACCGCGAGTGAAGATGCGCACGGTGAGGAGGTGCCGCACTACGCCAACGCCAGTGTGAAGCACCTTCGGGCGCTGCAACTCAAAAAGAGCAACCGTGCGCCCGGTGGCAACACTAGCAGCACGCGTGACAAAGGCATACCCAACGAGCCGTCTAAGCTGGTCGCTGCTACCGTGGCGATACTCTGCGCCAACACTAAGAAGCAGACGCTTGACGACTTCCCAGAGGAACTGAGGAACGACCTCGCCACGCTGGCTAGCTGGTATCACACGATGCTGGCGAAGGCTCACGGCAAGAAGCCGAATGGCAAGAGCGCAACG
>Ga0157375_10001450_pt1 | contig 20398 bp, 21 predicted proteins | sample M35metaG_FD_115311 | JGI IMG/M metagenome (GOLD analysis project Ga0157375, IMG submission 115311) | Miscanthus rhizosphere microbial communities from Kellogg Biological Station, Michigan, USA - M3-5 metaG | ecosystem: Host-associated > Plants > Roots > Rhizosphere > Soil | place: USA: Michigan... | reverse complement strand
TCGGATTAAGTATTTTCCGGGTTTCAATTTTTCAATATTGATCTCTCCCGTATTCATATTCACCGAATAATTGGCAACCTGTGTACCCAAAATTGAATAGAAAGTCACGCTTTTGATCTTCAAGGAAGTATCTTTTGCCTTCACAATTAAAAAGTCCTTCGCAGGATTGGGATAGGCAACTAAAACACCATCATCCGACTTTTGTGAGATGGAACCCGGCTCTTTTATCTGAGCTTTCAAATTGCTGGAAAACCCAACAAAAGTGCCTAAAAAGATAAATAAAAGTAAAAGTTTTTTCATCAAATTATAATTTCTCAAGTATTTAGTAACAAAAGTAAATAATTCTACAATCTCTCGCAATAGTTTTTTATATAAGTTGTAGTAAATTTGTAGAAACTTATTCAAAAAGTATTCCAAAAGATGATACATTCAAGAAATAGAAGACTGAGGGTTAATGAATCTATAAGAGGTCTGGTAAGAGAAAGTAGTCTTACAACGAATGATTTTGTAATGCCGATCTTCGTAATGGAGGGCGAAAACAAGGAAGAACCCATCGCATCGATGCCGGGAATTTTCAGGAGGAGCATAGATTTGACGGTGAAAGAATGTAAGGAGCTATTTTCTTTAGGTGTAAAAGCGGTCAATCTGTACATGAAAGTGTCAGAACATTTAAAAGACAACACCGGAAAAGAAGCCTGGAATAAAGACGGATTGATGCAAAATACAATCAGAGCGATCAAAGATGCCGTTCCTGAGATGATTATCATGCCTGATGTTGCTTTAGATCCTTATTCAATCTACGGACATGACGGAATTATCGAAAACGGTAAAATCGTAAATGACGCAACCAATGACGCATTGGCAAGAATGTCCGTTTCACACGCAGAAGCCGGAGCTGACATTGTGGCACCAAGTGACATGATGGACGGAAGAGTTCAGACCATTCGTGAGGCTTTGGAAGATAGCGGATTTACAGATGTCGGGATTTTGAGTTATGCCGCAAAATATGCAAGTTCGTTCTACGGGCCTTTCAGAAGTGCTTTAGACAGCGCTCCGAAAGACAATATGGAAATTCCGAAAGACAAAAAAACATATCAGATGGATTTTCACAATTCGAGAGAAGCATTAAATGAAGTTTTCAAAGATATTGATGAAGGTGCTGATATTATTATGATCAAACCGGGATTGCCGTATTTAGATATTGTTTCTAAAGTTCGTGAAGCGATCGACCTTCCGATTGCAGTTTACAATGTGAGTGGAGAATATGCGATGGTAAAAGCGGCTGCCCAAAACGGCTGGTTGGATAATGATAAAACAATTATCGAAAGCTTAACTTGCTTCAAAAGAGCCGGAGCAGATATGATTTTTACCTATTTTGCAAAAGAAGCGGCGATTCTTTTAAACAGGTAAATGAATTATAAGCTTAGAGTTATGAATGAGTTGCATGTTGCTAAATATTCACGCAATTAAAAACTCATCATTCATAACTCTAAACTTATAACTTTCATACAACTTTTTAAGAAATATCAAAATCCTTTCCTTTGGTAAATTTTGCAGCAAAAGGAGCTTGATTTCCTGTATATTTTAAAACAAAATTTTTCTTTGTATCGGTGTCGACTTTAGCCTGAACTTCAACATCCTGTGTCTGAAAGCTTACCTCTAAATTTACTCCCGCATCTTTTTCAAGATTAATTTCCACACTTTCTGCAAAGAAAAGAGAAGTGCTTAGATAATTAAATTTAATGTTTTTTCTATACGTCTTAGACTGGTCCTGGGTAAATTCAGAATAGCTTCTTAAAATTTCGATTCCGGGAGAATCTATGTTGGTGATTCTTGATTTGGTCACGCCATTTACTTTTACAGAAAAATCTTTAGCATTTTTTATATCGCCGTTTACTCCAATATTAAATAAAGAAGGTAATGAAAGACCAAACTCAATCATACTGTCTTTATTAAATTCAAAATCTGGAATTAAGGCCGGATATTTCTGAACATTCATTAATTTAGTTTTAATGGTATTCAGTTCTTCCCCTGAAAATAAAAATCCGATCAGATTATTTCCTGTTGTTCTCCAGTTTCTTCCGTTCCATTCAAAAATTTCACACAACAATGTATCTGTTGATGAATGCGGCAGCAGATCCATATCCTGCCACTTAAAAACCTCCTTAGCATAAGGTCTGCGATTGACAATATTGACACCAAGATCTAAGGCTAAAAGATCCGTCAGCTGTTGATTATTTTCCATATTAGTTTTGTGAGTTGATTAGTTTTATAAAAATATAAAATTAAAAGATAAATATTTGAAAGTTTGCGATAATTCTCAATTAATTTAAAGCATCAAAAAAGTCCAAATTAAAAATTCGGACTTCTGTTATTTCATTATAAAATTTTACTTTTTGAAAATACCTTCGATGCGTTTGTTCCAGTATTCCGGAATGACATCAGTGTCTTTTTTATCAAGTGTATCTTTTAAATATGGCAGTTCGGTTTTTACTTTTGTTTGAGAGTTTATTTCCCAGCCGTTTTTTATGATCATTTGCTTCTCATTTAAACTAACCAATAAAGAATCAGATGAAGGCTGACCTTCCTGAAAGTAATCGAAAATTAGACCCCAATCTCCATTTTCAGTCCTGTTTCCATGAATAATCCCTACTTTTGAGTCTTTTCCATCCGGAAGCCAAAGCATTTTTCCTTCTGCTTTATCTCCTGAAATTCTTAAATTCACTAATGTAGAATCTACTTTATTTTCAATTTTTGAAAAATTAAGAACCTGTTCTTTTGATGATTCCTTAGTGTATGTTTCAGGCGTAACATTTCTTTTTTCTGCTTTTTTACAACCAATAACTGAAACAGCGACGATTGCCGCGAAAATTGCTTTTTTCATTTTAAACATTTATATTTTGAATTGACTCAACAAAAAATGTTCCAATAAAATAAGAGATAAAAAAAATTATAACCAGCCTTTTTTGCCATACACATAAGTGTCATCAAACTGTTTATCCCTCATAAATAAATATAAGATTCCTTCTATAAAAGGGATGATAGACGCTGCTCCAAAGGTGATGATATTTAATACCAATTGAATAATTCCTTCTTTTGTGTAACCAAGATAAAATTTATTCAAAGCCAGCCAACCTACAAGAATTCCCAATAATGCAGCGGGAATTTTTTTTTCCGAACGATACGGAACATTACTTTGCTGATTCTGATAATTATCTGTTTTTGTGTAACCGTAATTTTCCATTTTTAATATTTTTAGATTAGGTGAATTGTTTTTAATAAGTAGTTTTGAAATATAAATCGTTACATATTAATTTGTTAATTATAAATAAGATCCTGATGGAAGTCGGAGGTCATATAATTATATAAGATCAGATATTAAAAAATCATAAAAGTTTAACAACGATTCTTAATCTAAAATTTTTAATTCAAAAAAACTTTATCTTTGCGACTATGATTTTACGAGGAGAAAATTTAATCAAAGAATACGGTCCTAAAAAAGTTGTAAAAGGCGTTTCTGTACAGGTTCAGCAGGGAGAGATTGTTGGGTTGCTTGGTCCGAACGGGGCAGGAAAAACCACTTCATTCTATATGATCGTAGGGTTGGTTAAGCCGACTTCCGGTAGAATTTTCCTGGATAAACAGGAGATCACCACCGATGCGATGTACCGCAGAGCCCAAAAAGGAATCGGTTATCTGGCTCAGGAAGCTTCGATTTTCAGAAAACTTTCCGTAGAAGACAATATAAAAGGTGTTTTGCAGCTGACAAAACTTTCAAAACGCGAACAGGAGATTAAATGTGATGAGCTGATCGAAGAATTTTCACTGCAGCACGTCCGTAAAAACAGGGGTGACCTTCTTTCGGGAGGCGAAAGACGTAGAACGGAAATCGCACGTTGTCTGGCAACAGACCCGAGTTTTATCTTGTTGGATGAGCCTTTTGCGGGAGTTGACCCGATCGCTGTTGAAGATATTCAGAAAATTGTCCGAAGCTTGGTAGACAAAAACATCGGAATTTTGATCACCGATCACAACGTTCAGCAGACTTTAGCAATCACAAATAAAACATACATCATGTTTGAAGGAAGAATTTTGAAAGAAGGTCTTCCGGAAGAATTGGCGAATGATCCGCAGGTAAGGGAAGCGTATCTTGGTGAAAACTTCGTTTATCAGAGCATTTTAGACAAGCCAAAGAAGAAAAAATACGCGTATAATATCTGGGCTGGAAATTTTGATTCAAAAGCTCAATTGCAGGGTTTTACTGATGAAAATTTTGCACAGTTTGATGATTTGAGATTGATGTACGGCTTTGAAGATATCAGTTTTTCATCACTGGGAAATTCAGAAATTCAGCATATTTTCAATGATGTGGTTGATAAAAATGCCAATAATTCTTTCGTATTTCAAAAGAAAGAAATCACCTCACAATACCCTTTGGAACAGGCAGAAGCAGAATCTAAAGCAGTAAGCAAACCTGAATTACATTATCTTACAACTTATATATACGAAGGATAATAATTAAAATAAAGCATTTTAATTTGCTGAAAAATATAATAAAACGTACCTTTTTTCTCTCAGAAACGGTACGTTTTTTAGTTAAAATAATTCCTATGGCAAAACCTTTTAACAGAACAGTCACTTTATTCGGAATTTATAAGCAGCTCATTCCATTTATCAGACCTTATCGTTTAATGATTTATGGGACTTTATTCCTTACTTTTTTAGGTGCGCTTGCGGCTCAGGTCAACCCACTTGTTTTGAAATATACGGTGGATGAGGTTACAAAACTGACACATCTTCCGCACCCAATGTCCGAAGGAATCCATGTTTTGGTGGTGATTTCCATTATTTTACTGGGAAAAGAATTGTTGAATATCTTCATCAATTTCGGGCAGAAATTTTATGGTGAAAAAATTAGAATTAATGTAAGCTCGGTGTTAGCTCAGTCTGCAATTGACAAGATTTTAGGTTACAGAGTTGCTTATTTTAACGACGAAAATCACGAATCCGGAAAACTTCAAATAAGAATCGATCGAGGGATTGAAAGCTTGACAAGATTAGTTCAAAACTTCTTTATTGATATGTTACCGTTGTTTTCAAATGCGATTATTGCATTGATTATCATGTATATGCAGAATGTGTACGTGGGAATGGTTTCTACAATTATTGTTCCCATTTATTTTTATATCAGTTCTTTACAGGCAAAAAAATTGGGTGGGGTGCGCCGGCAATTGAGAAATCAGCGTGAACAAAAAACTTCAGGATTGTTGAACTTAATTAATTCCATTATGGTGATTAAAAGTTTTGTCCGTGAAAAATTTGAAGGAAAAAAACAATATGATCTGCAGATGCAGTTGATGGAAAGCCAAATGTTTACCCGAAAAACGAATTTTATTTATGATGGCTTAAAGACTTTCATCGAGCAGTTTGGAGTGGTTTTAATTATACTTTTAACGGTTTACCTGGTATTGGATCAGCAAATGACAATCGGTGCGATCATGCTTCATATCATGCTTTTCAATAACGTTTCGGCGCCAATTCGCCAGTTGCACAGGATTTATGATGATATGAATGACGCGATGATTTATGCGGAAGGATATTTTGATATTCTAAATGCCGACAACGAAAAAGAACCCAACGGAACTTTTGTAGAAAAAGAGATCAAAGGAAATTTTGAATTAAAAAATGTCAACTTCTCTTATCCCAACGGAACACAGGCTCTCCACGATGTTTCCATGAAAATTGAAAACGGAAAGACGACGGCTTTGGTAGGGTTGAGCGGTGCAGGAAAATCCACTATTATCAATCTTTTGTGTAAATTTTATCTTCCGGATTCAGGGGAGATTTTGTTAGATAATGTTGATTTAAATGATTTTGACAATACTTTTTTGAGAGGTGATCTTGGTTTGGTTCTTCAGAAAAACCATATTTTCCAGGGAAGTATTGAAGACAACATCCGCTATGGAAATATGAATGCGACTTTTGAAGAAATTGAAGAAGCTGCAAAAAAAGCATATCTACATGAGCAAATTTTAGATTTACCTGAAAAATATAATCATGACGCCACCCAACTTTCAGGAGGTCAGCAACAGAGAATTGCGATTGCAAGATTATTCTTAAAAAATCCGCCAATTATTTTTCTGGATGAACCGACTGCTAGTCTTGATGCCATCGCAACCGAACAGATTAAAAACTCCCTGGATGCCATAAAAGAAGGCAGAACGGTAATTATTATTTCACATTCCTTATCCCAAATTTTAGATTCGGATACGATTTATGTAATGAAAAAAGGCAGAGTAGTGGAAAGCGGAACTCACGATGAATTAGTGCATATGGATGGAACTTATCGCGAGATTTTTAATGCATCTGCAAGAAGTTTAAATTTGGATAAATTAGTGAATACTTTTAAAGATAATTAATTAGAAATTAGAAATTAGAAATTAGAAATTAGAAATTAGAAATTAGAAATTAGAAATTAATTTTGCTAAACCCTAAACCCTAAACCCTAAACCCTAAACCCTATCAACTTCAACTGATCAATGAACGACCATTACTTAAAAAAACTGGACAGAGTCACGGCTATTCTTACACAATTGCAGTCAAAACCGATTGTTAGGGCTCAGGATTTAGCACAAAAATTCGAGGTAAGTGTAAGAACAATTTACCGCGATGTCAAAACGTTGGAAAATGCCGGAATTCCTATTGTTGGTGAAGCTGGAAGTGGTTATTCTTTGATGGATGGCTACAAGCTTCCGCCTGTCATGTTTACGAAAGAAGAGGTTTTGAGCTTCATTACTGCTGAAAAATTAATGCAGAAATTTTTACATCAGAGTCTGGGAAATCATTATCAGACTGCGATGGAAAAAGTACGTTCGGTTTTAAAATATTCTGACAGAAATTTAATCCAAAATATTGAAAATCAGATTGATATTTTTAACTATCAGCCAAAGACTGAAGATACCATTAAAAATATCATTCCGACCATTTTGGAAAGCATTGCCGAAAAACGACAATTAATCATGGAATACAAAACAGTAGACTCTAAAATTTCTACCAGAACGATTGAAGTGGTCGGCGTTTTCTTTGAGTTTAATTATTGGTACATTATGGCGTACTGTATTTTAAGAAATGATTTCAGGCAGTTTCGGGTAGACAGGATTTTACAGATTTCAAAAACCCAAAATCCTTTTTTACAGGAATACGGTCAGATCAATGATTACAGAAAAAATTCAAATGGAAATAAAACTAAAGTCAGGCTTTTAGTAGATAAAAAAATTATGAATCATTTGGTGAACTCCAAAAAATATTACGGATTAACCGAAGAAATCGAAACAGAAAACGGAATTGAAATGATCTTCGAAACAGACTGGATCAATGATGGTTTCCCGCGGTGGCTGATTACTTTTGCAGATTTTGCAACAGTTCTGGAACCGGAAATTCTTACTACAAAACTGAATGATCTGTTAATAAAAATCTCAGCAAAGCATCAATAAAAAGCCTCAACAGAAACATTTGTTGAGGTTTAGGCAATATTAATTTAAAGATATTTCTTATGATCAAGGCGAATTTGCAAATCGCAAAATTGTCGTCAAAATTTAATTTATAGAATGCATTTCCGCCTTTTTCAGATCATGATTGATTTTTCATATTGAGTTTGATTAAAGATTTTAGTCTCCACAAAGGCATTAATGGGGCTAAAATCTCTCCCAAAAAAAAGGCGGCTCAATTCCTAAAGCTCTCAGATATACATATCCTTGTCCACGATGATGGATCTCATTATCAATGAAATATAAAATATTCTGATAAACAGGGAATTCATATTGCCCAAATAAATTAAAGGTCTCCTGAAATCTTTCTTCAGAAATCTGCCCAAAATAATGGTTGATCACTTCAGTTTCTTCGTCCCATTTTTTTAGGATTTCTTCTTTTGTTGTCGGATTAAAGCCCTCTTCGCTGTACCCTTCCATATTTTTATTGACGATTCCTTTTAAAGCGGGACCGCCGATGCTGATTAATTCTAATGCTAATTTTGCGAAAGGTCTCATTCCTGCCACTGAAAATTCAAATAATTCTTTCTCAGGGAACGCTTCGATCACTCTTCTTGTCAGATTTCTGTGTCCTTGCCAATGCTCTAATAACTGTTCAGATGTTACAAATTGTTTTGTGATGGTTGTAGTAGTTGTCATAATTTATTTTGTTTGTTATTGTTGATACAAAGGTAAGACAGACCTATGACAACAGTTTGTCAGTAGGTTTATTAAGGGATGAAAAAAATAAAAAATCTTTTATTAATGATTAATTAAGATAAATTTCATTTACTATTTAGTTGTAATGGATAATTTTCCGAATCGAATAGAGAGAATAATAATTAATATATGTTTTGGGTTGAATTGTGGGAAAATATTAACCAAATAGGGTAAAATCCAGAATTAAACTCAATTTAATTAGAATTAAAAATCTTTGAAAAATTGAATCTTATGCAGCAAACTATTAATTCAGATGAGGTTTTCAGGGAAAAACTTGAAAATCTTCCGGACTTTGAGTTTAATACTAAAGTAGCAGGTGTTTTTGACGATATGGTAAGCCGTTCAGTTCCGTTTTATGATGAGCTTCAACGAATGACGAGTGAGCTGGCTGGAAATTATGCACAATTCGGAACGAATGTATATGACCTGGGTTGCTCCACGGGAACAACAATGCTTTTGATGGATAAAACGATTCAGGAAGGTATTAAATTCGTTGGAATAGATGATTCTGAGGAAATGATTATCAAATGTAAAGAAAAGCTGGATAATTTTAAACTCAATCGTGATATTGAACTTCAGGTGGCTGATTTTACCAAAAAAGTTCCTGTAGAAAATGCTTCGATTGTCGCAATGGTGTTGGTTCTGCAGTTTATTCGACCAATCCATCGTTTAGACATTGTGAGAAAAATTTACAACGGAATGGTGAAAAACGGTGTATTTATTTTTATTGAAAAGATCTTAACAGAAGAGAAGTCGTTCAACAGAGAATATATCGGTCATTACTACGATTTTAAGCGCAGAAATAATTACAGCGAGCTTGAAATTTCTCAAAAAAGAGAAGCATTGGAAAATGTTTTGATCCCGTATAAAACCAGTGAAAATATTACCATGTTGCAGGATGCAGGTTTTGAGGAGGTTGAGGTGTTTTTCAGATGGTATAATTTCACAGGTATTATTGCAAAAAAATTATGATACAGATAGGTAACTTTTTTTTCAAGTACAGAAACTTTTTATTTATTGTTTTGTATTTGCTATTATTTATTCCGTCACCTTCGTTATTTGGTGAAAAATTTGGTCCAAATCATTATTGGATTGCTATTATTTTAGGATTGATTATTACCGTTTTAGGACAGCTTATCCGTGGCGGAACAATTGGTCTTGCATACATCGTAAGAGGCGGAAAAGATAAAAAAGTATATGCGGACGGTCTGGTTACGGAAGGAATTTTTAATCATGTCAGAAATCCTTTGTATGTGGGGAATATCTTAATGCTTTTAGGAGTTGGAGTTTTAGCTAATTCTTTGATTTATATATTGATTATCATGCCGGTTTTCTTATTTATTTATCAATGCATAGTTTTGGCTGAAGAAAATTTTCTGAAAAGTAAATTCGGAGCAGATTTTGAAGATTATGCGAAAAAAGTTCACAGATGGGTTCCCAATGTTTCCGGATTAAACAAAACTTTTGCTTCCATGGAATTTAAATGGAAAAGATGGTTAATTAAAGAATATAATACACAATTTGTGTGGCTTTGTGGGATAGTTTTAATTCTTCTGTTCAAATATCCACAGCTTACTAACAGCAATGAAAATTTTAGAAATTTATTAGCTCTTATTTTTGTTCTGACCTTTGCAGGATATTATTTTTTAATCCGATACATGAAAAAATCCGGAAAATGGGTTTCGTAATTTTGTAGTTAAAAACTCTAAAAAACTTTGTCGGCTTGGGCTAAAAAAGTATTTTAGTAGTATGAAAATTTATACGAAAACAGGCGATAAAGGTCAGACTGCTTTGTATGGCGGGACGAGAGTTTCAAAAGCCAGCGCGAGAGTTGACAGCTACGGAAATATAGACGAGCTCAATTCATTTATCGGGATTGCAAAAAGTCATATCGGAGATCAGGAAGTTTTAAAGCAATTAAAGAAAATACAATTCGATTTATTCACAGTAGGTTCGGAAGCAGCAACACCTGTTGACAAACTAATGTTGGCCAACGGAAAATCACGTCTTCCGGTGATTATTTCTGATACTGAAATTGAAGAACTGGAAAATTGGATGGATGCTTTTGAAGAAAAACTAGAGCCACTTCAATATTTTATCCTTCCCGGCGGTGGAAAATCGGCTACATTTTTACATGCAGCAAGAACAATTTGCAGAAGGGCAGAACGTTCTTTGGTTTTCTTAAACGAATCGGAAGAGGTTCGTCCTGAACTTATTAAGTATTTGAACAGACTTTCCGACTATCTTTTTGTTTTGGCTAGATATATTTCAAAACTCAATAACGAACCGGAAGAATACTGGAATCCGAATGAAAGATAATGTATTACTTTTCATCAACGGAGACGCCCCCGAATCTTTTCCCGATTTAGAAAATTATGGCTTGATTGCCTGTACAGACGGTGCTTTTCATTATTTGAAAAGACTGGATTTTCCTTTAGATAAGCTTGATTTTATTTCCGGCGATTTTGATTCGCATTCTGGTGCTGATGAAAATGTGTACGACGAAAAATTTATCTATACACCGAATCAGGATAAAACGGATTTTCATAAGGCGTTGGAAATCATTGCAGAAAAAGGTTTTAAAAATGTCGATGTTTTAGGTGGAAGCGGAGGCGAACAGGATCATTTTCTAGGAAATCTTACGGTTGCTTTTGGTTTAAAAGATCAATTAAATATTAAGTTTTACGACGCATTTTCAGAATATTATTTTATTCCGAAAAATTTTACAGTAAATGGTGTAAAAGATAAAATGGTTTCATTGTATCCGTTTCCTACAGTTGAAAATATTACGACAAAAGGATTGAATTGGGCATTGACAAACGGAAATTTAAGCATAACTTCGAGAATCGGAACACGAAATTTTGCCGTTGAAGATGAAGTTTCTATTGAGTATGAAAAAGGGGATTTGTTGATTTTTATTGGAAGAAATTATCTGTAATTTTAAAATTTTAAACACAAATTACACTAATATTTCACAAATAACACAATCATTTTCATCAATAGGAACGGACTTTAGCCCGTTTAAACAAACAAATAAATACAATTGGCTTTAGGCAAAACTTAAATAAATTGATCATAATCACCTGTGCAAATTCGTACAATCTGTGGGAAATAAAAAATGAAAAACTTAATTAAAATATCATTCCTTTTCATCTCATTATCCTGTATTTTTTCCTGTAAAGTACAGCAATTTTCCACACCTGAATATGGGAAAAGTGAAACAGGAAATTCTATTAAAATTAAAAAAGTAAATAACTTCCGAACGGTAGGAAATATTAAAAATTCTGAAGGAAAAACCCTAAAAGAAGGAAAATTTTACCGAAGCGGAAATCTTTATAAGCTTAGAAATAATTCATTTAAAAAGCTCGATAAATTAGGAATTAAGGAAATCATCGATCTCAGAAATGCCAAAGAAATTGGCGATAAACCGGACAATCTGCCCGAAAATATTATTTATAAAAAATATTCCGCATTTGAAGATCAGGGAGATCAACTTTCACAAGCGAAAAAATTAGTGTTAAAGGGGAAAGTAAATGCTTCTGATGCAGACAAAAGAATGCTTAATTTTTATCGGGAATATGTATCGGAAAATTCTGAAACGATAAAAAAAATCATTACAGAAATTTTAGAATCCGATCAGCCTGTTTTGTACCATTGCACTGCCGGGAAAGACCGGACAGGCATTATTACAGCATTAATTCTGACAATTTTAAGATTTGATAAAGACACTATTTACAACGATTATCTTTTATCAAATAATTTCAGAAAAGATTTGGTCGAAAAAAGACTAAACCTTGCGAATAATTTACATTTCATTTATCCAAAAATAGATATGAAAGTTTTAGAAAAATTAAGCTGGATTGAAAGCGATTATTTGGATGCTGCTTTTGATGAGATTAATAAGAAATATGGCTCAACTGATGTTTATATCCAACAGGTATTAGGTATTTCTAATGATAAACGGGAAGAATATATCCGCAAGTTTACATATTGATAATTGGGCTGAATTTTTTACGGTAACGATCATAGAAATTTATAATAATTTTAACACCCGAAAATCAAACTTTTTTAGCAATTTTGCATTCTTAATTCACTTGTCAAAAAATGAAAATAAAATACTCGGAACTTATTGATCAGACATTATATTTTCCTACCGAAGAATTTAATGTTTCTGAGAACAATTTGTTGTTTCACGATATTCCTTTGATGGATGTTGTTGAAAAGTTTGGAACTCCTTTAAAGGTAAGTTACCTCCCGAAGATTTCTCAAAATATTCAGAAAGCGAAAAGCTGGTTTAAAGAAGCCTTTGAGAAAACCGAATATAAAAAAAACTACAGATACTGTTACTGTACAAAATCCAGTCATTTTAAGTTTGTAATTGAAGAAGCACTAAAGAATGATATTTCTATAGAAACTTCTTCTGCGTACGACATGGATATCGTAAAATCTCTTTACAAAGAAGGGAAAGTAACAAAAGATATCGAAGTGATTTGTAACGGTTTCAAAACGGACGATTATCTGGCGAAAATTTCGGATATGATCAACAGTGGTTTTGAAAATATCACACCGATTTTAGATAATTACCGTGAGCTTGATAAGCTTACAGAAAGCATCGACACAACTTTCGACATCGGAATCAGAATCGCTTCTGAGGAAGAGCCGAAGTTCGAATTTTATACCTCAAGATTAGGAATCGGGTATAAAGATATTATTCCTTATTACAGCCAAAAAATTGCCGAACACCCGAATGCAAGATTGAAAATGCTTCATTTCTTCATTAATACTGGGATTAAAGACACAGCATATTATTGGAATGAATTGTATAAATGTCTTCGTGTTTACGCACGTTTGAAGAAAATTGCTCCGGAAGTGAATTCTCTGAATATTGGAGGCGGTTTCCCTATCAAAACATCTTTACAGTTTGATTACGATTATCAATATATGGTTGAAGAAATCGTTTCTCAGATCAAGAAATTCTGTGAGGAAGAAGGAGTGGAAGAACCAAATATTTATACTGAATTCGGAAGCTTTACCGTTGGAGAAAGTGGAGCGAATATTTATAAAATTATTTCTCAAAAACGCCAGAACGACAGAGAAAAATGGAATATGATTGATTCATCTTTTATGACCACTCTTCCTGACACTTGGGCGATTTCAAGACATTTTATCATGCTTCCGCTGAATCGTTGGGATGATACCTATGAAAGAGTTTTCCTGGGCGGATTGACTTGTGATTCAGATGATTACTATAATTCTGAACAGCATACGAATGCGATTTATCTGCCGGTTTTCAGTGATACAAAACCTTTGTATATTGGATTTTTCCATACGGGAGCTTATCAGGAAACAATTGGTGGTTATGGCGGTGTTCATCACTGTTTGATGCCTCAGCCAAGACATATTCTGATTCAGAAAGATGAAAATGGAGAGCTTCAATACGAAATTTTCCGTGAAAGACAGGAACCGGAAGATGTTTTGAAACTTTTAGGATATTAATAAAAAGTTCAATTGTCATTGCGAACAGATTGCAGGTCTGCGAACGTAGTTCAGAAGCTACGAAGTAATCTCTTAAGCGTAATTATTTATTAGTGTAAAACACTTGTGAAATTTGTGTTTAAAAAATAGATTCTTCATTCCACTCCGTTTCATTCTGAATGACAATAGCAAAGAAATACAAAACAAAAGCTCTCAATTGAGAGCTTTTTATTTAAAAATATTTTGAAACCTTATCTAATTCAAGTTCTACATAGTCTGAAACTACAGTATCAGCTAACGTATAATCCTGATCTTTTGAATGTAGACTTCTATAGGCTGCACAGAAAATATTTGCTCTGTGGGCTGCCAGAATTCCGTTTGTGGAATCTTCGATAACCATGCAGTTTTCAACGGGTTGGTTGGCTAATTCTGCGGCCAGAAGAAAAACCTCGGGATGAGGTTTTGATTCTTTTAAATCGGCACCGCTTATTTTTCCGCTGAAATATTTTTCCAAACCGAATTTTTCAAAAACCATATTAATGGTCGTCATTGTTGCAGAAGAAGCAAGAATTAATGTAATTCCGTTTTCATGATAATGCTGAATCAATTCTCTCACTCCCGGAATTAAATCAAATTCATCATCATTGTAAAAATAATCTTTGAAATGAGCTCTTTTGATGGTTGCAATATCTTCGTGACTTTGATTTAAATTAAATTTATTAATTAAAGTCTCACAAACCCTTTTAGTAGAAGCCCCCGTAAAAGAAGTATATAAACCTTCGGAAACCTCAATTTCCAGTTCGTTAAATGTTTTGAAATAAGCTTTTCTGTGCAATGGTTCTGTATCTACGATCACTCCATCCATATCGAAAAGAACAGCTTTTAAAGGCATATTTTGAAATTTTTACAAAGGTAATAATTTTTGGCTGGAAGGTAAGGGTTGGAAGTCGGGAGCTTGAAGCAGGAAGTTTAAATTATTGCGTTGAATTTTTGCATTTTTGTAAAACTTCCATCTCCCATCTTCAAGCTTCCATCTATTTCCCATCTTCTTTGTATCTTTGTGGAATCTTTTAATTTTTCAATCATTTAATTTTTTAATTAATCATTATATATGAAAACATACGCGGGAATTCCTGAAGAAAATGCATCATTAGAAAACTCGAAAGTAGTATTGGTAACCGTTCCTTACGACGGTACTTCCACTTGGGGAAAAGGAGCTGACAAAGGTCCTGAATTGTTCCTAGATGCTTCTGAAAATATGGAGCTTTATGACATCGAAACAGGAACCGAACCTTATTTGGAGGGTGTTTATTTGGCTGGAGAAATTACAGAAAAATCTTCACCTGAAGCAATGACGGAAGCTGTTTATCAAAAAACGAAAGAGCTTTTGAATAATGATGGTAAATTATTCACTCTTTTTGGTGGTGAACACTCTGTTTCTATTGGTTCGATCCGTGCGGTTGGTGAGAAATATGAGAATCTGACCGTTCTTCAACTGGATGCTCACACAGATTTACGTCCTGAATTCCACGGGTCAACTTCTAACCACGCTTGTGCGGTTTTTGAAGCAAATCAGAAGCATAATTTAGTACAAGTGGGAATACGTTCTATGGATATCGAAGAAGCTGAATATTTACCGGAAGGAAGAGTGTTTTTTGCTCACGAAATTGCTCATAATGAAAACTGGGTAAATGACGTGTTGGAAAAAGTTTCCGGAAACGTTTATATCACCATCGATTTGGATGCTTTTGACCCATCAATTGCTCCGTCAACAGGAACTCCTGAACCAGGTGGTTTACAATGGTATCCGACATTAGAATTATTAAGAAAAGTATTTGAAAAATGTAACGTTGTAGCATTTGATATTGTAGAATTAATGGATTCTCCCATGGCAAAACCAAGTGCATTCTTGGCAGCTAAGCTATACTACAAAATGCTTGCTTATTATCATATTAATCAAGACTAAAACTTCGCAAGAATCGGATTTTTTCTGCCGGAAATTCTTTGGAAATTTGTGAGGTAAAACAAAATGATATGTCCACACAAAATCAAATAGATTATAACCGAATCGCGAAAGCGATAGCGTATATTCAAAGTAATTTTAAGCTTCAGCCGAGTTTGGATGAAGTGGCGGAGAAGATTAACCTGAGTCCGGCTCATTTCCAGAAAATATTTACGGATTGGGCGGGAACGAGTCCTAAAAAGTTTTTACAGTTCATCAGCCTTGAACATGCTAAAAATTTATTGAAGGAAGAAAAAGCGAGTTTATTTGATACGGCTTATGAGACAGGATTTTCAAGCACGAGCAGATTACATGATTTGTTTGTGAATATTGAAGGAATGACTCCGGCGGAATATAAGAACGGTGGAAAAAGCCTCAACATTAATTACAGTTTTTCCGAAACTCCTTTTGGAAAAGTAATTACAGCTTCCACAGAAAAAGGAATCTGCTACATGGCTTTTGAAAACGATAAAAATAAAGCATTGGGAGATTTAATTTTTAAATTTCCTAATGCTTCTTTTTTTGAAAAACAAGATGAATTTCAGAAAAATGCGTCGTCTATTTTCAATAAAGACTGGACGAAACTTAATACCATTAAGTTACATTTAAAAGGCACAGATTTTCAATTGAAAGTCTGGGAAAGTCTCCTCACCATTCCGATGGGAAAATTATCAACTTACGGAAATTTAGCCGAAAAAATTGGAAATCCAAATGCATCACGAGCTGTCGGAACTGCAATTGGAAGCAATCCTGTTGCATTTTTAATTCCTTGTCACCGTGTGATTCAGTCTTCCGGAAATCTTGGCGGTTACCGATGGGGAAGTGAAAGAAAGCAGCTGATTGTTGGCTGGGAAAGCTCAAGAGTTTATTCAGAAAATTCTATTTTACTTTAATTTTTATTTGAACCATTAAGGTTTATTTTAAGAAGTGAAGCTTAATTAAGATAAATCATTCTGATTTTTAAGTTATTTAATTCTTAAGCGAAGTAACCTTAACTTTTCTTACATTCTTAATCAATCTTAATGGTTTAATTTTAATTATAAACATTAATTAAAAATTTCAATGTTGAACTTATTCGAAGACATATCAGATTTTCCTTTAAATTTACTTCCCAACGACGGAACCGTTCACTACTATGGAAAGGTTTTTTGCAAGGAAAAATCCGATTTTTATTATGATTATTTATTCAATCAAATTCCGTGGGAAAATGATGAAGCCGTGATTTTCGGAAAATTAATTTTAACGAAAAGAAAAGTCGCATGGTTTGGAGAAAGAGCATTTGAATACACCTATTCAAACCGAACAAAATATGCAAGAATCTGGACTCCCGAATTATTAGAATTAAAACAAAAATGCGAAGAAATTTCAGGAGAAACTTACAATTCCTGTTTATTGAATTTATACCATGACGGAAGCGAAGGAATGGCGTACCACAGCGACGGCGAAAAGGATCTGAAAAAACACGGAGCAATCGCTTCACTGACTTTCGGAGCAGAAAGAAAGTTTTTATTTAAGCATAAAATTAGCAAAGAAAAAGTAGAAATATTCTTAGAAAACGGAAGTTTACTGCTGATGAAAGGCACAACGCAAGACCATTGGATGCACCGGCTTCCACCGACTACAAAAGTGAAAACTCCGAGAGTGAATCTGACGTTCAGAACGATTGAGGATTGATATTTAACGCAAAGATTTATTACATTAATATTAACCACCAAACTTAGTGTTTGAATTTATGGAAAAAAAGCTGCCCAAATCTGAACAGCTTTTTTAATTTATTTTAAAACTTCAACTTCAATCGCACTGTCATCAAAAATCTTGATAAATGCTTTCGTGTAATCTTCCTTCGTTGCAAAATTCGGATTATCCATAAATTTCTGTGGATTGACCGCGAACAACGGGAACCAAGTTGAACTGATTTGTATCTGTATTTTATGTCCTTTCTTAAAAGTATGAACAACATCCTGCAATCTGAAGTTCACAGCCGTTTTTTGATTCGGAATCAATGCTTCCGCTTTTTCTCTCGAATTTCTGAATCTTGCAGGCATAATTTCACTTCTTACCATTTGATGATAATTTCCGTAAATCACACCGTCTTTTTTCTCAACAGGTTTAAAATCTTCAGGATAAATGTCAATTAATTTTACTGCAAAATCTGCATCTGTGGAAGTTGAAGCGATATTTAATTTAGCCCTGATTTCACCTGCAAAAGTCATGTCATCCGTTAAAACATCTGTAGTGAAAGTCAATACATCAGGTCTTCCTTCAGCAAATCTTTGATCTTCAGACATATAATTTCTTGGTGTAAAACCATTAAAATCTTTCAGGTTATCAGAACTCAAAACCGGATTATTCGGATCACTGTAATATTCAGAAGAGCCTTGTCCTGCTACGGTTTTTAATGTTCCTTTTGATAAATAGAAATTAACTTTTTGTCCTTCTTTCGGAGGATAAGTCGTAAATTCTTTCCATTGTTTTGCACCGGTGTCATACATTAAAGCTTCCGGAAGTCCGGCATCCTGTTTTGTATTTCCTTTTAAATAATGATTAAAAAATTTAGTCTCAATATTTTTCTGATAATACGTTGCAATGCTGTCGCCAAAATAAATTTGGTTGTGAAAATGCTTCCCTTCTTCGCGTCCCCATCCACCATGAGAAAATGGTCCCATTACAATTGTATTTTTGGCTTTTGGACTTGTCTTTTCAATGGTTTTATAAATATTTAATGGTCCTGAAAGATCTTCCGCGTCAAACCAGCCACCAACGGTCATCACCGCATGATTTACATTTTTAAGATGAGAGAGAAGGCTTCTTTTTTGCCAGAAATCATCATAATTGGTGTGATTCATTATTTCGGTCATGAAGAAATTATCTTTGTAATATTTTTCGTAACCGTCTTTTAAAGTTCCCATGTCTCTGTAAAATTTCAAACCGTCTTCCGATGTTGTTTTTATCATTGAATCGGAATACCACGCATTATTTTCAGCCTTTGTTTTCTGAACTCCGAAAACCGGGAAAGTTCTGAAATATCCCAACATGAATCTTCCGTTATGGAGAAAATCGTCATTCCAGAAATCGGAAATCGGAGCCTGTGGTGAAGATGCTACTAACGCAGGATGATCCGCTAAAATCCCTACAGCAGTATAAAATCCGGGGTATGAAGTCCCGAATTGACCAACTTTTCCGTTGTTATCTTTAATATTTTTTAATAACCAATCGATGGTGTCGTAAGTGTCTGTACTTTCATCGACATCTTTTTTTGTTTTATGATCAACCTGAGGTGTCATATTTGTAAAAGTTCCTTCGCTCATGTATCTTCCGCGAACGTCCTGATAGACAAAAATATATTTATCTTTCATTAAATAAGAGTTCGGACCAATCTTCGTTTTATATTCATTTTCACCGTAAGGCGCAATGCTGTAGCAGGTTCTCTGCATTAAAAAAGGATATTTGTTTTTACTTGAAATATCTTTCGGAATATAAACTGCAGTGAAAAGCTTTGTACCATCGCGCATCGGAATGTAAACTTCTTTTTTTGTGAAATTATCTTTTACAAAAGTATCCGATTGTGTTGTTTGTGAATTTCCAAAAATGAAAAAGAAAATAAGTAAAACTGAAATATGGATTTTCATACATAAAATTTGGCGCTAATTTAAACATAAAAATGCGTATTAATAATAGCTTCGCATTATTCTGCATAAAAAATCCCCGAAATTTCTTTCAGGGATGTATTATTTATTTGGCTCGTAATTAAGATTTCAAATATCTTGAATAAGCGTAACCTTCCTGTCCGTCGTCAGTTTTTACTTTCCACCAATCGTCAGAAGTCTGCTCGATCAATGTTACAGAAGATCCTTTTGAAGCCTTACCCACAACAGCCGCTTCAGTAGAAGGCTCTTGTCTGATGTTAAGGTTAGATTCTTCCGTCGCAACTGTAAGAGCTGCACCTGCAGCAAGACCTGCAACCTGCACATCGATATTGATGTCAGAAGAAGAATATGTAGAATCGATTGCTCCTAAAGCATTCCAGACAGCATCTTTGGCAGCTGTGTTTGAAGCATTTCCGGAAACATAAAGAATTCCATCCTGCTCCTGAACCTGAAGATTAGAGATTCCTGCACTTTGTGCAGCAGAAACTACGCTTGAATATTTATCTTGTAATGTGCTCATTTTTTAGTTTTTTACCGTGTAGTTATAGTTTACTTTTCCAACTTTCAAAGCATCTACAGATTCTTTGATTTTTCTAGCCTGTGTAGAAGATACTGTTCCTGTAAGTGTCAGCTCTCCGTTTACAACTTCTACTTTTACAGAAGGGAAATCTTTCACCGCATCCTGTACTTTTTGTTGTACCGCAGGATCTATAGCTGTGGTAGTCTGAACTGGTGCAACAGCTGGAGCAGCAGGCGCGATAGTAGACATGTCCATCACTTCTTTTACGCCGTTTACAGCTTTTAATTTAGTGATCATGGCATCTTTAGAAGCTTGATCTGCGAAAGTTCCGCTTAAGTGAGCAACTCCGTCTTTTACCTCTACAGAAGCATTAGGATTAGAAGTCACGATAGTAGTAGCCTGAGTTTGAAGATCGGCATCAGAAACTTTCTTTTTACAAGAAATCGCCCCAAAAGAGACAGCTACAGCCAATGCAGCCATTGCGATAGTTTTTTTCATAGTTGTATAT
>Ga0157375_10001449_pt1 | contig 20400 bp, 19 predicted proteins | sample M35metaG_FD_115311 | JGI IMG/M metagenome (GOLD analysis project Ga0157375, IMG submission 115311) | Miscanthus rhizosphere microbial communities from Kellogg Biological Station, Michigan, USA - M3-5 metaG | ecosystem: Host-associated > Plants > Roots > Rhizosphere > Soil | place: USA: Michigan... | reverse complement strand
GCGAGCGACCGCGGCACACCGGTTCGCGCGAGGAGGTCGTAGCTGTCCGCCACCGGGTAAAGCCCGAGCGATACGATTCCGGTGACGATCCAGACGGCCGCAACGCTCCCCCGCAGCATGGGCAGCAGCCAGTCGAGCTGGGCGGATCTGCGCCAAGCGTCCGCTTCCGATGGCGCAATGAAAGCCGCGACGGGTCTCGCCGCCGTTCCGAGCAGCTCCGCGGTTTGCGCCGGATCCGCCACGTTGCCGCGCTCGAGCATGCCGAGCGTCGCGCGATCGAGCAGCACACCGGGCAACCGCTCTCCGACGACTGCAGCGGCGCGCATCAACGACGCGGGCACGTGCACCACGAGCGCTGCGGGCAGCCCGAGCGCACAGCGCAACTCAAGCACCCATTCGCCGAAATGGAGCGGCGCCGGTCCGACGAGTGGGATGCGCCCGCCCGGCCGATCGCTTTCCAGAAGCGCGCACACGGCATCGACGACGTCGTCGACGTGAATCGGCTGGATGCGCTGCGCCCCGCGGCCCGGCACGGGCACCCATGGCAGGGTCGCGAGCATGCAGAAGAGCCGCGCGCTCGCTCCACCGCTGCCGAATACCAGCGACGGCTGGACCGACCAGGCGGAAGGAATGCGGCGCAGCAGCGCCTCGTCCGCCTGCCGCTTCGTCCGGTGGTAGGCCGAACTGGCACCGTCATCCGCTCCGAGCGCCGAGAATTGGACGACCCGATCGACACCCTGTGTCGCGCAGGCTTCGAACAGTGCAATAGGCGTCTCGACGTGAACGCGAGCAAACGTTGCGCTGCCGTGCTCCCGTATGAGCCCCACTGTGTTGACGACCGCGTCGACGTTGTCGAGGCGCGTGAGCCACGTCCCCGCCTCGCGGTCATGGACGAAGTCCACCATGATGTCGCGAGCCCACGGCGCAGGCCGCTCCGCCCCGCGGGACCGATGGATGCCGCGGATCACTGTGTGGTGACGCTGCGCAAGGCGCAGGCAGAGCTGGCTGCCGATGAAGCCGTGCGCGCCAATGACGAAGATGTTCACGTCGCGCTTTTTTCCACGGGAACTCGCGCACGCGCGTCGTGTCGCAACGAGGGCCCGCGATGCAGTGCGTTGCATGGCGCGCTTGCAGTCCATTCGCAAGGGAGATCCCGATGAAATTCTGGAAGCAACCCACCACCGCCGCTCTTGTGTCCGGCTGGCTCGCCGCCGTGACGTCGACCGCGGCGCTCGCCGCCTGTGGCGCGGCTGAAATCTCGCGGCCGGTTGCGCCGACGAATGCGGTCAGCCATTGGTTCTATGGCGAGCGTGCCGCGCGACAGGACGGCTTCTCATGGCGTCACACCGTCGTCGGGTACGCAACGCACCACGTCGCGTCGCTGTTCTGGGCATTTCTCTACGAAAAATTTTTCGCTGACCGCCGCGCTCGCGCGACGCCGGCTAGGCTTGTCGGCGATGCCGTGGCAGTGGCCGCGGTCGCTTGCTTCGTCGATTACCAGCTGACGCCGCGCCGCTTCGTGCCCGGTTACGAGCGTCGGCTTTCGCGCACTTCGCTCGCCGTCGTCTACCTCGCTTTCGCCGCTGGGCTCGCCACGGGCGGCGCGCTGCTCAATCGCCACGACGCGTCGGCTGACTGACCTACACACGCTCGAGTCGGCCCCGCCCGGCGATCCGGCAAACCGCGGATCGCCGGGACTGTCGATGCCGGACAGCTCTGATGCCGGATAGCTCTTGATGCCAGACAACTCGCGCGATTGGTCCGTCTTCTGCCTGCTCGCGTTCTTCTATCCGCTCGCCTGACGCTGCTTGTTGTTCCCTGAGCTTTTCACCGCCGCCTCGTCGGTTTGCGCTTGCCTCAAATGATCCTCGAGCGTGGGCAGCGTGCTCTGGGCAAAGTTCTTCACGTCGGGGTCCTTCGCGGACTTCGCCGTCTTCTGGAACTCCTTCACGTCCTTCTTGTGATCGGACACCATGTGCTTCATGTACTCGCGGTCGAACTGCGCACCGGAAAGCTTCTGCAGCCGGTCATACTCCCGCTGGTGCGAGCGGTCGATGTCCTGCGGCAGCGTTATGTTCTTGGTGCTCGCGAGCTGCTGAAGCTGCGAATTCGCCTTGGTGTGATCGTCCACCATCCGCTGCCCGAACTGCTTCACCTGCGGATTGCCGGCCTTTTCCGCGGCCAGCTTGCCGAGCTGCACTTCGGCCATTCCGCCCTTCGCTGCCTCCTCGATGAACTTGCGGTCGCCGCGCGACAGGTTCGCCGTGCCGTTGGGCGTCGAATCCGTCTTTGCCATGTTCGATGATGACGTCGAGCCCATGTTCGATGACGACGTCGAACTCCTAGAGGACGACGACGTCGCGCCGGGCGACGCGCTGCCGGACGACGACGTCGTGCCGGGCGACGCGCTGCCGGACATGGAATTGCCCGATGCGGTGCTCGAGGACGGCGGCTGCCCGGCGGTGCCGCTCTGCCCCTTCGACATCGTTCCCGACGGTGGTGTGCCGCTCGCGCCCGGCGTGGATGGCGCTCCTGCCGTCTGACCGAGAGCCGGCAGCGCGAATCCGATTGCGAGCAGTGCAGCGGCGACGGAGGTCTTCCTGAGTTTTCCGTGAATCATGTGAGCTCCTCTTGCAAAGGCTGATGGGTCTAGCAGGCCAAATTGTCCATTGCAAGACTCGTTCCATCGGAACGGACAAGCGCATCGAACGCAATCACCGAGTGCATCGGAAACGCTTACAGGTAATTGCGAACTATTTCCCACGACCAGCCTGGCCCCAGACGACCGCGACCCCGTCCCGCTCCGCTCCGCTTGACGAGTCGGGGATTCCCCGGCGGCGGACCGGTGGTTCGGTAATTGCAGGACGATGTGTGCGCATGTCTCCAAGCACTACGTTTAAGATCGGCCGGCGGTCGATCGTCATTTCCGATCCCGACACTGTCGTCTACCCGGCTCTTCGCTTCACGCGCGAAGCCGTCGTCGCGTTTTACGTCGGCGTCGCACGCTTCATCCTTCCCCATCTCGAGAATCGGCCGGTGGCGCTCAAGCGCTACCCCAACGGCATCCACGGCGACTCGTACTGGGAAAAGGACGCCCCAGCCTTCACGCCTTCATGGGTCAAGACTGTCGCGGTGCAAAGACGCGACACCAGCGCGTCGCCGATACACTACATCGTCATCGGCGACAAGGCGACGCTCGCCTGGGCGGCGAGCGTCGTGGCGCTCGAGATCCATCCCTTCCTTCATCGCGCTTCCGCACTCGATACGCCTGCCACCGTCGTGTTCGACCTCGACCCCGGCGAAGGCAGCGACGTTCTCACCTGCGCGCGTCGCTTTGCTTCTGAAGGACGTGCTGGACCGGCTCGAGCTGCAGGCGTTCGTCAAGGCCTCGGGATCGAAGGGGTTGCAAATCCATGTTCCGCTCAACACACCGGCCACTTACGCGGTCACCCAGCGCTTCGCGCGGAGCGTGGCCGAGCTCCTGGCACAGGACCATCCGAAGCTCGTCGTTGCTGAAATGGCGAAGGCTTTGCGCGCGAAAAAAGTGTTCATCGACTGGAGCCAGAACGCCGGCCACAAGACGACCGTGGCCGTCTATTCGCTTCGCGCGAAGCGGCATCGTCCTTATGTGTCGATGCCGATCCAATGGGAAGAGCTGCAACGCGCGCTCGACGCGAACGAGGCCGAATCGCTCTATTTCCTGCCGGCCGCGGCGATCGCGCGGCTCGAAGAGGTCGGCGATCTCTTCGCACCGGTGCTGACGCTCGAGCAGCGGCTGCCCGACGCGTTCTCCCAGGGGGTGAAAGCCGAGCGTACACGCCGGCCGAAAAGCCTCGACACCTACGCCGAAAAGCGGCATTTCGAGCGGACGCCGGAACCTCGGCCGGCGCCGGTCCCTCGCCGCAGCCGGCAGGGAGGGCGCCGCCGCTTCGTCATCCAGAAGCACGAGGCGAGTCACCTCCACTTCGACCTGCGCCTCGAATCGCAGGACGTGCTGCGATCGTGGTCGGTGCCGAAGGGAATGCCGTATGCGCTCGGCGAGCGCAGGCTGGCGGTCGCCACGGAGGACCACCCGCTCGACTACCTCACGTTCGAAGGCATCATTCCCGCCGGACAATACGGCGGCGGAACGGTGATGGTGTGGGACATCGGCACCTACGACGTGATCGAGGGCAGCTATTGGAAAGGCGTGCTGCGGTTTTTCCTCACCGGCACGAAGCTCGACGGCGAGTGGTTGCTCGAGCGCGATCCCGAAAAGGGCGAGAAGGCGTGGTCGCTTACGAAGACGGGCGCGGCGATCGACGCGGCACCAGCCGGACACGGCGATGTGTCCGCGTTGTCGCGCCGCACGATGTCGGCGATTGCGGCGGCCCACGACGCCGAGTGGCAGAGCCATCGCGCCACCAACGCGGCATCGCATGCGCCGGAGCGCGGTCCCGTACGCGACGCGGATCTTCGATTCGTCGAGCCGATGCTGTGTCAGCTGGTCGAGCGCCTTCCCGCGGGCGACGACTGGCAGTACGAGATCAAGTTCGACGGATACCGCGCGCTCGGGGTGCGCGGCGTCGACGGGACGCGCCTTTATTCCCGGCGAGGGAACAGTCTCGCAACGCGCTTCGCGGGCGTCGCCGAAGCGCTGAAGGGCCTGCCGGCGAATACGATGCTCGATGGCGAAGTCGTCGCGCTCGATGAAAATGGACGTCCGAGCTTTACGCTGCTTCACCGCGCGCGGACGTCGCCCGACCGCATCTTCTACTACGCGTTCGACGTGCTGGCGTACGCGGGTCAGGACGTGCGCGATCGCGCGCTCACCGAACGCCGCCGTCTGCTGGAAGCGGCAGTGGCCGAGACCACCGGCGCGTTACGGCGCTCGGTCACGCTCGACGCCGCGCCCGCCGAGCTCGTGAAGGCGGCGCGCGAGTTCGGGTTCGAGGGGATCGTCGCCAAACGCCGCGACAGCGGGTACGAAGCGGGCGAGCGCACGGGCGCGTGGGTGAAATGCCGGGTGAGCCCCGGACAGGAGCTCGTCATCGGCGGCTATCTGCCGAATGGCAAGAGCTCCTTCGACGCGCTGCTCCTCGGCTATTACGAAGGCAAGCGCCTTATTTTCGTCGCGAAGATCCGCAACGGCTTCGTGCCCGGGACAAGACGCGAGCTTCTCGAACGCCTGCGGGCGCTGGCCACCGATCGATGCCCGTTCGCCAACCTGCCGGAGCCGAAGAACGCGCGCCGCGGCATCGCGCTGACGGCCGAGGTGATGCAGCGCTGCGAATGGGTGAAGCCGACGCTCGTTGCGCAGGTCGAGTTCACCGAGTGGACGCAGAGGGACCATCTTCGCCACGCCCGATTCCTCGGCCTGCGCAACGACAAGGACGCGCTCGAAGTGACGAAGGAAGACGCCGTCGCGCGTCGCGATTCGGCGTGACCCGTTGCTACGAATTGCAAGGATCGTGCCGTCGCTCTGCGCGAGCGCACGCGCCCGCGAAGCCCCCGGGAAGTCGAAATTATTCCCGGTAACGCCTTCCCGACATCCAAGTCGCAGTCCTCGCCGCTCGACTTCCGGCCACGATCGATGGCGAAACCGCCGCTCGCGCGCAAGGCGCGCCGAACCTTTCGCGGCGTGGCGCTGCCATAGCTGTGTGCAAGCCGGCATGAACGAGCCGAACGCCTTGCGGAACGAATGGCAATGCAAGAGAGGAGCACGAAATGGACAAGGATCTCGCGGGAAAGGTCGTGGTCATCACCGGCGCGTCGAGCGGCTTCGGGAAAGGTGCGGCGCTCGAATTCGCGCGCTGTGGCGCGATGCTCGCGCTTGGAGCGCGAAGGGACAACCTGGTCGAGGACATCGCCCGGGAATGCGAGGCGCTCGGCGTGCGCGCGGTCCCCGTGGCGATCGACGTGAGCATTCCGAACGACGTCGAGCAACTCGGGCGCGCGGCGCTGGACGAGTTCGGACGTCTCGACGTGTGGGTGAACAACGCCGGCGTCGGCGCGCTCGGTCGCTTCGACGCGATACCGCTCGACATCCACGAGCAGGTGATCCGCACCGACCTTCTCGGCACGCTCTACGGCAGTCATTTCGCATTCAGGCGCTTCGTCGAGCAGCGACACGGCGTCCTGATCAACATCGCCTCCGAGCTCGGCCAATACACGCTTCCGTACTATTCGTCGTACAGCGCCGCGAAGCACGGCGTGGTCGGCTTGAGCACGGCGATGCGGCAGGAGCTCCAGCAGGGCGACATCGACGACGTGCACGTTTGCGTGGTCATGCCCTCTGCGCACGACACGCCGTTCTTCGACCATGCGGCGAACTACACGGGACACGAAGTGCAGGCTCCCGCGCCGTTGCACGACCCGAAGGAAGTCGTCGATGCGATCGTCGAACTCGCGCGCGACCCGAAAAATTCGAAGATCGTCGGCGGCGACGGGCTCGTGAAGATCGTGCTGAAAAAGATTGCGCCGGCTGCTGTCGACAAGATGATGGGCAGCACGATGGAAAAGATCCAGATCGAGAAGGCGCCGCCGGCGCCGCCATCGCCCGGCGCCGTCGAGGAGCCGATGCTCGAAGGAACGGAGGTTTCCGGCGGCCGCGGGAAGGGAAAATCTCCGCTTTAGATCCGGTTCGCGCAGCGTCTTGTGTCGCCGAGACCGCAACGTGGCAGAATCGCCGCCATGTCGAAGGACCGGCTCGCACCCCCGTGACGCCAAGGATCACCGGCATTTCGTCGATGGCGACGCGGCTGGTGCTCGCGGAGCTCGTCGACGATTTTCGCACGCAGCGCGATTGCGATGTCGCGATCGAATCGGTCGGCGGCGTCGACGCCGCGAAGCGCGTCCAGGCCGGCGAAGCGTTCGATGTCGTCGTGCTTGCCGCCGATGCAATCGACAACCTGATCGCCTCCGGCCATGTCATCAATGGCAGCAGGGTCGACCTCGTTCGCTCCGGAGTGGCGCTCGCCGTTCGCGCCGGGGCGCCGCATCCGGACGTGACAAGCGAGGACGGGTTGCGGCGGGCCGTGGAGGCAGCGCGAACTCTGAGCTTCTCGACCGGCCCGAGCGGCGTGCATCTCGCCAAAGTCTTCGAGCGTTGGGGAATGGGCAACACGATCAAGAGCAAGATCGTGCAGGCGCCGCCCGGGGTGCCGGTGGGGAATCTGGTCGCCCGAGGCGACGCGGAACTGGGGTTTCAGCAATTGAGCGAGCTCATGCACGTCGACGGCATCGACGTCGTCGGAGCGTTGCCGCCCGGCGCGCAGATCGTCACGACGTTTTCGGGAGGCGTTTGTAGGGCGGGCAAGCTGCCGGATGCCGCGCGCGAGTTGCTCGCGTTCATGGCCTCGCCAGCCGCCGATGCCGCGAAGGGACGGCATGGGATGGAGCCGGCCTGACACTCACGCGCTTGCCTCGCCGCACAGCACATGCGGCAATGTTTACCGACGGCATGAATCGCTGCGGCTCGAAGCGCCGCCGCGCTTGATCGGCCATAATGGCAACCCCGTGGCAACCCCGCGGCAACCCCGTGGCAAGCTCGATCGGCTGCGAGAGCGCCTAAACCGGCGGTGAACCTTCCATCGATCAAGCTTTCCGCGCCGTCCGCGACCTGGAGTCCGCTGCGGCACACGCTCTTTCGCAGCGTCTGGATCGCGACGATTGTCTCGAACGTCGGCACGTGGATGCAGGACGTGGGGGCCGGATGGTTGATGACGTCGCTATCGGCGTCCCCCGCGATGGTAGCGCTGGTCGAGGCCGCCGACAGCATCCCGGTCATGCTGCTCGCGCTGCCCGCCGGCGCCTTGGCGGACATCATCGACCGCCGCCGCCTCCTCATCGCGGCGCAGGCGTATCTCATGATGGTCACCGCGATTCTCGGCGTGCTGACGCTCATGGGCGCCATGACCGCGTGGCTGCTCCTGGGCTTCATTTTCGCGCTGGGCGTCGGGTCGGCGCTCATGATGCCCGCGTGGTCCGCGATCGTGCCGGATCTCGTGCCGAGCGAAGAGCTGCAGCCGGCGGTGGCGCTCAACAGCGTCGCGGTCAACGTGTCGCGCGCGATCGGGCCGGCGATCGCCGGCGTGCTGGTCGCCGCCGTGGGGCCCTGGCTCGTATTCGTGCTCAACTCGCTGTCCTACATCGGCATCATCGCCGTGCTCATCGCCTGGAAGCACGATCATCACCGCAGCACGTTGCCGGCGGAGCGCTTCCTTAGTGCGATACGAGTGGGCTTGCGCTTCGTCATGCACACGCGTCCGCTGCAGGCCGTGCTCGTGCGCGGCGTTGCGTTCTTCGTCTTCGCGAGCGCCACCTGGTCGCTGTTCCCGCTGGTGGTCCGCGCCGAGCTCCATCGCGGTCCGGAGATCTATGGCCTGCTCTTGACATCCATAGGGATCGGCGCCGTGTCCGGCGCCCTCGTGCTGCCCCGGTTGCGCGCGCGGTTCACACGCGATGCGCTGGTCGCCGGCGCCAGCCTTCTGTACGCACTCGCCGCGCTGGTGCTCGGCTACTCGCAGAACCTCGCGGTGCTGATCGTGGCGATGCTCGCCACCGGCGTCGCCTGGATCTCGATCCTGTCGGCGCTGCAGATCTCGGCGCAGACGACCCTGCCGCCCTGGGTACGCGCGCGCGGCCTTGCGGCGTTCGTCGTGACATTCATGGGTGGAATGGCCCTCGGGAGCATCCTCTGGGGGCAGGTTGCCACCCGCATTGGCATCCCGTACGCGCTCACGGCGGCCGCCGCGGGGATGACGGCGGCGATCGCGCTGACGTGGCGATTCAGGCTCGGCGACCACAAGGTGCTGGACTTCACGCCGGCCATGGACCTCCCGCTGCCGGTGCTTGCCGAGCCCCCCGAACCCGACGTGCCTGTCATGGTGTCGATCCAATACGGCGTACGTGCCGACAAGCGCGCCGAATTCGTCGCCGCCATGCAGGCGGTGCGCGAAATGCGACGGAGGAACGGCGCGTATTTCTGGCAGCTCTTTCACGACTCCGAGGATCCGACGCGCTACGTCGAGGTGTTCATGGACGAGTCATGGCTCGAGCATCTTCGCCAGCACGAGCGCACGAGCATCGCCGACCGCGACGTGCTCAATCGCGCGAAGGCTTACCTGTTGCAGGGATACGAGACGAAACCTGCGCACTGGCTCGGGGATCGTGAAAACTGAGCGCGAGACCTGATTTCGTCACTGCTTGCGCGGGAGCGCCGCGGCGAACGCCGATCCGACCACCAGCAGCAGGACGCCGGCGCCGGCGATCACCGGACCGGTGCCGACGCGCTCCGCGAGCACGCCCGCAACGGTTACGCCCGCTGCCTGCCCCATGAACAGAGTGCATGCGAACAGCGCGAGGCTGCTGCCGCGCTGGGCGGGCGCCATCTGGGTGGCGTTGACCTGCAGTGTGTTGTGCAGCATGTAGAAACCGAGACCCGCCACAAGGCATGCGGCGCCGGCGATCAGCAGCGTCGATTGGAAGGCGATCCCGGTCAAGCACACGAAGAGCAGGATGCCGCCGCTGAAAGCGAGACCCGGTTCGCCCAATCCGCGCACGAGCGCAGCGGAGAGTGTGGCGTACACGAGGCCGCCCGCGCCGAAGAGCATGACGACGACGCCGGCGAGGGTCAGTGGAATCTCGTACACGCGATGCAGGTGCGTCGGTACGAACGCCAATGCGCCGACAAGCAGGAAACCTTCGACGAAAACGCTCAGCAGCACGACACGGGACCACGGCGTCCGAAGCACGGCCGCGAACCGGGTTGCGACGCTGCCGGCATCGCCGTGCGGCGCCGCCGCTTGCGGCGGCCGAAAATGCCACATCACCCACGCGGTCGCCGCAAACCATACGGCGAGCACGACGAACACGGGCCCCGCGCCGAGATAGTCCGCGCCGATGCCGCCCAGCACCTGGCCAAGCGCGATGCCGAACATCTGCCCGATGAGGTATCGCGCGAGCACCGATTGCCGTCGCTCGTACGGAACGCTGTCCCCGATCCATGCGAGCGAAAGCGGGATCAGCGCGCCTGCGGTCGCACCCGCCAGCAGCCGTGCGATCACGAGGGCAGAAAGCGTCGGGGCGAGCGCACATCCGATCGACGTGAGCGCACAGCCGATCGTCGCCAGCGTGATCACCCGGTACTTGCCGTACCGATCGCCGATCGGGCCGTAGGCCAGCTGCAGCACGCCGTAGGCGATGGCGAACGCGGTCACCGTCTGCGCGGTCGCATCGAGGCCGACTCCGTACTTTGCCGCGAGGTAGGGGAGCAGCGGATCGCAGGCGCGCAACGCCGCGCCGGAGCCGCAGGCTCCGACGGACAGCGCAACGATGGGCCGGACCGCGATGGGCTGGGCCACGGAAGGCTCAGCTCCGCCGGAGGGTTGGGGGTGTTGGTGGGTCGCGGCTACACTCTGGGACGAAAGTTGCGACCATTATGCAGCACACGACGAGGGAAACGACCATGGCCACGAAGGGACAACCCGTTTGCACCGCGGATGAGGCGCTCAAGCGCCTGAAAGCGGGAAATGCGCGCTTCGTCAGGGGCGACGCGCACTTTCCGACGGTGCAAAAGGAAATCCTCGCCGAATTGGCCAAGGGGCAGCATCCGTATGCGACGATCCTGGGCTGCAGCGACAGCCGCGTGCCGCCGGAGCTCGTCTTCGACGCGGGGTTTGGCGAGCTTTTCGTCATACGGGTTGCAGGCAACGTGCTGGGGCCCGCGGTCCTCGGCACGCTGCAATACGCCGGGTCGCACCTTCATACGCAGCTTTTCGTGGTGCTGGGCCACGAAGGATGCGGAGCGGTGAGCGCGGCGATCGATTGGAAATTGCGAGGCGCAGGGCAGAAGAGCCGCGTCGAGATCGTACTCGAGCACATTGTGCCCGCGCTCGACGAGCTCGATGCGACGCAGCCACCCGACACGCTCCTGAAATCGGGAGTCGAGGCCAATGTGCGCCACGCGGTCCGCGAAATTCTCGCAACACCGGAAGCGCAGGCGAGCCTTGCGACAGGTGATATGAAGCTGGTCGGCGCCGTTTACCATCTCGACTCGGGCGCCGTCCATTTCCTCGAGTGAGTCATGACGCTCGCTCTAGCTTTGCCGACCGATCTCCGGTCCATCGAGCGGACGCACTTCGCATTCGATGTCCCACTCCGCACCGTGGACCTTGAGAAACTTCTCGGTCAGCGCGATTGCTTTCGCGAGCGACGCTGCTTCCAGGATTGCGTAGCCGCCGATCACTTCCTTCGTTTCCGTGAATGGCCCTTGCGTCGTCGTCAGCTTGCCGTGACGCGAGCGGACGCGGGCGCCTTCCTTGGTGGGGCGAAGGCCGGCCGTGCTCACCAGGCTGCCGTTGACGGTCATTTCCTCGATCAGCTTGCCCATGTCGCTCATGAGCTGCTCGCTCGGGACCTGGCCCGCGTTCTCGTTCAGGCGGATCATCGACAGGAATCGCATTGTTCGTCTCCTTGGTTGAGTTCGACCTCCGAATTCCTCGAGGGTCAACTCTAGTCGAACGGCCGGCTCGACAATCGACAGTTCGCGCGCCGGACGCGCCGAAAATCTCGGCGGCTGGTCAAGGCGCCACCCCACGAGGTCGGCCCATGCGGATGTCGGGCTTTCGTCCGGAACCTTCGGCCGAGATGCCGGTCACGGATAAGGGCGGAGCGGCCCCTTGTCCGGAGACCTCGACATGGCAATCTCGAACGCCCTTGCAAGCGTCGCAGTCGCAAACCTTTCCGCCGCGAGAACGTTTTACGAACGACTGCTCGGCCGCCCTCCCGACCGTCAACGCATGGCCAACGTCCTCGAGTGGAAGTTCGAAGGCGGCGGCGAGCTTCAGGTCTATCAGCTTGCGGATCGCGCGGGGCGCGGTTCCGCGACCTTCGTCGTGACGAACATCGACGAGCAGCGAGCCCGGCTCAAGGAGTTGAGCGTCAACCCTCCCGAGATCATCGAGAGCGGTCAGATCAGCGTCGTCATGATCAAGGATCCGGACGGCAACAGCCTCGCGTTTGCGCAGTCGCGCCCCTGACGGCAAAATTGCGCACGTACAATCCAACGGAGCCCGTTGATGGAGAATACGAGATGGTGAAGCCCGCAAAGAATACGATTTGTCTTTGGTACGATCGCGACGCCGAGGAGGCCGCGCGCTTCTACGCGAAGACCTTTCCGGACTCGTCGGTCGGCGCCGTGCATCGAGCACCGGGAGACTACCCGGCGGGAAAGCAAGGCGACGCGCTGACCGTCGAGTTCACCGTGATGGGTATCCCGTGTCTCGGGCTCAATGGCGGCCCGCAATTCAAGCCCACCGAGGCTTTCTCGTTCCAGGTTGCAACGGTCGACCAGGCGGAGACCGACCGCTACTGGAACGCCATCGTCGCCGACGGTGGCGAGGAGAGCGCGTGCGGCTGGTGCAAGGATCGGTGGGGATTGTCATGGCAGATTACGCCGATCGCGCTGATTCAGGCGATCGTCGACCCCGACCGTGCGGCAGCGAAGCGCGCGTTCGACGCGATGATGGAGATGGGCAAGATCGACATCGCCGCCATCGAGGCCGCGCGTCGCGGCGAAAGCTGAGCTTCCTACCGCGCACTGCGCGCGATAGATCCCCGGCTCGTCGGCGCGCAGCGTGATTGTCGCGTTCCGACCCGGATCAAGTCCTTCTTGGCTTGCCATGCAGGCTGAGCGCCCAGAAGCTGTGGATGACGTCGTTCGCCTTGAGCGCAATGCTGATCGGCCGGCCCACGGCGATGTGCATTTCACGGAGCTGTGGAGCATCAAGACGCACTCGGGGGTGACCGACGCCGGCAGCTGCCAGGAGGCCGTGCATTGCGTTATACATACGCGTCCCGTTGAATGCAGCCTCAACGACGTTTGGCACAGGGCAAACGCCTGTTCCGCTGGCCTATCAATGGAGCCTGCACGCCGACAGAGCGATCGGACTGCGGAAAATTTTTCCAGGAAGAATGTACCGGCACCACTTCATGCGTCCGCCGAACGCGACCGGCGGACATAACTGCGCAGGAAGGTGCGCGCGTCGCCGTTCGGGAATTCGATCGTGATCTCCTCGCCCGCGACCTTCAACGGATGAAGCGTTCGAAGGTCTGCGCGTCAATCAGAAATTGTGACCGGTAACATCACCCAGTCCGCGTCCGCAATTGCCGCGCCGAGTGGCGCTCCAGGCTCTCTGCCTGCTGCGACGACCGCCCCTTCTTTCGTGCCGGCGCGTCCCGGTCCGCGAAGCGCGGATTATCTCCGTGGTGACCGAGCATGCGGCACTCGGCAGCGAGCGCGAGCAGGTTCGGGTCCCTTTCGCGGCGGACGGGCACGAGCAAAGCGATCACCTGCTTGGCCGCGTACCGGCCGCTCAACGGAATCAGCTGAATCCGGGGGCTGAACAGCGCGACCCGGCCCGGCAGCAGGCTGTAGCCGACGCCGCCGCTCACGAGGTTGATCAGCGAGAAAATATCGCCGACGCGCATGACGACGTTCGGCACGTAACCGGCTCGCCGGAAGAGCTCGCCGAAGTCGGTCGCCGTGGCGAACTCGTCGTTCAGGGCCTCGAATTTTTCGTTGCGCGCATGGTCGAGGTCCACGCGCGGCCTGGTTGCGTACGGGCTTCCGATCGGCGCAGCGAAGAAGATGTCGTCCTCGAACAGCGGCACCGACAAGAGCTCGGCGTTCTGGTGCGCCCGGTGCAGCGCGATGATGATCGCGTCGAGCCGACCGCTCGCGATCTGCTCCAGCAGGACCTGGTTCGATCCGAGCGTGAGATCGATGTCGAGCGACGACTTGCGCAGCTTCAGGCGCATGACGAGCTCCGGGATGGTGCTTACCGTCAACGAGTACAGGGCGCCGATCTTGAGGCGCGGCGAAGCGAAGCCGGCGGCTTCCCGCGTCTTGCGCAGCCCATCCTCGCAATGGTGGACGACCTTTTCGGCGTACTCGGCGAACGTGTACGCAGCCTGGAGCGGTATCAGCTTGCGGCCGTCGCGCTTGAACAGCGGGCAACGCGTGCTCTCCTCGAGCGAGTGCAGCGCGCGGTGCACGCTGACGACACTCTGGCCGATGGTCTCGGACACGCGCGCCATGTTGCCGGCCTTCATGAACGCGAGGAATACCTCGAGCTTCTTGAGGGTGATGCCTTCGTCGATGGCCATGCGCTCCTCCGCCTTCGCGGCAGCCTGAATCCCGCGCGATCGTTAACTTAAGAGTAACGCATTTCCGGCCGGCTTGATTGATTCGTCAGCGCCTGCGAGCCTACAGTGCATTCTCGAATCGCCCCGATCACAAGGAGGAGCCATGAACGTCACGCGCCGCAGGCTGGTTACCGGGTCCGTCGCCTCGTTGTCCCTCGCGCTCGCCGGGTTCGGCGCACGCGCGCAGAGCCCGACCACCCTCAAGATCTCGCATCAATTTCCGGGCGGCACGATCGACCAGGGAGACTTTCGCGATCGCCTCTGCCGACGTTTCGGGCAGGAGGTCGAAAAGCGCACCAACGGCGCGCTCAAGTTCGAGATCTACCCGAACTCGTCACTCGTCAAGGTGAATACGCAATTCAGCGCGATGCGCCGGGGCGCGCTCGACCTGTCGCTGGTGCCGCTTTCGTACTCCGGAGGCGAGGTCGCGGAGACCAACATCGGGCTGTTGCCTGCGCTCGTGCCGTCGTACGAGGTCGGCTCGAAGTGGAAGAACGCGGAAGTCGGTAAGCTCCTTTCCCAGATACTCGCCGAGAAAGGCATCATCGTCGTGAGCTGGATCTGGCAGGCGGGCGGCGTCGCGAGCCGCGGCAAGCCGCTAGTGCAGCCCGAGGACGCGAAAGGCATGAAGGTCCGCGGCGGCAGCCGGGAGATGGACATGCTGTTCAAGGATGCTGGCTCTTCGGTGGTGTCGCTGCCTTCGAATGAGATCTACGCCGCGATGCAGACCGGTGCGATGGACGCGGCGCTCACGTCTTCGACGAGCCTCATCTCGTTCCGGCTGGAGGAGGTCTCCAAGTTCCTCACCAGCGGGCGCGGCAAATCGTACTGGTTCATGTTCGAGCCGCTGATGATGTCCAAGCAGATTTTCGACAAGCTGCCGAAGGCGCAGCAGGACGCGATCCTCGCCGTCGGTACGGACCTCGAGAAATTCGCCGTCGACAGCGCCAAGGCGGACGACATCGCGGTCGCCAACGTCTACACCAAGGCGGGCGCCAAGGTGTTCGACCTCGACGATGCGACGCTTGCCAAGTGGCAGGCGCTGGCTCGGCCCATCTGGAAGGATTACAGCAGCAAGAACGAGAACTGCGCCAAGCTTCTGGCCGCCGCCGAGAAGCTGCTGTGACGACGCACGTCGACAGCGAAGGCTTGCCGGAAACCGAGCCGCAGCACCACCCCGGGCGGCTGGGCGCAATCGAGACCGCCGTCGAATTGCTCCACAAGGTGGTCATCGCGTTCGGCTCGGTCGCGCTGCTGCTCGCCTCCGGGGTCCTGACGTACAGCGTCTTCTCCCGCTACATGTTCCATGCCGCGACCGACTGGCAGGACGAAGTCGCCGTGTTCTCCATCGTGGGCGCGGTCTTCCTGGCCGGTGCGTGGGTGCAGGATCATCGCGGTCACGTGGGGATCGAGGCGCTTTCGAGCGTGCTGCCGCCAGGCGTCGAGCGCATCCGTGTCGTGTTGGTCGACGTGATGAGTTTCGCGTTCTGCGCGTTCTTCGCGTGGAAGTCCTGGACGCTGTTCCACGAGGCCTGGGTCGACAAGATGACGACGTCGTCGACGTTTGCGCCGCCGCTCGCGATTCCGTACGGCCTGATGGCCGTCGGCATGACGTTGCTGGTGGCGCAGCTGGCCCTGCAGATCGCCGGTCATTTCGCGCCCGGCACGCGCCGGGGAGGGAGACGGCCGTGAGCATGCTAGCGCTGAGTCTCCTGTTCGGTGGCGTCACGCTCGTCGTCATGTCGACGGGCATGCCCATCTCGTTCGCGCTCGGTTTCGTCGCCGTGGCGTTCATGGCGGTGTTCATGCCCGCCTCTTCTCTCGACACCGTCACCCAGAGCGTGTACGAGGAGATGGCGTCGATCACTTTGCTGTCGATTCCGCTGTTCATTCTCAAAGGGGCGGCGATCGGCCGTTCCAATGCGGGGCGCGATCTGTATTCGGCAATGCATGCGTGGATGCAGCGCATCCCCGGAGGTCTAGGCATCGCCAACGTATTCACCTGCGCGCTGTTCGCGGCAATGGCCGGATCGAGCCCCGCGACGTGCTCCGCCATCGGCAGCGCGGGCATCCCGGAGATGCGCAAGCGCGGCTACTCGCCCGGCTTCGCGGCCGGAATCATCGCGGCGGGCGGCACCCTCGGCATTCTGTTGCCGCCGTCGATCACGATGATCCTGTATGCGGTGGCCGCCGAAGTGTCGCTCGGCCGGCTGTTCCTTGCAGGCATCGGGCCAGGGCTGCTGCTGGTCGCGCTGTTCGCCCTGTACGCGATGTACCGCTACCGCAAGGAGTTCGCCGCGGCCAAGGCCGCCTACGCGCGCGACGGCACGCATTCGGCGTACCTCGAGCAAACCACCTACACCCTGCGCCAGAAGGTCGAGATGCTCCCGCGCGTGCTGCCGTTCGTGATTTTGCTGATCGGCGTCATGGTGGCGCTGTACGGCGGGTACGCGACACCGTCGGAAACGGCGGGACTCGGCGCGGTCCTCGCGCTGGGGCTCATCGCTATCGTCTATCACGTGTGGCGGCCGCGCGACGTGCAGCCGATCCTCGCCGCGACGCTGAAGGAATCGACGATGCTGATGTTCATCATCGGCATGTCGCTGCTCTTCTCGTACGTCATGAGCTATCTGCACATCAGCCAGTCAGCCGCCGAAGCGATCGTCGGCATGCACCTGTCCAAGTGGCTGCTGCTGGCCGCGATCCTCGTCATGGTCGTCGTGCTCGGATTCTTTCTCCCGCCCGTGTCGATCATCCTGATGACGGCCCCGATCGTGCTGCCGCCGCTCAAGGCGGCCGGATTCGACCTGATCTGGTTCGGCGTGCTGATGACCATCGTCATGGAAATGGGATTGATCCATCCGCCGGTTGGGCTCAACATCTTCGTCATCAAGAACATCGCGCCCGACATTCCGCTGCGGGACGTGATCTACGGCGTGCTGCCGTTCGTCGGTCTCATGGTCGTGGCGGTGGTGCTGATCTGCATCTTCCCCGGTATCGCGACCGGCTTTCCGAATCTGGTGATGGGGGCCCCGACGAAATGAACGCGCCCGTCGTGCCGTCGCGCATCTGGAACAAGCGCGCGCAGGCACGCGAGCGCCGGCTGGCACGCGTGGCGGCGCGGCTCGGACCACGGCTCCGCGGCCGCATCGTCCCTTCCGCTGCCGTAGTCGCCCTGCTCGAGGAGGCGATCGAGGCCGGCGATCGGGTCTGCCTCGAAGGCAACAACCAGAAGCAGGCGGATTTCCTGGCGCAGGGCCTGACGGAGGTCGACCCCGCGCGCATCCACGACCTGCACATGGTGCAGTCAGTGCTGGCGCTGCCCGAGCATCTCGATCTGTTCGAGCGCGGAATTGCGTCGCGGCTGGATTTCTCGTTTTCCGGGCCGCAGGCGGCGCGGCTTGCGCAGCTTGCGGGCGCCGGCAAGCTCAACATCGGAGCGATCCACACCTACCTCGAGCTCTTCGCGCGGTACTTCGTCGACCTGACGCCAAGCGTGGCGCTGGTCGCCGCGCAGGCCGCGGATCACCACGGCAATCTCTACACGGGGCCCAACACCGAAGACACGCCGGTGATCGTCGAGGCGACGGCCTTTGCCAGCGGCATCGTCATCGCCCAGGTGAACGAACTGGTCGATTCGCTGCCGCGCATCGACATTCCGGCGGATTGGGTCAATTTCGTCATCGAGAGCCCGCGGCCCCACTACATCGAGCCGTTGTTCACTCGCGATCCGGCCCAGATTTCCGAGATCCAGGTGCTGATGGCGATGATGGCGATAAAGGGCATCTACGCGGAGTACGGTGTCGATCGCCTGAATCATGGCATCGGCTTCGATACCGCGGCGATCGAGCTTTTGCTGCCGACGTATGGCGAGTCGCTGGGGCTGCGCGGGAAGATCTGCCGGCACTGGGCATTGAATCCCCATCCGACGCTGATCCCCGCCATCGAGGCGGGCTTCGTCGAGTCGGTGCATTGCTTCGGATCCGAGCTCGGCATGGAGGAATACATACGCGCGAGGCCAGACGTGTTCTTCACGGGTCCCGACGGCTCGATGCGCAGCAATCGCGCGTTCTGCCAGACCGCCGGTCACTACGCCTGCGACATGTTCATCGGCTCCACGCTGCAGATCGACCTGGCGGGCAACAGCTCGACGGCGACGCTCGGCCGTATCTCGGGGTTCGGAGGCGCGCCCAACATGGGCGCCGATGCGCGCGGCCGGCGGCATCCGTCCGCGGCGTGGCTCCGTGCCGGACGCGAGTCAGCGAGCGGATCGACGTCCGCGCCACGCGGACGCAAGCTCGTCGTGCAAATGGTCGAGACGTTCCGTGAGCACATGCAGCCGGCCTTCGTCGAGCGGCTCGACGCATGGCAGCTCGCCGAATCCGCCGGAATGGCGCTGCCGCCGGTGATGATCTACGGCGACGATGTCACGCATATCGTCACCGAGGAGGGGATCGCCTATCTGCTCCTGTGTCGCACCGCCGAGGAGCGCGAGCAGGCGATTCGCGGAGTCGCGGGGTACACGCCGGTCGGCCGTGCGCGCGACCGCCGCGCCGTCGCTGCGCTTCGTGCGCGCGGGGTCATCCGCCGGGCCGCTGACCTCGGCATCGATCAGCGCGACGCTTCGCGGGACCTGCTCGCTGCGCGCTCGATCAAGGACCTCGTGCGCGCGTCGAACGGTCTCTACAACCCGCCCAGACGCTTTCGCAACTGGTAGGAGGCTTCGGCATGGAGCGACTCCATTTCACTTTTGAAGGCGGCACGAATCGCCCCGGGAAGCGGCCGCGCATCGTCGGGGTCGTGGCGTCCGGCAACCTAGAGGTGCTGATCGAGCCCCAGCCCGAGGAACCGGCGTGCACGATCCACGTCGACACCGCCGCCGTCGGTTTCGGCACGACGTGGGAAGCGGTCTTGCGCGACTTTTTCGAGCGTCATCCGCTGTCGCACGTGCGAATTTCGATCAACGATGCCGGCGCGACGCCGGCGATCGTCGCGCTGCGGCTCGATCAGGCGGTGGAAGCGCTCGAATGACCGGGGATTGGTCCTGATGCACAGCTACTACGAAAAGTCCGCACGCGAGCGAATCGATGCCATCGTCGACGCGGGGTCGTTTCGCGAGATCCTGCCGCCGCAGGCGCGGATGCTGTCACCGCATCTGCAGGCGCTCGATCTTCCGGTCGCATTCGACGACGGCGTGATCACGGGCGCGGCCACGCTCTCGGGTCTGCCGATTCTCGTCGCGGCGCAGGAAGGCGGATTCATGGGAGGCGCGGTGGGCGAAGTGCACGGCGCCAAGCTCGTCGGCTTGCTGCAGCGGGCGGTGCACGACGAGCTCGCGGGCGTCGTCCTCTTGCTCGAATCGGGCGGTGTTCGGCTGCAGGAAGCGAACGCGGGACTGATCGCGGTCTCCGAGGTGATCCGGGCGATTCTCGCGTCGCGCGCGGCCGGCGTTCCCGTCGTCGGCGCCATCGGCGGGCAGTACGGGTGCTTCGGAGGCATGGGCATCGCGGCCGCTTGCTGCACCGCGCTCGTCATGTCGGAAGAAGGCCGGCTTGGCCTGTCGGGGCCGGAAGTGATCGAGACCGCTCACGGGGTCGAGGAATTCGATTCGCGCGACCGTGGGCGGGTATGGCGCACCGTTGGCGGCAAGCATCGATACCTGCTCGGGGATTGTGCCGCGCTCGTCGACGATTCCGTCGAGGCATTCCGCAGCGCGATCGCGGATGCCATCGGGGCCGGCGATCGTCTGGACCTGGACGCGCTCGAGCAGGAGCAGGATCTCCTGGACAGGCGCCTGCAACGCTTCGGGCAGAGCACCGACGGCGAGGATATCTGGCGGCTCCTCGGGTGGCGCGAGCCCGAGCGCGTGCCGCTGCTCACGGCACCCGAGTTCGTGGCGCAGGCGCGCGAGAGGCGCGTGCGATGACCTGGCAGGACGCCGCAAGCCGGTTGTTTCCGCAAGGCCACGACATTGCGGCCGACGGCCCGTTGCTCGCGGGTACCGGGCGCAACGGCGACGCCGTGTTCGAAGTGACGGGCTCGACGGAACACACGGAAATCGGCGTCGATCTCGCGCTCGCGATGGCGAAGCGGGTGCTGGCGACGGTGCGCGACCATCCGGGACGTCCCATCCTGTTCCTCGTCGACACCGCCGGGCAACGCCTGCGTCATCGCGACGAGCTGCTCGGCATCAACCGCTACATGGGTCATCTC
>Ga0157375_10001448_pt1 | contig 20404 bp, 22 predicted proteins | sample M35metaG_FD_115311 | JGI IMG/M metagenome (GOLD analysis project Ga0157375, IMG submission 115311) | Miscanthus rhizosphere microbial communities from Kellogg Biological Station, Michigan, USA - M3-5 metaG | ecosystem: Host-associated > Plants > Roots > Rhizosphere > Soil | place: USA: Michigan... | reverse complement strand
CGCTGCTCGGGGCGGCGTTCGCCATTGCGCTGCCGCTGCCCGCGTTCGTGCCGGATCTGTTCTCGCTATGCCTCGTGTTGCTCGCGCTCGGGGCGGCGAACGGCGCGCTCGACGTATCGATGAACGGGCATGCGAGCACCATCTAAGCGAAATGGCACTCGCCGATCATGTCCTCGTTTCATGCCGCCTGGAGCGCGGGCGGCCTGCTCGGCGCGGCAACCGGCGCGATGATCCAGAAATGGGGCGGCGGCGTCGCGGCGGGGCTCGTGCTGCCCGATGTCTTCATCGGCGCAATCGTGCTTGCAGCCGCCCTCCTCGCGTTGCGGGACCTCGGCGCGCGCCACAGCGAGCCCGCCGGCGGCCTCGCGCTGCCGGGCGCGGGCGTGATGAAGCTCGCCGCGCTCGCGTTCCTGTGCATGATGGTCGAAGGCGCGGTGGCCGACTGGAGCGCCGTCTTCCTGCGCTCGGCCTTGAACGGAGAAGCGAGCGCGGCCGCGCTCGGCTACTCGGCGTTTGCGTTTTCGATGGCGGCGTGCCGAATCGTCGGCGACGTGTCGGTCCGGCGGTTCGGTCCGAGCACGGTGGTGGCACTGGGCGGGCTGGTCGCGGCGATCGGGCTCGCGCTGGTGCTCGGCTTTCCGAGCGTTCTGACGGCGTGCGCGGGATTCGCTCTCGTCGGCGTCGGCCTCGCGAACATCGTTCCCGTCATTTTCAGCGCGGCCGGCCGCTCGACGGTGACGCCGGCGGTCGGTGTATCGATGGCGGCGACGGCAGGCTATGCGGGCTTTCTGGTCGGCCCGCCATTGATCGGACTTGGCGCGGGTTTCATCGGCTTGCGCCTTGCGTTGTTCGTGCTGGTCGCGGCGGCGGTGATCGTGTGTCTCGTCGGCGGGAAGGCCGTGCGCAGTCCCGGACTCGCAACGGCGGCCGACTAACTGGCGCGCCGCGCACGCCCTTCGCACCGGGCCGCTATTCCTGTGCCGTCGCGGCCGCCGGTGTGGCCGCGGGTGTGGCCGTGGCTGCGGGTGCAGCTGGTGTGGCCGGGGCCGCCGGTGTGGCCGCGGGTGTGGCCGTGGCTGCGGGTGCAGCTGGTGTGGCCGGGGCCGCCGGTTTGGCCGTGGCCACCGGTGCAGCCGATGCCACCGGTGCAGCCGTGGCCGCCGGTGTCTTCGCAGCGGCTTGTGCCTTCGACCCCGACCTCGCGGCGCGCTTCTTCTCCAGATGCCGCGCGCGGGCCGCGTCGACGGACGACACGCGCCCCGCCTCGTCACCCGCCAGGTTCACGCGGACAGCGTCTTCGACCAGGCTCGTCCAGTAGCGGCTGCCCCGGCACCAGGTCTTGATCGCTTCGCGCAGTTCCGCTTCGCTGAGCGCGAGTTCCGGCGCAACGGCCATCAGGTCCTCGAAGATACCGACCTTGAGCGGCACCTTGGGCGACGGATTCTTCGGAAACGCGTGCGGGAAACGCTTCTGCAGCTTGCCGATCGTATGCACGACCGGGTCCACTGGCTCTGCCTTGACCGGTCGCGCGGGCCGGGGGGCGGGCCGTGCGGGCCGAGGTGCGCGCGGCGGCTTGCTCTTCGCCTTGGCTTCCTCCGCCTGTTTGGCGAGTTGCTCTTTCAGTCCAGCCAGTTGTTCGAAACCCATGACGCGATACCCGTTAACAAGAGCGTCGATTTTAACAGCCATGAATCGACAACGTCTTCGCGCGCCGACTTTGGTCCGCGCATGGAGCGAATCACACCGGAATCCATTGACAAACCGCCCGCACGAAGGATCGGCCCGCGCGGCGCGTATGCGCAAACGTCGGCCGGTCGTCGTTCACCTGTAACGCCTGAGCGGCGGCATTCATTCCTGCCACATCGCCAAAATGCCGAAATACCGGATGGCGGAAATACCAAATCGCGGGAATACCGAAAGACGGAATAAGCGCCGCCTGCCCGCTGTTTCCATGAGCGTAGCCGATGAATCTCCTCTACACGACACATGAGGCCAGCGCATGAAACTCAGCGATCTCTCGTCGCCCGCATTTATCGCCAATCCCTATCCGATGTATGAGGAACTCCGCGCGGCCGGTCCGTTCGTGCAGATGGGACCCCGGACGATGCTCACCGGACGCTACGCCGTAACGGAAGCCATGTTGCTCGACCGGCGGCTGGGCAAGGACTTCAACAAGAGCATTCGCGCCCGCTACGGCGAGGCCGCAACGAACGAGCGCTCGTTTCAGGCGATGGCGCGCACGTTCCTGATGCTCAATCCACCCTCGCACACGCGCCTGCGCGACCCGCTCACGCAAGCGTTCAACGCGCGGCAGATCGAAAAGCTTCGCGACCTCTCGGTCGACTCCGCGCACCGTCTGATCGATGCGTTCCCTTCCGGCGGGAACATCGATCTGATCCGCGATTTCGCCGCGCCGTTGCCGGTCAGGATCATCTGCGGTCTCGTCGACATTCCCCTCGAAAACGCGGACATGCTCCGCCGGGCAACTGGCCCGCTCACGAGCACCCTCGATATCGCGCCGCTCGACGCCGATCGCCTGCACGCCGCAAACGAAGCCACGCGCGTCCTTCAGGACTATTTTTCGGCAATGGTGAACGAGCGCCGCGCGAACCCGGGCGACGACCTGATTTCGACACTGGCTACGCTCAGCGACGAAAGCGAACCCCTGACGAACGACGAAATAGTGTCCAACGTCATCCTCCTCTTCGCGGCCGGCCACGAGACCACGTCGAACATGATCGGCAACGCGCTTGTTTCGCTGCACCGCAATCCCGCGCAACTGGAGAAACTGAAAAACAATCCGTCGCTGATGCCCAAGGCCGTCGCAGAATGCATCCGCTATGACGGCTCGGTGCAGATGGTGACCCGGGTCGTCTCGGAGGACGTGGAAATCGCGGGTGTGAAGCTTGCCCGCGATACCGCGCTTTTTGCATCGATCGGTGCGGCCAACCGGGACCCGGCGCGTTTCGATGATCCCGACACGCTCGACATCGAGCGGGACGACCACGGCCGCCTGCTGTCGTTCGGCGGCGGCATCCACTATTGCCTCGGCGCCCGGCTCGCGCTGCTCGAACTCGAAACGTCGCTTGCCGCGCTGTTCGAGCGTGCGCCGAACCTGCGGCTCAGAAATCTCGACGATCTGCACTGGAACAACGGCAGCAGCATTCGCGGCGTGCAATCGCTCGTGGCATCGCGCGAGTAATGCCGCTCGGGCGGCATGTCCGTCTTGTACTGCGTCGCGTACAGGCTCGTTGCCGATGCCCGCGATGCGCGAATCGGGGCTGCGCGCACCGCTTCGATTCCTTATGACGATTCCACGATTGCGGATCTTCCGAGGGCCGGCACAAGCCGCGCGCATATTGGACCAAGGTCCAATTGTTCTTTGCGGTTGCCGTGGCAATACTCCTCGGGGTGGTCGACGCACGCTCAGCATCCATCCCCAAGGAGAGCAACATGAGACGCACCCTTATCGGCACCCTCATCGCGGGCCTTAGCCTCGCGCTGCCCGCCTGGGCGCAAACGTCCGCGCCGATGAAGCCATCGAAAATGACCTGCGAGGATTTCGTCGCGGTCGCATCGGAATACCAGCCGACGCTCGTCTACTGGGCAGCCGGCGTCGACAAGCTCGGAGTCAAGGAAACCGATACCATGGTGGTCGATACCGCGCAGCCGATCGGCGTCATCGTGGGCGAGTGCAAGAAGACGCCCAAGACCTTGTTCAAGACCAAGGTTCATGACTTGTCGAAGAGCGGCCAGATCAAACTTTTCGAGCATCACTGAAGCCGGATGCAACCAGCGCGCGGGTGTCCGGCCGAGCACCGCCGGGCTCCCGGGCATCCCGCGCGCTGCTCGTCTGGCCGGGATCAACCGGCGAGCGGTCGATGCGCAACGCCCTGATCCGCCATTCTTCCGGCAGGTGACATGCTAAGCAATCTGTTAAGACTTTGGGTTTTCGCACTATTGGTGGGCTTTGTCGAAGGGGCAGCGGGTCAGTCGCAAGACATGAGCACGCCGGACGGCATGGTCAGGACGGTCACGCAGGACGTGCTCGACCGGATCAAGGGCGACAAGGAAATTCAGTCCGGCAATCTGGTCCGCATCACCGAGCTCGTCAACGAGAAGATTCTTCCGTATATCGATTTCAATCGCACGACGCGCCTCGTCATGGGCCGGTACTGGAATTCGGCGACGCCAAAGCAGCGAGAGGAGATCACCGCGCAATTCAAGCTGCTTCTGATACGCACGTATTCGGGCGCGCTCGCGCAAGTGCGCGATCAGGAGGTCACCTATCAGCCGTTCCGCGCATCGCCCGCCGATACGGACGTCGTCGTACGCTCGACGATCATCAACAACGGATCGCCGGTGGAACTCGACTATCGCCTGTACAAGACGCCGCAGGGGTGGCGCGTCTACGACATCAACATACTCGGCGCGTGGCTCGTTCAAGTGTACAAGCAGCAATTTGCTGATCTGATCGCGCAGCAAGGAATCGACGGTCTGCTCACGTTCCTGACCCAGCGAAATCAGCAGCTTGCCAACGGAGGGTAGCCAGGCGCCGCGATCGCCGGCGCAGGCGCGCTCCCGCCGCACGATGCATACGATCGGGGGTCTAGGCCATGGCAATAGCGGCAGCGTCGATCGGCCCGAAGCCCGCCGACCGGCTCCGCTCCTTGCCGAAGCGCGGCCCGGCAGCGCACGCCATCGTGCGCGTGCGGCGCTGCGGCGCCGGCATGCTGCTTGTCGCGGCCGCATCGGCGGGCGCGCAGGAAATGGAACCGCGTGCCTATTCGGCCGTTCCCATCGGTACGAATTTCATCGTGGCAGGCTATGCCCGCTCCAGCGGGCAGGTGCTGCTCGACCCGTCGCTGCCGATTACTGATCTCGAAGCGAAGATCAACGTCTATTCGCTAGGCTATTCGCACAGCTTCGGCATAGCGGGACACACGGCCAGCCTCGCGATGCTGGCGCCTTTTGCGGAAGCCAACCTGACGGGGAACGTCGAGGGGACGCCCGGGAGCGCCCACCGCGCAGGACTCGGCGACCTGCGGTTCAGGTTTGCCGTGATGCTTCTGGGCGGCCCGGCGCTCACACCCGACCAATTCTCCCGGTACGACCAGGGCACGACCCTCGGGGCCAGTTTGAGCGTAGTGGCGCCCACCGGCCAGTACGTGCCGACCCGGCTCATCAATGTGGGCGCGAACCGCTGGTCGTTCAAACCCGAAATTGGGTTGTCACAGCCGCTCGGCAACTGGTTTTTCGAAGGCGCCGCGGGCGTATGGTTCTTCACCGACAACGACAACTTCTTCGGCGGCCGGCAGCGCAGCCAGAGCCCGCTGCCCGTGTTGCAGGGACACGCGGGCTATAGCTGGAAGCCCGGGCTCTGGCTCGCCGGGGACGTGACCTACTACACGGGCGGCAGGACGAGCGTCAATGGCGTGGAGGGCCAGGACCTGCAGCGCACGGTCCGCTACGGCGTCACGCTATCCGTTCCGCTCGCCACGCAATGGTCCGCGAAGTTCGCCTGGTCGACCGGACTCACGACGCGAGTCGGCGGAAACTTTCAGACGTTTTCGGTCGCGCTGCAATACCGATGGTTCAATCACTAAGCCGCTTCGATGTGCGCAATGACACCGGTTGATTGTGCAGAGCGCTTGCGCGCGCCGCTTACGGCCTGCGATGCACCCAGTCCCGCATCGGATGCGTGTCCAGCCAACGGAGTTGCCGATTCCTGCGATGTTCGCGTCTGTAATGCTCGACCACCAGTATTGCAGCAAGAACAAGCACAACCAGACCCAGCAGCGCGATCGTCATTGACTCAGCCATGACAGACTCCTTGGGTGCAATTCGATGATCGTTACATTGTAGGCCATGCGCTCGGCGAAGTCGCCGCATTTGCGAAATGCCGGAATGAAGGGCGTTGTTCGAAGTAACCGGTTCACGAAAAGCCACGCGAAGGCCTTCAAAGAGGCGTTTTTTGCGATTCAGGTTGCCATGCAGCATTTTTAGATCGGCGCACCTGCTTGAGCAAAACGACTGCGCGAGGGACATGCCAAGCGCGTACGTTGCCGGACATAAAGATCGATAGAGCATAAACGTGCGGCGAGAAGCGTGGATCGATTCTCTAAATGCATTTCCAGTTCTTTGCGATCAGGCAAGGCTCGCCGTGTTAAAGCATTCAGAGGCGAAGGGCCGGAAATCAATGCAACTCTTATCCGCGCTTTAAACCGGTTTTGTCGAGGCTTGTCTTCAGGTTCAAGCAAGCTTTAAGCACGGAATGTAGTGGCCTGCAATGGCTAAAGCTTCGCGCATGCCGCAAATGATGGCATAGTGCGAACAAATCCCTTTATGGAGGACGAAATGGCCACGCTTGAACAAATCCAACGCAAGTTGAAGCAACTTCAGGCGCAAGCCGATGCACTCATTGCAAAACGCATGCAAGGCGCCATCGCTGACATTCGTAAGCTGATGGACGACCATGGCCTGACCATTGCCGATATCGACGCTCATTTTGCTTCCGGCAAGCGCCGCGGCCGCAGGGCAAGCGCGCTGTCTTCAGGCACCCGCAAGAGCGGTGTCAGATCGAAGGCCTCGGCGAAAGGCAAACTGCCGCCCAAGTATCGCGATCCCGTAACGGGCGCGACATGGAGCGGGCACGCGCGGCCGCCGGCATGGATCAAGGACGCCAAGGACCGCAGCAAATTCCTGATTGCGCCCGCGGGGAACGCCAGCGCGGATGATGCAGGCAAGGCCAAAGGCGCAAAAGGGAAGTCCGCGGCCGTCAAGACGAAAGCAACCGCCAAGCGTGCCATCGCCGTCAAGACGCGGGCGAAAAAAGTAGCGTCGAAGAAATCAGCCGCCAGAAAGGTATCGACTGCAAAGCCCCCCCTTGCGAGCAAGGGCGTCGCCGCGAAAAAGAGTCGCGGCCCGGCCGCAAAGAAAGCGGTGGCCAAAAAGGCGGCCGCGAGCAAGAAGGCGGTTGCAAGCACGAGCGAATCCGGTTCGCCGGTGAACGAGTTCGCCGAAGCTACGGCTTAACCATTCAAGGCATCACACTCCGCTAAAGCGCTAAAGTGCTAAAGGGCACTCGACGAAGCACTCCGCATGCTTGAGCGTGACCCTGGTCGAGTTCCCGGCGCAACGAACATTCGTCTCGCGCATGCGATGAATATGGACGGCTTTGCCCGCAAGCCGTCGTTCAGGACGTCGATCCTGGCTGAGGCCAGGGCCATCCCCTCTTTTCGTCGGACGCACCCCATTCGACGGACGTCGCAGCTTGCGCCAACGCCTTCTCCCGGTTCGCGTCCGGTTTGGCGGAGGCACGCTCGCCTTTCACTTTGGGCAGATCGGCCGCAAACCATTTCACCTGCTTGCGAAGCTCGGCTGCATAGGTATTCCAGCCACGCGCGTTGTCTTCGAACAGATGGCGCTGAACCGCCACGGCCAGCGCGCGCTGGTCCAGCCTTTCTTCGAGCAACGCCGCCGGCCACGAGCAGAACGCGCTCGCGACCTGCCCCGCGAACTCGGCCGCGGTCATCGTGGGCGCGAAACTTTGCAGGAACGCGAACTGCTGCAGCGTCGCTTCATCTCTGGCCAACTGGGCGATAGATGCATTGGGGCGCCCGAAACCGGTCACGCGGCTTGCCGCTTCGAGCACGTCTCCAAGATGAAGCAGGAGTGCGCGTCTGTCAAAACGATCATCCACAAAAGCCTCCTTCATTGGTTTCTGCCAGCCGATATAATGGCCCACCTTACGACAAGGAGATATGAGTGAAATCCGTTACCGCTTTGCTCGTTGCCTTAGCCACCGCGTCGAGCGCATTCGCAGCCTCGCCGGCGACCGAAAAGCTGCCCTCGGGCGTCATCGTGGAGCACGTCACGCCGGGCTCGGGTCCGCAGCCCACGGCAAGCGACGTCGTGCGTGTCAACTACCGGGGCACGCTTGCGAATGGCACCGAGTTCGACAGTTCGGACAAGCACGGCGGTCCGGCCACGTTTCCTCTTGGCCGCGTGATCCCCTGCTGGACGCAGGGGGTGCAGAAGATGAAAGTCGGCGAGAAAGCCAAGCTCACCTGTCCGGCCGCAACCGCTTACGGCGAACGGGGTGTGGGCACGATTCCGCCCAACAGCGACCTGACATTCGAAGTCGAGCTTCTGGGCATCGGCAAGTAGCCGTCGTTCCCGTTTGCCCTTCCAGACGGAACAAGTATCTGAAATGCCCGGCCGGAATGACGCTCAGTGCTCGTTTCGAAAACCGGCCCTGCGGTCCGGATGCGACGCCCAGGGGCTTCGCCAGTCGAAGGGCGCATCCTTTGATATCTCCCGCCTCGCGTCGCGAACGACGCAGCCGCTCGAATCAGGCGGCAAGGCGGGTATCAAGTGCAGGTAGCGTGATCGCGGATCACGACGCAGAGCCGAGGCCCGGCCCCTCCTCAGACCGCGGCGGACCCCAGGTCAGCCGCGCCGGCCGATTTCACCGCGCGCGCCCGCCACACGGCTCGCAAGCCGAAGGCAAACCGCAGCAGCGAGGGTTTCGCCACCGTCACCGGCTCGGAAGCTGACGCGGCCGCGGGCGATGCCGCGACTTGCGCAGTCGCGCACGCCTGCGCAGACGCGCAACGGTCATTCAGCAGCGCACGCATCTTCCCGTCGTCGATCAATGCGCGCGCCTCGATCCAGCCGTGCTCGAAACGGAGTGCGTAATCGATGTCGGTGAAGTCGTGGTAACGGCCGCTGTCGGCGAGTGCGATCGCGGAAGTGATCACACGCTGCAGTGCCCATGTTTCCAGCTGGTTGGTGTCCGTCGACACGCGCGCCTCGCTCGCGAATGAGGTGCTCGATCATAGCGCGCAATCCCGCGTGGGCTCGTCGCCTCGGTGCAACACGCGCCAAAAATCCAGACGAACCGTGAGTTCGCGACCGGATGTCCTCTCTCTACACATTCAGACTCGCGTCGACGCTACACACGGCGTGTCTTGAAATCGCCTCAATTACTGTATATATTCACAGTACTGTTTTTATGCACAGTATGGAGGCCCGGAATGGAACACCTGGTACGTGTGTACAACGAACGTGATCGGGCCACGCTCGCCTGGTTGCGGCGGCAGGTCGGCGACGCGGAACTGACGGCGGCGGCATGCGCCTGCACCGGTGCCTCCAAGCCATATCTCTCCAGAGTCTGCCGGCGGCTGGGTGTCACGCCGCCCCCCTTTGCAGCGTCGGCCGGTTTCGCACCGACCGCCGTCGGCGAGGACTCACTTGCCGCGATTCGCCTGTTGCTGGCTGAGAGAACCGGGGCGCCCCGCCCGGGGCGCACATCGGCAGCGCCACGGGTCGATGGCCGGGTGTAACTAGCCGATGCAGCAGGCGCGGCAACAGCGCTCATTGCCCGAATATCGGGTGATACCGGAACCGGCACCTCGAATGCGCCAGGTCTCGTCCTGCCGCGGGCGTGTGGTTTCTGCATACGTTTGACAAAGTCCGCATAATCGACCGGGCGATGCCTCCGCTCGTCGCCCGGTCTCCAAGCGCACTCCCCCGCGCTGGCTTTCTTTAGCTCCCGTGCAGGCGCCCGCAAGGGATGCCAAGCCATGATCGATTTACCCTCTTCCCATCAGCCCATCACGTCCAGGGGCAACCCGAGCCTCGTCGAATGCATGCTCGCCAATGCCATGGCGCACCCGGAGGTTCTGGCCGCCGTCCAGGGCGAGCACACCTGGACTTTCGGCCGTTTCGCATCCGACGTGCGGCGTCTGAGCGCGGGCATGCTCGCTCAGGGCATCCGGCCGGGCGATCGAATCGTCCTGCAACTCGGCAATTGCGTCCCGGCGCTGCTCGCCTGCTATGCGGGCCTGGCGATCGGCGCGATCGTCGTGCCGCTCGATCCCGCCTTCAAGATCGCGGAAATGAAACGGTTGCTCGACGTTCTGCAGCCCTCTTTGTACCTGGCCGCACCGGAACTCGACCGGCTGCTCGAAGACAGCATTCCGTCCTTTCTGCCTGCCGGCAGGCGCTTCACGGTGGAAGCCGCGCACAAGGACGGCCGCTCCGGGACATGGCAGACGCTGCTCGCGAACGACGATCCGGACGTCTTCTCCTTCACGCACGATCCCGACGCCCACGCCATCCTGATCGCGACATCCGGCGCCACCGGCGATCCGAAGCTCGTCACGCATACGCAAAAGACCCTGCTGCATACGGTCGAACTCGCGATTGCCTTCGGATGGAACCGCAATGTGAAGGCCGTGTGTCATGCGCCGCTTTATCGGCCGCTCGGCGCGTATGCGCTGGTTATGTGCATGTCGCTCGGCGTGCCGTGCATCTTGGCGGAGTGCAGCCAGTTCGAGCCCGGCCCGGTGCTCGATGCGATCGAGCGCCATCGCTGCACCCGGGTGGCGGCGCCGCCGCTCGAGATTGCGAAGTTGATCAGGGCACAGCGCGAGGCGCCCCGCAAGGTCGATTGCCTGTCTTCGTGCATGGTCTTCGGCGATTCGGCGGCGCCCGAGTTGTTCGACGACTTCGAGCGCGTGTTCGGCACGCCGCTGCACAACCTCGTCGCAATGAGCGAGGCGATCGGCTGTCTCTATCTCGGCACGAATAACCGGTCCGTGCGCGCCGTGCCGGGTCTCGCGAAACTCGTCGACGAACATGGCGCGCCGACGCCCGAGGGCGATGCCGGCGAGCTGGTCGTTCGTGGCGAGAACCTGTTCAAGGGCTACTGGAAGAGCCCGGGGGTCGTCGACGATCCGAAGCGTGACGGCTGGTACCACACCGGCGACATGATGCGGCAGACCGAGGACGGGGAATGGTCTTACGAAATACGCAGGTCGGACGTGATCGTGCGGGCCGGCCAGCGCCTTTCGCCGGTCGAGATCGCCCGCGTGCTGATGACGCATCCTGCCGTGGCCGATGCCGCCGTCGCGGGCGTGACCGACCCGTTCCTGGGCCAGCGTGTCGTGGGCTTCATCGAACTCGTCGATCCGTCACGACCCTGCGATACCAACGACATCCTCGGTCACGCCGCCCATCAGCTCGCTGACTACAAGGTGCCCGAAGTGCTCGCTGTCGTCGACATGATTCCCCGCAACGGCGTGGGAAAGGTGAGCCGCCGCGTGCTGGCCGCGATGGCCGCTCAATTCGAAATTCGTGTCGGCGATCTGGAGTAGACAGCCTCGACCGCGACCCTAGAACCGGGACCCGGCCAGCCGCACCGAACACCACGGACGCCCAGTGTTTGACATACGTGTCAAACACTGGGAGAATACGGCGTATTCCGTCGCAGGCGGAACATGCAGGGGAATCGACTATGGTTGACATGATTCATAACATGCGGGCATTCGTGCGCGTCGTGGAGGCCGGTACGTTCACGGCCGTTGCAAAGGAGAGCGACTTGACGACGGCGCAGGTGTCGCGTGCGGTTTCGATGCTCGAAAATGAGCTTCAGGCCGTCCTCATCCGGCGCTCGACGCGGCACCTGTCCGTCACCGACGCAGGCGCGAAGTATTACGAGCGCGCCAAGTCGATCCTCGCTGATCTGGACAACGCGAAGGCGGAAGCACGCAATGTCACCGCGCACGCCGAGGGGCACCTGCGCGTGCACTCTTCTCCCGGACTCGCGCAAAGCCTCGTGACGGATGCTCTGGTCGCATACCAGGCCGCTCACCCGGACGTGTCGGTCGAACTCGTGATCGAGCACAGCATGCCGAATCTGGTCGAGGGCGGTTTCGACATTTCGTTGCTCGGCGCGTCGCAATTGCCCGATTCCGGCTATATCACGCAGACGCTCGGGTCGAATCACGCGGTGCTCGCCGCATCGCCTGCGTACCTGAAACAGCATGGCATTCCGAAGGACCCGGCCGATCTCGCCGCCCATTCGCTGCTGCGCCTCGAGAGCCCCGTCTCTCCGTCCGACGAATGGCATCTGGAAAGCGCCACCGGCGCGTTCGTCGTTCCCGTGACAGCGTATCCGTTCCAGACCAATTCCCCCGACGCGATGCGCCATGCGCTGCGCGCCGGCGCGGGCATCGGCATGCTCGCCGCCTACAGCGCCATCGACGATCTGCGCAATGGAACGCTCGTGCGGGTCTTGCCAGAACTGCGGCTGCGGCCTTTCAACGTGTATGCCGTCTACGTGTCGCGCCGATATCTCGATGCGAAGACCCGCACGCTGATCGAGCATTTGCGCGCGACGATCTCGCCTGCGCTTGCCAGGGTGCAACGTGATGTCGAATTGCTCACGGGCCCTTCTGCTGCACGGATCGCGAAGGGCCGTTCCGGGAAGGCCGTCGATGTGCAGCATCTCGTGCCCGATGGCGTGAGCACCGTCTTTGCGGCCGCCCACTAGGACATCGCGCGACACCCGGAACAGCACCATGTGGAAGATACCGAAACGATTCGGCCACTTCGTCTTCAGTGTCATCCAGTCGGGGATCACCTGCGCGATTGCGGCCGCCGTCGCAAGCACGCCCTTCTACGCGGACGGCACGTTCGCGACGCACTGGCTGCGTGCCTATCTGTACTCGTGGACCATCATGCTCCCCGTGGTGCTGAGCGCGGCGCCGCTCATTCGCAAGGTGGTCGCGGTGATCACGCGCTGAAAGCAGCTTGACCGTCGGGGAAGGTGCGCGGACGTCCGCGAGCGTTCGCCCGATTGCCTGGCGACGCGGAATAAATCGCGATTTCAGCTGTTGTATCCCTATAGCGGGAACGGTCTGTGCCGCCCCGCTTCCCTGAAATTGCCAGCGTTCACTATCGATGAGAGACAAGAACGAGCCGCCGCGCGAAAACGGCGACACGATGATCGCCGAAAATCTCGGCCATCTGCTGAACCACGCCCGCACCAACACGTGGAATCTGATCAATCAGCGCACGCGCGATGAACTCGACGTAAGCGGCACGGAAGCCAGCATCATCTCCATGCTGGCGCGCGACTGCGAACTCGTCGCGGTCGACCTCGCGCGTGAATACGGCATCGACGCGAGCGCGGTGACGCGGATCGTCGACCGCATGGAAAAGCGTGGTCTGGTGGTGCGCGTGCGCAGCAAGGAAGACCGCCGCGTCGTCAAGCTCGCACTGACCGCAGTGGGTACGGGCATCGCTGAAAGAATTCCGGCAATCTTTGCACGCGTCCAGGACGACCTGCTCGCCGGCATGACCTCAGAGGAAACGGGCTTCCTGCTCAGCATCCTTGGCCGGGTGCTGAGAAATGGCCGTCACGTGCAGGAACACGCGGACAAGGCGTCGTCCAGGGTGGCGAACCGGCTCGTGGTGTGAGCGGGCCGCAGGGAACCCGCCCCCTTTCGGCCTGCCCGCTCGTCTGCCTGCTTGCCGAAAGACACGGCACCCACCGTCCTCCGTCAAACGGTGCTCATCTTCTCCGTCAACGCGCGTTGAACTTCCAGCGCGTTGCGCTCCACCCAGTTGTGCTGCAACAAGCCGTCTTCACGCACGTGCAGCACAGCCGTGCCGAACATCTCGATCGGCGTATGGCACGGCTCGAAGCCCATGAATCCGTTGTTCCTGCCGGTGACACGCCAGCGCGACACCACACGGTCGCCCGTCTCGTTCTGGAAAGTCTCGATTACGTCGAACCTGAAATCGTCGATGCTCGACAGAAACGCCGCCACCCATTTCTTGAACTCCGCGCGCGAGCTGATCTCGACCCCGCCCGATGTGATTCCGAAATCCTCCGCGACCAGACGGTCCGCTGCATCCGGGTTGCGCGCCTGCCACACCTCGCGCCAGAAGTTTTCGACGATTTCTACTGAACTGCGCCTTGCCATGTTTCAAGCTCCCTGCGCATCGACGATGCGCAATTATCCGATGTCACACCGGCTCCAGCCCACACTCATCCATTGAGATCCTGTCCGGTCAGTCCATTATTGGAACTTGTCAGCCAGAAGACAAACGAATAATATTGCTGACACCTAGTCGTCAATCTAATTGAACATGAGCGCGTCGGACCTGGATCTGGATTTGCTGCGCGCCTTCGTCGCGGTGGCCGAGACCGGCAGCTTCACGGCCGCGGCGGACGTGATCGGGCGCTCGCAATCGGCTGTCAGTCAGAAGATCCTGCGTCTCGAAGACACGCTGCAACTGCGCGTATTCGAGCGCACGAGCCGTTCACTGACCCTGACGGCGGATGGCGAGCGGCTGCTTTCGTCCGGCCGGCGCCTGCTCTCGCAGTACGAGGCATTCATGCACGAACTGCGTGACCCGCCGCAAGTGACGACCCTGCGGCTCGGCATCTCCGAGAATCTCGTACACACTCAGCTGCCTCAGTTGCTCTCGCGCTTCAGCCATGCCTATCCGGACGTGCAACTCGAACTGATGACCGGATCGAGCGAGGAGCTTCTCGACAGCCACGAAGCAGGGCTTCTAGACATCGTCATCGCGAAGCGAAAGAAGGCAGGGTCGGCTCAACGCGGCCGCGTGATATGGCGCGAACCGCTCGTATGGATCGCGGCGTCGAACTACCGCAACGACAGCCGCCGCCCCGCGCGTCTCGTGATGATGCGTCCGCCTTGCGGCTATCGCGAAGTCATGACCGAAGCGCTCGATTCGATTCGCCGCGAGTGGGTCACGGCCTGCACCGCGAGCAACCTGATCGGCGTGCAGGCCGCGGTGGCGGGCGGGCTCGGCGTCACCGTGCTCGGCAAGTCGTTCGTGCAGAACGGCATGAAGATCCTGCCGGCGTCGGAGCAATGGCCCGCGCTGCCCGCCACCGAAGTCGCGGTGATCGCCGAGGCCGCGGCGATGCAGCATGCCGTGCAGCCGCTCGTCTCGCTGCTTTCAGACGCGCTGATGGCGAGCGCGAGCCCGACGCTCGACGACATCGCCCAGGGGCTCTGAGCCATGAACCGGTCGATCTACTGGATCATGGCGCTCGCGGCCGGCCTCGTCGTTGCGAACAACTACTACAACCAGCCTTTGCTGGTCGACTTCGCCCGGACCTTTCACGCGACGGAGCGGCAAACCGGCGCCGTGTCGGTGGCGGCGCAGCTCGGCTACGCGCTTGGCCTGCTGCTTTTCGTTCCGCTCGGCGACAAGCTCGAGCGCCGCGCGCTGATCGGCACGCTGCTCGGCATCGCCGCCGTATCGCTTGGCGCCACGGCCCTTTCGCTCTCGCTGCCGTGGCTCGTCGCAGCGAGCTTCGTGACGGGTCTCGTGAGCGTCGCGCCGCAGCTTCTCACCCCCTTCGCCGCGCACCTCGCGGGGCCCAGCCGGCGCGGCAAGGCGGTCGGCATCGTGATGTTCGGCCTGCTGTGCGGCATCCTGGTCTCGCGCACGGTTTCAGGCACGGTCGCCGCGCATTTCGGCTGGCGCTCCGTCTACTGGATCGCGGCAGCCGCGATGATCCTGGTCGCCGTGATGCTGTGGCGCGCGCTGCCCGTCGCCGAGCCCACGTTCGACGGCTCGTACCGCGCGCTGATGCGCTCGCTCTGGACCTTGCTGCGCGACGAGCCGCTCGTGCGGCAGACCTCGGGCATCGCCGCGCTCCAGTTCGCGGCGTTCAGCGCTTTCTGGACCACGCTCGCGTTTCATCTGCACAGCTTCGACGCGCACTACGGCTCGGAAGTGGCGGGCATGTTCGGGCTCGTGGGCGTGGTCGGCGCCGGCGCGTCGACGATGGCGGGCAAGTGGACCGATGCGGGCAACCCTCGCCTCGTCGTGCTCGTGAGCAGTCTCGTCTTCGTGGCGGCCTATACGGTGTTCGCGTTCGCCGGATCGACGATCGCGGGGCTCGTCGTCGGCGTGATCCTGCTCGATCTCGGCATGCAGACCGGACACGTCTCCAACCTCGCCCGCAACATGAGCGTGCGGGCCGGCGCGATGAGCCGCACCAACACGCTCTACATGACCATCCGTTTCGGGGGCGGCGCGCTCGGCTCCGCTGTCGGCAACTACGCCTGGAGCCTGTGGCGCTGGCCCGGCGTCTGCGGGGTCGGGCTCATGTTCGCCGTCGCGTCGCTTGCGCTGCAGGCCTCCCCCGAAGGGGCGGGAAAAGCGCGAATGGGCCGCGAGCGGGCCGAACCCGCAGACGAATAAGCGAGGCGAACCGGCAACACGAGCAAGCGGCCGCACGGCGCATGCGGCGCCACGCATCAGTTCATGTTGCCGAAGCACACGTACTTCGTTTCCAGGTATTCCTCCACGCCATAGTGCGAGCCTTCCTTGCCGATGCCCGATTCCTTGATGCCGCCGAACGGCGCAACCTCGTTGAACACCAGGCTCTCATTCACGCCCACCACGCCGCACTCCAGCGCCTCCATCACGCGAAACGAGCGGTTCAGGTCGGCGGTGTAGAAGTAGGCGGCAAGTCCCGTGCGGGTCTGGTTGGCGAGGGCGAGCGCCTCGTCCTCGTCCCTGAACCGCAGCACGCTCGCGACGGGGCCGAGGATCTCGTCGCCGCAGATCGCCATGCCGGGGTCGACATGCGTCAGCACGGTCGGCTGAAAGAAGTTCGGTCCGGCCGAATGGCGCTTGCCGCCGATCGCCACTTGCGCGCCCGCCTCCACCGCCTGCGCGACGAGCGATTCGATGCGGGCCACCGCGGCGCCGTCGATGAGCGGGCCCACCTGCGTGTCGTCGAGCATGCCGTTGCCCGTCTTCAGCGCTCTGACCTTCTCGACGAGCCCGCGCACGAACTCGCCGTATCGCTTCTCGTGAACGAAGAAACGGTTGGCGCACATCGCGGCCTGGCCGGTGTGCCGGAAACGCGCCGCGAGCGCGCCTTTCACCGCGAGATCGAGATCGGCGTCGTCGAAGACGATGAACGGCGAATTCGCCCCGAGCTCGAGCGACACCTTCTTCACGGTTCCCGCACACTGCGCCATCAGCTTCTTGCCGGCGTCGATCGCGCCCGTGAACGACACCTTCTTCACGATGGGGCTGTCGAGCATCGTTCGGGTGATCGTTTCGTCGTCGCCCGTGAGCACCGACAACACGCCGCGCGGCAAGCCCGCGTTCTCCGCGAGCACGCACAGCGCGAGCGCCGAAAACGGCGTCTTCGAGGACGGCTTCAGCACGACCGTGCAGCCGGCGGCGAGCGCCGCGCCGATCCTGCGCGCGACCATCGACGAAGGAAACGTCCATGACGTGATCGCCGCGCACACGCCGATGGGCTGCCTGATGACGTGAATCCGCTGGCTGCGCCGGGGCGCGGGGATATTGTCGCCGTAGGCACGCCGCGCCTCTTCGGAGAACCACTCGAGATAGTTCGCCGCCTGGGCAATCTCGGCGCGCGCCTCGTGGATCGGCTTGCCCTGCTCGGCGCTGAGAATGACGGACAGATCCTCGCGGTGCGTATTGACGAGTTGCGCCCACTCCCGCATCACGCAGGCGCGTTCGCGGCCGCTCCACTCGCGCCAGTCGCGCAGGGCCGTTGCGGCATGATCGATCGCCTCGACGACCTGTCCCTCGTTCAGCCGCGGCACGCAGCCGACCGGCTTTTCGTCGGCGGGATTCACGATCGTGTCGCATGCCTCCGACGCCGCTTCCACCCATGTTCCGCCGACATAGGCGGACTGCTCGAACAAATTGCTGCACCGTAATTGCATCGCCCTTGCTCCGTGCTCGTTGGCGGGACCTGCTTCGGATTGCCTGCGGCTTATGCTAAACCAACGAAGCCCGGATTTGCGATGAAAGCGGCGATCCGTCGGGTGCTGCCAGAATCCTGACGCATGGGGACAACCGGTGCCCTTTGCGAAAGCGCCGCGCTGCGTCAGCCGAATGCACGCATGACGACGCGGGTCGCGGCCGCGATGATTGCGTCGTTCGGCTGCGCGTGCACCACCTGCTGCGTGTGATACACCGCGAGCACCACCGGCTTGCGCGCAGCAAGCCACAGCACACCGACGTCGTTGGCCGTGCCGCGCTCGCCGGTGCCCGTCTTGTCGCCGACCTGCCAGCCGGGCGGCACCCCGGCGCGGATGCGCTTCGCGCCCGTGGTGTTGCCGCGCAGCCAGTCCTGGAGCTGCGCGCGCTGCGGCGCCGGCAGCGCGTCGCCCACGCAGAGCGCGCGCACGCTCTGCGCCATCGCGGCAGGCGTGGACGTGTCGAGCGCATCGCCGGGAATCGCCGTGTTCAGATCCGTCTCCCGGCGGTCGAGGCGGAATTCGGCGTCGCCGATCGAGCGCGCGAACGCGGTCACCGCGGCGGGGCCGCCGAGCATGTTCATCAGCAGGTTCGCGGACGTGTTGTCGCTGTACTGGATCGCGGCGGCGCACAGTTCTTCCACCGTCATGCCGCTCTCGACGTGCCGCGAGCTGACCGGCGAATACGTGACGAGGTCGCGCCGCGCGTAGCGCACGCGCTGCTGCATGAACCCGGCGACCAGCGTGCCGTGCGCGAGCGCCGCCGCCGCGAGCATCAGCTTGAACGTGCTGCAGAAGGGAAAGCGCTCGTCGCTGCGATAGCTGATCTGCGCGCCGTTCGCGGTATCGATCGCGCATACCCCCAGGCGGCCGCCCGACGCGCGCTCGAGGTCGGCGAAGCGCGCGTCGACGGAATTCGGGGACGGGGCGCCTGATGCACCGAGCGCATCGAGCGCATCGAGCGCAAGCATCAGCGGCAAGGCGGCGCCGGCAATCAGCAGCGTGCGGCGATGAGGAGAGTGAGTCATGGACGGTTGTCTCGTTTGAGTGAATTCGATGAGGGATGAGGCCGGCGAGACAGGACTATCGGCCCTTTGCGCCCAGTCCGCAAACGAGGATAATTGTCGCCCGGCACAAGAAAAACTTATGGCTCACGATGCGTCCTCATCTACCGCTGAATGCGCTGCGAGCGTTTGAATCGTCGGCGCGGCACCTGAGCTTCACGCGCGCGGCCCAGGAACTGAACGTCACGCAGGCCGCGGTCAGCCAGCAGGTGCGGATGCTCGAAGACCGCCTCGGATGTGTGCTGTTCAAGCGCCTGCCGCGCGGCCTCGGCATCACCGACGAGGGCCGCGCCCTGCTGCCCGTGCTGAGCGACGCGTTCAACCGCATCGAAACGGTCCTCAAGCAGTTCGAGGGCGGGCACTTCCACGAGGTGCTCACAATCGGTGTCGTGGGCACGTTCGCAATAGGCTGGCTAATGCCGCGTCTCAAGCGCTTCCGGCAGACGCATCCGTTCGTTGAACTGCGGCTGCTCACGCACAACAACATGGTGGACCTCGCCGCAGAAGGGCTGGAGTTCGCCGTGCGCTTCGGCGACGGCACGTGGCCCGGCACCCGCAGCACGTTCCTGCTCGATGCGCCGCTCGCCGTGCTGTGCGCGCCGGATATCGCGGAACGCCTCGCCACGCCCGCCGATCTGGTGCGCGAGACGCTCCTGCGCTCCTATCGCGCGGACGAGTGGCTCAGGTGGTTCGCCGCCGCCGGGCTCGACCCGTGGCCGCTGAGCGGCCCGGTGTTCGATTCGTCGCGGCTGATGGTGGAAGCCGCCATGCAGGGCGCGGGAATCGCCCTCGCGCCGCCGCGCATGTTCGCGCGCGAACTGCAGACGGGCTTGCTCGCGCAGCCTTTCGACATCAAGGTCGAGACGGGCGGGTACTGGCTCATCTGGCTGAAGTCGCGGCCCCTGTCCCCGGCGATGCAGCTCTTTCGCGACTGGATTGCCGGCGAAGCGGCGCAGGAGCACGCCCGGCGGTCCTCGGACGAGTGAACGCAGGCGCGAAAGCCCGGTGCGCTTGCGTCGGCAAACGCCGAAGTATGTTTCTTCAAGTCGGCATTTTTCCGGTTCGTCCGTTTGCGTAGACTCGGTTCGGATTCACCGCGGTGCCTATGGGGCGCAAGTGCGGCGCAATCGCTGCTCGACACGACCGGCTGCGCGATGCGCGGCGCAAGCTCAGGCGCGCCCTGCCCCCGCGCCGCGCCGAAGCGTGCTGCGCAGCGAACGAGGCGTCATTTGCCGCCGGCCGCCGAGCCCTTTTTCACTTCTTTCGCCGCGGCCCGCAGATGCTCGCAGAACGACTGCACGACGCGCGATGATTCGCCGCTTTTGCGCGTGATGATATGAAAGTCGAGATGCGTCGCGTAGTGCGCGGGATCGATGCGGGCAAGAAGCCCCTCTCCGACCCACGGTTGCGCATAGTGCGGCGGCAGGAAGCCGATGTAGTTGCCCGAGAGAATCAGCATCGCGCGGCCTTCGACGTTATCGACGGAGGCCGCCGCCTGCGGCATCTGCAGCAGCTTCAGCTCCTCCGCGGCGAGATACGCGCGCGACGCGAGCCGTTGCTTCGCGAGCGTCGCGGCCGGCACGCGGCCGCCGGCCCTGGCGAACAGCGGATGCGTGGACGCGCAATAGAGCCCCTGCTCCTCGCGATAGAGCGGCGCATAGTCGAGGCCGGGAATACGCGAGGGAAACGGACCGACCGCAAGATGCAGGCGAGCGTCGAGCACGTTCTGCTCCATGCTGCCCGGCGTTT
>Ga0157375_10001447_pt1 | contig 20422 bp, 17 predicted proteins | sample M35metaG_FD_115311 | JGI IMG/M metagenome (GOLD analysis project Ga0157375, IMG submission 115311) | Miscanthus rhizosphere microbial communities from Kellogg Biological Station, Michigan, USA - M3-5 metaG | ecosystem: Host-associated > Plants > Roots > Rhizosphere > Soil | place: USA: Michigan... | reverse complement strand
GCGTCTCGTTCGACGCCGACGAACAGCCGTCGCAGCCGCCGATGTGGTACGCGGCGAAGACCCACCGCGCGGCGGGATGCTGCGCCAGCGCGGCGTCGACGGTCATCGCGGATGTGAATCGCGGTTCCATGGCGGCGCAATTCTACGCAGATAGAATGCGTGGCGATGAAAATCCGGCTGCTCTTCTTCGCCGTCCTGCGCGACATCGCGGGCCGCGACGAAAAAGTGATCGATGTCCCCGAGGGCACGCGCGCGGGCGACGTCTGGCAGCGTCTGCGCGACCGGCATCCCGAGCTTCGCGATTACATCCAGCCGCCGATGATCGCCGTCAACGAGAGCTACGTCAGCGCCGAGGAACTTTTGAGAGACGGCGACGAGCTCGCATTCATCCCACCCGTTGCAGGTGGTTAGTTAACGCGAGGGACACGGATTGGTGCCTTCCCGGGCGATACTCCGAGCGACGCATCCAGCGCGCAGGCGGCTTCGGCTCAATCGGTCAACTGCTTCATCAGCTCGTTGATCTGATCGTAGACGAGGCGCACCGACGGTTCGACGCTCGTGAGGTGCTCGGCGAACTTGTAGGAACGCTCGTCGCGGAGCATGTCGAGGATCATGTCGCTGGCGAACAGCATGTCCGCCAGTTTGTCGACCACTCGCTCCTGCAACGGCATCTTCAGGTCTCCGAACGTATCCGAGGTTTCGGTGAACATATATCGCACTCACTCTAGGAGTGATTTATCTCCCGCTATCCCTACCCTCTTTTTCGTAACAATCAGCATTTTTCTTTGATCAGGCGCTCATAGGAGCCAGTTTGGTGAACGTTTGGTTACGGCGGGTAGGGATTCAGGGCTCGAACGACTCCTAAGTTTCTAATGGTCTGCGATATCGTTGGCGCGTTGCCCGGCGCGCACAGCTGAATCCGGCAGCAGGCAACCACAAATAAAGGAGCATCAACATGCATCGACTGCGCTCGATCCTCGCCCTCGCCACGCTGGCAACCCTGCCCGTTCTGGCGGCGACGAAGACCACCAAAGACACGCCGCCCGCTCCCGTCAAGAAGGGCATGGCTCTTCTCAGCGGCAAGGCCATGGCTGCCCACGATCAGTTCCTGGCCAGCGACCTCCTCGAAGGGCGTGGCCCCGGAACGCGCGGCGACGAGATCGCGCAGCAGTACCTCGCCGCGCAGTTCGAGGCGTACGGCCTCCAGCCCGGCGGCGACGGCGGCACGTACTACCAGAACGTCCCGCTCCTCGGCATTTCCACCGATCGCGACAAGTCGTCGCTCGCGTTCACGAAGAACGGGACAGTCGTCGGCTCGCCATTGAAGTTCGGCGACCAGATCGTCGGACAAAATCAGACACAAACCGAGAGCGACACCATCGACTCCGAACTCGTCTTCGTCGGTCACGGCGTCCAGGCGCCCGAGTACAAGTGGGACGATTACAAATCGCTCGATACGCGCGGCAAGACGCTGGTGATGCTCGTCGACGATCCGCCCGCCAACCCGCAGGAGCCCGATCTTTTCAAAGGGAAGGCGCGCACGTACTACGGCCGCTGGACCTACAAGTACGAGATCGGCACATCGAAAAACGCCGCCGGCGTGATCCTGATCCACACCACGCCCGCCGCCGGTTACGGCTGGAACGTCGTCTCCAACTCGTGGGGCAGCGAAAACTCGTTCATGAAGAACAAGCCAGGCGCGCCGGCGCTGCACTTCGCCGGCTGGATGACCGAGGACGAAGCGCGCGCGGTCTTTGCGGCGGCGGGGCAGGATCTGAATGCGCTGACGCAGCAGGCATCGTCGCGCAGCTTCCAGCCCGTTCCGCTCGGCATCAAACTCTCCGGCAACATCGTCAGCAAGCTGCGCTCGTTCAACACCACCAACGTCGTAGCCAAGCTTCCCGGCAGCGATCCGAAGCTGCGCGATGAAGCGATCCTCTACTCCGCACATCACGATCACCTAGGCGTCGGACCTGCCGACAAAACCGGCGACACGATCTACAACGGCGCGCTCGACAACGCTTCCGGCTGCGCCATCCTCTTGGAGATGGCCCGCGTCTGGACGCAGATGCCAACGCCGAAGCGCAGCGTCTACTTCGCGGCGGTCGCCGCCGAGGAGCAGGGGCTGATCGGATCGGCGTACCTGGCGCAGAATCCGCCGCTCCCATCCGGCCGCATTGCCCTCGGCATCAACTACGACATGATCCCGGAGCTCGGCCGCGTGCGCGACGTCAACATGAACGGCATCGAGCGGACGACGTTCTACCCCGCCGCGCAGCGCATCACCAGCGCGCTCGGCCTCTCGATCATCCCCGATCCCGAGCCGGAGCAGGGCCACTACTACCGCTCCGATCACTTCAGCTTCGGCAAGGTCGGCATCCCGGCGTTCTCGATCGATCCGGGGCACGACGTCATCGGCAAGCCGGCTGGTTTCGGCGATCAGTGGTCGACCGATTTTCGCGCCAATCACTACCACCAGCCGAGCGATCAGTTCGATCCGAACTGGGATTGGTCCGAAGCCGTGCAGATGGGACAGTTGGGAATCTGGATGGGATGGGAAGCCGCGAACGACGCGGCGATGCCGAACTGGAAGCCCGGCGACGAGTTCCGCGCCGCGCGCGACCGGGCCACGGCGGCGGCGAAGTAGAAACGAATTTCGTCCGCGATCCGTATGCTAGAGTCGATCAGTGGATTAGTAGATTAGTGGATCAGTAGATGAGTGGACCGAAACAGTCCTCATCCTGATCGACCGATCCACTAATCCACTGATCTACTAATCCACGAATCACTGGAGTCATGCATGACCAGAACCTCACGTTTGCTCGCCGCCGCGATGCTCATCGCGCTCGTGGCTGCCGGCTGCGGCAAAGAGAAGAAGAATGAATCGACGGAGCCGGAATCGTTTGCATTCACGATCTACCCGGGCTCGCGGTATCTCGCGCAACTGACCGATCTCTGGAAGCAGGCCCGCAAGGTCTTCCGTCCCAACGACGACGTGCCGCCGATCGCGATCTACGACACCGACGCGCCGCTCGACAAGGTGGCGGAGTTCTACGCGCAGTCGTACGGCTACAACAAGGTCGCGCCCGACGCGACGAACAACCTCAGCTCCGCCAAGCCGCCCGCGTACTACTACACAGGCGATCTGGCCAAGGACACCGCCGCAATCGTTCCCGTCGCGCAGAAGCTGAATATCAAGCTCGATGCATCGAAAGCGGTCGGGACGTACCGCGGTGCTCAGATCGATCCGAAGCCGAACCGTCCGCGCGTGACGATCACGCGGCCGTACTTTGACGTATCGACGTCGCAGACGGTCGACCGCACGCTGATCATGATGGCGCAGTGATGTCCGCGCGGCGCGCGCTGATCGCCGGACTCGGTCTCATCGGAGGATCGATCGGCCTCGGCCTGCGCCGCCGCGGATGGCATATCGCGTTTTTCGATTCCGATCCGAATCTCGATCCCGGCGAAGCCGCGGATGAACGGGTGTCATCGCCCGATGTCGACACGGATGTGCTGATCCTCGCCACGCCGGTCGACGTCGCTGTCCGTCTTTTGGCCAACGCCCGCGCGCCGCTCATCACCTCGGTGTGCAGTGTGATGGCGCCATTGCGCGCCGTCGCTGACGATCGATTCATCGCCGGCCATCCCCTCGCCGGTTCCGCCGCACGCGGCATCGCTGCCGCGCGCGCCGATCTCTTCGAAGGTGCAACCTGGTTCATCGACCGCGACGACGCCACTGTCCGCGAGATCATCGCCGCCTGCGGCGCAAACGCCGAAGTCGTCGACGCATCCGAACACGATCGCGCGCTTGCCCTGACCAGCCACTTGCCCCAGATCCTCTCCACCGCGCTCGCCGCCTACCTCCACGACCAAAACGTCGACCTCTGTTTCGCCGGCCCCGGCCTGCGAACGTTTCTCCGCCTCGCCGCCAGCGACGCCTCGGTCTGGACGCCGATCATCGACGCCAATCGCGAAAACCTGCGCCCACACGTCGATGCAATCGCAGAGATCGCGCGTGCGATCGTCGAAGGCGATGCGACGTCATTCGCGAAGGCGAACGATCTCTTCGCGAAAATCTCTTAACCACAGAGACACAGAGGGCACAAAGGGATTTCTCTGTGTCCTTTGTGTCTCTGTGGTTCAAAGCCTTTACCATCCTCCGCGTTGAATCCCACCTTCCTCTACGTCGGCGCGATCTACGCGATCGCTGTCGCGCTCGCGCGACGCGGCGGCAATCCGCTGCCGCGGAGGATCGCGGTTCTGTTCTACGCACTCGTGCTGGTCTTCCTGTTCAAAGCGATGACGGGACCGTATGTCTGCATCGCCACCGACATCCCCAAACTCATCGCGCCGTGGTCGGCGTCGGCGCCGGGGATGACGAAGTACACGGTGCTGAACATGGAGACGCACGACGTGCCGATGCAACTCGTGCCGTGGGCGCATCAGGTGCGCAAGGCGTGGAAGAGCGGGCGCGCGCCGCTGTGGAACGCGCTGGCGGGGTGTGGCTATCCGCTGCTGGCGAACGCCCAGAGCGCCGCGCTTTCGCCGCTGCGGATTCTCGCGTTGCCGCTGCCTCTCGACTATGCGATGACCGCCGAGGCGGCGATGAAGATGCTCATCGCACTGACGTTTACGTTTCTCTATTGCCGGCGGCGATACGGCGTCCTGCCGAGCAGCATCGCCGCGATCGCGTATGGATTCGGTCCCTTCGTTGTGGCGTGGCTGCATTTCGCGCAGAGCACCGCCGCCTGCTTCTTACCCGCGGTGCTGTACCAGATCGATCTGCTGGCCGAGCGGAGGACGTATCCGCGCTTCGCGATGACGGCGGCGATCGGCGCGGTAGTCGTCTTCTGCGGGCATCCGGAGACGGCGGTACACATCCTGATTTTCTCGATCGTGTATGTGCTGTGGATCGCGATCGCCGAGAAGCAGCGCGCGTTTCTGCCAGCGTTGATCGGAGCGGGCGCGGTGGCGGTCCTGCTCGCGCTGCCGATGATCGTTCCGTTCGCGCAAAACGTCCGCAAGTCGACGCGTTTCGAGGACATGAAAAGCGCCGGCGCGGAAATGCCGTTTTCCGACGCGACGTCGCTCGCGCTGCTCGTGCAACCGCGGCTCTACGGAACGCGTCCCGGCAATCCGTGGGGTCCGGCCGGTGCCGAGGCCGTGACGGGATTCGCCGGCATCCTCGGCATCGCCGCGATCATCGCCATTGCCATCGACGCGATCACTCGGCGCCGCTTCCGCGATCGCGAAGTCTTCTTCGTCATCGCCGCGATCGGAATCTTCATTCTCCTCGCGAATGTGAAACCGGCCGTCGCCGCGATGCACGCGATCATCGGACTGGCGGCGAATGCGCGATTGCGTTTTCTCTTCGCCTGGATCCTGGCCGTCCTCATCGCCGCGACCATCGATCGACTGCGCACGATCCCGTTCGCGATCGGATTGGCATCGGCGGCGTTGCTGGTCGTCGTGATCGTGATGAGAACGCCCTTCCCAAGCGTGGCCGCGCGTCACGACGGATTGGTCTCGATCATTCCAAGCGCGATCGTTCTTTTGATCGCCGCGATTGCACTGATCCCGCGATCAAGAAACGCCGCCTCGCTGCTGCTCGTCGCCGCAGTCGTCGCCGAAATGTGGCCGCTGACGATCGGCTGGAACTCGGCATTTCCGCTGAGCACCTTCTACCCGCGTACGCCTCTCATCGATGCCGTTCTGCGCTACCACCATCCCGGCTTCGACCGCGTGACCGGCATTGGCAACGTTCTCTTCCCGAATACGAATGCGATGTTCGGCATCGAAGACGCGCGCATTCACGATCCGATGGAGCCGGCTAGTTACGTTCGCTTCATCGGCGGCGCGATCACGCACGATTACTACAAAAAGTGGATCGACGATGCGACGCCGATGCTCGACCGGCTGAACGTGCGCTGGGTCATGACGGAGTCGAACCGCGAGCTAGCCGATACGGCGCGCTACGTTCTTCGTTACGCCGGTCCGGACGGACGCCTCTACGAAAACCTCCACGTGCGACCGCGCTTTTTCGCGGACGGCGCGCGCGTCACCATCACCTCGGCGCGCGGCGATGCGTACGCGCTCGATGTTGATGCGGCAAAGGAAACGCTCATTCAAAGCAGCGTCGGAATGTCGACATGGTGGCGAGTATCGGATGCACACATTACGGCTGACGGTCCGTTCCTCTCCTTCACCGTTCCCGCCGGACACACCACCGTGCGCATCCGCTATGTCGACAACTCCTTCCGCATCGCTGCGCTCATCGCCCTCCTGACCGCCGCCGCGCTGGTCTGCTTTATGATCCGCGCCCGTGTTCAACGCCACTTGGATCTACACCGGCGCGCTCTACGCGATCGCGATCGCCTGCGCCCGGCGGTGGATTCCGGCGGTCCGTGACGCGTTGCCGTGGCGCGTGGCCGCCTTCTTCTACGCGCTCGTTCTGATCTAGCTCTTCCGCCCGATGACTGGGAGCTACATCAACGTCCCGGTCGACTTCATCAACATCTTGCCGCCGTGGGGAAGCTGGAATCAGCGGCGGATGGTGTCGAACCCGGAGATGAACGATCTGGCCATGCAGATCGTGCCGTGGGCGCACCAGGCGCGGGAGGCGTGGCGCTCGCTGCACTTCCCGCTCTGGAACGCTCTGGCCGGCTGCGGCTATCCGCTGCTCGCCAACGGACAGAGCTCGGCGATGTCGCCGCTGCGCCTGCTCGCGCTGCCGTTGCCGCTCGGCTACGCGATGACCGCCGAGGCGGCGATGAAACTGCTGATTGCACTGACGGCGATGTATCTCTTCTGCCGGCGGCGCTACGACGAATTGCCGTCGGCGATCGGCGCGATCGCGTTCGCCTTCTGCACGTTCGTCATCACCTGGCTGCACTTTCCGATCGTCACGGTCGCCGTGTGGCTGCCGGCGGCGTTTCTGGCGATCGAGCTGCTGATCGAGCAGCGCACGTACCGGCGATTCCTTTTCGCCGTGATCGTCTGGACGGCGATGCTCTACGGCGGCCATCCGGAAACGGTCACGCACGTGACGTTCTTCGGCGGACTCTTCGCGCTCTGGATCGCATTCGCCGAACGCGCGGTGCCGAGGCGCGACGCCATCCGCTCGCTCGCATTGACCGCGTTCGCGATCTTCGTAGCGGCGATGCTGGCGTCGCCGTTCATCGCCACGTTCGCGGAGACGGTGAAGAAGTCGCAGCGATTCCAGGAGTTGCAGGTCCACGCGAACGAGGAGCCGCCGTTCTCCGATTTCGCGTCGGCCATCGGCACCTTCCAGCCGAATTTCTACGGCCACGCGCCCGGCGAAAAACCGTGGGGGCCGGCCACCGCCGAGTCGATCACCGGCTTCGCCGGCATCCTCGGCATCGCCTCCTGGTTCGCGCTGCTCTTTCGCGCCATCGCCACGCGCCGCTTCTGCACGCGCGAATTCTTCCTGGTCACCCTCGCGCTCGTCGCCGCCGGCATCGTCTTCAACTGGCCCGTCATCAGCGCGGTTTTCCATTTCGTCTTCCGACTGGCCGCGAACGCGCGCCTGCGCCTGCTCCTCTGCTGGATCGCCGCGGCGTTGACGGCAGCGGCGATCGACACGGCGCGCCGCGAACGCTCGATCCATTTTCTGGCCGGCGTCCTGACCACCGCCGCGATCCTGCTCGGACTCATGCTGACGCGATCCTTCCCCTCGGACGCGGCGAAGGACACGGCCATGATCGCGATCCTGCCAAGCCTGCTCGTGCTCGTACTCTCGTCGCTGTTCGTGCTGCAGGCGCGGGGACGGCACATCGCCGCGATGCTGGTCGGAGGCGCGCTCGTGGCCGAGTTGTGGACGGCGACGGACGGCTGGAATCCGGTGCTGCCGTCCGAGGCGATGTATCCGACGACGCCGCTGATCGAGAAGTTGCAGCGGTTGCAGGACGAGACGCCGCGCAATGCGCCGTTCCGCATCGTCGGCATCGGCGCCTCACTCTTTCCGAACGCGCAGGCGATGTACGGCTTCGCCGACATTCGCACCCACGACCCGATGGCCTTCGGCCGCTACCTCGGCGTGCTGCGCCTGCTCACGAATCTCGAGACCAACGAGTACTTCGCGAAGTGGAGCAACGCAAAGACGCCGCTGCTCAACTATCTCAATGTGCGCTACATGGTCGGCGATCCGGGTCTCGATCCCGGTGACCCTCAGCGCTACCAGCTCGTCTACGAAGGCCGCGACGGCCGCATTTTCGAGAACCGCGACGTGAAGCCGCGCTTCTTTGCCGCGCACGACATCGTCCTCTCGTTCCGCCACGATCGCTTCGCGCAATCGTTGACGGAGCATGATTTCTCGAAGCAGACGGTGGTCAACATTCTGCCGGTCGACAGCGACCGGATGCGCAACGACCTGCTCGCGCCGAAGAGCGATCCGATCGTGCAGATCGTCGAAGCGGCGGATTCGAGTTTCCGCCTGCATATCCGATCCCCACGGTACGCGCTCATCGTCAGCAGCCAGCCGTGGTGGCCAGGCTGGCGCGTTTTCCGGAACGGCCAGCGCGTCGCGCCGCAGCCTGTCAACGGTGCATTCCTCGGCTTCACGATTCCGCCCGGCGACTGGGACATCCGCATCGACTACTTCCCCTGGTCGTTCTACGGCGGGCTGCTCGGCGCGATCGTCACGGCGCTGCTGCTGATCGCCTGGCCGCTGCGATTTCGCCACCGGCGAATGTAACGCGACGGAGCGCTGGCGTCCTCGCCGGCTGGCCCGGCTGCGTCCTCGCTGCCGAACCGCCAAACCCTCGAATTTTGCTGATAACGCGCGAGCCTCCCATTCGGCAGCGAGGACGCAGCCGGGCCAGCCGGCGAGACGCCAGCGTTCCGGCCGCGCTACTCTGCTTTTCGAAGAATGAGGATCAGCCCCGCGAAGATCACGATCGCGATTGGTATCAACGACCGCGCGTCGCCGGGAGCGGTGGCCAGCTCGCCGATGTTGAAGCTGGCCCATTCGGATGCCGAGTCGTCCGGCGCGTGATGTGTGAAGACGATCGCTTCATCCATCGTCATGCGGTTGACCGACGTGTGGCCGGTGAAGGTTGCGGCAGACCAGGGTGGAGTGATCGGCACGGCAGGCGAGAAGTGACTGGTGATGAGCAGCGGGACGATGTACTGCGTCAGCGGACGCGGAATCGTCGCCGAGGGCTGTGGATCGACGGAAGTCGCGGCGAAATTGATCGCGAATGACAGTGCCATCGCAACATAGGCGAGCATGCGCCAACGGATGTGCAGCAGCGCCATCATCAACAGCGGAATGACCGGGACGAGATAACGGCCGCCGATTCCGAAGCCGCCTTCCCAGCCGTTGAAGGTAACGTTGAAGGCGAAGAACGATGCGATCACGATCAGCGCCGCCGCGCAGGTGATTCGTTCCGCACGCCACCACGCACGGCATCCGAAAAACGCCACGAGCAGAATCGGTGCGAAGAAAAACAGTCCGCGATACGGCGAGAATAGGACGGCGTAAACGATGTCGGGAGTGGGCCATTGAAAAACTCCCATCGGCGCGCCGGGCGTCAGAAAGCGCGAATCTTCATGCGCGATGCTGATGGCGAAGATGCTGCCGAAGCAGACGTACTGATATGCGGCCAGCACCGCGAGCGGAGCGACTGCCGCTGCAGCGTATCGTGCGATGCCGCGGCGTTCCACGAACGCAAAGACGATGAGGGCCGGCGCGCACAGATAGTTCATCGCCGTCGCCAATGCCGCCGCGAAGCCGGCGCGTCCACGATGCGGCGTGGTCAGCGCGTACACGAGGAGCGCCGCGCTTGGTGCGTGCAGCATGAAGATCGTCGCGTATGGAAGGACCTGCGTCGCCAGCACCGACGACGCCGCGACGACCGCCGCCCATCGTGCGTCGATGTTGCGTCTTCGCGCGTAGCCGAAAATCATCGGCGGAATGAGCGCCGCGGGCAGCGCGACGCAGAGCAGCGAGCAAAGCCAGGCGTTGATCGTCAGCAGCGTCGCATCGCCCGGATTCGCGCCGCGCGACGTTTCGAACGCGTGCAGCGCCGCGTACGGAATCGCCGCGATCCATGACATCGCCGGCGATTTGTTCGAGTAGATGTGCCCGTTCGCAATGGCGACGTCACCGGTATTGCGCGCCAGCGAATCGATCGCGAACGTGTGCCGCTCGACGATGGCCCGCGTCAGATCAAACTGCGAGTTCTGGTTCCATCCGCCGCCCGCGAAAAAGTAGCCGCAGGTGATGAAGGTCAGGATCGCCAGCCACTCGGCGATGCGTTTGTCGGTCCTGGAAATGCTGAATGTTGAATGTTGAATGTTGAATGTTAAATGGTTGAACCGCGGCGGCGCGAACCATTCGAACGCTGCCGGCCGTGCCGGCCCGGCTCAGCGGAACTTCTTGTTCAGCCGGTCCCGCGACATCGCGTCGACGCGCGTCAGCGTCGGGGCGAGCACTTCGCGCTGCTTTTCGACGAGCGACGCGATACCCGACTTCGCCAGTGCCAGCATCGCCGTCATTTCTTCATCGCTGAACGTTGCGCCCTCGGCGGTGCCCTGCAGTTCGACGAAGCGGCCTTTGTCGGTGGCCACGATGTTCATGTCCACGCCCGCTTTCGAGTCTTCCTCGTAATTCAGGTCGAGCGCCGGAGTGCCGTTGATGATGCCGACGGAAACGGCGGCGACGAAGGCGTTGATCGGCCACGTCACGATTTTGCCGTCGAGGTAAAGGCGTCCGAGGGCGAGCGCGAGGGCCACGAAGGAACCCGTGATGGAGGCGGTGCGGGTGCCGCCGTCAGCCTGGATCACATCGCAGTCGAGCCAGACCGTGCGCTCGCCGAGGAACTCGGAATTGACGGCGGCGCGAAGGGAGCGTCCGATCAGGCGCTGGATCTCCATCGTGCGGCCGCCCTGCTTGCCGCGCGCGGCCTCGCGGTCCGTGCGTTCGGTCGTCGCGCGCGGCAGCATCCCGTACTCCGCCGTCACCCACCCCTTGCCGGTGCGGTAGAGAAACGGCGGAACTTTTTCCTGAACGGAGGCGGTGCAGATCACGCGCGTGTCGCCGACCTCGATCAGCGCCGAGCCCTCCGCGTGCTTGCTGAAGTGCGGCGTGATGAGGACGCGGCGCATCTCATCGGATGCGCGGCCATCGGTGCGGGGCTTGGTGGGGGAGCTCATGGGCGGTGGAGGATAACCGCTTTGAAAGACGAATGTTGAATGTTCAATGTTGAATGTTCAATGTTGAATGGATTCGCGAACGCACGGTCGCCGCTGCCTTTCATTCAACATTCAACATTCAACATTCAACATTGAACACTCAACATTCGCTTTTCTAAGCCAGCACCCCCTCCGTGATCTCCGCCCCCTTCGGCACCACCACGATCCCGCTGTCGGTGACCGTGAAGCGCTGCCGGTCCGCTTCCATGTCGTAGCCGATCGTCGTCCCGGACGGGATCTTCACGCCCTTGTCGATGATCGTGCGGCGGATCTTCGAGTGGCGGCCGATTTCGACGCCATCCATCAGGATCGATTCGTCGACGTCCGTGTACGAATGGATGCGCACGCGCGGATGGAGGACGCAGCGGTTGATCGTGCCGCCGGAGATGATCACGCCGTCCGACACGAGCGAGTCCGTCGCGATTCCGATGCGCTGCGACTTCGAGTCGGCGAAAACGAACTTCGCCGGCGGCAGGTTCAGCGGGGCCGACACCATCGGCCACTGCGCGTTGTACAGATTGAACAGCGGCGTGACCGCGACCAGGTCGAGCGAGGCTGCAAAGTACGAATCGATCGTCCCCACGTCGCGCCAGTAGCCGCGGTTGATCTCCGCCTCGCCCGGCACGTAGTTCTGGCCGAAGTCGTACGCGAACACCTTCATCCGCGGATACATGGCCGGGATGATCTCCTTGCCGAAGTCGTGGGCCGCGTCGCGCAGCGCATTGCGCTGTAGCACGTCGATCATCACGTTGGCCTTGAAGATGTAGTTGCCCATCGAGGCCAGCACCATGTCCGGCCGTCCCGGAATCGTCTTCGCCCCTTCCTTCGGTTTCTCCACGAATCCCGTCACGCGCCAGTCGCCGTCCACTTCCACGATGCCGAAGTGATGGGCCTCCTCGACAGGCACCGGAATCGTGGCGATGGTCAGGTCGGCGTCGTTGGTCAGGTGCTCCTGCAGCATCTGATTCACATCCATCTTGTAGATGTGATCGCCGCCGAAGACGCAGACGAACTCCGGCTGCTCGTCGAAGATCAGCTCCAGATTCTGAAAGACCGCGTCCGCCGTGCCGCGAAACCAGAACGGCCCTTTGCGCATCTGCGCAGGGACGATGTCGACGTACTGTCCGATCTCCGGCACCAATCTCCACGTGCGCGTGATGTGCTCGATGAGCGAGTTCGATTTGAACTGCGTCATCACCTTGATCTTGAAAAATCCGGAGTTGATGAAGTTGTTGATGACGAAGTCGATGATCCGGTAGCGGCCGCCGAACGGCACGGCGGGCTTGGCGCGGTCGCGCGTCAGCGGGTACAACCGCTCGCCCATACCGCCGGCGAGGATCATCGTCAGAATGTTGCGGCGTGCCAGTGATCCGTACATGAGCGGGTGATTGTTTCTCCAACGGGCCGCCGAAGCAATTCATGTGCTAAAACGTTCGGCCTGACCATGGCTGAAAAGGACTACTACGACATCCTCGGCGTGAAGAAGAGCGCCGGCGCCGATGAGATCAAGAAGGCCTACCGCGGCCTGGCGAAGAAGTTCCATCCGGATAAGAACAAGGGCAACAAAGAGGCCGAGAACAAGTTCAAGGAAGTCTCTGAGGCCTATGCAGTTCTCTCCGACACGGAGAAGCGCGAGCAGTACGACCGCCTCGGCAAGGAAGCGTTCCGCGGCGGCGGTCCGGGCGGCAATCCCTTTGCGGGAGGCGCAAATCCGTTCGGCGGATTCGACTTCTCGCAGTTCACCGGCGGCGCAGGCCGCGCACGCGCCGGACGCCGTTCGACCGGCGGGGGCGGATTCACCGACATCTTCTCCGACCTCTTCGGCGGCGGCGCCGCCGGATTCGAGCCCGGTCCCGAGCGCGGCACTGATCTCGAAGCGCAGCTGACCATCGATTTCCGCGACGCGATCCTCGGCACGACCATGGACCTCGTCATCAACGGCAAGAACGTCAAGGTCAAGATCCCCGAGGGTGTGGCGGACGGACAGAAAATCCGTCTGCGCGGTAAAGGCGCGCCCGGCAACAGCGGCGGACCGGCCGGCGATCTCAACGTGCTCATTCACGTCCGCGCGCATCCGCTGTTCGAGCGCCGCGGCGACGACATCTACATCGACCTGCCCATCAAAGTCGGCGAAGCGATTCGAGGAGCCGAGGTCGAAGTGCCGACGATTCAAGGGCCGGTGCGCGCGCGCATTCCGGCCGGCACGCAAGGCGGCCAGACCTTTCGGCTGCGCGGCAAAGGCGTGAAGAAGAAAACCACAGCCGGCGATCACTACTATCGCGTCGAGATCACCGTGCCGAAGAACGCACCCGAGGATGCGGTGCAGGCGATTGACGACGCGTATGATGAAAACCCACGCAACAAAATCAACGGCATCCTTTAGCTAATGCACAAGTCCCTGGCCGGTTCTCTGCTGTTCTTCGCGTTTGTCAGCGCGACATACGCGGGCGAGATTCGCATCGGTGAAGAGCGGCCGCTCACTCCGATCGGGCTGCCGGGCCCGGCCGCCTTTGAGCAGTTCCTGCCGTCCGTGGCGTCGAACGGGCGTGATTTCTTTGCCCTTTGGGTCGATCAGCGCAGCAATAAGTATGACGTATATGGCACGCGCATCGACCGCGACGGCGTGCCGCGGGCCCCGCAAGGAATCCGAATCGCAGTCGGCTGGCCCAACATGATTGCGTCGGCGGGCAACGACTATCTCGTCGCGTCGGGTGCGCGAGGAGGTGGTGCCACCATGCAGCGGTTAGACGAAAACGGAACGCTGCTCGCGCCGCCTCGAGTCATTCCGGGAGACTATCCTCAATTCCTCGTTTCGAATGGATCGACCTATCTGATGGTCACGGGGTACCCGTACGCTCCGGCTTATCGTGAAACGGCGATCCTGCTCGACCGCGATGGTGTTCCTCTCCGAACGCTCTGGTCGTCGACAAACATTTGTATTGCCGTGGGAGTTCACAACGGGAACTACGTGATCGTCGACTCCACGGAGATCGGTCAAAGGCGGGGGATGCTCCACACGATCACGGAATCCGGCATCGTGACGCATGCACAACTTCCGAGCATCGATCGTAACTCCTGGCTGACTGCGGCATTCTCCGGAGATCGGATTCTTATCGGTTGGCAACAGCGGAAGGGCGACACAGAGGTCGGAAAGGGTGCGGGTTATCTGCTCGTGGATTATGACGGCCGGCTTCAGACCGCCGTCGATCTCGACGATCCGCCGCGGCCGGAGTTCGTTCCAGATCCTACGGCGTGGTGGGACGGGAACGAATTCGGGCTGGTATTCAGCCGTGATTCGAGGAGCATCGCCGTCCTCCGCGTATCCGCCAACGGCACGCCCGAAAGCAGCTCATTCCTTTTAAGCTCGCAGACGCTGGCGTCGGGCGAATATCCCCGCTTCGCCTCAGCGGACACCGTGCACATGATTCTCTGGTCTGGTCGCGATTTCAGCGCCGCAGGCGACATCGTTGCGCGCACGTTCCCGAGTTTTGCTGCGATGGGACGATCGGAGACGAAACTGATTTCCTATTCCGGCCAACCGCAGACGAACGTACGTGCGGCCCGCGGCGGCGGTCACGAGATCATGGTCTGGATTGAGTCGCATGCACGCCTCTTCGCCGCGGTCGATGGAGTCACTCTACCGATCGCACCGCGAGTGCCGGGCCACTACGTCAACGTTCCGTCCGTTGCGGCAGGGAAGGGAAGCTTCCTGGTCGTCTGGTTGGAGGCCAGTTATTCAGACAACTTCAACGCGGATGTGTCGGCAGTGCGCATCGCGTTCGATGGCCGCGTGATCGATTCCATTCCGATCGTCCTCTGGCACGGGCAAATAGGGCAGTCGTGGGAGTCGAATGCGGGCATTGCCTCCGATGGAACTACCTTCGTCATCACGTGGGCGGCGCGAAACCTCTTTGTAGCCCGCCTGCCGGAGGATCGTTCCATTCACTTTGCCACTCTGTCGATGTTTCCGGTCGGCGCGGTCGACGGGGGCACGTGGTTCAAGGCCCGTTCACCGCAGGTGGCATTGACAGAGATCGGATTCTTCGTTGGCTACTCCCTCGATCACCTGGACTACAGCGATGGCAGAGGCTCGGTGGCCATGGCCGGTATGCGTATCGTCGCAGATAGGGATTTTCCTCTGCCGACGTTCAGCCTCTTCGATTTCGTCAATTACGCCGATCTGCCGCTGGCCATGGCGGTGGGAGCCTTCCGAGCAACGTTCGTTTGGTCTGTCGATGCTGGGCTTGGCATGAACGTGGCGCAGGTCAGGGCCGACGGCGCGCCTCTCCGGGGACCGCGAAAGATCCGATACACGCCGTTCGCGTTTCAGCCGCCGTTCGTCACGTGCACAGACTCCAGCCCGCCGGCGATCGCCTGGAATGGTGCCGAGTTTGTCGTGGCTTGGACCGAGGTGGCGGTTTGCCAAGGGGACTCAACCGTGCGCGCCATCAGGCTCGATGCGGTTGGCGATCAGTTGGATCCAGAGCCGTTCGACATTGCCCCGGGCGTTCTTCGCGGCACTCCGTCGATCGTTCCAACGGCCGAAGGCGTCGACATCATCTACAGCCGCAACGACGCGGATAACGGCCAGGCGCCCCGCGCCTTCGCGCGCTCGCTGGCGCGCCTTCCTCCATTGGTTTTACGGCAACGCGCCGTCCGCTAATCAGCCCCGGAGCAGTTACACTCACGCCCCCGAATGCAGATCGAGCTCCTTCGCGCCGATGTCAACTCCCTCAAGGTCGACGCCATCATCAATCCGGCCTCGGCCAGCAAGCCCGTTGCGGAATTCGGATCGGTGCCGGTGGGACATGCCGTCGTCACCAGCGGCGGCAACGTGCTCTGCAAGTTCGTCATCCATGCCATCGTGCCGCGCCTCGGCGACGGCGATGAGGACACGAAACTCCGCAACGCCGTGTGGGCCGCGCTGAAACGCGCCGAGGAGTTGGCCATCGCCTCGGTGGCCATGCCGCCCGTGCCGGCCGTCTTCGGATTCGATCAGGTTCGCTGCTGGCGCGTGCTCGTTTCGACCGCGCTCGATTTCCGGCAGCACGCCCGCTCGCTGCAGCGCGTCGTCTTCTGCGCTTTCAGCGAGCAAAACTATGGCGAGCTGCAGCTCGTGCTCGAGGAATTGTCCGCGTGATTCCGGCAGGACAGATTTTCGTCATCGGCGACTCGCACATCGGCCTCTCCGATGGCAGCGAGGCGCCGATCATCGCCTGGCTCGACCGCCTCGCGGCACTGCATCCTCGCGCGCTCTATCTGAACGGCGATCTCTTTCACTACCTGATCGCCGACCCGAAGTTCTACACGTCCTCGGTCGAAAAAGTCTTCGCCCGTTTCCGCGAGCTGCGCGACAGCGGTGTCGCCGTCCACTACGTCGAAGGCAATCGCGACTTTTTCCTGCATGACTCATTCGTGGAGAACGGTGTAACGGATATCGCGATGGAGTACACGGTCGCGGCGGGCGACAAGAAGTACCTGATCATCCACGGCGACATGATCAACGACCGCGACATCCCATACCGCTTCTGGCGCTTCGCGTCGAAAAATGCGCTATCGAAATTCGCGCTGAAGTTCATCCCGAAGAAGGTGGCGCGCAACTTCGTCGACAGTATCGAGCACCGGCTGTCGGACTCGAACTTCAAGCACAAATCCCGGCTGCCGATCGAGCGGATGCAGGCCTTCGGGCGCTCCCGTACCGGCTTCACGCACGTGGTGTTCGGACACTTCCACGAGAAGCTGGTGCTCGATGGGACTCCGACCGTCACGGTACTTCCGGCGTGGTACGAGACGGGGGAGGCGATGGCGATTGATCCGGATTCCGGCGAGTTCCGTTTTGTGGAGATCTAGGGCCGGGAGGCACGCCGGCGGAGGTTCGATTCGCCCGTAGCTGTGGCTGCGCCGCACGGTGTGGAGTAGCGTACCCAAATCTGCACGGGTTGGTCGGTCCGGACGTAAAACCAGAGGAAGGACGGCGTCAGCGTGGAGATCGGATGGGAGGTGTCACCGAGAGCGCCCGAGAACCACTCGTACGTGCCTCCGAAGGGCGTCCCCGTCGCTGATACGTCGATTTCGTCTCCGTGTCGGGACAAGAACATTCCCACTCGCGGCTGAGCTTCACCACAAGTGGTCACATTGAGCGTGGCGATGACTCCGTACGGCGCGCCGTCAGGAGTCTCCGCGCTCAACATGCCGTCGCCCGTCGCCAGCGCGCGAATGACGACGAGCTTGCCACCGTACGTGGTGGTATCGACGCGGTCGATCACGAGAGGGCCGGAAACGAGGAAGTTCGCGGAGAGCGGGAGTGGCGGCGAGAAGCCGGCATGATTCGACACCGAGACGCTGATCGTCTGTCCTGCCACGAGTGTTGCCTGAGTCGGATTGATAACAAGGTTATGCGCCAGGGCGGCAGCGGCGGCGAGCAGGACAAACGTAGTCGCGAAGAGCGCCTTCATGGCTGTTAGATACGTGCTCGGCGCTGACGTCGTCTAGGTATGATCGCACCGGCCATGCGCGTCACTTTTCTGGGTAGCGGCACGAGTACGGGCGTCCCCGTCGTCGGATGCTCCTGCTCCATCTGCACCTCAACCGACCCTCGCAACAAACGCCTGCGCCAGTCGGTGAAAATCGAGCACTCCGGCAAGCACTTCCTCATCGACACGAGCCCCGACCTTCGCCTCCAGCTTCTCAAGTTCCCCATCCCGCGACTCGACTTCGTCCTCTTCACGCACTCCCATTCCGATCACCTCATGGGCCTCGACGACATCCGTCCGTTCAACTTCCGGCAGCGCGAGGCCATCCAGGCGTTTGCCAATCCCATGACCGCCGCGGCCATCCGCCGCGCGTTCAGCTATATCTGGTCCGACTCGCAGATCGGCGGAGGCAAACCGCAGCTCGACCTCATCGAAATCGACGCGCCCTTTGTCCACGAAGGAATCGCCATCACGCCGCTTCCCGTCGCCCACGGCGACTGGACCATCCTCGGATTCCGCATCGGCAACTTCGCCTACATCACCGACACGAACGGCATCCCCGGTTCGACGATGGAGTCGCTGCGAGGCGTCGAGATCCTCGCGCTCGACGGCCTGCGCATCGCGCCGCGCCATCCGACGCACTTCGTGATCGACGAAGCCGTCGAAACCGCGCAGCGGATCGGCGCGCGCGAAACGTGGCTGATCCACCTTACACACGAGGTCGATCACAGCTCCGTCGAAGCCACATTGCCGCAAGGCATTCGTCTCGCGTATGACGGCTTGGTTCTGGAGGTTTGAAATGTTGAATGTTGAATGTTCAATGTTGAATGTTGAATGGATCGAACAGCCCTCGGTCGGCGGGCATCATGCCGTTTCATTCAACATTCAACATTCAACACTCAACATTCAACATTCGCTTTTCTCATGAGGCCCATCCAAAAGATTGGTGCCCTCGACGCCACCGTCACCGCCCCTCCTTCCAAGTCTTACTCCGTCCGTGCGCTGCTCCTCGGCGCGATGGCCGAGGGGACGACGACGATTACGAACTGCCTCGATGCGGATGACACGCGCTACGCGCTGGAGGCATTGCGCACGATCGGATTTCAGGTCGACGGCACGTTCAAAACCGGCGTTGCGATCGGACCGCGCGTCAGCATGTCGGCGAACGACGTCCACGTCTTCGTCGGCAACGCCGGAACCGCGATGCGTTTTCTCACCGGCTGGCTTGCGTTCACGCCGGGACGGTTTGTCCTCGAAGGGGAAGCGCGCATGCACGAACGGCCGATCGGCGATCTGGTCGAGGTGCTGCTCTCCATCGGCGCCGAGGTTGAGTACGTCGATCGCGAAGGCTATCCGCCGCTTCGGATTCGCGGGAAGAAGATGCGCGGCGGATTCGACGTCGCCATCGCTGCCGATACATCGAGCCAGTTCGCGTCGTCGCTGATGATGGCCGGCGCCACGCTGCCGGACGGCATCACGCTCCGCCTCACGTCGCTGGCCTCGGCGTCCTACCTCGACATCACCGCGTCGATCCTGACCGCGTTCGGCGCGAACGTGAAGCGCGACGGCAACGTCGTCCACGTGAGCGCGGCAAAACTTCGCCGCGACGAATACTGCGTCGAAGGCGACTACTCCTCCGCGTCCTACTGGTTTGCCGCCGCCGCGGCCACGCGCGGGAAGGTGACCGTACGCGGTCTCGCGCATCCGAGCGCGCAGGGCGATGCGGCGTTCCTCGACATCCTCAAATCGATGGGATGCGAAGTAATTTTTGATAACGACGCGATCACGGTCGTCGGTACGTCTGAGTTGCGCGGCGGCCGTTTCGACTGCAACTCCTCGCCCGATATCGTCCCGACGCTCGCCGCGATTGCGCCGCTGGCGTCGTCGCCGGTGGAGATCGTGAACGTGGCGAACCTGCGCGTCAAAGAATCCGACCGCCTCGCCACGATCACCTCGGAGCTTCGCCGCCTGGGCGCCGTCGTCGACGAGCGACCCGATTCGCTCCTCATCCAACCCGGCTGGTCCTCCGATCCCATCACGATCGAAACGCACAACGATCACCGCATCGCCATGTCCTTCGCCATCGTCGGCCTGGCGCGCGGCAACGTGACCATTGCCAACGAACAGGTGGTCTCGAAGTCGTACCCGCGTTTCTGGCGGACTTTGGATGAGGTGACGGCGTGATTTGAAAAGCTTTCACCACGGAGGCACAGAGATCACAGAGGTCTCTGTGGCCCTCTGTGGCCTCTGTGGCTAAAAGCCTTTCGTGACTCGCGATACAATCCCGCGCTTCCATGGACGTCCCTCCATCTCGTAGCGCGGCGGCCCTTCGCGCTCGGTGAGTATGCCTGGCTGGTACTTGCTTCTCGCCTTGCTGTTCATCGTTGCGAACGGATTTTTCGTCGCTGCTGAATTCGCGATCATCAAAGTGCGGCCGACGCAGCTTGCGGAGATGGCCGCCGAGGGGAGCTCGCGCGCGCGCATGGCGCGGCGCATCATCAAGAAACTCGACAGCTACCTCTCCGCCACGCAGCTCGGAGTCACGCTTGCCTCACTGGCACTCGGCGCGGTCGGCGAGCCGGCATTCGCATCGCTGATCGAGCCGCGATTGGCGTTTCTCGGCGTCTACAGCGTCGCCGTCGCGCATACGATCGCCGCGACGGCCGCCTTCATCGTCATCTCCTCGCTGCACATCATCCTCGGCGAGCTCGGTCCCAAGTACCTGGCCATCG
>Ga0157375_10001445_pt1 | contig 20441 bp, 11 predicted proteins | sample M35metaG_FD_115311 | JGI IMG/M metagenome (GOLD analysis project Ga0157375, IMG submission 115311) | Miscanthus rhizosphere microbial communities from Kellogg Biological Station, Michigan, USA - M3-5 metaG | ecosystem: Host-associated > Plants > Roots > Rhizosphere > Soil | place: USA: Michigan... | reverse complement strand
GAACGGGTCCTGATCGGAGATCTTGCGTTCCCGGACGTCGCGCGATTGCAGGTCGGCGAAGTCGCCGTGGCTGTCGACGTAGCCCGACTCCCAGATCCTCTTCCCGTCGGGATCGACGAGGGCCACGTTGAGCCACAACTCCGGCTGCGCTCCGAGAACCGGAGGGGAGGTTGTGACCCTTATTCAGGTTGGTCAGCTTGTAATTGAATGAGAGGTCCTGGCCGACTTTGAGCGGACTGTTGAAGAACGGTCCGTCGAGCTTCGAGCCCAACTCGAGCAGTTGGATGCGCAGATCGCGCCGGTCTCTCCATCTCGCCAGATTGGTGACGACGACGCCCCACGCTTCCTTGCGGTCGGCGGGGTTCTGCCATTCAGGCGGGAACGTGACAGAGCCGGGGTTCTTCTCGAACTCGTCGCTCCCCCACTTGGCGCGGTAGTCGAACGTAAGCCATTGCTGCGGGGTGAAGCGAGACGGGACGAAGGGGATCGGGAAGAGGCCGGGGTGACTGATCGGATAGCCGGGGCCGACGAAGGTGTGGTCGGAGAGCGGCCGGTCGTCGTTGACGGTCCCGCCGTTGGGTAGGAGGGCGGCCGGTCCGCGAGTGAAGGCGACTTTTTGCCCCGGGACGGGGCTCATGTGGCAATCCTGGCAGGTCGTCCCCTCCTTGAATGCCGGGGACGCGCGATACTCCTCCCACACCGTCTCCAGCTTGATGCCGGCGTGGACCTGCACCTGGTGACAAGTGACGCAGAGCTCCGACTGTTGGATCGTCGTGGATTGAATGGCCTGCTGGTGGATGCGGACGTAGCCCGGCCGGTCGGGCTGGTCGGAACTCACCAGGATCTTGTAGAGCTGTGCATTGCTGATGGCTTTTAGGACTCCGGTCGTATCGAAGGGGCCGAACACCGGCTCGGAGATGTCGCCCGGCGTGATCCTGCGCGCCCCATTGCTCTTGCTGTAGGCCTCTCCCACGCGGTGGCAGGTGATGCAGGTGATGCCTTCCTGCGCCGAGCCGCTGCGGTTCCACCAGGAGATTTCGCGAGTCTCGCCGAGGGCAGTGCCGACGCTGGCGTGACAGCGGACGCAGAAGTAGGCGAGCGTGCCGCGCGCCAGGTCGTTGATCCTCTGTTCGAACTTGTTGAACATCGGGGAGACGGCGGCGTAGGCGTGCGATGAAAGGCTCCACTCGGCGAACTGCTTGGGGTGACACTCGCCGCAGGCCCGGGCGGATGGATAGCGTTTTTCGGCAAACTCCGCCCGCGCGTGCGGATCGCTCAGGGGCGGCAGCTTCGGGATCTCCTGAGCCATCGCCTGCGCGACGAACACCAGCAGGAGAACGACGAATACGAGTCCGGCGTTACGCATAAAGGCTACCCCTCCTCTGCGGCCAGTGGTTGAATCAGATCGCGCGACTCTCTTCGGGAGAGCCGTCTTGCCAATTCGATTTAAAGATTGTCGGTGTTTGAGTCATGAATTCTATCACGGTCCGTGCGGCACTCGATTCCCGATGCCTGATAGTGATGATGGATTGGGTTTCGTTACAGGAGGGCCGTTTGGGCAGGATTTCCCTACCCTCTTTTTCGAAGCCGGATCGGTGATTCATCCCTCCCGCTTCGAATAACTAATGGAAAATAAGTAAGGGTAGGGAAAAGGCCTTCCAGCGGCCCTCCTTAAGTAACCAAACATCTCAGGGCGGTCGATCCCAAATTATTTGTCCGAGTCGATTTCGACCACCGGCCAGTGCCTGGTGGATGCAGAAACGTTTTCGGCTTCAACGTCACTACCTGCAAGGAGGCATCGTCCATGCGAAAGCTCTTCATCGCGGTTCTCATCCTGACCCTTGTCATCATCGGAGGTTTTGTCGGCTGCACCCTCGTGAAAAACAAGCTTGACGCGGGGCACGTACAGGACGAGGCCATGCTTGCCGGGAGGGACGCGGCCAGCCTGGCCGGCGCCGATGAAGACTATTACGCCGATATGGACTACGGCCTGACGAAGAATCCGGAGGGGATCCGCGCTTCGCTCGATCCGTATCTGCCCGGCATCAGCGCCGCGGATGCGGTGAAACGTGTGGCCATCGGCCGGAACAACTGGGTGGTCTGGACGGCCGGCAACGACCGCATCTGGGACGTGCTCTCCGTCAGCAGCCTCGGAAACCTCGATCTGCTGAAGACGATCTCAAGCCATCCGTCGCTGCAGAACAAGCGCAGCAATCGCTGGAGTTACCTCGGCCTCGTGAACGAGCCTTGCTTCCGCCAGGCCACCGGCCCGCGCGCGGACCGCTTCGGTCTCTGGCTCGACGAGCGTGTGGACGGTCCTGGCTGCGGTCCCGATCCCTTCGAGAACGAAACGAAGTATCCCGGCGTCAAGTACGGCGCCCGAGGAAAGAACATCCCGGCCGGCTCGTACTACGGCTACGCCACCGGCGTGGTCGGCCTGCGCCTCTTCCCGAATCCGAACTTCGACGAAGCGGCCCAGAAGAGATGGGACCCGGTGCGCTACTACACCGACAAGAGCTACTACAACGATGCGAAGCTCGTGAAGCCGTTCCGCGTCGGCATGTCGTGCGGCTTCTGCCACGTCGGTCCGAATCCCTCCAATCCGCCGGCCGATCCGGAGAACCCGAAGTGGGAGAACCTGAACAGCAATCCCGGCGCGCAGTACTTCTGGATCGAGCGCATCTTCATGTTCGACCAGGACAAGGCCAGCTACATCTGGCAGCTCTTCCACACCTCGCGTCCCGGCGCGCTCGACACGTCGCTGGTCTCGTCCGACGAGATCAACAATCCCCGCACGATGAATGCGATCTACAACCTCGCCGCGCGCCTCGAGATCGGACGCAAGTGGGGCGCGGAGCAACTGGCCGGCGGCAGCGCGGACAATCACCAGTTCAATGACTACGCCCCTGCCGGTTCGCCGCTGAACAAGTTCTACGACCCGGCCAAGAAGGTGGCGTTCACCACGCACGTGCTCAAGGATGGCGCGGACTCCGTCGGCGCTCTCGGCGCCCTCAATCGCGTCTACCTCAACATCGGTCTGTTCAGCGAAGAGTGGCTGCTGCACTTCATTCCGATGGTCGGCGGGCCGGATGTCAGCCCGATCAAGATCACCGATTGCGAGAAGAATTCGTCGTACTGGCAGGCCAACGTGGCGCAGACGCCGAACACGGCCCTCTTCTTCCTCGCCACCGCCAAGCCCGACTACCTGAAAGTCGCGCCCGGCGGATCGAGCTATATGAACGATGCGGATCTCATCCCGCGCGGCAAGGAAGTCTTCGGCGAGCGCTGCGCGCGCTGCCACTCCAGCAAGCTGCCGGAGAAGGTCTTCAACACGTACTTCAAGCAGGGCTGCATCGGTCCCGATTACCTGAAGTGCTGGAACGACTACTGGACGTACACCAAGACCGCCGAGTTCAAGGCGGAGATGAAGCAGATCGTGATGGCTCCCGATTTCCTGGACAACAACTACCTGTCCAACGAGGTCCGCGTGCCGGTTACGCTGATGGAGACGAACGCCTGCAGCCCGCTGGCCACGAACGCCATCCGCAACAACATCTGGGACAACTTCTCATCGGAGTCGTACAAGAATCTGCCGTCGGTCGGAAAGGTGATGGTTCATCATCCGTACACGGGTGAACCGTCGTGGTACGACATGCCGGGCGGCGGACGCGGATTCACGCGCCCTGCGTCGCTCATCAGTCTCTGGTCCACCGCGCCGTATCTGCAGAACAACAGCGTCGGCCACTTCGAATACAGCGGCTCGGTGCAGGACCGCATGTCGGCGTTCGACGACGGCATCACGCAGATGCTCTGGCCGGAAAAACGCACAGGGAACGGTACGTTCGCGACGCTCTCGGGGAAATCTCTGCCGGGATGGGTCGACCGGACCACGGAGCGCAGTTACATCAACATCGCTCGCGGCTATGTGCCGCTGCTGCTGAAACCGCTCGCCGGTCCCGACGGAATCAAGATCGGCCCGATTCCCGAGGGCACGCCGGTCAATCTGCTGGCAAATATCGATCTTGCGGATAAGCACGACGTCGTCAAACTGCTGCTGAGCATCAAACACAAACTGGACGAATTGCCGCCAGGCGCGAACGACGATGAGGCTCGCAAGGTATTCGCGCCGTTGCTTCCACAACTCCTCGAAGTCTCCAAGTGCAAAGACTTCGTGGTCAACAAAGGACACTACTTCGGAACCGAGTATCTGCCGGCCAGCGAAGGCGAGCCGGGACTGTCGGACGCGGATAAGAAGGCGCTCATCGCATTTTTGAAGACCTTCTGAGGACAACACCATCGAAACCCCGGCCGAAGCGTATGACTACATCGTCGTCGGCTCCGGAGCCGGCGGTGGACCCCTGGCGGCGAATCTCGCCGTCAGGGGATTCCGCGTTTTACTGATCGAGGCCGGCTGCGATCCGGAGTCGTACAAATATAAGGTCCCCACCTTCCACGGACTCTCCTCCGAGGAGAAGGAGATGGCGTGGAACTTCTACGTCCATCACTTCGGCACCAACGAGAAGCGCGATCCGAAGTACCGCGAAGATTTAGGCGGAGTGCTCTACCCGCGCGCCGGGACGCTCGGCGGCTGCACCGCGCACAACGCGATGATCACGGTTGTGCCGCATGACAGCGACTGGGATGACATCGCGCACCGGACCAATGACGAGTCGTGGCACGCGGACAATATGTGGAAGTACTGGAAGCGTCTCGAACGCTGCCAGTACCGGAGACCTCCGCCGCCCGGCGAGCACGATCCGTCGGGTCACGGCTACAACGGATGGCTCGGCACGAGCAAAGTCGATCCAACGATCGCGTTCGGCGATCGGAACGTGGCTTTGACTGTCATGTCGTCGCTTTTCCGCGCCGGGCGCCGTTTCTGGTATCGCGGGATCATCAGGCGATTCCTTCGGTGGCTCCAAACCGGCGACGACCCGAACGATGAGCGCAACCGCGCGGCATACGAGGGCGTCACCACGACCATCCCGCTTGCCACGACGAAGGGAAATCGCAACGGAACGCGCGAATTCATCCGCAGAGTGAAGGAGGAGCATCCCGATCGGCTCATCGTGAGGATGAACAACCTGGCCACGCGCGTGATCCTCGACGACGACAAGCGCGCCGTCGGCGTGGAGTGCTGGGAGGGGAAAGACCTCTATCGCGCCGGCGCGAACGCGGCGAAGCAGCCGAGTTACGAGAAGAAGGAGTATCGCTGCACGCGCGAGGTGATTCTCGCCGGCGGCGCGTTCAACACGCCGCAACTCCTGATGCTCTCGGGGATCGGGCCGAAGGAACATCTCGAAGATCCGAAGATTGGCATCAAATGCCTGGTCGACCGTCCCGGCGTGGGCAGCAATCTGCAGGACCGCTACGAGGTCGGCGTCGTCTCGACGATGAAACATGGCTACAAGATGCTCGAGGGCGCCGCGTTCAGACCGCCCCGCCCCGGAGACCCGCCCGATCCGGCCTTCGAGGAGTGGAAACGCGGCAAGGGCGTCTATACGTCGAACGGCGCGATGGCGGCGATGATCCTGAAGTCCGACGAGCGCAAGCTGGACCCGGATCTCTTCATCTTCGCTCTCCCCGGCGACTTTCACGGCTATTTCCCCGGCTACTCCGAGCTGATCGTGACCAGAAAAGAGGCGGCGCTGACCTGGGCCATCATCAAGGCCCACACGAAAAATACCGCCGGCACGGTCAGACTAAAAAGTAAGGATCCGCTCGAACCGCCGAGGATCGACTTTCGTTACTTCGAGGAAGGCAGTGACACGACCGGCGAGGACCTCGCGTCAGTCGTCAAGGCCGTGAAGTTCGTACGAAGCATGAACCGAGGGAACCACAAGATTGATCACGAAGTCTTGCCCGGTCCGACGGTCCCCGACGACGACCTTGGCAACTGGATCAGCAACAACGCGTGGGGACATCACGCATCGTGCAGTTGCAGGATCGGCAGGGCCGACGATCCCAACGCGGTCGTTGACGGCCGCTTCCGCGTCATCGGCACGAAGAGTCTGCGCATCGTCGACGCTTCGGTCTTTCCCCGCATCCCGGGTTTCTTCATCGCCACACCGATCTACATGATCAGCGAGAAGGCGGCGGATGTGATCGTCGAAGACGCGCAATACGCCAATATTTAGTTCATCATTCAACAATGGCTACCACGGACACGAAACCCTACGAGTACGTAGTCGTCGGATCAGGAGCCGGCGGCGGCACAGTCGCGGCCCGGCTGGCCGAATGGGGACATCGCGTCCTGCTGCTCGAGGCGGGCGGCGATCCGCGGCTGCTGAAGGGCGGCGACGCTATCCAGGAGGATGTGAACCGCCTCCCCGCCGACTACGACGTCCCGCTCTTTCACGCCATCGCTTCCGAGAACAAGGCGATGAAGTGGGATTTCTTCGTCAAGCACTACAAAGATCCCGCGCTGGCAAAACTCGACGACAAGTATTACGAAACCTACGACGATAAGAAGGTCGACGGCGTCCTCTATCCGCGCGCCGGGACGCTCGGCGGTTGCACAGCCCACAATGCGCAGATTACCGTCTATCCGCACAATAAGGATTGGGAATACATCCAGCATCTGATGAACGACCCGTCCTGGGCGCCGAAGAAGATGCGCAAGTATTTTCAGCGCATGGAGAATTGCCATCACAGGAAGTTCTGGCGATGGGTTTACAACCTGACGCGCATCAATCCGACGCGGCACGGATTCAGGGGCTGGCTGCACACGCAGGTGGCGATTCCCAAGGCGGCCATCAAGGATAGGAGCATCAAGAGATTCTTCATCGAGACGGTCGCTGCCTTGCTGATGGATGGCGAGCCCGGCCTGCTGCAGAGACTTCGTTGGCTCGTGCTCGGCAAAGGCGACCCGAATGATTGGCGCCTCGTCGGCGGCGATTCGACCGGACTGCGCTTTCCGCCGCTGGCGACCAACAGTCGCGTGAGAAATGGCTCCCGCGAGCGCGTTCTCGACGTCGCGAAAAAATATCCGGGCAACTTGACCATCGAGCTCGACGCGCTGGCCACGCGGATCATCCTCGATGAGAACAACCGCGCCGTCGGCGTCGAATACCTCAAAGGCGCAAGCCTGTATCGCGCCTCGGATAAGCCCAATCCAACGCCGGGCGAGAAACGGGAAGTTCGCGTCACACGCGAGGTCATTCTGGCCGGCGGCGCCTACAACACGCCGCAGCTGCTCATGCTCTCCGGAATCGGACCGGCCGCGCACTTGAAAGAAAAGGGCATTGAGGTTCGCGTCGATTTGCAGGGCGTAGGTTCCAACCTTCAGGACCGCTACGAGGTCGGCGTCGTCAACAGGATGGCATTCAAGCAATGGGGCGTGCTCAAAGACGCGAAGTTTTCCCCCGGCGACCCGCAATACGCGGAGTGGGAAACGAAACGGGACGGCGTCTATACGACGAACGGGGCGGTTGCGGCGATCGTCAGGAAATCCGCCGAGTCCCGCCCGCTTCCCGATCTCTTCGTCGTCGCGTTTCTCGGGCTTTTCCGCGGCTATTTCCCCGGATATTCGAAACTCTTTGCCGAAAACCTGAATTATCTGACCTGGGTCGTGCTGAAGGCCCACACCCACAATTGTGCCGGCACCGTGCGGTTACGCACCACCGATCCACTCGACACGCCCGAAATCGACTTCTGCTATTTCACGGAAGGGAACGACACTTCGGGCGAAGATCTGCAATCGGTGATCGAAGGGATCCGATTCGCAAGAACGTTGACCGAGCTTCTGCGGGCTGAGGGAGTGATCGAGAAGGAAGAACTCCCGGGCGAGGACAGGGTCAGCGATAAGGACCTTGGCGATTTCGTCAAAGACAACGCCTGGGGACACCACGCGTCGTGCACCTGCCCGATCGGACCGCGCGAAAAGGGCGGCGTCGTGAACTCGAATTTCGAAGTGCACGGCACCAAAGGCCTGCGCATCGTCGACGCGTCCGTCTTTCCGAAAATCCCGGGCTTCTTCATCGTCACGTCGGTCTACATGATCGGCGAAAAGGCCGCGGACGTGATTCACGCCGCGGCCAAGTAATCAACGGCAGGGAGTGATGTCCAGCGCCGGCTTTGCCTCGCCGGGACCAGGCATCGTGTTGTTGATGAAGCCGATCAGGAACAGGACGAAGTTCGGATTGTAAATATCATTGTGACCGCTGATCAGATTCCCCGGCGCACTGGCGACGATGAACGGCACGTGGTGGTCGAGGCTGGGCGACAGCGGCTTGAGAGTCACGTCGTAGTTCTTGAGAACGTGCACACTGCCCGCGCCCTGCGCCAATGCGGACGGGGTATCCGACGTGCCCGCGTTCGATAGCGTGGAAGGGGCGGAGAGAACGGGATACGAACAGCCGCATGTATCGCGGGCCAGACCAGCATCGATCTCATGCTGGAGTTCACAGTCAGCGATTTCTTTTGGATCGGTGAGCTTTGACGGTTCGACCGGCTTTTCCTGCGGCCCCTCATAGATGAGTTGATGCGTCGTGTATGGCGCGTAATGCCCGAGGCCTGTGACCTGCGCAGCTGCGTCGCTCCATGCCGACGGATGCCACAGGATCCATAAGAGACGGCCGGCGGGGAAGGCCTTGCCGACCGCGTCGTCGGCCGTCGAGGCAACGGTTAGAAGAACGGGTCTCTGTTCCGGCGAGTAATTGCCAGGGGCGCTGAGATCCTTTGCAAAGTCGCGATAGCGATAGGCCTCGAACGCTGGATTGACGAGGATGACCAGATCGCCGATTCCAGCGCGGACAGGTTTTGGACCTCCATTGCACGATGGATAGCCGACGCCGTGTTTGGTCTGGTATTCCGAAACTTCCAAAGCCTCCACTGCCGAGTAGACCAGCGCTCCGCCGAAACTGTGTCCGACGGTAACGGCGTTTACAAAACGCTGTCCGCCCGTTGCGGTGCGCACTTCACGGTCGAGATCCTTTTGCGTCTGCCCGATTTCCAGTAGCAGATCGCGTCCGGCCAGGGAACCGACGTGCTGCGCCGCGGCTTTCCGGTTGTAGAACGAAAGCGCGGTGTACTTGTGCAGCGAATCTCCGCGCCAGCCGATGTAGATGCCGAACACCGGTCCTTTATTGGCGCGGTCGCCTTTGCGCTCGACAAGACCCTGCATCACACGGCGATAGCAGGAGAGGTTCTCATCGCAGACTTTGGCCTTGTGATGCCAGCCGTGAACGAAGGTCACAAGAACGGCTCCGGGGCTGGACGCCGAAACCGCGTCGCCTCCGCGGGCTACGCGTTTGAGCTCGCGGAAGACTTCATCGCGCTGTCCGACGTCTTTGATGTGACCGTCATCGCTCAGCTCGATGATTCCGATCGTGAAGACCTCTCCATTCGACGCGCGGAACTTTTCGATCGAACGTCCGCGGAAAAGCTTCTCCGAGCACTCTTTGCCACCCTGGCCGTTGTCGACCGGATTCCGATTCTCCAGGTCGGCTACGGCGATGGGCGGGATCGGCGCGGCGGTCTTCCGGTACTGTTCGTGAGAAGCACAACCGGCAACCGCCAGCCACAGCACCAGAACACCAAAAATCCGCCGCGTTCGCATTGGCATCTCCCTTAGCGCATCGTTTTCATCATCAGAACGTCTTCAGCAGCTCGATCAGAGCCAGCTTGTCAGGCATCGGCAGCTTCGTTCCGAACTCGTGGCCCTTGTCTTCGACGAAATCGGGACACTTGTTCACCGCCAGGAACTTTGGCACCACGTTCTTCTTCATCAGATCCGTGGCCTGCGCCTCGTTGAGATTCTGCTTCTTGATCGTGACGAGCGCGTCGATCAGGCTGTTGAAGAGATCGATGCGCTTGAGCGCGAGATCGACACCTGCGTCGAGGTTCACGTTCGAGATCAGGTTGATCGGCGTGCCGGCAGGGATCGGCCCGATGCGCAGATTCTGATTGACGTCGATCAGCTCGGGATGCGCCTTCTCGATCAGCTTGCGCAGTTCGTCGGGGAGGTAGACCATCGGAATGTTGATGTAGCTGGTCTTCGTCGTGCGCCAGATGATGTGCTGGCGCGGCTTGATCAGCAGCATCCGCTCGATGCCGTCCTGGAATGCGCGCATGCGGCCGGGCACCGACGGATCGCCGAAGTCATTGCCGACCGTGTTGTTGTGAAGATACGGCGCGCTCGACCAGAGGCTGATCAGCGATGGCGGACGGTAGTAGCCCGGGCCATTGCCGGGGATGTCGATCGTCAGCGGCTTGCTGGCGTCGAACGGATTCTCGACCTGGAACGCCGCTACCTTCGGCAGGGTCTTGTAAGTCTGCGAGGAGAAGTTGTCCCAGATGTGGCCGGCCATCGCGTTCGTGGCCGCGGCGCGCGTAGCATTCGTGCCGATGTCAGTGACCGGTTTGCGGCGTTCGTCCGCCAGGAAGTTCTGCGAGAAGAAATTCGGATCGCTCTGCACCTGCTGGCGGAACCAGTCGGTGCCGGCCGGCGACTTCGGATCGATGTTCTCCGCCGGCTGCTTGCTCGAATGGCAGCGCGCGCAGTTCTCGGCGAAGACGATCTTGCCGCGGTTGAGTTGTTCCGGCGTCGCCTTCAGATAGGCTTCGTGGCCCGGTGCGTCCTTGAGCAGCAGCGGCTGCGCGACTTTGATCAGGTACTTCGCCAGCGCCGGCGAGCGCTCTTCGCTCCAGTTCCACTCCGCCGAATTGTGCTGCAGCGTAGCCACTTCGACCGGCGTCTGCGACGCGAGCGGATTGTTCGAATCGAATCCGAACCCGCCGATCAGCGGGCGGAAGTGCTTGCTCCACTCCGGCCAGGCTTCTCCGATGTTGAGGTAGACGCGGCTGAGCGCTCCCTCCAGACCGACGGAGTCGTCGCCCTGCTTGAGGACGCGCGGGATCACCAGCGTGCCCTTGTCGATGCCGTCCTTCAGATTGCGCAGATTGAGTGCGCCGCCGCTGAGGTATTCGGTCATCGCATCGTATTGCGCCGGCTGCTTGCCGACCGCCTTGGCCGCGCGCTTCACGCGCTCGCCGAGGGAGTAGACCGCGTTCATCGTGCCGGGATTGTTCAGGTTGTCGCTGGAGATGAACGACGTGTCCAGACTGCCCTGCGGATTCGAATGGATCAACTGCCAGACGAAGCTGTCTTCCTGATCCTTGCCAGTCTTCGGGTCCTTCGGAACGAACATCGCCCACACCTTCATGTACTGGGCGCCGACGTAATCGTTCAGGTTCTCCCACTTCGGATTCTCGAAATCCGCCGGCGGACGGACCGGGTCCGGCCCGACGTGGCAGAACGAGCAGGCCATGCCCACCACGTACGGGCGGACGAGCTTCTGATTGTTGAAGTAGTCAGGATTCTCGTAGTAGTCGTGATTGATGCCGTCGGCGGCGATGTGCTTCTTCCACTCCGCCTGCGCCGCCGCGTCGAACTTCGGATTGTCGGAGATGCGCAATCCGACCACGCCTGACGAGCGCCCGTAAGTTTTGTAGTCGATCTTCGTATCGATCTGGCCATCCGGATCGCCCGGCTTCGGCTCATCGATGAAGAGGCCGTACTGATCCGGCTTCGTCGCCGTCTGGAATCCTGGCTGATTGATGATGCCGATGTTCGCGAAGCGGTGCGCGCGTCCGCGCGAGTCCATCGTCTTTAGCAGGTCGGCCGTTCCGAATCCGTGCTGCGCGAGGTAGTCCCACATCAGTCCGGTGTCGCCGACCCACAGGTTCCAGACCACGCGGCCCTTGATGTCGTCGGCGTCGAGATTGAGATTCGGGCCGTCCATGCCGGGGAAGACGTCCACTTTCGTCTCCACCCAGCTGGCGTTGCTCGCGTACGTCTTCTCACCGGCAGGTTTCGGCTGCACCGGCTCTTCTTTTTTTGTACACGCGAGAACGGCGGCAAACAACACCGCCAAAACGAGGGCGACGCTGAGGCTGACGAGGACTCCGACTCCTGCTTTGCGCATGGGCTCGCTCCTTCTTCGATCAGTTGGTTGGGGAAAGACGGATTTTACCGTAGGAGGGATCGGAACGCGAGATTTCCCTACCCCCATATATCCGCTTCGAACTGATCGAGGCACGATTTCTGCTCTTAATAACCTCGGGAGAACACGATCATGCACAAATACAAAACCCTTGCAGCAGCTACGTTTGCGCTGCTTTTGATGGCCGCCTGCGGTTCATCCGGAAACGGCATCGGCGACATCTTCGGCAGCGGCAATCCGAACAACGGCTCGTACGGCTCGTATCAGATCCGCGGCACCGTCGACTCGGTCGACACGCGAGGCCAGTCCATCTACCTGACCAACGTGACCGGCTACAACTCCAACCTCAACACCGGCAGCGCCAGCTCCGTCCGCGTTTACTACGACAACCGCACCACGCTCAACTATCAGGGCCGGACCTACCGTCCCGATCAACTCGAACGCGGCGATGAGGTCACCGTCAACGTCGATCAGTCCGGCAATCAGCTGCTCGCGCAGTCGATGGACGTCACCTACAACACGCGCGGCGGCATGGCCTCGGGGTCGAGCTATCCGTCGACACCGTACCCTTCGTCATCGTCGCAGTATTCGACGATCCGCGGTACGGTGCGCAACGTCGATACCGTCAACCGCACGATCGAGCTGGACAACACGAACTGGATCTCCGGTTTCCGCACGAACAACACCAGCAACCGTTTCGTCGTCCGCTACGATCCGAACGCCAGCGTCGACTACAACGGCCAGGTCTATCCGCTGACGAACCTCGAGCGCGGCGACGTCGTCGACGTCCAGATGCAGGACTTCGGCAACGCCAACTACGTAGCGCAGCGCTTAGTGCTCGTCCGCAACGTACGGTAGTGGCTTCCCTCGGAGCCGCGGAGTTTTTCTCCGCGGCTCTCCGCCGCTCCGCGCCCTCCGCGTGAACCGTTCCCCTACGGCAAATTGATCGTCGGCTCGGACCCTTGATCGGGGTTATTCGACGGCTTCGCGTTTGGAGGTAACGTGATCACCGGCGCGTTCGCATCGCGAGCGTTGAACGGTCCCGCCAGATCGAAAACCTCTCGGGCCGTGCTGATGATCGACGTGTGATCGAATGCCTTGGGCGCCACGAGCTGGCTTCCGGCGGCTACATACGGCGAAATGATGATCGTCGGTACGCGGCCACCAAGCCAGTTGAATGCGAAGCCGTTGTGCGCATTCGGAATCCCGGGAGGTGTTGCCGGCGGAGGCGGCACATGATCGTAAAGGCCACCGTGCTCGTCGTACGTGACGATGAGCAGCGTCTGATTCCAATACGTCTCGCTGCGGCGGAGTGTCGTGTAGACCTCCCATAGCAGCGCCTCACCGAAGGCCACGTCGATCGATGGATTTGTCGCGCTGGGAGGTCCGCCTGGTTTGATATTCGAGATGCCCGGATGGTTGCTGTTCGCGGAGAGGCCCGGCGCCATGCCGGGGTAATTGTTGGTATATCGCGGCTCGATGAGCGTGAACGGGGCAAGCGTTTTTTTCTGAACGTCCTCGATGAAGGTGTTCGTCGGATGGGCCAGCGGATTGACGTACGGCGAACCGGGCGGATAGTCAGCCCTGTTGTAATTCCCCACGTTTTCATTCGACGTTGACGTGAACAGGTCGCCGACCTTTTTCAACAGGATCGCGCTGTACGACACGTCGTGGAAGTAAAGCTTCCAGTTCGGAACGATCCCCTTGCCCGCATGGGCGTTCTCGAGCAGATCGAAGATACTCGGCAGATTCAGCCCGCTGAGGAGGGAAGTCCCGTATTGGAGATCGTCGATGAAACTCCCGTGATGATCGCCGCCCGGGTTGGCGCAGAGTGAAAACAGACGATTGGCGAAGGTCTGCGTTGGCGCTGACGCGTACCACTGATCGCAAACCATGAAGTTGTGCGCCAAATAGGAAGTAACCGGAACGAGGCTCGGCAAGTAGGAATGCATCACGTTCTTAAGCGGATTGCCGTAGAGATTCTGCACCGCGAAATTGGCGACGTAGCCGCCCGTGAGCCCATAGCCATCCGTGGGGGAGGTGAGCGGGGGAGCCGAGGGATAGTGGTTCTTCGTAATCGGTAACAGGGGTAAGCCGAGAATTTGCTGCGACATGTCATAGAACGATTCGCCCGGATCGACGACGGGCAGATTGGTGGGATCGTCATTCGTGCCCCATACCGTCACAGGTTTGCCGGTGTTCGGATCGAGGTTCGATTCGCTACCGGAAAGTCCGGCTAGATTCGATTGCCCCGGCGGAGCCTTTTGAAACGGCGGCTTGTTGAGTGTCTCGTTGTACAGCATGCCCAGCATGTTGTCGTATGAGCGGTTCTCGAACATGAGAACGACGATGTTCTTGATCGGTCCGGCGTAAGCCATCGGGTTGGAGTCCTCTCTCTGCTAAGGAGGGTCGCAGCAGCCGCTTTCCCTACCCACGGCAGAAACGGAACGAATGGATTCATGACGTGCTGAGCGCCGTGCGCGCGTGTCATCGCGGTCCCCTTGCACGTTACGCAAATCCTCCTTCGTTCCGTCACCTCCCCGACACGCGTCGCCGCGTATAACGAATACGGGTCTGACAAACAGGGAGGTATCGGTCCATGCACTCCGTCCGCGAGGGAATCCTGGCTCATGCGGTTGTCGTCGTGGAGGCTCCTCCTCGGGAGGCGTTGCCGGATGGGACCTGCATCGGACCGTATCGGATCCGGTCGCTGATCGCGTCGGGCGGAATGGGCGACGTTTACCGCGCGCATGACGAGCGGCTGGCGCGCGACGTCGCGCTCAAGGTGCTGCCCACCGGATTGACCGATGATCGCGAGCGGCTGGAGCGCTTCGCGCAGGAGGCCAAGTCGGCCTCGGCGCTCAATCATCCCAACATCGTCGTCATCTACGAGATCGGGCGCGCGCGGCCGTCGTTTGTCGTCGAGGAGTTGGCCGGTGAGCGCCAGCGGCCGGACGAGGTTCATTACATCGCCATGGAGCTCGTCGAAGGGGAGACGCTGCGCGAATTTCTCATTCCGCAGCCGCCGCTGGCGAGACGTCTGGAAGTCCTCGCGCAGACCGCGGACGGATTGGGCAAGGCGCATGCGGCCGGGATCGTTCATCGCGATCTCAAGCCGGACAACGTCATGGTCTCCGTCGAGGGATATGCGAAAGTCGTCGACTTTGGATTGGCCAAGCTCGTCGAGCCGGCCAATGGATGGAATCCCCTCGGCGCCGACTCGCCGACCATGAGAGCGATCACCGCGCAGGGCGAATTGATCGGCACCGCAGGCTACATGTCGCCCGAGCAGATCCTCGGCAAAGTCATCGACCAGCGCTCCGACATCTTCTCGTTCGGCTGCATCATTTATGAAACGGTGACCGGCCGGAAGCCGTTCGAAGGCGACTCGTTCGTCGATACGCTGCACGAAGTGCTGCACGCCACGCCGGTGCCGATCGAGCATCCCGAATTGCAGCGCATCGTCGGCAAATGCCTGGTCAAAGACCGCGAGTATCGCTACCAATCGATTCGCGACGTCGCGCTCGACCTGCGCTCCGCGGACGAGCCGCGCGCGGTCGAAGCGCCCGTGCGGAAGACGCGAAGGACGACTCCAATTCTCATTGGCGCCACCGTCATCCTGATCGCCGCACTCATCGCGTGGCAGGTGCACGTGCGGATGCGCGCGAACGGCGTTCCGGTCGGCCGCAGCGTCCTGCAACGGATCACCAGCAACGGCCATGTCGGCCATCTCGCCGTGTCGCCCGATGGACGTTTCGCCGCGTACACCGTCGCCGATGATGAGAAAGGGGAGGGCGTCTGGCTGCAGCAGCTCGCCACCGGCAGCCGCGTCAACGTCGTGCCGCATGCGCCGAAAGTCTTCTACGCCGGCCTCGCCTTTTCGGCGGACGGCAATCACATCATCGCCACGCGCTACGACGGCACGATCTACGGCCACGTCCTCGAGGTTCCAATCCTAGGGGGCACGCCCGCCACGCTGATCGGCGACGCCGACACAGCCGCCACCGCGTCGCCCGACGGCACGCGCCTGGCCGTCACGCGCGATGTTCTCGAAAAAGGCGAAAGCCGCCTCCTCGTCACCGCGCGCGACGGCTCGCACGGACGCGTGCTGGCCACGCTGTCGATGCCCGACGGCGCGAAGTCACCGGCGTGGTCGCCGGACGGGAAGCAGATCGCGGTCGTGCACGGCCAGAACATCTTCGCCATCGATGCTACGACCGGAACGCGAAAGGCGATCCCAATCAACACTCCGCACGGCGCGATCCACAACGTCGCATGGACCCCGACGGGCGATGCGCTGATCATCAGCGCCATCGACGAACGTTCCGCGGGGCACGATCAATTGATGCGGATCGACGCGGCCTCCGGCGCCGCCACGAATCTGACCGACGACTACAACACCTACCACGAACCGCGTCTCGGCGGCGCATCTCTCGCCGCGATCCAGACGATGTATCAATCGACGATCTGGGCCATTACGCCCGGCTCGCCTGCCACGCAACTGACGCGCGGACTCGGCACCTCCGATGGCCTTTACGGCGGCCTCACCTCGGCACGCGACCGCCGCATCATCTATTCATCATCCGCCGGCGGCACGGTCGATCTCTGGACCGCGAACGCAGACGGCTCCGACGCGCGGCAACTGACGAATGACGCGCGCCTGGAGTCGGATCCGATCGTCACCGCGGACGGCTCGACCATCGTCTACATCAACCGCGGCCGCGGAACGGCGGGCATCTGGCGGATGAATGTCGACGGCGCGCAGCCGCGTCAAATCGCCGCCGCGCCGGCCATCTACGACTTCACGCTCTCTCCCGACGGCAAGCGCATCGTCTACGCCTCCGGCGACGACACCTCGGCGCATGCATCGCTGATGACCGTCTCCATCGACGGCGGCACCGCGTCGACGATCGCCACCACCGGCCCGCTGCTGAAGTGGCTCAACGTCACACCCGATGGTCGCACCGTCGTCTTCTCCGCTCTTGAAAACCAGGCGGTCAAGATCTTCAAAGTCGCCATCGGCGGCGGACGCGTGACCAGGCTTTTCGATTCGAAGGCCAACGCCACGTCGATTTCGCCGGACGGAACGCTGATCGCTTTCTCTGCCGGCATGGAGGACACGGGCGCGAAGCTCACCGTCCTGCCGCTCGACGGCGGCGCGCCGCTTCCCGTTCCCGCCGTGACCGGGTGGATGTTCCGCTGGACGCCGGACGGCAAGAGCATCACCTACGTCCGGCGCGACGGCAAACAGGAAAACATCTTCATCCAGCCGCTCGCCGGCGGCCCATCGACGCCGCTGACCGCGTTCGCCGAGGGCTCGATCGCGAACTACGAGTGGTCGCCGGATGGACAGCGAATCGTCCTGACGCACTACCTGCAGATGAGCGATGTGGTTTTGTTGAATCCGCCGGCGAAGTGATCGCGATCGAAACGCACGTAGCGCCGGCGGCTCGCCGGCTGGACCGCCGCCGGCTCGGCGGCATGTAGTCACACTTGCCAGCGAGCCGCTGGCGGTACAGCCGACGAGCCGTCGGCGCTACGTCCGCAACGCGGCCCGGCGCTTACGCGCCTGGGCCGCGGAGTTGTGGGAGATCCAGCTACTCTTCTTCTTTGCGCTCGACGGTGGTCGTGGTTTCTTTCCGATCGCCGAAGATGCCTTCCTTCGATTTCGTCTCCTTCGTCACCGTGTCACGTTCGGTCGGAGTGCCGAAGGCATCGGACTTCGTCTTGGTCGTCGTCTCAGTAACTTTCTTTTCGTCAGCCATGGTGGTTCCTCCGCGAACAAGAGGAGCAACGGGCGTGCCGCGAACAACGTCCAGCTTGCTGTGATTGGTTACCGCAAGCCCGCCGCAATCCGGTCCGCGAGCGACGCAATCGCCTGGCTCGTGCCGGACGCAACATTCGCGCTGTCGAGAGACGCGATGTCGATCGAGATCCGCTCGTGATGCGTCACGTCCGGTTGTCCCGAAACGCGCACGATCCAGCGGCCGTCGAGAACTACTTTCGCGTCCGGTCCGGCTATGAAGTCTTCGAAGACGACATCGATCGCGCGTAGCGCACCGGAAGGTCGCGAGGCCCCCGGCAGGATCACCATCCCCTCCGGAAGACGGTCGGCGAGGTCGGAGGCAAGCGTATGCAGCACCAGCGGCTGCAGCGATGCCGACCACTGCTCGTTCGAACGCACCTGCAACTGCTGATTGGCGAGGCGCACCACGATCTCGCGGCGATCGAGTCCCGGCGGAAGTTCCACGCCGTCGATCGCGACCGGCAATCCGCGCGCGGCCACCGGTGGTGTGGACGGTGGCAAACGATCGAGCGAGTAGAACCTGCTCTGCGACTTAGAAAAAAATCCACAGCCAGCAAGCAGTAGCGTTAGAAGTAGTGCAGCCCTGCGGAGGATCATTTCCCTTTCCCTCTTCCCTTCAGCAGCGCGTCCGGATTCTCTTCAAGGTACGACGCCATCCCGCGCACCGCCTCGGCGGCGCGCGTGAGCTCTTTGATCAGCGTGCCGAGGTCGTAGTTCTGGCGCGGCTGGCTGCCCATGAGTTCCTGCGCGCGTTTCGCCGCCGCTTCTGCCGACGCCGCCGTGTTGCGCAGGCTGTCGACGATCGGACCAACCTTCTGACTCGCGGCTTCGGCATTCGCGGCGGTGTTGCGCAGGCTCTTCTCGATCGGTCCGACGTTCTCGCGCGTCGTCGCCGTGATCTTCTCGACGTCGGCCAGCGAACGATTCAGTCGCTTCAGACTGTCGTCGAGAGTCGGATCGTGAACGAGCGTATCGAGACGCTGGGCGGTATTGCGCAGATGTCCGGCGATCTCCTCGATCGGCAGATCGCGAATGCGTCCGGCGATGTCGCCGACCGCCGATAGCGCCCCTTCCAAACCGCTGCCGCTCGACGCCGCCGGAATGATCGGAGGCTCCGTCGTCGTGATCAAACGTCCAGTGCCAGGACGAGCCACCGTATCGAGCGACACGCCGCTCGCACCCGGCAGCACGAGGCTCGTCATCAACGTCGCGCGCATCCCTTTCTGCACCAGCTTCCCGAGCACGTCGTTCATCGTCGCGCGCAGCTCTTCCTTCGTCGTCGACTGCGACACGCCGATTTCGAGTTTGCGCGGATCGATCTCGATCGTCACCGGCGTCTCCAGCGACGCGGTGGCCGGCACGTAGCGCAGGCGCACCTCACGCACGTGGCCGACTTCGATGCCCTTCATCTGCACCGAGGTTCCTGCCATCAGCCCGTGCACCGGTCCGGGGAAGTACGTCACATACGTGAGCTGCGGTCCGTCCGCCGCTCCCATCGCCATCCCCTCGGAATCGTAGAGATCGAAGTGCGTGCCCGACGCCACCTCATTGCCGGCCAGCACTTCCGGCGTGTAGAACGCCACCGGCGCGTTGAGCAGCGACGAGAGCGACGCGCCGCCGGTGGAAATGCCGCCGCCGCCGAGCGAAATGCTCAGCCCTCCGGCGCGCCAGAAGCGCGTGCTCTGCCGCACCTCGTGCGCGAAGCGCTTGACGATGAACGCGTACACGTTCGTGATGCCGCGCTTCTCGTCGTACTCCGCGCCCAGGATCTGGCCGACGCGCAGGCCCTGGAAGGTGAGGGGAGAGCCGACCGCGATCGATCCCAATCCATGTGCTTCGAGCACCACCGTCTTCCCATCCTCAGGAGGCGACAGCACCGGCGCGTACTCCTGGCCGTCGAACTCGCTCGTGCTCTCGCCTTCGCCCGGCGCGATGCCGACGTACGTGCCGGAAAGCAGCCCGCCCAGTCCGCCGCCTTCGAGCGCCGGCTCCACGATCCAGAAGCGCGTCCCCTTGTTCAGCGCATGATTCATCGAGGCATCGAGCGTGATGCGGACGACGACCTGCCGCAGGTTCTGATCGATGGTGATCTTCTGGATCGTGCCGACCTTCGCACCGCGGAATCGCACCGGACTGTAGCGGTCGAGCCCGCGCGCATCGGCGAAACGGACGGTGATGTCGCCGCCGCCGAAGAAGCCGTAGCGCACGATGAGCCAACCGGCGAAGAGGATGGCCAGCGCCGGAATGATCCAGAGCCACGGCGACCATTTGGCCAGATGCACTTTCGCCCGCGGGGCGTCGACACCATCCGCCTGGTCGATTGGATTCTTTTGCGAATTCTCGTTCACGGCAACTCTCCCGCCGTCTTCCACATCATCCGCGGCTCGAACAGCCGCACCGCCAGCATCACCAGCGCGACCACGGCAAAGAGGGGAGTGGCGCCCGGCCCGGTCTCGATGTTGTCGATTCCTTTGAAGTTGACGATCGGCGCGGCGAGGGCGGCGATGAAGGGGATGATCATCGGCCACCGCACCAGGCGATGCAGCACGCGATACATGCGCGTCCGGCGCACCAACCCCTTCGTGTTCGGGAAACGCACGCGGCCCAGCAGCCACATCATCCCGATCAGTTCCACGACCGGGATGGCCACGCCGGCCACGAGCACCACCACTCCGTACTGCCAATAGCCG